>Ga0228634_1001307_pt1 | contig 14706 bp, 20 predicted proteins | sample 42DmetaG_FD_190063 | JGI IMG/M metagenome (GOLD analysis project Ga0228634, IMG submission 190063) | Seawater microbial communities from Monterey Bay, California, United States - 42D | ecosystem: Environmental > Aquatic > Marine > Coastal | place: USA: California | collected 2016-09-27 | reverse complement strand
AGGATTTAAAAATAGATAGGTAATTTTTTTCATTGTTTTGATTTACTTATTCTTTTGTAAACTTAGTTTCCCAATTATCTCCATCATAAGTAGAATTTACTGTCAATATATTACTATTTATTTCAGCTGTTCCATTTTCTTCATCTCCGTCTCCATAGTCCCAATTCATTGAATATACATTGTTAGAAGTTTCTGAAAAACTAATATCAAACGTAAAATCTAAGCCACAAGGCTCAATTTCAGGATTATCAGGATAATCTGTATAATAAGTATAGCCTGTACCAGAACCATTTTGATTTAAAATCAAATAACTTTCTAAATCACAACTGTTTAAAGTTTCATTAGAACCATTATATTTTATAGAAGTTAAATTCCATCTTCCATCAATTGATGAGGAATTTGAATTATCATCACTACTACAAGCAACGATTAGAAATGCTAAAAATAGATAGGTAATTTTTTTCATTGTGTTTGATTTAGTTGAGGTACTAAAATAGGCAATATTTAAAAAACCATTTTGCACCAAAAAATGAACCCTAATTAAAGAGTGCTTATTTTATTATTCCATTAGACCATTCTCCGCCAAAGTATTTATAGACGTAGTGTAGAGCATCAATTCTTTTTTCCAATCCTGCTAATTCTTTGTGGGTTGCTTCAATCTCCATTGCGAATGTATCCTCAACACTTTCAAGCAGAAAATCATAATCTGCTTTTGCATACTCCATTTCAACGAAACAAGCATCCGCAATAAACTCCCGGCCCTTTTTTTCATTTTTAATATTTTCTAATTCGAATAATCTTTCAACTTCTTTGTTACTCATCGTTATAAGTTTTTTAGGGTTAAATAAAACAATATGGTTTTTAATAAGACAAATTTAATCCTGAATGAGAGAGTACTGTATGACATTGAATGTCTTGTAAAAACAACTTTATCAGAGCGTGCTATTTCTGAGCTTTTTAAATAAACAGATATTGGCTATATTTGTGTTATGAAAGAAAATGATAACAATCCCTTAGGTCTAGAAGACAAACAATTTACCATTGAAGAATTTGGCGCTGATTTAAGAGATAAATTTGGAGGAGATAATTACATTTCTAATGTTATGTTAGCAGAAATCTTTCTTGCTAAATATCCTATTTATTCGTGTAAAATAAAAAAGCCAAAAAATCACATCTCTCAGAAAAACTGTGGTTGTTGTTAGTATTTAAAATCATAGATTAGAACTAAGGCATTCGCTAATAACAACAACAAAACACCTTGTTATATTATTTCTAATTTTATAGTATATTTACTTTGTTACCTATCAATACAGATTATATAGTTTAAAATTACAGAAATAATAATAAAATAAATTTTTTAACAAAAAAATCCATTATGAAATTAATAAAAACTTGTGTAGACTTCATTATTATTAATCGTGTTTTTTTTACAACACGAAATACACTTCTTCTGTTTTGCCTTTGCTTTTCCGTGACAACAACAGCTCAAGATTGGCATGACCTTAAAGGTGAATGGAAAGGTCAAACACGCTCGGTAATAGTTGGAGGTGACAATGGTCATTTCATTGATATTGAAACTAATAAACCCACTTTTTCAGAAGTTGAAATAACACTTATTTGGAACGAACAAAGCAATGGAAGATACATAGGTTATCATACTTCTGGTGATCATGAAGAGATTATAATTGGAGTTGCCTCAGCTTATAATCCCAAAATTTTTCATACGGTAGATCACAACGGATACTCAATGGGAACCATTATAAACGATAATCAATTTGAGCTCTGTTACACAGAAACAAATAGTGAGAATGGTAAACAGTTAGCATCTTGTGTCATATTTAAACGTCAGAAATAGTTTATTGACTTCTCATACTTTAAAATAGATGTAGCTTTACATTATTTTGTAGGAGTTTTATATTAAAAGTATAGCTTTTTGAATTAATTCAGCTATTTCTATTCTTTTCAAATTGATATCTCTCTCTTCCTAATACTGCTAATAAAGGAATTCCTAAAGCATCAATTTCATAATGATTATCATTGAAAATTTCATTTTCATTTGTCAAGATTGTACCACTTAATAAAAATTCTATTCCGTTAATATCTTTTCTTCAGTAGCTGTTCCGTATGCCACTCCTACTTTATTGTTCATTCTTATTTCGTAACTCATTAGACCTTTTGTAACTCCATAAATAATAAGTTTACAAAAGAAAATGGATTTGAAATTGAATACAGAAAGTCCATTGGCAGTTTTGTTTAAAGATAGTAATGCCATTGCACCTTGAAACTATTTTGATTCAGCATTCTTTAACGTTTATTTCATCAGTATATTTAATATATTTGAGAGAACTAAAAATTTAACAAAAATGAAGAAATTATTATTTACGTTACCAATTCTTTTATTGATCGCTTGTGCACAACAAGAAAAAGCAAGCGAACCCACTAATGGATTTGGACCTTATGAGGGACAAAGTGTTTATTTAGGAGATCAAGCTACCGTAGAGGCTTTTAAAAATCTTGATCTAGCCTGGGGAGCTCGCGATTACGAAACAATGAAAGGGATGATTCAAGACGGAGGAATGTTTGTTTTTGAAGACGGATTCACGGCAACTACGGGGCAAGAGTTTGTCGACAAAATTGAATCAGAATATCAAGAATCTCTTGAAAAAGAACAAGAATGGGGTTGGAAAACAAATTATGCTTTTTCGGTTTATCCGAAAGGCTCCGAAGATCCAAAAGCCTTAAATCAAGAGGGACAATGGGTTAATGCTCAGTTTACGGGTACCGATGGCACTTACATCGAATGGTATCAAATGGTAGATGGGAAGCTTAAAATGTGGTACCAAACTAAAGGGAACTTCGTAATGCCTGAATAAATGATTGAAAAAACATCTTTAAAAAAACCCCTAACACAAGTTAGGGGTTCTTTTTTAAATAAATTATTGAAAACTACAATAAAGATGTTCCTAGTCGGATCCAGTCGATTAAAGTAGGTTCAGTCGTTTCATTAATTCGGGTCTATTAGAACGACTTACTGGAACAATATCTTTTTCGATTAAAACGCTGTTGTCTTCAATATCAATTATTCTATTAATATTAATGATATACGAGCGATGTATTTTTAGAAACATGTGATCGGGTAATTTTTCCTCGATTTTTTTTAAGGTAGAATGTACCGTATAGTTTTTGTTATCGGTTTTTAAAAAGATATAATCACCCTTAGCTTCTACCAAATAAATACTTTGAATATCAATTTTGATAAGTCGTTTATTGATATTTACGTAAAAGTCATCGTTTGCTGAAGGATTGTTTTTTTTCGAAGTCGCTCGAGAAATTTCTTCATTAAATTTAGCCTCTACTTTTTGTATGGACTTTGAAAAACGTTTTGGCTTAATGGGTTTTACAATATAATCCACGATACAGTCATACTCAAAGGCATTGATAGCAAAATCAGCATCAGCAGTTGTTAAAATTATGATTGGAGGATTTTTTAAAGTCCTTATAAAATCAAATCCATTAAAGTCTGGCATGTGGATATCAAGAAATATTAAATCTGTTTCGTTGTGATTTAAATATTTTATAGCCTCGATAGCGTTAGAAAATACTTCTACTACATTAAGATTGTTGTAGTTTGAACATAATTCCCCAATTATAGTTCTAGAAGTAGCTTCATCATCAATAATTATACAATTCATTATAATTTATTTAGATAATTTGTTACTTTATTCAATATGTCAGAAAATCTATTTTGCAGTTCGTAATTCCCTTCGCGTAAATTATTTTCGTACCGCTCTGCAATTTCATAACTCTTTTCAAGGCCCAAAATACTAATTTTATGTTTAATTTTATGTACATTTTCTGCACATAATTTAAAATTATCATTTTTCATATTATTATAATATGTGTTTTTTTCCTCCTTAAATTCTTTTTTGATGATGCCTAAAATCTTCATTTCAAATGATTTATCTCCTTCAGATAAGCTATTGATATAATTTAGATTTGGTTGATCTTCCACGATTTTTTTATTTTTTTAAAGTAAAATAAAAAATGGTTCCCTCGCTTAATTCGCTTTCTAACCATATATCTCCTCCATGTAAATTGACAATTTTCTTTACAATGGAGAGCCCAATTCCAGTAGAATCTTTACTTCTATTTAACGTGTGAAAAATTTTGAAAATTTTGTCGTGGTATTTTTTTTCAATACCAATCCCATTGTCTTTTACAGAAAACTCGTAATGATTTTCTTTTGGAACAACATCAATCTCTATATGTCCTTTACTCTTATCCGAAAATTTAATCGCATTGGTAATCAGGTTTAGAAAAACCTGTTGAAGCTTTGTTTTGTCTCCCTTAAGGGTAGGGAGCGGTTTATTAATTTTGATATTTATATGATTTGGGATATAAAGAACAGTTATGATATCTTTTACGATATGGTTTAGATCAACATCTGTTTCTTCTGTAGCCTCAACATCCACCCTAGAGTAATGCAGTACATCCGAAATAAGTTGTTCCATTCTCTCCAAAGTAGTCTCTATGAGTTCAAAATTTTTAAGACTATTTTCGTCAAACAAGTCTTTATTGTCCTCTTTTAACCAATTTACCAAGGCATCTATAGACCGTAAAGGAGATTTTAAATCGTGTGATACTATGTGAGCATACTCTTGAAGCGCCTCATTACTTTTTTCCCATTCTTTAAGTAGTTCTTTATTTTTAACTTCTACTGCTTCACGTTCTCTTATGTTAAGGGCTGTTTTAAGACTAATTGCAACTAAATTAGCAATATTTTCTAATATTTTCACCTGTTCTTTAGAGTAGTGATTTTTATTTTTATGTTCAGAGTCGATAACCCCAATTACCTTTCCATTACTAATAATAGGTACGGTGATTTCTGATAAACGATTTGAATCATCAATAATATATCGGGGATCTTTAGAGGTATTTTTTATAATTTCAGAAATCCCAGATTGAACAACAGTTCCCACAATACCCTCAGAAATTGGAATTGCTAATTTGTTTTTTATTCCATAATTATCACCTAATTTATCTCCATAAACCGCTATTTGCTCTAAAATGTTTTTTTCCTTATTCACAAGATAAATTATACAATCGTCGGTGTCAAGATAATCTGCTATATAACCCACAATTGCCCAAGCGATTTCATAGATGTTGGTTTTCCCGAGTAAGGCCTTTGTAATTTTATCGATAGTCTTTATAATGGCTTTGTTTTCTCTTTCAGAAGTAATATCCTCGATAAGTCCCAACTGGTATTTAATATCACCATTCAGATCCTTAATCGCATTCATTTTAATCTTTACCCATAAAACAGTGCCATCTTGTCTAAGATATCTTTTATTAATTGTAAAACTATCCAGTTCATTACGTTTCATCTTGTTCAGAAGTTCTTTGTCTCGATCAGATGCTAGTGCAAATTTCATCATTGAAGAACCTAAGACCTCTCCTTTTTTTATTCCCATTAATTCATCAAACTTCGAATTTGTTCTGATAAATTTGTCGTTTTTCCCCAAAATAATACCCAATGGGACATTACTAAAAATAGTATCTAGTTCCATTTTTTGCTCTTCTAACAATGCTCTATTATTTTTTGCTTCCGTAATATCTAGATGAATACCTATCGACCCAATTACATTTCCTTTTTCGTCAAAATTGGGAGCACCACTCACTAACCAGTGCTTTGTTTCCCCTCCTTTTATTTTTACTTTTAATTCGTATTTACTGGACTCTCCCTTCAATCGGCTATCAATCGTACGGTAAATTTTCTTTGAATCATTGGAATCTAACAGTAAAAGTTCAGAGCATTTTTTACCTAAAAGTTCACTTTCATTGAATCCAGACATATCTACGAAACCTTGATTAGCCATTAATATTTCATCCTGATTATTGACTTCAATTAAGCCAAGATTCATATTGGCAATAATATTCCCGTACTTTTGTTTTTCAAACTCAACAGCTTTCTGGTACTTATCCTCTGATGTAATATCTCTCAATATTCCTTGTGCTCCAAAAGCGATACCGTTATCATATATAATACTACCGTTTATGTGTACTAGCTTAGTTTTTTTAGTTTGGGTGATCAGTTTTACTTTAAAATTGGTTATCGATCCTTTACTTAAGAGCTCTTTAAAGTTGGGAGCAATCATTTCACCATCTTCCGGATGCACCAAATTTAAAACGTTGATTTTATCTGATTGACTTTTTAGACCTAGCAAATCAACTGCAGCATTATTCATTTGTAGAATGTCCCCGTTTAAATCTATTTCGACATAAGGGTCAACGAGGTTCTCAAAAACCCCTTGTAATTGTGAATTAACTTTATTGTTTAAAGAGGTTAATTTTACATTTGATTTTTCTAATTTTATATTGAGCTCATATAATTCCTTGGATTTTTCCTCTAATATTTTTTCCGCGAGTTTCCTTGATGCTCGTTCTCTGTCAAGAGCCCTTTTTAATATATCTATTTCTTTTTGATTCATTGACTTTTAGAAATATTGAATTCAACTCTGGTTCCTTGAGGGTTTAATTTTTTTAGTTTAATCTCACTAGAAACATTAAAATATTCAAAAGTTTTTTTCATCAATCCTAATCCAAAGTGGTGCATAGCTCTGCTAGATCTATATATCATGATTAATGAGTTTGCTGTTTTTTCTTTTATCTCGAATGAAGGTAACTCGGCATCTGGATATATTTTTTTGACCTCTACGTGAATATGATTTTCAATAGAAGAAATCAGTTCCATCGGATCGGTGTAGGCATCTAGCAATTCAGGATAATTATTTTTTAATACCTCAAAAAAGTGTTCTCCATAAATTAATAATAAATCGTCAATGGATATTCCTGTTTTTTCACTCAAGTGAGTTAAGAGTTGTAACATTTCAGAAAAACTATAAGTGCCAACGGAGGTATAAACCCCATTTGACTTTAAATTTGAATTTAAAATAATAGTATCTACCATTTCCAATCCAAATTTATTTTCTACCAACTCTAAAAATTCTGTAAATACAATTCCTTTCATGATGATTTTATGAGTTCATTATCGCTCCAATAGGATAATAATGAATTGATTTTAGCTATGTAATCCTCATATTTTAGTGGTTTAAGAATATAGCCCGCAATTCCAATATTATAACACTCTTGTAGATCTTTTTTGTTACTGGAAGTCGTTAAAATTATGGTGGGAATAAATTTTAGTGATATATTATTTTTAATGACACTAAGAAATTCAATCCCATTAATTTTAGGCATATTGAGATCTAATAAAATGATATCCGGACAATAGTCTTCTTTTAACAGTAGTTTTAGCGCTTCCTCACCATTATTAGCTTCTTTAACGTTATGACTCATATTTAATGACAACATGGCCCTATTTAATTTCATAATTTCAATGGTATCATCTTCAATTAATAATATTTTTAGTTCTCGCTTCATTTTAATTGCTTAATGTAAAGATATAAGGTGTTTAATTTTTTTTAAAGGTATTGTTTTTTTAAAACAAAACACGATGAATTGCATTTTATTGTAGCTAAGTGGGGATAAAATGATTTTAGTTTTGTTAAATGAGACCTGTTAAATGTCTAAAAGTTGATTCAAATCCCAGCATAAGACTAAAAAAAACCTCCAATTTTGGAGGTTTTTTTAGTTAAAAAAATGCGTTTAACTTTTAATATACACGAGTCAAATTACAAGTTGCTGTAAATGCAACTCCTTTTGGACCTGAAACAGTATACTCATAGTAAGCTTGATTTGGATCTTCCGGCATTGTATCTATTTTCCAAGAAGTTACGAACATATCTTTAGCAAGAGATAGGTTGCTTAGCCCGGCATCAGTTGTAAACTCAAATACACCATCTTTGCTGCTTTCCAAATGCGATACAGGACGGTTTTTTAATCCACAGTAATGAGTTAGTAAAAGCTCATCATTTTGTAGGTTAAAAATGGTAAGCATCTCGACGCCTCCAGTAAAACTTTCTTCCAATAATGCACTACCATTTGAGGTAATGCTGTATTCGATATTAAAACTATCAGAGGAGCCGTTGGTTCTTTCTAATGTTCCAATCCATTTTCCTTCAAGAGTTTTTAGCATTGCAAAATCATCTGCAGGGATTGGATTAATTACAGGGTTGATACCTGCCGTACAAATTGTAGTGCATAAAAATAACACACCGAATAAAGTCAATAATTTTTTCATGATTAATCTATTTAATTAAATTGTTTTAAAATACGTAATTCATAATCTTTTACATCTTCTAGAGGCCCTCTCTCTTGGATGAGTTTCATAAATTTAGCATCCTTTTGAAGTTTATCGTACAACATCATATGGTCCTCTTTATCTTTTCCTGATAAAGCAACCCAGTGGGTAGCTCCATTTGGTCTCCCAAAATCGTAGGTGCCAAAACCAACGGCTCTGCCTTCAAAATCATCTTTAAACTCTTCAACGATTTTATCGTGACCTGCTTTAAACGTAGTAGGATCATCAATTTTAATATCCCAAATATGAACCACACGATTTTCTTCTGCATTTCCGTTTTGCCAACTTAATACTCTACCAGAATAGGATGCTTGCCATTCATCGACATAATTGACCATGTTTGCCCATAAAGCATCATTTTTATCATCGCTGACAGCATCTTCAGCCATCATTTCTTCTCCCATAGTCCAAAACCAAACTAAGCGATGCGTCGCTCCGTTTGACCTCCCGTTTCCGAGTCGTTCTAAAGTAATGCCTCCCTGATTCATTTCAACTTCCCCGAATGTTTCATTAAAAACATTCAGAATATCTTTCTGAGTATGCGGTTTGGCTTTAAATTCGACCACACTATAGGCCATTGTTTGTGCGGTAATTGATAGGGTAGCAAAAAATGCTACTACTAAAATAATTTGTTTCATTGTAAAGATTTTTAATTGTTAGTAAAAATTAAGAGCTTCCTGCAATTAGTGCATTAAACTCGATTTAAGTTGATATTAATATGCGGTATAGTTACTATTTGAATGAGCTACAGTAAGACCGTTAGCGCCTCCTTTCATATAAGGAATCATTTTTTCAATAATTTTGTATTCATCTGCAGTTTGTCTCCATTCAATATATTTTAAAAATAGATCGTTGGATGCCCAATCTTCGACAATCCAAACGGTATTTGTCTCACTATTGTAAACCATCTCTGTAGACATACAGCCCTCGTATGCTCGGGTAGCGGCTAAGCCACCTTCACTATTTAAAAGAGCCATGATTTCATCGGCTTTACCTTCTTTAATTTCGATTGTTGCAAAAACTTTTGTTTTAGGATAAACAGCATTATACATTCCGCCAAAGTCAAAGAAATCTCCTTGAGTGATCACTTTTCCGTCTGCATCGAAATTAAAATACCAGTAGCCCATTAAATTTAATTGTTTTCCCGTAGCGACATTAGTTCCCGTCCAAGTTCCATAGGTTCTTACACTTCCGTCTAGTACCCCCTCTGGGTTTGTTCCCGGAAGCCAAACATTTGCATTGTACTTGATGTCATCAAAATCTTTGTGGTACCCCGCTAGCATCGCTTTGTACTGTTCAAATCCTACTGGTTTTGAGCCGTACATAGAAGAAATTGACTCTATTTCTTCGCTTACTAAAGCCAATTGTTCTTCAAGACTTTCTTTTTCATGAAGTTGAAATAATTTTTGAGCAGTTGCTAAATTTTTTGTGTAATTAGGATTGTTGTTACAACCAGTGAATACGATGGTCATTAAAAATAATAAAATAAGTTTTCTCATTGTTTTATTGATTTGTTAGTAAAAAAATTAAAAGTGTCCTCTCTTTTGTTATCGAAAACCAAGAGCAATAAACAGTGGTAGTTATTATATTATCAAGATAGGATGGATTTTTTCTAAAAAAGTGATAAAAAAAATTCGATTAAATAAACTTTTCAAGCATTTTGATGAATTTTTCAGTCACTATTATTTTTTTGGTAAAAATAATTAGAACCTTACTCCCCTTTAAGCATATTCTTAAAGTCTTCTAGATCGAATTCATTTCCATAAAATAGCGTACTCATTTTCATAATATCTGCAGCAATTAATACTGCTGTTTTGATTTCTTCGTCACTAGCACCAAGTCTTTTTAACTCAGCTACGTGATAAGGAATACAGTATTGACATTTGATGGCTGCAGAAGTTGCAATAGCTACAAGATGCGCTTCTTTTTCAGGAATGGCACCTTCTTTGTATAGCCCCATTTGTGCTTTAAAATAAGTGTCTGAACTTTTTAAAATTGATGTTGGGTAAACAGAACTGAAAGGGTTCGTTGCTTCAATGGAAGCTTTTTCCGCTTCTCCTAAAGGCGCATCTTGCGCATTTAAGACCAAAGTGAGAACGAAGAAGAAAAATAGGGATAAATATTTTTTCATTGTTGTTATATTTGATAATAACGAATTTAAAAAAAAATAAAACTAATTTTACAAAAAACAAACAAATAATTATAAATTTAACAACTAATTTAAATTAAAACTATAAAACAATGAAAACTATTTTAGTATCCCTATCCCTAGTGTTTATCCTTTTTTCTTGTGAAAGCGGAAATCATGTCGATTTTAGTAAAAATGTTGAAACCGTTAAAGAGTTGGTCAATCTCCACGGTCTTGAAGAAGCTGATGCTATCAGTGCTATGTTCCATGAAGATCTTGAATGGCAAGGTCCTGCGTATGGATCTGATCCGTTAAATAAAGCAAATCATATGGCTGCTATTGTGATGTATCACGATATGTTTGATAATTTAAAGTTTACCGCAAACAACTGGTTACCAGGGGTAAATGCAGAGACAGGCCAATTGGACGGTAGTGTAAGAACGTACGGTGTTTGGACAGGAAATCACACTTCGACAGGAACTCCTCTTGAGTTAACCTCCTACCATACATTTGATTTTAAGGACGGAAAAATAATTGCAGGGGGCGATTATTTTGATCTTGGCGGAATGGTTGCTTCCTTTCAAGTTGCTCCAGAAGCAGAGCCAGCAGAAGCAGAGTAAATACTTCACAATTTAACAAATATTTGATACGGCGTTATTTATTCTTAGATATCGCCGTATTATATTTGCATCAATAATTTTATTGATGTATCTAAAACCATATTTATTATTGTTATTTAGTTGTAGCCTAGTTATTACTAATGCACAAACATTCTCTGCAAGGGTTTTAGACACGAAGACTAAAGAGCCTATTCCTTATGCTACCGTTGCCACAGGATTAAATCAAGGTTTAATTACCAATGAAGATGGAGAATTTACTTTTTTGTTAGAAAATGTGAGCCACCCCCAAGATTCTATTTTTATTTCGTATATGGGCTATGAAACAAAAGGCGTTTTATTTTCGAAGACAGAAAATCTAGAAATTTTAATGACTCCAAAAACATACGAACTTAACGAAGTCTTTTTATCAACGAGAACACTTGATGTAGACGACATAATTGATAATGTAAAAGAACGTCTGAATAAAAACTATGCGGTAGGTTTAACAAAAAAGAAAATATTTTTTCGTCAATCAGAAACGGGAACGATGAAAAAATTAGATTTTGGATTTGAAAAATCAACTATTGTAGAACTCAATAAAAAGTTAATCGACAGTATTACCAGGATCATTCCTAACAAATCATCTTATTATAAAGAAACAGCAGCTGACCTTTACGGAAATTATGAGAACTACAAACTAAACATTAAAAAAGCCGCTGAGCTGTATGATAAAAACAGTGATATTTCAGCAGAGGGTATTGGTAAAAAATTAGAAAAAATTTTTAATGATAACATCAAAAAAGACTCTTACATAAAAATTAAATCAGGAATATTTAGTACCAAAATGGAAGTAGATTCGATTTTGCGTGAAAATGAAGATGCTAAGATAAAAGTTGAAAAAAGAAAGGCAGAAGGAGATTCTAATTTTCATCAACAAATAGAAAATCAAATAGCGTATTTGTATGAACAATTATTTTTTAGTGAAGACAGCAAAATAGATGTTATTGACAAATCAAACAGGTACAACTTTAGCCTAGAAAATTATACAGTGATTAACGGAATGTCAGTATATATCATCTCGTTTAGTCCAAAAGGAGGAAAAGAGTTTAAAGGAACGCTGTATGTTAATACACTCGATTTTGCCATCGTAAGATTGGATTTTGAGAATGTAAAGCCCATAAGTAACTTTGGGCTTTTAGGGATTAGCTATAGCAATGATGTGTTTAGAGGTAAAATGCTATTCGATAAGGTTGAAAATGGCAATTACAGTCCAAAGTATATAGAGCTTAGCGATGGAGGTTCCATGGGCTTAGAAAGGCCTTTGAAAGTGATAGAAAAAAACAAACACGTTAAGGGTAGAAGAAAACAAAATGAACTTTCTTTAAATCTCAACATACAAGGAAGTCAATTAATGAAATATGAGTTTGTTGTTTTTGAATCTGAAGCTATTCATCAAAGTTATTTTGATAAAATTGAAGAATATAAGGTGGTAAAAGCAACTTATTTATCGCAATACGATCCTACTTTTTGGAAAAACCATACCATTATAGAGCCCAATCAGGCTATTGAAACATTTAAAGTTGTCGAATAGAATTACTACTGCCGTTTTACAATTAGATAAAAATCGTTTTCCAATGCTAAATATCCTTGATCGTACAAATAAAAATAAACAGACCCAGTTTTAGTGGTATAAACGTTGGTGAAAAACTCAAAATTAAATCCTAACCGCAGTAATTTTTCCTTGGTAGTTTTTGTTTTTCCATTTGGATTTAAGGATTCTAAAATCCGGTAATTTTTTCGCAACCGATTATTGATATTTCGAACAAGATTTTTACTGTCTTTGTTGAGTGCATTATTATGAGTATTCCTGCAAGCGTCACTGCAAAACTTTTTGTCAGCCCTGCCAATTATTTTATCACCACATTCTGGACAACGTTTATTCATTTTATAAAATTACCAATTATATTTTAGACGTAGCATTATTTTTTTTGAAATGTATTCTGTAAATCGCCTCAAATTTTAGAAAAATACTACCTAAAATATCGGGATTTAATTGGGTTCTGTTATCTCCAAAGCTAAAAGCAGAAACCCTATAATTTAACTGATCTCCTTGTTTATAAACCTCATTTGTATTGCTCGAAAACCCTACTTTTGTTCTTAGTAAAATACTATTTTCTGCTAGACCAAATTGAATATAAGTACTTGCTTCAATTGGACGCTGGTCCACATAAAGAGGTGTTGAGGTTTCCTGGCTAATATTATAACTCCTTCCGATGGCAAAATAATCAAATCCGACAGTCACACTCTCAAAATGATAATTAATAGCCGCAGTAATTGGCAAAGAAGCATCTATTTCAAAACGTTTATGGGGACTCAAATAGTAGGCGCCAATGATAGGGGTGGCAAAAACTCCAAACAATTCAGTGGAGGCGTACAACCCAAAACGGAACTTAAAATGTTCGCTTTTTTTAAGTTTTGCAATGGCATAGATTCCAAAATTAAAATCATCTCCAGAAATTGTTTTATAATCAGAGGCAATTTTAGGCAATAAAACAAGGGTAGTACTCCATTTTTCCGTGAAGGTTGTTGCAAGGCCAACTTTAACTATTGTATTGTATATGGTTGTCGATTGGTTGTATTCAGGAGACAACCACAAGTTATGAGAGCTAAAATCGACACCGGTTAAAAAAACATGCTTTGAACTTAATTCAATGGGGAGGGTTACAGCACCGTTAAAGGCGTTAATAGAAGTGTTCTCGTTAGTGTCTTTAAATTTTGCTTGATCACTATAGCTATATCCAAACTTAAAAACATCAACATATTCTTGTGCGATTAACGTTATGGGAAGAAATACTAAACAGAAAATGAGTTGTTTCAAAAGTAAAAAGATTAAAATTTTGTGTCTAAGCTACTGAAAACAAATTATATTTGATAAAAATTTAATTAATATATAAAATTTATGAAGTTGTTAAAATTTTTAGTTGTTCTCGTTATGATTTTTTCGTTGAACGCATGTAGTAGCGATGAGGATTCAGACCAATACGTATTAAACAATACCAATTTAAGTGCGGGGAGTTTTGATATAAATTACTTAAGCTTTGATGATATTGAGACAGTTAATGTAAATGGATTAGATATTGTTACAGAGATATCAGGCACAGGAGAAACCTTCCAACTTTCAACAACCTTCTTTGAAGATGGCAATTATATTACAGAAGGTGAATATGTTCTCAACTACTCAGTAACTGTTGCAGGTGAAGTTGTTACCGAAATGACTTCAATTGAAGTTGTTTCAGAAATGGGGACCTATGAAGTTAACGATACTTCAAACCGAATAATTCTAGACGGAGGAGATGAGTTTTGGGACGTAACACTTTTTAATGCAAATGAACTTAGAATTAGTATAAGCGATATGTATACAGAAGAAGGTGTAGACTATTCGGAAACAGGTGAAATTAGAATGGTGCGATAAAAACCAACCAGTATTAACTAAAAAAGCTCTGTGGTTAATTCCACAGAGCTTTTTTAGTCGCTTAATTTTAAGGAAATAAGCTATTGCCTTATCTTAACAATTTATTAAATTCGCAGCATTCTTTTTAGTGTAAAAAGCAATTTGCAAAAGCAAAAAATAATGAGTACAAAATTTGAAACATACAAAGGCTTAAACCTCCCAAAAATAGGAGAAGACATTCTCAAATTTTGGGAAGAGAAAAAGGTAT
>Ga0228634_1001303_pt1 | contig 14716 bp, 13 predicted proteins | sample 42DmetaG_FD_190063 | JGI IMG/M metagenome (GOLD analysis project Ga0228634, IMG submission 190063) | Seawater microbial communities from Monterey Bay, California, United States - 42D | ecosystem: Environmental > Aquatic > Marine > Coastal | place: USA: California | collected 2016-09-27 | reverse complement strand
TTTTAGTTCATCTACCACCTGATTTGCAAGTCGAAGTCGTGTATCGTACATTGTCAATAGCATTCCTTCTATTTCTAGTGTTTCATTAAGACGGCCCTGAACGATTTTAATAGTGTTTAAGAGCTTGCTAAGACCTTCTAGCGCAAAATACTCACATTGAACAGGGATCAGCACAGAGTCTGCCGCAGCAAGCGAGTTTACCGTGATTAGGCCGAGTGAAGGGGAGCAGTCAATTAAAATGAAGTCGTAATCATCTTTCACTTTATCCAATGCCTCTTTTAAAAGATATTCTCGATTAGGTAAGTTAATCATTTCAAGCTCCGCTCCAACAAGATCGATATGGGCTGGAAGAATATCAAGATTTGGACTTTCCGTTTTCACGATAACCTCATTCGGATGGTAACCTTGAACGAGACAATCATATATGTTTTTTACGGCTGAAGGATTGAATCCAGTTCCGGAAGTGGCATTTGCTTGAGGATCGGCATCCACGATTAGTGTTTTATATTCCAACACACCAAGGCAGCCACCAAGGTTTATCGTTGTGGTCGTTTTACCAACGCCTCCTTTTTGATTTGCAACTGCGATAATTTTAGCCATTTTTGTCTTGTTTGTTAAATGTAAATTTAAAAGAAGTTGTGCTTTGATTTCCTCATCGACTGAGATACTTTTCAACTAAATGAGATATATTTTTGTTTATATCTAAATGGCAATTATTTTGAACTTATCTTTGTGAATAAAAAATAATCAACTTTTAAGCTTTTCTATTCTTTGAAACGAGATTTTTTTTGTAATATTGCACCCCGAAATAATGGGAATACAATTCAAAAGCGATGAATATTATTAACGAAATACAAAAAGAAATCACCACTGTTAGTGAAATGCCAAATTTCTCAGCGGGTGACACAATTACCGTTTCTTACAAAATTAGAGAAGGTAACAAAGAAAGAATTCAGCAGTTTCAAGGTGTTGTGATTCAGCGAAGAGGCACTGGTGTTACAGAAACTTTTACGGTTCGTAAAATGTCTGGTAATGTTGGTGTGGAGAGAATCTTTCCAATTTCGTCTCCATTCATCGACAGCATTAAAGTAATGAAAGAAGGTTCGGTTAGAAGAGCTAGGATCTTTTATTTTAGAGAAAGAACTGGAAAATCGGCTAGAATTCGTGAAAAAAGAAGATTCACAAAGGATTAGTAGAAATCTAATAAAATATTTGAGGGCTTTGTGCCCTCTTTTTTTTGTCTAATAATTTAATCCATTGAAATCCGGCATTCGGTTCTTCTGTTGATTTTACGATTTTCAATTGAAGAGTTCGGTACCTTAGGTTGTGTTTCTCCAAATCCTTTGGCACTTAGTCTTTCAGCAGCAATATTTTTGTCAATAAGATAACGCTTTACTTCTTGTGCTCTTTTTTGAGATAGTATAAGATTGGTGCGAGCATCTCCAATATCATCGGTATGTCCTTCAATATGGATTTTGTAGGTCTTGTTTTTGATGAGGTATTTTGAAAACAAGTCAAGTGTTTTTTCAGACGCACTAAGCAAGGTGTATGAATCTGTTTGAAATAAGAGGTCCTTAAGCTCAAAGGTACTACCGCTTTCAACAGGGTCAATAATCATAGTATCAACCTCTATTGCTTTTGAATCATAGGATGGTACTGAAGCCTCAAGCTCAGCAACACTTTGCGCTGTTTTCGGTATGCTTTGAATTACTACTTTTTGGACGGTGTAATCTTTTAAGGAATCGAGGTCTTCTGTCTGCTCATCTTGTATATCGGAGTTACCCACATTGTTTGACGCAATAGTTTCAGTTGTATTTATGGAGTCTGGAATCGATTTATTCTCTTCGTTGGGCTTTACTTGGGGGTCATTTTTGATTTCAGGGGTCTTTAATGGTTCTTTTGAAAGAGCTTGAAGCGGTTCTAAATTTATTTTTGATATGGCAAAAGTTGCATTTTCTTTTTCTGCGACTATGGATATTGTTTTTGAGTCTTTGATCTTCACTACGGCTGCATAGCTTCCATCATCCTCGTTAACATTAATTTCTTGTGTTTTATCGGTGTCGTCATAATGGACACTGATCTTTGCTCCTTTCACTGTAGACCCATCACTCGCAGAAAGGTTTCCTTTTATTATCACCACCTCCTCTGGACGGGCTTCTTTATATAAATTGAAAGCATATATATTCCAATTACCGTCTTTATAGGATGAAAAGTAGGCAATCCTACCACTTGTAGAAACAAAAATCCCGAGCTCATCTTCAGGGGAATTTATAGGAAAACCAATATTCTGAGGCGTGGTCCAAGATTTACCATCTCTCCTTACATAGAATATGTCTAAACCACCCATTCCTCTTCGTGCATCGCTTGTGGAAGAGACAAAATAAAGTGTTTCACCATCTTGATGAAAAAATGGACTTTTATCTTTTCCTGCGGTATTAATTTCATCAAATGGCCTCGCTGGCCCCCATGTTCCGTCGTTTTGTTTTTTTGATATGTAAATGTCATTATCTCTAGAACCCTTTCGAATCGAAGTAAAGAATAAGGTTTGGCCATCAGAGGACAATGAGGGCTGTGCTTCCCAGCCGTCCTTGGTATTTATATTTGGACCTAAGTTTTCTAATGGAGACCATTGAAAGTCATTCCCACCGGCTCCCGTGCGTTTGAATTTGCTCACATATAAGTCACAATTCAAATAATTTTGTCTGTAAACCCGCTCTTTTTTACAAGCACAAATAATCATTTCTCGATTATCGACAGATAAAGTAGCGGAACCATAATTTTTAAACGTTCCATCATTGAAAGGTGTTTCGAGCGGCGACCCTTGGCTAAAGGTATTGTTTTCGCCTTGTTTTTCTGAAATTGTAAATTCTTCGACAACATTACTTGCAATATCTCCCAGTCTCGTTCGATCTACCTTTCTAGAATAAAACAACAAATCATTGTCTGGAGAGATCATAGGGAAGTATTCATCAAGAGGTGTACTGACCTTTTTGACCATTTCAGGTTTGAAAGGAACTGGGTTCGCTCGCAGTTTATCTTCAAACTCTAATCCATCAATAATAGTCAATGCATTGTTTTTTTGATTTTGATAATCTCCTTTAATTTGATCTGGGTATTTTTCTTCAAAATTCACAAAGGATTTATAGCAGAATAAGGCTTCTTTTTCCTTGCCCATCGAAAAGAAAATGTTACCAAGATTATAGTAACTCTTTGGATGATAGCTGTCGCATTTTTGTATTGAGGTTTGATAGTAGTATGCCGCTTTTTTGATGAGCTGCTCTCCTTCAGAAGGACTGCCTTTTGATCTAAGACTAATATTACCTTGCCTTAAATAGGTTTCCGCGATTTCGTAATCTAGTGCGGCTTGTGTTGTGTTTTTTGATATTGCTTTGTGAAGTAATGCCAGCTTTTTGTCTAGATCTGGTTCTATTTTGATTTTATGAAGTTGCTTCAATGTCTTTTTATCCAAGACATTACAATCCTGTGCTATACCGTTCAGGCTAGAAAACAGGAGGGAGAAAGAAATTATAATTTTATAATACTTCACGTTAAATGATTAACGATTGGTGGTGCTAAATATTACATTAAAGATAGGTAAACAATTATTCAAGTGATTCAATGAACGCGCAAACTTCTAAAATATCATTTTGTGAAACATCCAAATGTGTTACCATTCTGAGCATCCCTTTTCCAAACGGCATGATTAGAATATTATTTGCTTCAAATTTGTTTACAAATTCATTGACGCGACTGCTATCCTTAAGTATACACACTACAATGTTTGTTTCAACTTCAAGTACATGTTCTACCCACGGCATTTCTAAAAGTTTTTTTTCAATTCTTTTAGCTCCATTATGGTCCTCCTTTAGCCGTAAAACATTGTTCTTTAAGGCATATAATCCAGCTGCGGCAATAAAACCTGCTTGTCTCATTCCTCCTCCAAACACTTTTCTAACACGTCGTGCACGTTCAATAAGGCTTGAATCTCCAATTAAAAGGCTACCAATAGGTGCGCCAAGACCTTTTGAAAGGCAAACAGAAATAGAATCAAACTGCTGAGCATATTCCTTATAGTCAACATTGTTTTCAACTAATGCATTGAATACACGCGCGCCATCCAAATGCAATGGCAAGCCCTTGTTGCTACAGAATTTTTTTATGTTTTTAATTTCTTCAAAGTCATAAACAGCACCGCCGCCTCTATTTGAGGTGTCTTCAATAGACACCAGTTGCGTCAAGGGATAGTGAACATCATACTTCGGGTTTATCCAAGGTTCAATTTCGTTGACAGTTATACGACCTCTATCGCCACCAACCGTTCTTGTCGATGCGCCTGAGTTTTTAGCAATCCCTCCTCCTTCATATTTAAATACATGACTTTCGTAATGACAAATTACTTCAGCGCCTGGTTGAACATGAAGATTGATGGCTATTTGGTTGGTTTGGGTTCCTGATGCACAAAAAATAGAAGCTTCTTTACCAAATAAAGCTGCGGCATACTCCTGTAACTCATTAACTGAAGGGTCTTCACCGAATACATCATCACCAACTTTTGCATGCGACATGACCTCAAGCATCTCTTTACTAGGTTTAGTTACCGTATCACTTCGTAAATCAATCATTCTATTTATTTTCGCTAAAAATACGATTTATGGAAGAAATATTTATGTGGTTGTTGATCTGTTTTGTTTCTTTTTCAGCCTCTTTACTTACCTTTTTTTCTGGGTTTGGATTGGGGACCCTATTGCTTCCTGTATTTTGCATATTTATGCCGATTCATTTGGCTGTTTTAGCTACAGCCATTGTTCATATTTCAAACAATTCTCTGAAATTTATATTGATTCGAAATTTTATTGATAAACAAGTTTTAATTTCTTTTGGTATCACAGCAGTAATTGGCGCATTTCTAGGTGCAATGATTCAAAAATATATAGGTGCTGATATTCTGATTTATGAAATACATGTTTTAGGTCGTCAAAATGCTGTTGACTTATTGGCCTTTATTATTGGTCTTTTGATGATTGTATTTGCTGTTTTGGATTTTATTCCTTTGCTGAGTAAGCTTTCATTTGGTAAGGTGCATTTTCCTATTGGTGGATTGCTTAGCGGTTTTTTTGGTGGCTTATCGGGACATCAAGGTGCACTAAGAGCGGCTTTTTTATCAAAATCAGGATTAAAAGCAGAGGTGTTTATTGCAACATCCGTTTGTATGTCTTTGCTTATCGATGCTGTGAGAATTCCAATATATTTGAGTTCAGAATCATCGAGTTTAAATGAAAATAGTTTGAATATTATTTTAGCTTGTTTGTTTGCGTTTGCAGGTTCTTATTTCGGTAAAAGACTCTTTGTGAAGCGTAAAATAAAAAACATCAGACTGTTGGTCGCTGTTTTTCTATTGCTTATGGGCATAGGAATGCTTTTAGGCCTTGTTTAGTTCATTAAGCTATTGTCTTCTTTTTGACCTTTTCTTTTTTTCTTTTTCATGGCTTTGGTCTCCCTTTGGATGATAGTTGTTTTAACGCCATAATCATCAAAGGCATGTTCTTCCTCGATACGTCCTTTTTTTGAATAGAATTTGATGTTTTTTTCGCGACCATCTTGATAGAACTCTTTATGAATACCCACTGGAATTCCCTTTTTAAAGTGTTGCTCGCTAATGATAAGCCCTGAACTGTTGTACGTTATAAAGTCACCTTCTTTAATGCCTTTATCCCATTCTTCTTTTCGAGCAATTTCTTGGTTGTCGAAATAGTAGGTCCAGGTATTGTGCTTTTTACCTTCGAAATATGAAATAGCTAACTGCTTATTTCCTTTTCGATCATATTTGATTTGGCAACCATGAAGCAAACCCATTTTGTAGTGGGTTGTTTTTTTTAAAATCGATGCTTCATAATATTCTTTTTTGATACCATTGGGCAGATTTTCTTGATACTCTTGAAGTTTTAAGGTGTCACCTTTGGCATCGAAAAGCATGTAGGTTCCGTTTATACTTCCCATATAGTGCTCTATGACACTTTTAACGCGATTTGTACTGTCAAAATATGTCGTGCTAATGCCGTGTGGTTTGCCAAGAAGAAAGCTTTGACTAGAAAAAGGGCAGCCTGAAGGGAAGTAGGAGGTGTCCGTTCCGTTTCTCCTGCCTTCTACGATGGTGATTTCTTGCTCTACAACACCATTTCTATGACAAGTAGCACATGAACCATCAAATGGCACTCCGAAATTTTGTCTGGAAAAATAACGTTGGGTAACACTGTCGAAAGCAACTTTCTCATAACAGTTTGTCAAGTACTGAAAGTTACATATTTTCTTTTTTTTGTAACAGGGTGCCTTTTGACAATATGGAAAGTGAACAGGCGCGACCACATAGATCAAAACGAATAAAAAACGAGCACGAAATAAGGGACTTATCAAACGCTTTCAAGTTTAGTAAAAGAATTTTTCATTTCTGTTGGTATTCCAATTGATTGTTGCATTTTTGAGTCATAGCAAACAAGAGTAGATGCACCTTTCGTAATAATTTTATCATTTACGCGAATGATATAATGAAGCGTAAAGCTTTTTGTTCCAATCTCACCAATCAGCATTTGAACAGTTGCGTCATCATTTAGAAGTAATGGTTTTAAGTAGCTCACCTCTGTGTGCGCGAGGATAATTCCATTGCTTACCCAATCCCAATTAGGAGGAAGCATGGCTTTAAAGTAATATACTCTTGTATATTCAAAATAGCTCAAATAAACAGCGTTATTAACATGTCCCATAGAATCTATGTCCGCAAAACGAATCTGAAGATGAACAGGCTCAATCATTATTGTCTAGCTTTTCGAAACTTGAATTTTTACTCACATATTCTGGAACGATTGACTTAATTATGGTTACAAGTTCATCATTTTTTTGGGCATCAATTAAGGTAATAAGTTCGTTTATTTTGGACTCTTTCATTTGTTTTAATGCTGTATTGGCAATTAGAATTTTTTCATGATGAGTAGGAAGGGTGTTTTCTTCGTTCGCCAAAAGCTCTTCGTAGAGTTTTTCGCCCGGTCTTAATCCTGTAACTTTAATTTTTATGTCTTTATCAATTGTCATTCCGCTTAATGAAATCATCTTTTTTGCCAAATCAATTATTTTAACCGAGTCTCCCATATCGAAGACATAAATTTCTCCACCATTTCCCATGACACTCGCTTCTAATACAAGCTGACAAGCTTCCGGGATGGACATGAAGAATCGTGTGATTCGTTTATCAGTAATGGTTATTGGCCCTCCATTTTCAATTTGTCTTTGAAACAATGGTATTACAGAACCATTTGAACCCAATACATTTCCGAACCTTGTTGTAATGAATTGAGTTTCACTATTCAGGTTCTTTTCTTGCGCATAAATCTCAGCTACTCTTTTAGTAGCACCCATCACATTGGTTGGATTTACAGCCTTGTCGGTAGATATAAACACGAATTTTTTAACCTTAAAATCATGACAAGTATCTATGAGTATTTTTGAACCTAAAACATTGGTTTTTACTGCTTCAGAAGGGTTTAGCTCCATTAAAGGTACATGTTTGTATGCTGCGGCATGAAATACAACTTCAGGTGTAAAACTTCGAATCAAATTTTCAACCCGTTTTTTATGTGTTACATCACCAATGACAATTTCAAATCGAACATCAGGCGTTTCATCTTTGATATCCCACTGTAGGTCGTATAATCCTGATTCGGCTTGATCGAAAAGAATCAGTAGTTCAGGTTTGAATTTTGAAATTTGCTTTACCAAGCCACTACCTATACTTCCTGCAGCACCTGTTATGAGTATAACTTTGCCACTGAGGTTCGCTTCAATTTTTGAAATATTTAGCTTGATTTCTTCTCTTCCAAGTAGATCTTCAATTTTTGCCTTTACAAACTGCTTTGAAGTAAATTCGCCGTTAATCCAGCTTTTTGGATCTGGTACTTTCTGAACCTTAATATTTAAGGTTATGCATTCATCCAATAAGGCTTTTCTTCTATGTGGCTTAGGGTTTTGAATGGCAATGATAATGGTGTCAATGTTCTTTTTTTTATGAATTCGATTTAATTCTGAAGGGCGATATATGTTTTTACCCTCTATTCGGGTGCCCCATAGTTTTGGATTGTCGTCTATAAAACCAATGATTTGAATGGCGCTCTTCGTATCGTTTTCAATTGTTCTTTTGGTGATCAACCCAGAAACTCCAGCGCCATAAACAATGACATTTTCAATGTCATTCTTGTTTTTTTGAGATTCTAGATAGATTAATTTAACAATGAATCTACTACCAACGGTAAAGGCAAAGCTCGCCAGGAATTCAACAATGAGTACCGATGTTGGCACTAAGTAAAAGGAATCTATGAAGTTATAACGGATCAATCCTATTCCCGCAAATATTAGAGTGCAACTTGATACGGCGATAAAAATCCGGTTCAAGTCATGCGTAGAGGTAAAGCGAACAAGGCCTTTGTGAATCTTAAAAAGATAGAAAACAACAAGTTTTACAACAATAAAAATCCATAAATAATCTTTGAGCAGCAACCATTCCTCCTTAATCAGTTCTGATTGTGAATCTAAATCAAATCGAATGATATATGCGAAGAATAACGCAAATACATTAATCATAAGATCTAAAAAGACAATAACCCACCTCGGGGTGCGTGATCTAAATCGGAGCATACCACAAAAATAACAAGTTCTTGAACCAATCCACACATGTAAGCTCATTCCATAGATTTAACTTAAAAAATAATTAGCTTAGTCGAGAGATTAAACGACTTTTCTCTGACACCTCATAATATGCTTGAAATAGAAAGGAAATTTTTAGTAGATGCCCAAGCGTGGGAGATACAACCAAAGGGAATACCCGCAATCATTTCACAATCTTATCTATTAAACACGATTGAGAAAACAATTCGTTTACGTATCAAGGATAAGGATGCTTATGTTACAATTAAAGGTCCTACAAAGGGTATAACGCGCGCAGAATTTGAATATAAGATTCCAATGGCGGATGCACAAATAATGATAGATACTTTTAACCTCAAAGTTTTGACAAAAAAACGTTTTGAGGTTAGGATGAATAAAACGCTTTGGGAAATTGATGTTTTTGAAGGTGCGCTTTCAGGTTTGATTCTTGCGGAGGTTGAGCTTCAGTCAGAAGACGAGACCTTCGAAAAACCTCCTTGGCTTGGTCAAGAAGTTTCTCATTTAGCAGCATATTACAACGCTAATCTGATAGATCGTCTTTAGTTACTGTGATTCCATCTTTCTCATTATCCACAACTAAGTTGCCAAAGCTGAAAGTAAAAAAATCATGTATGTTATCTATTGTAATTTGACTCAATTCGATTTTTTTTGTGGGGCTGAGCTGTCTTTTTTCACTGATTAATATTTTCTTGTAATGTTTTTTTAAAACACTTTCATTGTCCCAAAAATCTTCTTCAATTAGATAAATTGTCGCTTCTGAATTCTGATGCAATATGTTGGTTTCTGGCAACTCTTTTAGTACTTCATGATAAAAGGAAGTTTTAGGTGTCACTGATATATAGCCTCTATTTAAAATCTTAATCATTCGTATTTGTTTTAGGTTGCATTCCTCGATCGTCAAAATTGTACCAAACAATATTTTCGTCAACAAGAGTTTCGAAAACATAAAGATATTTAGGTTGGATTCTCTTTTTTTTGAGATATAGAATCCAATCCCTTTTGTCGATGTTGCAACTCGATGAAATCCAATCAATAGATTTTTCGCTTACAAAAACAAGATTGTATTTATCGATTTGAAAAAGGGTGTCATAGAGCTCAATGCTTTCGCAATTCTCACCGAAGCAATCGAGCATATTGTACCAAGCTATTTTCAGGTCTGTAGAGTCTTGAAAATCCCATGCCTTGAATTGAATCGTACTAGAGTCAATGAATATATTTACTTTCTCAGTATTCTTTTGGCTAACTCTATCCATCACTTCATTTTTAATCAGCACCGTGACTGAGTCTATTTTTAAGCCGCTTATTTGCTCAAATAGATATGGGTTGAAATTAATTTTAAAAGTGTCTTCCGGTATTGATTCTTTTGGCTCGGTTTTTGAAACTGAATCTTTTAACGCACCTATCTTGCTGTAGGAGAGCGGGGCATCTTGCCTGCCATCAGAACATGATAATATTACTGAAAAAAAAATAGCACTAAAGAAAATATCTTTCATAGGTTTTAAATATTTAAAGTTACTATATTCGTCTGATGTTTTATTCACTTAAAAAAAATTAAATTTGTCAAAAAGAGGTATGAAAAAATTATTAGGAATAACAGCATTTATTTTAGTTCTGTGCTCATGTGCAGTAAAAGTTCCATTTACGAACGAGGTTAAGAGTGAATTCGGATTAGATTCAGAAGAAAAAATGAGAAAGGTTCAGTTTTTTACTTCTTCAACCATAATTTTGGAGCAAATAGGAACATCTTCGAGTGAGACTACAACAGATGATCAAGGGACACTAGTTTCGAGCTCAACGAGCGAAAAAGAATCAATTATTATACCTGCTAATTCGAAATGCGTATTTGAAGGCTTTGGCGATAATATGACGATTAAAATTAGATTTGAGTTGGGAGAGAATAAATTTGTCACTTTCAAATCTAAATCTGATAAACTTCGCGATCGATACTATTTTGTGGCCGACTGGGCAGCTAAAGGTGGGCCTGAGCTTATGTATGGAAATAAGAAATTTAAAGTAGATATGATGAGAGGTTCTGCAAGGTCTTCATACATTTTGGTTTCTAGAAAGCGTCTACAGAAGAACAAACGAAAAGAAAGAGTTGTAGGTGGGATGAAAGTTTAATAGTCTCTATATACAATTTCTTAATAGCCAATAAATATGAAAAGAGTTATCTCTTACGATACTCAAGGGTTTTCGACCGAAGAGTTATTATCTATCTATGAAAGCTTATTAAAGCCTAGAATGATAGAGGAGAAGATGCTAGTGCTTTTGCGTCAGGGTAAAATAACTAAATGGTTTTCTGGATGGGGACAAGAGGCAATCTCTGTTGGCTCGACATGGGCTATGAAGGATGAGGAATATATTCTTCCTATGCACAGAAATCTTGGTGTTTTCACAACTAGAAATGTTCCTTTAAATCGTTTGTTTTCTCAGTTTCAGGGTAAACAAAACGGTTTTACAAAGGGGCGTGACCGTTCGTTTCATTTTGGAACTCAAGAGCATAAAATCATTGGCATGATATCACATCTCGGACCTCAACTAGGTATCGCTGACGGTATTGCACTTTCTAATCTTTTAAAAGAGGAGAAACTTTCAACTTTAGTTTTTACCGGTGATGGTGGAGCTTCGGAGGGAGATTTTCATGAATCTCTAAATGTAGCTGCTGTTTGGAATTTACCTGTGATTTTTTGTGTAGAAAATAATAGTTGGGGACTGTCCACACCATCTGATGAACAGTTTAAATGCAAGCAGTTTATAGATAAAGGAATTGGATATGGCATGGAGGCCATTCAAATGGATGGTAATAATATCCTAGAGGTAATACGCACCGTTAGAAAAATTGCGATTGATATTCGTGAAAATCCTAGACCAGTGCTTCTAGAAGCTATGACTTTTAGAATACGTGGACACGAAGAATCATCTGGAACAAAATACTACCCAGAGGGCATCCAAGATGAATGGTCGTTAAAAGATCCACTATTAAATTATGAGCAGTTTTTGAAAGACGAAGGAATCTTGACGGATGCAATCGAAAAGGAATACAAAGAGTCATTAAAGACATTAATACAATCCTCCTTCGAAACAGCTCAGAACGAACCATTAATCACCTCTGATCCATTGACTGAGGAAACGGATGTTTTTGCACCACACGATCAGTCAATTATAAAAGAGGCTGGCAATAAACGTGAAATTCGTTTTATTGACGCAATTCAAGAAGGTTTAGACCAGTCCATGAATAAATATCCACAATTGGTCTTAATGGGGCAGGATATTGCTGAATATGGAGGTGCTTTTAAGGTTACTGAAGGCTTGGTAGAAAAATATGGAAAAGGCCGCGTAAGAAATACGCCTTTATGTGAGTCAGCAATTGTTGGTGCTGGATTGGGTTTGTCTATTCGTGGTATGAAAGCTATGGTTGAGATGCAATTTGCGGATTTTGTGACCTGTGGTTTTAATCAAATTATTAATAACCTTGCAAAAATTCACTGGCGATGGGGTCAGAATGCAGATGTTGTTGTTAGAATGCCAACAGGAGCTGGAACCGCCGCAGGTCCATTTCATTCACAGAGTAACGAAGCTTGGTTTTTTCACACCCCTGGATTAAAAATTCTCTATCCTTCTAATCCTACGGATGCTAAAGGGCTTTTAAATGCTGCTATAGAGGACCCTAATCCTGTATTGTTTTTCGAACATAAGTATTTGTACCGAAGTCTTAAAGAAGATGTTACCGAGGATTATTATACAACAGAAATTGGAAAGGCAAGTTTGGTAAGTTCAGGTTCAGATTTGACAATCGTCACCTATGGACTTGGCGTTCATTGGGCAAAAGAAGAAATGTCGCAAAGACCTGAAATTAAGGCAGATATCATCGATTTGCGCTCACTAATACCATTAGATACAGAGGCCGTATATAAAAGTGTCCGGAAAACAGGACGAGTGATCGTTTTACATGAGGATTGTATCACTGGTGGAATAGGAGGAGAACTTACTGCGTTGATTACAGAGCATTGTTTTGAAGCACTAGATGCACCCGTGCGTCGCGTCGGTTCTTTAAACTCACCTGTTCCTTTTGCTGCTACGATTGAATCGATTTTTCTTCCTCAAGAGCGTTTTAAAGCTGCTGTTGATGCGGTATTGCATTATTAGAGCATGCATTTATTTAAGCCAAGAAGCCTTTATCTAAACCTTGTATTTCAGTTATTGATTGTTTGGTTTTTCATGTTTTTATACAGGTTGGTATTTGTTATAAACAATAGCTCTTTTTTTCCAGATTTTGGCTTATTTGACTTTTTGGTAGGTTCTTGGTTCGACCTCATTACGATGTCTTTTTTTTTCTTGCCTTTTATTATCATTGGTACGGTACCATTACTCAAGTCTCTTGAACGCTTTAGAAGACCAGCTAAGTTAATCGTGTTCATACCATCAACGGTAATTATATTTTTTCTTAATGCGTGGGATATTGCCTTTTTTTCATTTACTAGAAAAAGAGTAAGCTACAATTATTTTAAATTTTTATTTGGTGAAAATGAAGCAGGAGGCCTTGCTTTTGAATACATGGCAGAATTTTGGTGGTTGATTCTATTTTTCATAGCAACGCTTTTCATCATATGCTATGTTGCGTTGAAGCTAAAGGATATTTCAAACAATTTTAATGTATGGTATTCTTGGGGTTTGTTCTTCGGGTTTATCGTTGTTTCAGTTGTGACAGGAAGGGGTGGTTTTCAGTTGAAACCCATCGATATTATAGAGGTTACAAAGTATACCGATGCTAAAAATGCACCTGCAGCATTAAATTCGGCTTTTACGATTTTAAAGACTTTAAATTACGATGATCTCGAGCGGAAACACTATTTTTCTCATCAAGAGGCTAAAGCGATTTTTAATCCCATTCAGAAGACCAACACATTAAATTTATTGCCTCCAAAAAACAATGTGGTATTAATCATTTTTGAAAGCTTTGGTGGTATGTATGTTGGTCCAAATAATAAGGAGAGTTTTACACCTTATTTTGATTCGATACTTACGCAAAGTATGTATTTTGAACATGCGGTCTCAAATGGGCAATCGTCAATGGATGCAGTTCCTGCAATATTAGCTTCTATACCCTCGTGGATGAAGGAGTCATTTATTTTATCGAGTTATAATTTAAATGAATACAATTCATTGCCGAGTATACTTGGAAAGTATGGATATAGCTCTGCTTTTTTTCATGGAACTACAAATGGATCAATGCGGTTCGATGCTTTCTCAGCTGCCTGTGGTTTCGATAAATACCATGGGCGAACCGAATATGCGAATGATGCACATTTCGATGGAACTTGGGGTATTCCTGACCATCATTTTTTACCATGGACAATAGATAAAATGAATGAAATGAAAGCGCCATTTCTTTCTACTGTTTTTACCTATTCTTCACATCATCCATATACGATTCCTTCAGATTTTAAACAAACATTAAAAGCGGGTCCGGATCCTATCTGTGAGTCATTGAATTATGCAGACTTTGCTTTTAAAGTTTTTTGGGAAAAGGCAAAGCGACAGGATTGGTTCGACAACACCTTATTTGTCTTTTGCGCGGACCATGTTGGTCCAACCTCAAGAAAGGATAGGGGTAATCTGAATTGGTCTTTTAAAATTCCTATTGCATTCTATCATTCATCAGGAAGTTTACCGAGTTTGAGCTATGATGAAACATTACAACAAATTGATATTATGCCAACAATTATAGATTTAATTGGTATCGAGACCTCATATTTTTCAGTTGGAAGCTCTTATTTTAGTCAGAATAGAGCTCCAAATATGTCCTTTTATAATAACAATATTGTTTCTATGGGTCCAAATAAGGAGCCGTTTATTTGGAATGAAATAAAGGAAAGTGGATTTACGAATAATAAGGAATTAACAACAAAAATAAAGGCGATTTATCAGCAATATATTAATGCACTGATAGACAATAAAATGATTCCTTAATCCTTAATTAGATTGTGATGGAATTGTAGAATCGTTT
>Ga0228634_1001298_pt1 | contig 14751 bp, 9 predicted proteins | sample 42DmetaG_FD_190063 | JGI IMG/M metagenome (GOLD analysis project Ga0228634, IMG submission 190063) | Seawater microbial communities from Monterey Bay, California, United States - 42D | ecosystem: Environmental > Aquatic > Marine > Coastal | place: USA: California | collected 2016-09-27 | reverse complement strand
TTTTTCTTTCTGTTTTTGAATGTGCTTTCATTCGATTTAAAACATCAGTAGTTTCTCCGACGTATGCATCTTTAGAAAGGTCATCGTTAAGAAAATACACTAAAGGCCAAGAAAGATAATCTCTATGATTCAGAATGATTTGTTGTTCTAATTCAGTATCGAAATTATAATGGCTTATAGTAAATTTCTTCATCTATAATTGGTCGTATTTATCAGATTTCCCCTTTGCTTTTTCTACAGGATATTTTTCTGCATTCTTCTTGATTTTATCAAGTACAATTTCTTCAACATTCAAATTGTATTTTTCAGCGATTAAAAAAGCATAAGCGAAAACATCAGCCAATTCTTCTTTTACTTTTTCAAGATTAGCTTCTTCAGGTTTTTTCCAAAGAAATAATTCCAATAATTCATTCGCTTCTATACTCAAAGCGATAGATAAATCTTTTGGATTATGAAATTGTTCCCAATCGCGTTCATTTCTGAAGGATAAGAGCGCTTCGGTAATCTTATTTATTTCACTCATTTCTTTGGCTGATAAAGTGTATTGGCAATTTTATATTCGTTCTCAAATGGCATTCCTAATTCAGCAAGCATTTCGGGAATAGCAAGAGCCCAACTTACATAGTAATAAGCCAAAATGTGATACCCAGAAAATTGTTTTCCTTTTATTTTACTGATTCTATAATTTTTGCTTTCAGGATTAAAACCTTGTGTTCCTTGCATCGCTATTTCCATTGCTATTTCCTTGATTTCTTCCTTTGATTTATCTTGAAAATATTCTAAAGCATCCACCATAAACATCACAACGGCCATATTTGTACCGATCTCTTCTTGGTTTTTAAGAAATGCTTCTTGCAATTTTTCTTTAGCAGGATCTGGAGTGTTAATTCCGTAAGGATCTTTTTCTATTTCATCTAAAATTGAATCAACACTCGAAGTTTTAGAATGATAGCTATTCTCATCTTTTAATTCAAATTGATGATTTAAATCTAAAGTATCAGCCCAATTTTGAATTAATTTATATTCATCAGCTGGTGATTTAACATCCTTATAATCAAGATATTCTGCATACAACTTACTTGCGGTAACAACCTCATTATCAGATGATTGAAATTCATTGATTAAATCGACTCCAAATAATTCTTTGAATTGAATCGCATTAACAAGATTGTAAATTTTGCTTTTAGAAACAATTTCTTTCGGTGCTAATTCAATTATGTTTTTATCTGTAACGGCATTAATTCCTTCTTTTAATAAGGTAAATAAGGATATAAATTGATACGGTCTTAGCAATTCAAATTCGTTAAACAAAAAATCTTCTATGAATAAATCAATTGGTGTATTGTAAATCTGTCGGTTCAAACCATCAAACATTCCGTTTGCAAATTTTACAATGTTCTCTTCCGGAATTCCAATTTCTTGTAATCGATTTAAATCTTCTTGTATCCTTTCATTGAACAACTTATTATTCTGTTGATTAGAAACAAATAATACATTTGAATTTACTTTTCTTGCTTGAGTCGCTAAATCCAAATGAACCAATTCGTGCATCACTAAATGTTCTACCGCTTTATAAGTCGATTTATATTTCACAATGTGTTTCTCACGGTTGTAATTTTCTGCAAATTCAAATTTAGCAGCAGTCGAAATTTCATCGTCAACTGTTATGTCAATAAGTTTATCACAATCAAATTCGAGTTTATGTTTGTAATGATTGATTGTCTTTGAAATATCTTCCGATTCAATGATTTTTTTAGCAACTTCAATCGTGTGTGAAAGCGCATTGTTGTAAAATCCATCTTTTGATTTACATACTTTCAAAGTAGTTATCGCAGAATCAAACGACTCTAAAAGTTTCCCTTCCGTTTCTAAAACTAAGCTAATTGCTAAATGCGAATTTGGGTAGTTCGGGTCAATTTCTAAGGCTTTATTAAAATAGATTTTCCCTTCATCCGTTCTGCCTTGTTGCATCAAATTTCCACCAATGTTATTGAGGGTAATAATATCGTTTGGATTTACAGCTAAAGATTGGTCATAATATTTCATTGCCGTAAAAACATCTTTCTTAAACTTAATGAAAATGTTCCCCATTAACAATAGAGCATAGCCATTTTTAGAATCCCATCTTAAAGCATCAATTAAACAATCAATTGCTTTGTCTTGGTCTCCCTCATCAGACATTATTTGCCCTAGAATTCTATGGTATTCAGAATTAGTTGGGTTTTGTTGGATAAGTTTTTGTAAAATAGGTTTAGCCTCTTGGTAATTTCCTTGTTCACAAAGTTCTACTGTTTTTCTGTAGTCGTCTTGTTGTGAAGAAATAGCTTCAATATTGATTTCGATGGTAACCCAATCTCCTTGGATAGTGACTTTTGGTTTGTAAGGTCCGTACTTATAGTATTCTTCTAATGTATTGATTATTAATGAATTACCCCCCCCCGTTAATTTGGGGAAAATGGTGAACAAAAAGTCATCTATTTTGTGTGATATAATCATCTGCTAACTGATTGAAAATTGAATGTATACAAATATAATAAGAAAGGTTAACTTCTTGCTTTCACTTCAAAAACCCATTCGCCCTCAATTCTTTCTGACGTGCAACTATATCATTTGGTATTTCAGCTGTAATAAGCCAGTTTACATCTAATTGATTTTGAATAGCTACTTTCATTAAAAAAGATTATTTTATCGTTTGAAATTCAAGTTTCAATGCCTATTGTGTAGGTTGAGGCTCTCGAAACCTACTTTCCAATACAAAACTTACTGAAAATATTACCCAACAAATCATCCGTAGAAATATCACCAGTAATTGTTCCAAGATCATACATGGCTTGTCGAATATCCATCGCAACAAAGTCGGAAGTTACATTTTCCACTAAGCCAGTTTTTGCTTTTTGAAGGGAAATTAAGGTTTTTGTAAGCGCATCGTGGTGACGAACATTGGAGACAATCGTTTCATTTTGCAAGTCGAAATTACCGATCACAGCAGTTTCCATCCAACCCTTCAAATCTTCGATTCCTTCTTTTTGTTTGGCACTAATTGGAATGAATTTTAAGTCAGAATTAGAGATTGTATCAGGAGTGTTTTTAGACGATCGTAAATCCGCTTTATTACCAATTAAAACGAAGTTTTTATCTGGATATTCTTCTTGTAATTGGTTCACCCAGGTAGCTGCTGTGGTAGTATCCATAGAAAGGTGACCTTCCACTTGAGAACCCGATTCACTGTAGTCACTCATTACGATCACAATCTCTGCCATCTTAATTTTTTCAAGCGAGCGTTCAATACCCATCGCTTCTACTGTTTCTGCTCCTTCACGAATACCAGCAGTGTCAATTAAGCGAAACAAAATCCCATTGATGTTAATCGTTTCTTCAATCACATCTCTTGTTGTTCCTTCGATGTTACTTACGATGGCCCTTTCTTCTCCTAATAACGTATTTAGCAAAGTACTTTTTCCAGTATTTGGTGCGCCAACAATTGCAACAGGAACACCATTTTTAATGGCATTACCAAGTTCGAAAGATTGAATTAAACGTCCGATGTAAATTACCACATCATCCACCATTTTATTGAGTTGCGTACGGTCGGCAAATTGCACATCTTCCTCTCCAAAATCGAGTTCTAACTCAATTAAACTCGCAAAATTCATTAATTTTTCACGAATATCTTTTAGTTCATTCGAGAACCCACCTCGCATTTGTTTCAATGCAATGTTGTGCGCATTACGAGATTGAGAAGCAATTAAATCGGCTACAGCTTCTGCTTGAGAAAGGTCCATTTTACCATTAGCAAAAGCTCGCATTGTAAACTCACCTGGGTTAGCCAAACGACAACCATTTTGCAACAATAATTGCATCACTTGTTGTTGAATATATGGCGAACCATGACAAGCAATTTCAGCACTTTCTTCTCCGGTGAAACTTTTTCCTTGGTGAAAAATGGTTACTAATACTTCATCAATTAATTCTTTTTCTTTGTTTTGAATAGTCCCAAAATGTGCAGTATGTGTTGTTCGGTTTTGTAAATCTTTTGAAAAAATAGACGAAACTATTTCCAATGACTTGTCACCAGAAACACGAATTAAACCAATTGCACCTATTCCATTCGCTGTTGCGATGGCACAAATTGTATCTTGAGATTGAAAAGTATTCATGCTGTAAAGTTAAAGTTTTTAATGAGATTATTTATCGTTATAGAGGAGCTTAAATTTTGGAATAATTCGAAATTCAAGAGAACACTTCCCTTAGTTTTCTTCTAAAATTTAACTAAAACTTCCTTCGATTATTAATTCTTAAAATAAATATTCTCAACACATTAACAGTAAGCGCAGTATGAAAACTGCACGCTATCGTCATGAGAAAAAGGAACTTCCGTATCATAAATTCCATTGATGATTGCTTCAATAACCGAAGGAAATAAATCAACTGCTTCTGCTAATTCCATGTCACCTGTTTCTAAAGGCAGTACCCCATCTTGAATATTAATGAAGGAAATAATACTTGCTTCTCGAGGTAATTCTCCAAAATTTACTTTAAATAAATAGCAATACATCAATAATTGAAGCACATGTTTTTTCTTCAAACTGTTGTTGACTAAAGCTTCTAAATCCACCTTCTTTTTAATCGTATTGGTGTCATCCTTTTTAACTTTCCCTGATTTATAATCAATGATTCTAACTTTTCCATCAATGGAATCAATCCTATCTACGAAACCTTTTAAATGCACTTTTTTCTTAACTCCTAAAACTTCTATTTCTATATCAGCTCTTAGCTCTCTTTCTAAACTTTCAATAAAAACAGGAGAAGTCTGTTCCATTAAAAACTCTTTCTCTTTTTCTAAGAAACGTTTCGTTAACTCTAAAGCCATTTTATAACTCAAGAAGTTTTTCCCGACTGAATAAGCATCTTTATCTTGGTTGAAATGGTTATAAAACTGCTTATTAATTTCATGTTCGTAATGCTTTAACATCTTATCGATATCGAAAGAGGTAATCGCTGGTGGAGCTGGTTCTATTTTTTCTCCTTTCTTATTAAACCTTGCAAAAGGTTGGTACATTTCTTCCAAAGCATTATGAATAAACGTTCCAAAAGTATTGTTCTCTACTTCTTCCTCCACTTTTTCTTCTTCTCCAAATTCCATCACGTATTGGTAATAGAAATCAAGTGGACAAGTAGCAAACTTCTTCAACATAGAAGCAGAAGTAGAATGTGCAAAAATTTCGTCTAAACGCTCTAATATTTCTGTTGTCTTCTGAACAACTGTTTGTTTGTTTTCTACCGTTTCATTCGGAATGGAGTAGAATTTCTTTTGAATAATGATATTTGTATTCAAACGACTTAACTCCAATTCTAATTGCAACAAATAACGACTCGCTTCATTACTTCCTATTTTTTCTTGCGCACTTGTATAGGTAACGTACATTTTATTACAATGGTGCAGTAATCTGTAAAAATGGTGAGCGAATAATCCTTGTTTTTCCCTTGGAGTTGGTAAGCTAAAATACTTTCTCAAATCCATTGGAATCATTGTTTGAATAGGATTAGTTGGTGGCATTGATCCTTCGTTCATTCCTACACAAATAATATTTTCAAAATCCAATAAACGGGTTTCTAATAACCCCATTATTTGTAAACCTTCCATCGGATTACCATGGTAGGCAATGTTTTTTAAGTTCCAATGTTGGTTAAATAAGGTTTTGAAACTTCTCAAATTCATGTCTGGTAAACCTTCTTTCGATATGTTTTCAAAATCAATTAAAGCGCGATCAAATCCTTCTAAAATTGCTTTTTCAAAATCAAAAGCTTCTTCCAAATATTGATAAATAAACCTATTTAATTCACGAATCGTAAGCAAGCCATCTAACCAATTATTTTTCCAAGGCTTGAAAACCAATTGCATGATTTTGTTCCCTATTTCGCCAATTTCAATGTTTTTTAACGAAAGAAAGATGCTATTTCGCTTTATAATCTCATGTTCAATTCTAACAACATTGGCTTTTTCCTCGTCTGTTAAGATGGCATTTACAAAAGGATGGTTCCATAATTTTTGTAAATCATTGAAGTAAATACCTTCCGATTTGAAACGAAGTTTATTTTCCTGAATTCCAAAAAGTAAATCCACCCATGTTCTCAAAGCCGTATTTCTTAAAGGCAATCCAAGCGTAATATTGGCCTTACCTATTTTCTTAGGTAAATTTTTAAGTACAGGAACGATCAAACTTTCATCAGCTAACAAAACCAATGTTTGGTCGATGAGTTCTGGTTCCATTTCATCCAACAATGTCCCAGCTACTTTTGCTTGTCCAGCAGTTTGAGCACATTCAATGATATCAATTTCTTTCTTTTCAGTTAATAAGCGGTCTTCTACAAATGGTAAATTAGAAATCCCTAACTCTTGCTTTAGGTCTCGCATGAATCTCCCCGCTTCGTGACTTTCCGTATTCAAGTAAAATTTATCTGCATTGATGAGGACATGACCACGTCCCATTTTATGCAATTGCTTCATGATTGAAACCTCTGCTGGAGACAATGCATTGAAACCAGCAAACAAAAAGTGACGATCTTTATCTTCAGCAAAAACAAGGTCTAAATTTTCACAAACGTGTCGATACGCCTTCCCCATGTAGCAGACTTTTTCTGCATCCAATACTTTATTTAATTCGGTATAATACCCTGGAAGTCTGTCCCAAAATTCCATGAATCTTTTTTGACTTTCGGTGAGGTTTTCATTCCCAAAACTCCAATTTTCGATCTCTTTAATGTCTGCCAAATTGCTAAACAACTGTTTAGAATCTAATAAATATCGATCCAATTCATCGAAATCCGACAGCAACATGTTTCCCCAAGTCAAAAACTCATCAAAAGAATGGTCTTCAATCGTTTTAGCCGACTTTAACTGGATATCAAATAGTCTGATTAGAACCCTTGTTTTATCAATCACCGTTTTATCGGATAAATCCCGAACCCATCGATCAATCGTTACCATCTTTGGAGCGATCATTGGTTTTTGATATGCTTTGAACAAAGATGCTGAAATGTACTTTTTCGCACGTTCAGAAGGAAGCACAATTGTTAGGTGCTTTAAATCTAAATTGTTATCCTTTATGTATGTTGCGATTTGATCTGTGAAGTGCATTTGTTATAGATTATTCAACTTTTGAAACTTTATCATTTAAAGATAGTCAATTTGTGTTTACCTAAAATTATTTCACTTTATAATTGATATAGATTATAACAAGCAATATATTTTGTTTAACTTTATATTATTATTGTTAAACATTTATTCTTTTAATAAAACTAAATATGGAAAAGAAAAAACCAGATAACGTTGTTTATTCAGAAGAGCGAGGATATTATTCAAAACTTTTACCCTACGCTACAAATGTTGGTGCACCAGTTATAAGAGTAGATGATGTTGCATCTTGGAAAGGAAGAGGTATTAATAGTGTAAACAAGGAATTTGAGAATAAGTTTAGTGAACTTAAAATGCAATACCAAAGTTTAATGGAGGAATACGAATGGAACCAATTAGTGTATAATGCTAAGTTTTCATTCGAACCCATTATCGGAGAGATATATCATTTATACAGAGATCATAATGGAGAGGATTTTCTTTCCTTGATTTCTCCAAACGAATGGAACAAGGAGCATATAGGAAGCTTTAGGTTAAATAGTGATAAAAAATGGGAGAAGTTTTAGCTTTTTAAACCGTTGAAATAGTCTGACACCACGAAGCAGAAACGAAAGGAATAAAATATAAATCGAACGGAGGAGGCTATTATTCTTCCAATAAAAACTCTTCATAATTATCCGAACTTATAATTTTCGTTATTGTATCAGGGTAATTAATTGTAAACGTTTTCGGAAAACTGACTTTCCTCTTTGGATTCCATTTAAATTCAAAGGCAGTAATTTGGTTGTTTTCTATTTCTAAAAAGTCGATTTCTTGTTGTGCAGTTGTTCTCCAAAAATAATGTTCTACGTTTCTATTTTTATAATGCATTTCTTTCATTCGCTCACTTATTAAGAAGTTTTCCCAAAGTGCACCTATATCTGTTCTGTTTGCAATGGCATTAAAATTTCCTATAATAGCATTACGAACACCATTATCATAGAAATAGATCTTTTTCCCTTTTTTAATCTCATTTCGTACGTTTTTACTGTATGCAGGAAGTGTAAAAATGACAAATGTTTTCTCTAATAAATCAATGTATTTTTCTACTGTATGAAAATCTGCACCAACCAATTGACTTATTTCATGGAATGAAACTTCGCTTCCTACTTGATGAGCTAAAGCTTTTAAAATTTTCTCTAATAATTTCGGTTTCTTAATTTGATCTAATTGTAATAAATCTTTGTATAAATAACTGTTAGATAACAATTTTATATGCTCCTCTGCATTTTCGAAGTCAGCAACAATTTCTGGATAGTAACCATATATTAAACGTTGCTCTAACATTCTTTTTTCTTCTAAAAAACCATGATGATTTACCATTTCTCGAAACGAAATTGGAAAAAGCTGGTATTCGTATTTTCTTCCTGTTAATGGTTCTTGCGTTTGATTCATCAATTCAAATGCTGAAGATCCTGTAGCAATTACTTGAACATCTTTTAACGTATCTGTTATGATTTTTAAAGTAAGTCCAATGTTTTCTATTCGTTGTGCTTCATCTATGAAAATTAATTTAGCTGAGCCAAAAAGCAACTTTAATTTAGAAGATGAAGTGTTTTGTAAACTATCTCTTACATCTGCTTCATCTCCATTTAAAAATAAATAGTTAGTATCTACTTCATTTAAAATGGAATGAATGATCGTTGTTTTACCAACTTGCCTTGGACCTAACAGAATAATTGCTTTCCTTTTAAACAATCTTTCCTTTATTTTTTCTTGTAATATTCGTGCTATCATACCCAATAATCTAGCTCAAAAATAATACTTTTATACTAAAAACATAATATTTTTGGAATTAAATCCGAAATAATAATGATATTTTTGGAATTGAATCCGGAATAATCATAATATTTTTGGAATTATATCTGCAAAGTTCGTAAGACATTCAACCCACTCCTGGGTTGTTGAAGTAAGCAGTTAGGCTAGTCTTTACTGATATTCAACTTCCCCGAGGTTATTAACCTGAGTTCGACTATTAATTGTCTCTAAAATTTTATCCTTAAAGCATGTTTAAAGTACCTTTAATTCAACTCGCCTATTTTTCATATGCTCACTGTCAGAACACCTTACTCCATTCTTACATTTGTTAATAAGTTTGGATTCTCCATACCCTTTAGGAACCATTCTACTTTCATCAATACCATGCTCAATAAGCCACTTTACAGTTGCTTCAGCTCTTTTTTGAGATAATACTTGATTATAGGAATCACTTCCTCTAGCATCTGTATGAGCACTTAATTCAACCGTGATATTTTTGTAATAATTTAAATACGTTAAAATCTTTTCTAAAGCTGGAAGTGATTCTTTTCTGATTGTTGCCTTATCGTAATTAAAGTATATTTTATCAAACGTAATAATCTGGTCTTTATTAGCTTGAGGTGTGAATTCTAAGCTACCAAATAAGGCAAGTATATCTGACCTATCTCCTGCAGGTACAGTTATTTCTTTTGGCTCAAATCCAGAGGCGTCGAACTTAACAACAAATTCTTTTCCTTTTGCTAAAATTAATTCTACCTTTCCGTCTTTATTGGTTTCTCCAATTTTATCGAATACATCGTTACCTTTAGGCTGAACAGAAACTTTAATCCCTTCAATTGGTAAGCTTGTAATTCTATTCATTGCAATTCCAGTTATTGTATCAGATGGATTCTTTTCCGCTGCTGGGATTAATTCTAAGTTTCCAAATAAAGATAACACATCTGATCTATCTTCAGCTGGTATCGTTATTTCTTTTGGTTCAAATCCAGGAGCATCAAACTTAACAACAAATTCTTTTCCTTTTGGCAAAATTAATCCTATATGTCCATCCTTATCGGATTCTTCTAATTTTTGAAATACACCGTTATCCAAAGGTTGAACAGAAATTTTAATCCCTTTTATTGGTAATCCTGTAATTCTGTTTTTTGCTATTCCACTTATTGTATCAGGGGATCTAATATCAAACTTTTCAAAAGCATAAACATAATCGTAGCCATGAGATCCATCTCTGTTTGATGATAAATATCCATGTACTTTATCGGAATTTAAAACAAACGCAAAATCATCTTTACTTGAATTAAAAGGTTTACCAATATTTTCTACACTTTCAACATTACCGTCTACATCCAATTTTGCTTTAAAAATATCTGATCCTCCATATCCTATATTTCCTTTAGAAGAAAAATACAACTCATTTTCAAGACAAAAAGGTGTCATTTCGTTAAACTCGGAATTAACTAACGGCCCCATGTTTTTTGGTTTTGACCATGATTCACCTTTCTTATAACTTACATACAAGTCATAACCACCTTCTCCGCCTTCCATATTGGAGACAAAATATAAAGTAGAACCATCTCCCGATATACTAGGGTGAGTACAACTATACTCGTTACTACAAAAAGGAAGTTCTTTTTTGGATACCCATCCCGAATCAGAAAGGTGAACTTCATATATCTTAAGAATATTAACTCCTTCAGGACTTAATTCATATCCCTTTTTTTCTCTCTTTCTCTCTTTATAGTTTAAACGTTCTGATGCATTACCTGTAAAATACATTGTCTGTTCATCTGTAGTCAAACTTGGTGCTCCTTCATAAAAAGACCTGTTCAGCTCACCTGAATAAGAAATTGGATCTTTGAACGTGGAATCATTTTCTTTTTCTACAAACGAAATATCATAAAATGTGGTTTTTTGATCAAAAGTATTAGACTGAGGTTTACTAAATACTAATCCATTTTTAAAGTAAGCAACACCTAAACTTCTTCCACCTGTTTCAAGGTTTGTTTTAAACAAATTAAATTTTTGTAAAGAATCTTTATTTTTAATTGCCCACTTACATGCTTGTTCATAATATTCAAAAATTGAGGGTTCTCCAATATTTATGGAATAATTTCTATAAGCATAAATTGCTTCCTCATATTTCTCGTTATTTCTTAAAATATTTCCAAATTCTAACCAAAATTTAGGATTTTTTATTTTCGAATCTTTAAGAATTAACTCATACTGTTTTTCAGCATTTTCATAATCAAACAATTTATAATAAGCAGATGCCATTTGAGACTGTACATAGAGTTCATCTATATCAGAATCATCTGTTGCCAATGCTTCTTTGTATGATTTTAATGCTTCTTTGTAAAAGTGGTGTTCCATATTAAAATCACCTTTTTCTACAAGTTTACTTTTCTGTGAATACCCTTGTATCGATATAGCTATTGCTATAAATGTTAAAATTTTTCTCATTATTACTTTTTAAAATCTAGGTACTTCAATAATTGGAACAGTTTTTTCTTTGATAAAATCAAAAAGCAATACGACCTCATGTGTCCCATTTGAATAATTTCCAATAGTTCTCATGTTATAATCATATGCATATCCTACCTTTAATTGCCCAGATATTCTATAATTTAACATTGCGATTAATTCTTGACTTGTTCTATAACAAAGTCCTACTCCAATCAAATCATTATAAACAAACTGTCCGTTTAACTCTACTTGAAGAGGTGCTCCAGCAACATGCTTAAATAAAACCGATGTCTGTGCTTCCCAATCTTTATTAAGATCAAACTGATAACCACTATGTATAAAGTAGTGAATATTTGAAGGGTCAAAATTAGTGAAATGCGAGATTTCAATATTATTCTTAAATAAATTTGGCATGGATAATCCAAAATAAAATTTATTTCTGAAATAATATGCTCCAAACTTAGCATTTGGCATTACAAACGTTCTTGTGTTTGATTGAAAAATAGGATCTGCTTCTTGAATAATATCAAGTTCTGCTAGATTAGACTGCATTAACATCATACTTCCTGACACTCCAAGCGTCACATAGTTTGCATTTTTAAACTTCAACTTATAAGAATAAGTACCAGATATATCACTGTTGTTACTCACACCTATTCTATCGTTGACTACTGTTAAGCCTATTGAATGATTCGTTTTTTTAATTGGTGTATTAATACTAAAACCACCTATCTCAGGAGCTCCTTCAAAACCAGTCCATTGATTTTTATAAAACAATGCACCATTTAAGTTTTCATAACTCCCTATAACAGCAGGGTTAATAAAAGGTTGATACATCATACTTTGACTCATATGAAATTGATTCTGAGAATAAGTCTTGACACCTACAACAAGAAACAGAACCGTAAAAAATATCTTTTTAATCATTTTAAAATTATTTATTTATTCTTAATTCGATAAATCCATTATAAAGATCCATTCCTTCAACGTGTAAATCCAGTATGTAATAATATGTTCCTTCTGTTACTTGTTCACCTGTTATTTTTAACTCATTATTCGTAGCTGTACCATTCCAATCATTTAAATATGGACTTGAGCTATAAACTTTATCTCCCCATCTGTTAAATATGGTTATTTCATTGTTTGGGTATTGATCTAATCCTTCAATTACGAACGTATCGTTAAAACCATCATCATTTGGAGAGAAACCATTTGGAATTCTAAATGGCTTCTTTTTTATCACTGTAATATATACATAAGCTTCATCACAAATTGTACTACAAAACTGATCACAAATTGAATACAAAACACTATCTACTCCACTAAAGTTTGGATCTGGTGTATAAGTCATCGTACCAGATAGATCTACACTAGCTGAACCACTATAAGGGCCACTAAGAATTGCTATTGTAGATTGATTTCCAGTATCGTTTGCATAAATGTCTATTTCTAGATTTACTGTTGATTGTGTCGTATCAAAATCGTCTTGAGCAAATACAGTTGAAGTTTGACTTGATAGCAAACTTGTATCAAGGGTCACTGTACAATTTTCTTCATCTGTTACAGTTAAAGTATAGTCTCCTGCTAATAAATTACTCATGTCTAATGAAGATCCTACAGAAGTGGTTCCATTTGACCAATCATAAAATAAAGTTCCATTTCCACCTAAAACTTGTATTCCTGAGATACTTCCATTAGCCTCTTCACATCCTGTATTTTGAACTAAGAGAGAACTTAAGTCTAATGTTGGACCAGCTAAATCAATAATTTCAAATGGTCCAGCAATGGATGTACATCCAAGTGCATCGGTTACCGTTAATGTATAATCCCCTTCATTTATTGGCTGCAAAATTAAATCCGTTGAAATAACAGAATTGCCATCTGACCATTCGTATGTAAGGTTTCCATTTCCTCCTGTTACATTGATATTTGTAATACTTCCATTATCATTACTACATGTTTCATTATTAATAGTAATTGAAGAAATGTCTATTTGAACCCCTCCATTATTATCTAAAATTACTCCTTGTACTGAATCTTGACAACCAACTGCATCTGTTACAACTACTGTATATACTCCAGCAGGTAAATTTGATATATCTTGAGCGTTGCCAACTACACCAGTTGCATTTGACCATTGCCATGTATAATTAGCTTGTCCAGAAGAAACGCTTACACCTGTTATCGAACCATCATTACCACCACAAGAAGATTCATTTATACTAATATTAGTTGTATCTAATGTAGGGTTACTTAAACTTACTAGAACTACTAATGAGTTTGAACTCTCACAACCATTAATTATACTGGTTTGAGTAGCATAATAAGTATTCCCATGAATTAATACATCTGTAGAGTTTAATAAAGTATTGGTAGTAACGTCAGAATACCATTGAACATTACTTCCTGTTGCTGATAAATCCGCTACAGTTGGGGAGTCAATTGAACAGAAACTTTGAGAAGCATCTCCGGTTGGAGCAGCTGGATCAGATAGAGTGACTGTAACATCTAAAGTAGTAGAACTTTCACAACCGGTTAATACACTTTCTTGAGTAGCACTATATACAGAACCATCTACTAAAGCATCTCCTGATGCTAATAATCCTCCTAAATTATCGTACCATTTTATGTTATTTCCTGATGCTACCAAATCCGCTACAGTTGGGGAGTCAATTGAACAGAAACTTTGAGAAGCATCTCCGGTTGGAGAAGTTGTATCCCCTATAATTATAGATACTTCTAGAGTTCCTCCACTACATCCGCTTGCATTACCGGCATCTAAAGCATAATAATTAGTTCCATCAACCAAAGATTCTGAATCAGCTAATAAGTTGATTGCTCCTGATTCTGAATACCATTCTATTGTTGTTCCCGTTGCTGTTAAATCTGCTATCGTTGGTGTAGCATTAGTTGATAAACAAAATGATTGAATTGGATCTCCTCCTGGTCTGCTTATGTTTGTTATTGTTACTAATACATCTAAAGTGGATAATCCTTCACATCCTGAAATTGTTTGGGTAGAATAATACATAGTACCATCTATTAATGCATCAGTAGGTGCTAATATATTAGTTGCTAGAGCATCCGAATACCATTGAATACCAATTCCGTTTGCTACTAAATCTGCAACTGTTGGGTTTGGTATATCAACTATACAGAAATTTTGAGAACCATCTCCGGTTGGAGCAGCTGGATCAGATAAAGTGACTGTTACTGCTAACCTTGTTGTACTCTCACACCCTGATATTGTTTGTGAAGCATAGTAAGTTGTAGAAGTTGTTAAACTTGCAGTAGAAAGTAATGCACTTCCTCCAGTTGATGCTGAATACCATTGAACACTACTTCCTGTCGCTACT
>Ga0228634_1001295_pt1 | contig 14787 bp, 16 predicted proteins | sample 42DmetaG_FD_190063 | JGI IMG/M metagenome (GOLD analysis project Ga0228634, IMG submission 190063) | Seawater microbial communities from Monterey Bay, California, United States - 42D | ecosystem: Environmental > Aquatic > Marine > Coastal | place: USA: California | collected 2016-09-27 | reverse complement strand
TCAAAGCGTTAAGCTTTTGGAAATACGAATTAAAAAGGCCACGCTCAGCGCGTGGCCTTTTTTCGTCGATATGGTCGTTGCGCAGGATGCGGGAATAGGATTTGATCGACCAAGTCTAATCGGGGGCGCGGGTGAACCAAGAGGCAAAACGGGGTTGGGTACTGGTGTCAGTGCCGCTCCTTTACACGATCTTGCTTATGGCGGCGCCTTTGACCGCGATCTTTGTCTTCAGTTTCTGGAGCCAAGATTTTCTGACGCTCGACACCACGATGACGCTTAAAAACTATCGAGAAGCCTTTAGTGAGCCGCTGTATTCCGAGCTATTGAGCCGTTCGATCAGGATTGCGGGGGCCGTGACTTTGGTGACGGTGGTGTTGGCTTTTCCCGTCGCATATTTCGTCAGTTTCCACGTCGCGCCTGAGCGGAAATCGCTATGGTTGTTTCTGATCACTATCCCATTCTGGACCAGCTATCTGCTGCGTATTTTCCTGTGGAAAGTGATCCTTGGGTTCAACGGGGTTCTCAACACCTCCTTGCAAGGCATTGGTTTGATTGATGAGCCACTAACATTTATTCTATATAACGCAAACGCTGTGGTCATCACATTGGCGCATGCCTTTGCGCCGTTCGCGATTTTGCCGATCTTTGTTGCTCTTGAAAAAATAGACCGTTCCCTGCTCGAGGCCGCGCGTGATTTGGGCGAAAACGCGGTCATGACGTTTGTGCGTGTGACGCTGCCGCTTGCGATGCCGGGGGTGGTCGCGGCGACGTTGATCGTGTTCATCCCGACGGTGGGTGACTACGTGACACCGCGCCTAGTAGGTGGGCCAAACGGATTGATGATCGCGAACATGATCCAGACACAGTTTTTGCGGTTGAACAACGCGCCGATGGGGGCTGCCTTGGCCGTGATCGCGATGACGACGGTCACAGTGATGGCGTTGCTATTGTTGGCCGCAACACGCAAGTGGATGCGTGGGGGCGGACGATGATTGGGCTGGAGCAAATGATGCGCACGACGTGGCGGAGGGCCCTGTGATGCTTCGGGCCTATGTCATTGCTTTTTTGCTGTTTTTATACGCGCCGATCCTGCTTCTGCCGGTCTTTGCGTTTAATTCCGGTACGGTGATCGCGTTCCCTTTGGATGGGTTCACGCTGCATTGGTTTGCGGAATTAGCGGTGACAAAGGCGTTGCACGAGGCAGTGGTCAATTCACTGATTATTGCGGCGGTGACGGCGGTGATTTCCACGGCATTGGGCGTCGCGGCAGCGCGCGCCGGTGTGCGCTACCGCTTTCCGGGCAAGGCCGCGGCGCTGGGGTTAATCATGGTGCCGCTCGTGTTGCCCGAGATCATCGTGGCTGTCTCGCTCTTGGTTGTGGTGGTGCAGATCATGGGGTGGGATTTGTCGATGGGCACGATCATCGCGGCGCATGTGTTAATCTGCACACCTTTTGCGACCGCAATCCTTAACGCAAGTTTCCAAAACCTTGACCCAAGCCTAGAGGAAGCCGCGGTTGATTTAGGTGAAAGCCGGTCATCAACCTTTCGCCTCATCACATTGCCATTGATCATGCCTGGTATCATTGCGGCACTTCTGATCTCTTTCACGATCTCATTGGATGAGTTCATTATTGCGTTCTTCCTGAGTGGATCTGAGCCGACTTTGCCGGTGTATATCTGGTCGATGTTGCGGTTTCCGCGGCTGATCCCGGTGGTGATGGCGCTCGGAACGATCCTCGTCGTGCTGTCGGTGTTGCTGCTGACACTGGCCGAAATTAGTCGCCGCCGAGGCCTGCGCCGGGCGGGCGTCAAAGACAAAGGGGGCTTTCTATGAGCCTGATTTCCATCGAAAATGTGCACAAGCACTACGGTGACTACCACGCGCTGCGCGACATTAACCTTGAAGTGGGACAGGGTGAGTTTTTCTCACTTCTGGGGCCGTCAGGGTGCGGGAAAACCACGTTGTTGCGCACGATTGCGGGGTTTGAGGACGTATCATCGGGGCAGGTGCGCATTGGGGGGGCTTCGATGATTGGGGTCCCGGCGAACCAGCGCCCGACCAACATGGTGTTCCAGTCCTACGCGATTTTTCCTCATATGAGCGTCGCGGAAAATGTCGGTTTCGGGCTGCGAAAATCATCACTTTCGGGCGCTGAGAAAGCGGCAGCCGTTGGTGAAGCCCTTGAGATGGTTGGACTAAGCGGGTTTGGGGCGCGGGCGGCTCATGCATTGTCCGGGGGGCAGCGGCAGCGTGTGGCCTTGGCGCGTGCCTTGATCCTAAAGCCCAAGGTTTTGCTGCTGGATGAGCCTCTGAGCGCGCTAGACAAAAAGATGCGTGAGCAGATGCAGTCCGAGCTGCGCCGATTGCAGCGTCAGGTAGGCATCACCTTTATCCTCGTCACGCATGATCAAGAAGAAGCCCTGATCATGTCCGACCGCATCGCTGTGATGTTTGATGGAAAAATTGCGCAGTTGGACCCACCACAGCAGCTGTATACCCGGCCCGCAAATAGACAAGTCGCGGAATTTATTGGCGTTATGACGTTTTTGCCGGGTAACCGGCGCGCAGATACTCTTGAGGTGGCGGGGCTTGGCCACGTGACGCTGTCGCCAGACCAGATCATCGGCGCCGAGGGGGATGTGCGCGTTGGCTTGCGTCCCGAAAGCATGACCGTTTTGTTCGATGATATGGCGGCTGAGCCTGCGAGCCGCGTGGCCCAAGGCACGGTTGAGGACCTTGCCTACTACGGCGATATGACGATGTATGAGGTTCGCCTAGCGGGTGCGCCGCGGCCGGTAACGGTCTCAATGCGGAACTTACCGGGGCGGCCGGTTTTGGCGCGGGGCGATGCGGCGCGTGTGGTTTGGGATCCGGCGGCATTAATGGCGTTCGGTGCCGTGGACTGAAATGTCTGACATTTGATTTGGCTGCCTGATGGCCACCCGAAAAATTTCGAGGGCGGTTTGGTGTCACAGGATTGTTAACGAACCTAGCGTATTCTTTCGGGCATGTATAAATGAGCCACCGCCCGGAGAGGAGATAACACCGTGCAGTCATCGTCCAAACACGTCGCGCGTGACATTTCCTATTCTTTTTCGGCGCAGACCCGTCCGGGACAGGCGTTCATTCGCTCGTTAGAGAACGCGACCGGGCGTCTGCGGCTTATCAAACGGGCCGATGGATATGAGCGAGAAGTCGGCGCAGGGCGCGACTTTTGGGAGGTGATGGTCGAGCGTTACGGCCTGACCCTCGAACTGCTGGCCGGGTCCCTTGATAATATCCCGCGTGAAGGGCCGCTGGTCGTGGTGGCCAACCACCCCTACGGTATTTTGGATGGCCTGATGATGGGGCACATCTTGAGCGTTGTGCGCGGTGATTTCCGTATCTTGGCCAACCGTGTGTTTCGCAAGGCCGAAGAGCTGAACGAAGTGATCTTGCCGGTCTCGTTCGATGAGACGAAAGCGGGTGTCGCGCTGAACCTCGAAACGCGCCGCACGGCTCTCAAGTACCTCTCAGACGGTGGCGCGATCGGCGTGTTTCCGGGGGGGACGGTCAGCACCGCCAACAAGCCGTTTGGTCGTCCATTAGATCCCAGCTGGCGCAGCTTCACCGCCAAGATGATTGCGAAATCTGACGCCCATGTGGTGCCCATCTATTTTGACGGGGCCAACTCTCGACTATTTCAATTGGCGTCTCATCTGCACACAACACTTCGCATGGCGTTGTTGATCAAAGAGTTTAAATCGCGCGTTGATGCGCCGGTGCGCTTGGCGGTGGGGCAGCCGCTCACCCGGGATGCCCTAAATCCGTACCTGCGCGATCCGCGCGGAATGATGGACTTTTTGCGCGCTGAGACTTACAAATTGTCATCCCGTCCGATTGATACATCGCACTACGGGTTCGAATTCACAGAAGTACATAAGCCCAAATCAGGGCAAAAGAACGGGCACGGATGAGCATTGGGATTTTTGACAGCGGGCTAGGCGGGCTGACGGTATGGAGCGCTGTGCGCAACCGCTTGCCCGATGTGCCATTAACCTATTTTGGCGACAGCGCCCACGCACCCTACGGCGTGCGCGATGCAGATGATGTGCATCAACTCACGAAGGCTGCGGTTGAGCGACTTTGGGATGATGGCTGCAATCTGGTGATTTTGGCCTGCAACACCGCGTCCGCTGCGGCATTGCGGCGGATGCAGGAAGCAGGTGTGCCAGAAGGCAAGCGCGTCTTGGGGGTGTTTGTTCCACTCATCGAAGCCATGACAGAGCGTGGTTGGGGCGACAATTCCCCCCCGCGCGAGGTCAACGTCAAACAGGTCGCGTTGTTTGCCACGCCCGCCACCGTTGCGAGCCGCGCGTTTCAACGCGAATTGGCATTTCGGGCCGTGGGCGTCGATGTTGAGGCGCAAGCCTGCGGCGGTGTCGTGGATGCGATTGAAGATGGTGATATGATCTTGGCTGAGGCTCTTGTGCGCAGCCATGTTGACGCGCTGAAACGCAAAATGCCCAACCCCCAAGCCGCGATTTTGGGGTGCACGCATTACCCGTTGATGGAACATATCTTTCAGGATGCATTGGGCGCGGACGTTAAGGTTTTCAGTCAAGCGGACATTGTCGCCGAAAGCTTGGCCGATTATCTTGAGCGTAAGCCGGAGATGGTGGGCCAGGGACGGGCGGGCGTGATGCTAACGACCGGGGACCCCGACCGGGTATCGCAACGGGCCACGCAGTTTCTGCGTGAACAGATGATTTTTGAGAAGGCGTAGACGATGCGTGGGCTGAAAAAACAACGTCGGATTCAGGTGGTCGCAATTTTGACTGTAGCTTTGATCGGGGCAACCGCCTTGATCGGCTACGCGATGCGCGATGGGATCAACTTCTTTCGCTCCCCCTCGGAGGTGACAGAAGCGCCGCCACCGCCCAACGAAGTGTTCCGAATCGGCGGTTTGGTTGAAGAAGGCACTCTGGTGCGCGGGCAGGGCAAAACGATTACGTTCTCCGTGACGGATACGAATGCGTCGGTCAAAGTCGCTTACACAGGTGTTTTGCCGGACTTGTTCGGCGAGGGTGAAGGCATGGTTGGTACAGGTACCTACGTGAACGGCGTGTTCCAAGCCACTGAAATCCTTGCTCGCCATGATGAGCAGTATATGCCAGCCGAGGTTGTAGATGCGCTAAAAGAGCAGGGCGTTTACGTTGAGCCCGGTTCCGAAAGCAACTCCTAAGCTGTTGCCTCTGATTTTAGTCGGCGTGCGGTTAACCATCTGTTAACCCGCTCAGCCGTTTCGTCCCTCTATTCGCAACCGAGTATGGAGGGTCAGCACCATGCAGTCGGTGCGCGCACTTGCAGAAGATATCATTCGCCGCGAAGGCGGTTATGTGAACGATCCCGATGATCCGGGTGGCGCCACGAACCATGGTGTGACGATTCACACCATGCGGCGGCTCGGGCTGGACCTGAACGGGGACGGTGAGATCGATCCCGCGGATGTGCGGCGCCTGAGCCAAGAACAGGCGATTGAGATTTTCATTCAACACTACTTTGAGCGGCCTCGTATCGCCGATTTACCGCGCGTCTTACACGCCACAGTCTTTGACATGTACGTTAATGCGGGCAGCAATGCCGTGCGGATTTTGCAGCGATTACTGAGGGATATGGGGTATGACCTGTCGCTCGACGGCGTGATCGGGCCGCAAACGATCCGCGTCAGCCATATGGCAGTGCGCGAAGGTGGGGATCACTTGGGCGACGCCTACGGGATCGCACGGCGCAATTATTATTACCGGATTGCGGATCGTCGCCCCGCCAGCCGCAAGTTTGCGCGCAGGCGCGATGGCGGTAAGGGCGGTTGGATCCGGCGGGCGGAGGAATTCATCTCGGTCCGGTATCATCTAAGCCCGCAAGAGCATGCCAAGCGTGTCGCGGGGTGGTGAGCGTTTTATGAGTATTTTGGGAACAAAGGAGGGCTGGGTATGAGCTTAATTGGCAAAATTTTTGGAGGCTCAGAGGCGGTAACGGCATTGGGGTCGACCGCGCAGGGGGTTGCAGAGGTGTTTACGCCGAATGCCACGCGCAAGATGGAGTTAAACCACGAGGCGCAGCAATCAGCGTTGTCTCAACTTGAAACCGAGATGAAAACGATCCGGGACGATTGGTTTGATCGCTTTGTAAACGGGCTCAACCGATTGCCGCGGCCTTTGTTGGCGTTGGGAACTTTGGGGTTGTTCGTCTATGCGATGATGGACCCGATTGCCTTCGCGCAGCGGATGGCTGGATTGGCGTATATCCCCGATCCATTGTGGTGGCTTTTGGGGGCGATAGTTTCCTTCTATTTTGGGGCTCGTGAAATGCACTATTTCCGCAATCCTTTGCGTGCGGGTGTGGCGGCTCACGAAACCGTTATTTCGGCTTGGCGAAATTCGAAAAAGTCATCAAAAACAGAAATTAAGCGGGTTGATCCAGAGGTTGAGGCGAACCCCGCGTTGAGCGCGTGGCAGGCAGGTCAGGAGTAAAACCCGAGATCGCCGTTAAAGGGGCATTAGGGCTGTTGCCGCGGCCCTTTTCACGGCCTAGTATTTGGGCATGATCGTAGAACTCGGACACTTCGCCCTTATCGCGGCTTTTGCAGTCGCCATCGCACAAACCGTGGTGCCCCTTGTTGGGGCCCACAAAGGCTGGTCGGATTGGATGGCGCTTGGGCGCCCGGCGGCAAGCCTGCAATTTTGGTTGGTTTTGTTTAGCTTTGGCGCGCTGACGTACGCCTTTGTGACTTCGGACTTTTCGCTGCAATTGGTTGTGATGAACTCACATACCGACAAGCCGATGCTGTATAAAATCAGCGGTGTTTGGGGGAACCACGAAGGGTCGTTGCTGTTGTGGGTCGTTATCCTCGCGCTGTTTGGGGCGACTGCGGCTTGGTTCGGAAACCAGTTGCCGCCGACGTTGCGCGCGCGGGTTTTGGGCGTTCAGGGCTCTATTTCTGTCGCCTTCTTGGCGTTCATTCTATTCACGTCTAACCCGTTTTTGCGCCTCGAATTCCCGCCGTTCAATGGCGAAGATCTGAACCCGTTGTTGCAGGACCCCGGCTTGGCGTTTCATCCGCCGTTTTTGTACCTTGGCTACGTTGGTCTGAGCATGGCGTATTCCTTTGCTGTGGCGGCCCTGTTGGAGGGGCGCGTCGATGCAGCATGGGGGCGTTGGGTTCGGCCGTGGACCTTGGCGGCTTGGCTGTTTTTGACCATCGGCATCGCGCTAGGCTCTTGGTGGGCTTACTATGAGCTGGGTTGGGGCGGCTTTTGGTTCTGGGACCCGGTTGAGAACGCGTCGTTCATGCCGTGGTTGATTGCGGCGGCCCTGTTGCACTCTGCGATCGTGGTGGAAAAGCGCGAGGCGCTGAAATCATGGACGATCCTGCTCGCGATCCTGGCGTTTGGGTTTTCGCTGATCGGGACGTTTATTGTGCGCTCGGGCGTTTTGACCAGCGTCCATGCCTTTGCGAATGACCCCGAGCGGGGCGTGTATATTCTTGGGATTTTGGTGTTTTTCACAGGCGGCGCGCTTTTGTTGTTCGCCATTCGTGGCGGCGCGATGGAAGCCAAGGGCGTGTTCTCAACCGTGAGCCGTGAAAGCGCGTTGGTGTTCAACAACGTACTGCTCGCGGTGTCGTGTTTTGTGGTGTTCATTGGAACGATGTGGCCGCTGATTGCTGAGATGGCGTTTGATCGGAAATTGTCCGTCGGGCCACCCTTCTTTAACGCAGCCTTTACGCCCTTTGTCATAGGGTTGGCGGCACTCTTGCCCCTCGGCGCGGTGTTGCCGTGGAAGCGTGCGGATGCCGCGCGCGCGATGAAACCGTTGTGGTATGCGTTGGCCTTGGCCGTGTTCATGGGGGCACTGGTTTGGGCGATGCAGACCGGGCGATCCGCTGGTGGCCCGCTGGGTGCGGGACTAGGCGTTTGGCTGGTCGTTGGTGCTGGTGTGGATCTGTATCTGCGGACGGGGCAAAAGGGCTCTCTATCGCAGCGATTTGGTCGTGTGGTTCGGTTGCCGCGTGCAGACTGGGGCAAGGCCGTCGCGCACGCGGGCTTTGGGATCACGATCTTTGGTGTTGCTGCCCTGATGGCGTGGGAACAGGAAGATATCCGTGTCCTCCAAGTCGGTGAGAGCCTGACCGTTGGCAAATATGAGGTCGTGCTTGAGGATGTGTCCCGGGTTGAGGGGCCGAACTACCTCAGCACAATGGCACGGATGCATGTGTATGAGGATGGCCGCGATATCGGCGTGCTATTCCCTGAAAAACGCATCTACCCCGTGGCGGCGATGCCGACGACTGAGGCCGGGATCGACAACGGCTTTTGGCGCGATGTCTATGCTGTGATCGGTGATCCACAGCAGGGCGGTGGCTGGGCCGTGCGCGTCTACATCAAACCCTTTGCGAATTGGATTTGGGGGGGCGCGATTATCATGTCACTCGGCGGTGTCTTGTCGCTGTCAGATCGTCGGTATCGCGTGGCCGCTGGCGCACGCCGTCGTCGTGAGGCCGCAGCCCAAGGGGTGCCTGCCGAATGATCCGAGCCTTGATCCTGACACTGGCCCTGCTGATAGCGGGGCCAGTTTTTGCCGTACAACCGGACGAAATCCTTGATGACCCAGTTCTTGAGGAGCGTGCACGCGATCTGTCGGCAAATATTCGGTGCCTTGTGTGTCGCAACGAAAGCATCGACGAGAGCAACGCCGAGCTGGCCCGTGACCTGCGGGTTTTGGTGCGTGAGAGACTTGTGGCGGGTGACAGCGATCAGGACGTGATCGATTACCTTGTGGACCGCTACGGTGAATTCGTGCTGCTGACCCCGCAAAAGACGGGTTCGAATTTCGTGCTGTGGTACGCGGGGCCTGCGGTTTTTCTCCTCGCGCTTGCAGTCGCGATTGGATACCTCCGGGGCCGTCAAAACGCCAAGGAAGCCGCTGTATCTGGGCTGTCTGAGGCTGAGGAAGACAGGCTCAAGGCCCTGCTCAAGGACTGACGCAAGGTTTCGCTTTCCTAGCTGATGCGAAGCAGTCAACCTCATGAAAAATCTGGGAGGCATCATGCAATACGAAACCATTGATCTGACGATCACGGATGGAGTGGCCGTTCTTGAACTACGCCGCGCTGATGTGATGAACGCGCTCAACACGCAGATGCGGGCTGAGATCACACATGCCGTGCGCGCCGCAGAGGCAGAGGCGCGGGTTCTGGTTCTGACCGGGGCGGGTCGTGCGTTTTGCTCTGGCCAAGACCTAGGCGACAAAGGGTCGGCCGCGAACCTGAACCTTGAGCGGACTTTGCGCGACGAATACGAGCCGATGTTGATGGCGATATACGAGTGCAAAATTCCAACGATTTCAGCTGTCAATGGGGCAGCTGCGGGGGCCGGGGCAAACTTGGCACTGGCTGCGGATGTCGTCATTGCAACGGAATCGGCGGTGTTCCTTCAGGCGTTTACTCGGATCGGTTTGATCCCAGATGCGGGGGGGACTTATTGGTTGCCACGTCAGATGGGGGCTGCCAAAGCAATGGGCGCCGCTTTGTTCGCAGAGCCGATTTCGGCCCGTGATGCGAGCGATTGGGGGATGATTTGGGAAACTGTTCCCGATGAAACCTTTGACAGTCATTGGCGCGCGCGTGCGGCGCATTTGGCGAATGGGCCGACAGCGGCCTATGCAAATGTGAAAAAGGCACTGCGTGGAAGCTACGATCATACGTTGTCTGAGCAGCTTCAGGTCGAAGCGCGGCTTCAGGGCGAATGCGGACGCACGCGCGATTTCAAGGAAGGCGTTTTGGCGTTCTTGGAAAAGCGTCCTGCGCGCTACGAGGGCCGGTAGAAAACTCTTTCAAAAGAGTTTTCGGGGCCGAAAAGTCTTCGAGAAGACTTTTTCGACGTCACGCGTCGGGTGCGACCAATCCTAGTCCACGCAGGTAAATCCCGATGCCTGTCTCTAGCAGATCCTCGGGGGGAAAGGGTGTGTTTGCGCCCGGTGTGCCGCGCGCAAACAGTTCGACAACGCCGTGGCTCATCGCCCAGATGTGCGCAGAAAACATCGCGGCGGGGGGGCGTTTTTCAACAGGTATGTTTTCGGACAGCGCGGCTGCCGCTGTTTCCAAGACAGCCTTGGAGCGTTTGACCGCGGATGCGAGTTCTGCGGAGGCGTGCAAGGATACACCGCTTTCGAACATCGCCATGTAGTGGCCGGGGTATTTCCGCGCAAATGCCAGATAGGCACGGCCCGTCGCCTCAAACGCGGACAGTGCAGAAGGACCGGCGGTGGAATAGGCGTATTCCATCAGGTCGCCAAAGATCATGTGCCCCTGCAAGGCGCATTCGGCGATTAGGTCTTCGCGCCCTTCAAAGTGTCGGTAAACGGCTGCGGGTGTAACGCCTGCGCGCTTGGCGGCTTCCGACAGGGTAAAGCCTGTGGGGCCTTTCTCCTCGATCAGCTCAAGTGCGCCATCCACAAGAGCTTGGCGCAGGTTGCCGTGGTGATATCCGCGCTTAGCCACCGGGGTGCCATACCTCTGGTCCGCCCGCGATATGCGGGTCTAGTGGCAACAGGTCTTTGCCGGGATATTCTAATTGCAGCAGGATCGCGCGAAGCGCGTTGAGGCGGGCGCGGCGTTTGTCATCGGACCGAATGACGGTCCATGGCGAGCTTGCGGAGTGCGTGCGGGCAAAGGTTTCTGAGATTGCATCGGTGTAGGCATCCCAGCGATGCAGCCCCTCTACGTCGATCCTCGACAGCTTCCATTGCTTGAGCGGGTCGCTTTCGCGCGCAAGAAACCGGCGCAGCTGTTCCGGCTGAGAGACGTTGAGCCATAACTTAATGACGGTCACACCATCCTCAACCAACGTGTCCTCAAAACCCTGCACTTGTGCAAAGAAATGGGCCCGTTGTTCAGCTGTGCAGAAACCGAACACATGTTCGACCACCGCGCGATTGTACCAAGACCGATCGAACAGCACCATCTCACCCGCCGTGGGCAGATGTTGGATGTAGCGTTGAAAATACCACTGACCGGCCTCGGCCTCGGTTGGTTTTGACAAGGCCACGGTACGCACGACGCGTGGATTGAGGTTTTGGCGGACCCGTTTGATCGTGCCCCCTTTTCCCGCGGCATCGCGACCTTCAAAGATCACGACGACGCGTTTGCCCTCGGCTTTGATTGCGGCTTGCGCGCGGACCAATTGGATCTGCAGATGCTGCATCTGTGCATCATACCCCGCGCGGTTTAGGCGCGATTTATAGGGCCAATCAGCAGCAAGGATGTCCTTGCGGCCAGCGTTGCGGATCGCTTCGTGCACAGGCTTGGGCGCGTTTTTTTCGAAAAATGCACTGATCGCACCGTCGAAGGGCAGGGTAGCGGGGTCGGTCATGTGAAGTCCCTTTACTTTGCCCTTTATGAGCGCCTCGCGCGGTTAACGCAATCCGGCGCGGGCGGCGGCACGCCCAATCGCATTCACCACCGCGTCGGGGGCAGCGTGATGAGGCATGTGGCCGATACCGGGCAGAACGGTCAGGTGCGCGCCTGGGATTTGATCCACCAATCGGGCGGAGTGGATATCAAGCGGCACAATCGTGTCGGCATCGCCGTGCAGGATTTCGGTCGGCACCGTGATCTGTCCGTAACGGGGCACCATCGTTGCGATGATCGGTTTGAGCGTGTTGATCTGCCGCGCATTCGCCCGCAGCGATATCGGGCGCAGGGAGAGAGGCGCGCCGATGGCTTCGGTGTAGCCAGGGGGAACAGGATTGGGGGCAAAGATTGCCTCAACCGCTGCATCCACGCGGGTGCGGGGTGCGAAGGCCGAAATCAGGGGCACCGTCGTCAACGCTCCAAGCCGTGAGCCGTTGATGCGGTAGATCGCGTCCAGCGGTCCGGGCCAAACGTTGGACACCGCCGCCAAGGTCACCAACCCCGACAGCGGTTGGTCCAAGGCCCACGCCAATGCAACCGCGCCGCCATAGCTTTGACCAACGACAAGGGGTGCATCGGCCCCTAACTGCCGCGCGGCAGCAGCCAAGAGCTCTGCCTGCTCCGCCGGTGTGTCAGAGGTGGTTGCGGTGATCTGTGCGTATTGCGCGCGCGTGTGGCCGGTGTAGCCAAGGCCGGGGCGGTCCATCACAATGACGCGGTAGGTGTCTGCCAATCGGTCGACCAGATCAAAGGTAAAGTCGCGGGTGTTGCCCGATGCCCCGTGGATCAAAACCACGTCCGGCCCCGTGCCCCGCACCACCGCGTGCACGGGCACGCCGCCCACATCCAATATCTGCCCCTCGGGTGGATAGTCCGCCACAACGCGCATCATGCGGCTGTCAAAGGTTTGATCCACGATTGCCCCGCACCCAGCCAACAGCCCGGCCACTGCTCCAATTTTTACCGCTTTGCGCAGGCCGCTACCCTCCAATCATCTCCATATCGTAGGGTGTGGTTTGATAAATTTGGTTCACCCAGTTTCCATATAGGAGGTGCGCGTGGGATCGCCAGCGGTTGAGCGGCTCTTTGGTGGGGTCATCACCGGGGTAATAGTTCTGTGGCACGTTGATCGGTTTACCTGCTGCGATATCACGATCATACTCACCCTTTAGGGTGCCGCTGTCATACTCGAAGTGGTTGAAAATATACAGTGATCTGTGATCCACGTCCTCAACCAAACACGGGCCACCATCGTCGCTATCCAGCAAAACCGGCAGACCCGCGGCATAGATTTCGTCGCGCTTCATCTCGGTCCAGCGGCTGACCGGGATCACGCATTCGTCAGAGAAACCGCGCAAATAGGGCGAAGCAGGCGCAAGGTTGCGATGCTTGAAGCATCCAAACTGTTTGTGATCCAGCAGGTGTTTTTGCACCCCGTGGAAATGGTTGATCATCGCCATGCCGCCCCAGCAAACCCCAAGCGTGGTGTGTACATTGGTCTGGGTCCAATCCATCACGTCGGTCAGCTCATCCCAATAGGTGACCTGATCAAAGGGCAAATGCTCAATCGGAGCGCCGGTGATGATCAGCCCATCGAATTTGTGCAGTTTGACGTCCTCAAACGGCTTGTAGAACGCCTCCATATGAGCGGGTGAGGTGTTTTTGGAAAAATGCTCCGTCATCTTGATGAGCGTCAGATCAATTTGCAGCGGTGTGGCCCCGATGAGCCGGGCAAACTGCGTTTCGGTCTGAATTTTCTCGGGCATCAGGTTCAGCAAGCCGATCTGCAAGGGCCGGATGTCCTGCCGTGTGGCGGCGGTGCTGTCCATGACCGACACGCCCTCATTGCCGAGAACGTCAAAGGCGGGCAGGTCGAGGGGCAGGGTGATGGGCATATCAGCAAGTATCCTTTTGGATCGGATCGATGATTTAGGCGCGCGCGGCCTGTTTGCCAAGGGCATCGGCCACAAGGTCGGTCACGTCCTTGGCATCGCGGACTTGCGCCACGTCAGCGGCCTGCACCGTCAGGCCCCAATTGCGCGCCATCGCGGCGTATCGGGACTGACGCGCCTCAATCGCGCGGGCATAGGTAAAGCGGATGAAGGCGTCGGGGTTGACCTCGGCCTCCGTGCAATCCTGCGCGGTCAGATATTCGTGCCAGAGTTGATCCAAAAACGCGGGTCGGTAGCACATCGGTTTTGGATCGGCAGAGAACCGTTTGACCAGAGTTTCGGTGTGGTCCGGCGTGCCCTCAATCCAGATCATCTGGGTGTGATCGTGCAAATGCGCAAGGATTTCGTCATTGGGATCATCGGGATCAACGACCTCACAAATCGACCCGCCTGTGTCGCAGACAAAATGGTCAAAGCCATAAAGCTCAATCGCGCGCTCAATGAAATGGTGCGTGTCCAGCAGCGCATTGCGTTCTGCCCGGTGGTGCAATTCCTGCCGGTAGCAGTATTCCGCGTAACTCAGCCCGCCTTTGTCCGGATCACCCGGTTTGCCCAGATAGGTGGCCAGCGGCGCGAGGTTTTCAAAGGTGATGTTCGACCCGATATACACACTGTCTGAGCGTAGGAGGGCCCGCAGGAACGGAACCTTCATCGCCTCGCGCTTGAGGTTGTCGGCGATGAATTCACCCATGTAGGCGGTGCCGATGCGGTAATCGATCGAATAGTGAAACCAGCCGTCATCCGCGTGGCGCAAGATGTTGCTTAGGTGGGTTTTTCCCAGCCCCGACATGCCAAAAAACAAAACGCGCTTGTTGGGGCTTTGGTGCCAAGCGGCGGGGGTGTCATAGATCATGGCGGGGTCTTTCGTTTGGTCTGCCCCTAGCTACGCGCGCGGGCGCGGGCGCGCAAGCGTGCCATGACCCGCCCATCAAGGATCACCAGCCCCAGTGCGAGCGCGGCAAAGCCTGCGTAGGCGTTGGGGTCCAGCGTCTCGTCCCGGATCCATGCACCAAGCGTGATGGCCACGGGCGGCACCATCAACGTGCACAGCATCAGGTTGCCGCTGCCCGCCATGCCCAACACCCGGAAATAGAGCATATACGCGAATGCCGTTGCGATCAGCGCATAATACAGGATTGCGGCCCATGTGATCGGGTTCTGTGGGACCACGGCGCCGTCAAGGAATAGGGCTGCGGGGATCATCACAAGGCTCGCGCCGCTCAACATACCCGCCGCGGCAACCAGTGGCGACAGGCCCGCCAACCAATGCCGCGCCCAAACGCCCGCCAGAGCATAGGAAAAGGTGCCCGTCACGACCGCGACTTGGGCCAAGCTGCGCAGGTCGAACTGCATCAGGGTACCAAGGCCGATCGCTCTAGC
>Ga0228634_1001294_pt1 | contig 14793 bp, 11 predicted proteins | sample 42DmetaG_FD_190063 | JGI IMG/M metagenome (GOLD analysis project Ga0228634, IMG submission 190063) | Seawater microbial communities from Monterey Bay, California, United States - 42D | ecosystem: Environmental > Aquatic > Marine > Coastal | place: USA: California | collected 2016-09-27 | reverse complement strand
AGACGAATGACCGCATGTATTTCATCTCAAGTGGGTTGCAGTTTAGCTTGTGCTTTTTGTGCTACAGGAAAACTCAAGTTATTAAGAAATTTATCAGCAGGTGAAATCTATGATCAAGTCTTTTATTTAAAAAAAGAGGCTGAAAAAAGACATTCAAAATCCTTATCCAACATTGTCTATATGGGTATGGGTGAACCGCTGCTGAACTATAAAAATGTTATTGGTTCCATCGACAAAATATGCTCGAGGGACGGACTTGGTATGTCACCCAAAAGAATTACGGTTTCTACTGCGGGTATTCATAAAATGATTAAAAAACTAGGAGACGACGAAGTGAAATTCAACCTAGCACTTTCATTACATGCCGCCAATGACGAAAAGCGAGATAAAATAATGGAAATTAATGAGAGTAATAATCTTCAATCTCTGAAGGAGGCTTTAGAATATTTTCATGAAAAAACGGGTTCTCGTATTACTTTTGAGTACATTATTTTTGACCAATTTAATGACACCATCGAGGATGCTCGTGAGCTTGCTGAATTTGCAAAATGTGTCCCATGTAAGATCAATATTATCGAATACAATCCTATTGACGGTGAACCTTTTCAACAAGCAGATCCAGATAAAGTCGAAAAATTCGCAGCTTTTTTAGAAGCAAAAAATCTTATCGTAAATATCAGAAGGAGCCGCGGGAAAGATATTGATGCCGCTTGCGGTCAATTGGCAAATAAAAATAAAGCCATCTCACTTGAAAATAGAAGCCTTAAAAACACCAAATGATTAAAGTAGAAAATGTTTCAAAAGAATTTAGACTTAGTAAAGAACAAAGAAAAGAGCATCCTACAAACGATAAGTATACATTAGCGGTTAACAATCTTAGTTTTTCTTGTAATCCAGGTGAGGTGTTTTCACTTTTAGGACCTAATGGAGCAGGTAAAACAACAACGCTTCGCATGCTTTCAACAATCCTTCAACCTAGCTCAGGTAAAATTGAAATTTGTGGGGTGGATGCGGTCAAATATCCAAGAGAGGCTCGAAGAAAAATTGGTTTTTTAACAGGTTCTACAGGCTTGTATGCAAGACTTAGTGCAAATGAGGTTATAGACTATTTTGCCTCGCTTTACAATGTTCCCAATAATGTTTTAAAAGAACGTAAGGCCTATTTATATGACTTACTCAATATGAATGAATTCGCCTCTAAAAAAATCGGGAAAATGAGTACAGGAATGAAACAAAAAGTTTCAATCTGTAGAACCATGATTCATGACCCTGAAGTTTTAATCCTAGATGAACCAACTAGTGGTTTGGATGTCATTACTGCAGAAGGTATTATCCAACTTATTAGAGACTATAAATCGCAAAACAAAACAGTCTTATTTTCAAGTCATATTATGGGCGAAGTAGATTTACTTTCTGACCGTTTAGCCATTATTCATAACGGCACCTTAAAGCACCAAGGGACAATGGCAGAATTTCGCGCAGACATGGAAGGGCAAAGTCTTACTGGTGCATTTATAAACATCGTACAATCATGATATTTAAAATTTTCAGAAAAGAATTAAAAGAGACTATAAGAGATCGTAAAACGTTACTCATAATGGTCGCCATTCCATTATTAATATTTCCTATTTTAATTAATGTTGTCGTAAATGTTTCAAGTTCATTTAGTGAGTCTGCGGGTGAAAAAGTTTTAAAAATTGGTATTATTGGTGATACCAATGATATACTAATTCAACAACTCAACTCAATCCCTGCCTCATTTGGACCAAAAGATTTCATCGCCTATAATGGAGATAGTCTCAAGCTTTTTAAGGATCAAAAAGAGGAAACAATCGACCTAGCATTGTGGTATGATTCCGGCTTTCAAGATATTCTCGATGGACTTGGTACGGCAAACATATTGTGGTCTGTTGATGAGACAAATATTGGTTATTCAGAACGTATCAAGGGTTACATGAATATTCTTGAAGCAGAAGAGCGCCTTAAAAGATACGATGCACTCGGTATTGATGAACAAAAACTTCAACCCTACAAAATAACTTATCAAAATACTGCAAGTGATCAACAAATGTTGGGTGAATTGGCAGGTGGAATTCTACCTTATATTTTTATTGCATTTGGATTCTTAGGATGCATGTATCCTGCAATTGATCTTTTTTCGGGAGAAAAAGAAAGAGGTACGATTGAAACACTCTTAACCACTCCTGTTAAAAGATGGAAAATTTTAATCGGTAAAATGTTAGTTGTTGTTTTATCTGGCCTCATGGCATCTTGCTGCGCCTTAATTGGTTTATTCGTGTCAATAGAGTTTTTAGATTTAATTCCAGATCCTAATTTAACAGCTGTTGTTTCTAAAATTTTAACCATTCCAATCATCATAAAGTTATTCGCATTATTGCTTCCACTAACCGTTTTCTTTGCAGGTATTATGATACCAATATCCGTGTATACGAAAAGCTTTAAAGAAGCACAAAGTATTATAACGCCGCTTAACATTGTAGTCGTGCTACCGGCAATGCTAGGCCTTTTTCCTGGTATTGAACTAAATTACATAACTGCATGTGTACCAATACTCAACATTGTACTCACAACAAAATCATTAATTGCAGGAAATATAGATTATATATTACTTTCTTTATCATTCATCGTAATGATTGCTGTGGCTGCTGTTGCTGTTTTTGTGTCGTTTCGTCAATTTGGAAAAGAGTCAAATATTGTGAATTAGACGCTCTGTTTTATCCTAAATATTAATTAGCTCGTGACAAATAGTCATTATGACACTAAATATTTTTTTTATCCAAATATTTTGTGCAATTTTAAGTCGTGTCAAATTGACACTTATTAAGTTTAACAAAATTACAACGAATGAAAAAAATCTTTACATTTTTATTTTTAATTCCAGTATCTATGGCCTTTGGTCAAGTGGAAGGTACATGGAAACTAGCTCCCGAGGCTGGTGCTTTGGCTGTTGGCCCTAGTTTAAGTGATCTAAATTGGTATTCAAATACTGCTGCTGATGTTGATACGAGAGCTTGTCTTTTCGATGATGAGTATGTATTTAATGCCGATGGTACATTTCAAAATGTCCTTCAATCCGAAACTTGGCTAGAGGGTTGGCAAGGTGTTGCAGAAGGTTGTGGTGCACCAGTTGCTCCCCATGATGGTGCTGGTTCATTCACATGGACCGAAGATGCTGCTGCTGGAACTGTTACTGTTTCTGGTACAGGTGCATACTTAGGCCTTGCGAAAGTTCACAATGCAGGAGAATTAGGAAGTCCTGCTGAAGCAGTATCTTCTATTACTTACAATGTTACTTTGTCAGGTGATGGAAACAGAATGACCTTGGATATCAATTTTGGCCCTGGATTTTGGCAATTTATATTAGAGAAAGAGACCGGAACACCTCCTCCAGTTAATATAGAAGGTGCATGGGTTTTAGCTCCACAAGCTGGTGCTTTAGCTGTTGGTCCTTCTCTTGAGGATTTATCTTGGTATCAGAATTCTGCTGAAGATGTAGCGATCAGAGCTTGTTTATTTGACGACGAATATGTCTTTAATGCGGATGGAACATTTTCAAATGTTCTTCAGTCTGAAACGTGGTTAGAAGGTTGGCAAGGTGTTGCAGAGGGTTGTGGTGCACCAGTTGCTCCACATGACGGTTCTGCCGCAGCAACATGGTCTGCTGATGCAGCAGCTGGAACAGTTACCGTAACTGGTACTGGTGCATATTTAGGTCTTTCTAAGGTGCACAACGCTGGTGAACTAGGTAGTCCTGCTGAAGCTGTTGGAGCAATAACATACAATATGTCTTTATCTCCTGACGAAAGCACGCTTACGCTTCAAATTAATTTTGGCCCTGGATTTTGGCAATTCATACTAGTAAGACCTACTGTTGAGGCAACTTTAGACGGTGCTTGGAGATTGATTCCAGAAGCCGGTGCTTTAGCTGTTGGACCTAGTGCTGCTGATTTGTCGTGGTACCAAAACTCAGCAGAAGATGTTGATACAAGAGCTTGTCTTTTTGACGATTTCTACGTATTCAATGAAGATGGTACTTTTGAAAACGTTTTACAATCTGAAACATGGTTAGAAGGATGGCAAGGTGTTGATGAAGGATGTGGTGCTCCAGTTGCTCCGCACGATGGAACAGGTGCTTACACTTGGTCATACGATGCTGCAACAATGAAGGCTACTGTTGAGGGAGAAGGTGCATATTTAGGCTTGGCGAAAGTTCACAATAATGGTGAGTTGGCAAGCCCTGCAGAAGTCGTATCTTCTATCACTTATGACATCTCATTCTCTGCTGATGGAGAGACGATGACGGCACAAATTAATTTTGGCCCAGGTGTATGGCAATATATTTTCGTAAGAGATGAACTTCCAACAGTAAGTTTGAATGAAGAGGAATTAAACTTCTCGGTTTATCCAAACCCTTTTACATCTAATGTTGATGTTCGTTCTAACGAAAACATGGAGTCTATTCAAGTAGTTGATATAACTGGAAAAGTTGTAAAAACTATGAATACGGATGGGAACTTCGCAAGTTTAGATTTATCTAACCTTACGAATGGAGCCTACACAATCGTTATTAACTCTAATAACTCTGTTTCTACGAAACGTATTATTAAGAACTAATCATTGTTTAATTTGAGAAAACGGGGAGTGAAAGCTTCCCGTTTTTTTTTGCACTATTTCAGAGCTTTGGATTGAAGCATACTGTAAAAACCTTCACATTCTTTCAATAAGGGAAGCAAATGTTTTGGAAACGAATCTGTTTTTTCTTTATAGGGCTGATAACCTGTTGAACGATGAACATTATCATACCAATACTTAGCCCAAACACCATCTTCAGGCCGTGAACCCGCAGTCCATTCTAGCATATTTGAATCAAATTTTATACCACAGGATTTACATAACTTTCTTAAAACACCTTCTGGATTCTTCAATAAAAAAGTAGCATCAAGAACAACATAATCGATACGATTACTGTCTAAATCTCTTAAAAGTTCCACATGGGCCTTATATCCAACATCCTCAATTTTAGGATTTGAAATTACCTTATCAAAGGATGGCAGCATTTCAAAAGGGTTTCTGGTCAAAATAATATTCATGCCTTTAGACATTAGTTCAAAATCATTTTTTAATAAATGATGAGCCATATTTTTAAAAAATGCAACAGGTTTTTTCTGAGGCCTAAGCATTTGACTGATTACACTTTGATATGAAGAAGGCATTGAAGCAATGATCTCTTTTGCACCAGGATGATAATTGAAAGCCTTTGAATTTGAAAGGTATGCGGCATACAACGGCTCATCAAAAACGACGGTATCCATCCGTTGTGCAAATGAATACATGAGCGTTGTAGATATATTTCTCGGTCCAGACCAAAGAAAAAGTCTTTTACAGTTATGACTTACTTTCATTAACAATTAATTCTTCATATAAATCGTTCAACTGTTTCAAGAAGGAAAAATCACTCTGATTTTTAATTGCTTTGCCGTCAATACTGTTTACAGGTGTTAAACCGCCAAATGTCCCAGTTACAAAAGCTTCATCCGCACTGTAGACATCGTAGAGAGAAAAATTCTTTTGGAAGCAAGGGATATTATTAGATTGACAAAGGTCAATAACCTTTTGACGGGTAATCCCATTCATACAATACGCTCCGGTTGAAGTCCACACAGCGCCATCTTTTACAATGAAAAAATTTGTAGCGTTACACGTACTTACAAAGCCATTTACATCGAGCATTAAAGCCTCATCTGCTCCAGCCTCAATAGCTTGTATCAGAGCTTGAACCTCATGAAGCTTACTATGACAGTTCAATTTAGGATCTAAATAGTCCGGCCGTCCTCTTCGAAAAGAACTTGTAAAAAGTGTAATTCCCTTTCGTTTGGTTTCACTTGATGCTTTTTTATATTCGGCAATAATAACGACGTTGGGACCCGAAATAGTTAGCCTAGGGTCCTGAGATGGTGTCTTTTTAATACCTCTTGTTACCATTACACGCACATGCACACCATCTTTCATCTCATTTTTATTCAAAGTATCATGAATAGATGTAATCAAGGCATCCTTTGAAAAGGGAAGCTCAATTCCTGTTGCCTTAGCAGCTGTCCAAAGTCTTCTCAAGTGATCATCAATGAATACTAAAACACCGTGATGTAATCTTATGCCTTCCCAAACACCGTCGCCCACAAGATAACCACTATCAAAAACAGAAATCTTTGCTTCATTTCTACGAAAAAAAGCGCCATTAATTGAAATCCATATATTTTCATTGCGTTGGTCTACTTCAGCATTATGTGTTCCGTGAATCATATTAATTATTTGAAAAACTAAATATACAATAGATATTTTAAGACTTACTATTCAGACATTAAATCAAAAAACAGCATATGAATTACCTATAGAAAATAGGTAAATAAGTTAAAAAAGTCAAGTTTTATTATTGAGCGGGTATGGATATCTTAAATAGAAAAAACCTATGCTAGTAAAAACCTCGTCAAGCACATTATATGGATTAAGTGCAATTACCATTGCTATTGAAGTCTTCCTTGGAAAAGGAATTAACTTTTTTTTAGTTGGCCTTCCTGACAACGCAGTCAAAGAGAGTCATCAACGCATTAAAGCGGCATTCAAGAATAACAATTTGAATTTTCCTAGAAGAGAAATAACCATCAATATGGCGCCAGCAGATCTTAAAAAAGAAGGTTCTGTATTTGATCTTTCAATTGCTATTGGAATTCTAGGGGTGAGCAATCAAATTCCAACAGAACATTTATCGAGTCACGTAATGATTGGTGAGTTATCTCTGGACGGATCCATTCAGCCTTGCAGAGGTATCCTTTCACGAGTCATGCAAGCTAAAGCGGAGGGCTTTAAAGGGATCGTAATTCCAATTCAGAATTTCAATCAAGTAGCTATGATAAAGGGAATAAAAATTGTTCCAGTAAAACACCTTAACGAAGTAGTAACATATTTTCAAAATAATCGAATACCCGCAATAACTGCAGCACCACAAACGAAAAATAAAAAAACTCCTTTGACTGATTTTAGTGAGGTACATGCGCAAGAACATGCTAAACGCGCAATGGAGATTGCAGCAGCAGGCGGGCACAACCTACTCTTAATTGGTCCTCCTGGCGCAGGCAAGTCGATGCTTGCAGAAAGAATGCCTTCAATACTTCCAGACTTAAAAATTGAGGAGGCTATTTCGTCAACAAGTATTCATAGCTTGGTGTCAAAGCATGGAACCATGGATGGATTGATGAAAAATCGACCGTATAGAGCTCCGCATCATACTATTTCTGATGTTGCCTTAGTAGGTGGAGGCACAAATCCTAAACCCGGAGAAATCTCCATGGCTCATAATGGTATTTTGTTCTTAGATGAGCTGCCTGAATTTAAACGAAGTACTCTTGAGGTATTGAGACAACCCCTTGAAAATAATATGGTACAAATAAGTCGTTCAAATTTATCCGTAGAATTCCCAGCTTCCTTTACCTTAATAGCTGCAATGAACCCATGTCCTTGCGGGTATTTTACTCATCCTAATAAATCTTGTAAGTGCACAAAAAAGGGAATTGAGAAATATAAATCAAAAATTTCTGGACCTCTACTTGACCGCATAGATTTACATATTCAAGTTGCACCAATAACATTTCATGAAATTCAATCCAAAAAGCCACAAGAACAGAGTCGTGTGATTAAAAAGAGAGTTCTTCAGGCACGAAATATTCAAGGACAAAGAACAAAAAACGAACGTTTAGCGTCATTAAATGCGAAACTGTCTATATCACAGATTAAAACATATTGTTCACTTAACGAAGAAGGAAGTGACTTACTTAAAAATGCCATGCAGCAACTCAATTTATCTGCTAGAGCCTATCATAAAATCTTAAAAATATCTAGAACAATCGCTGATCTCGATGGTGAGTATGACATTCAAACACAACATGTCGCTGAAGCCATACAATATAGATGTTTAGACCGTGAATTATTATAACCCTTTTTTGGTCGAACCTTTCAGTAGTTTCTTGAGATTTGCAGTATATGACAATGCAAAGATTAATTTATTGCCATTGTTATTTGAGTTAAACCTATGATCTAATTTAATTGCTGCATCTAGCTCGTGGGCATCTCCAAGCTCAATTGATGTTCCGATTGAGTAGCGAACTTTGTCAAAACGCTTACCATAGATGCCATTTGTTGGGTTATAGAAAAAATCTAAACTAAAAGAGGGTTCGAAAATACTTTTCCGAATATTATAAGCAAGCATAGGCTTGAAACGAAACGCCTCATCAAAGTCGGACTCGTAAGATTGATTACTTCCACCTCGAGAGCTCATTTGATAGCGCAATCGACAGCTGTATTTGATTCTTTCAAACGAATTCCTCAGCTTGACATTAAAATTACACCTATTTGCTCCAAGGTAATTTCCGTTCTCTGCTCTTTTAGATACGAATCGATAATCAACCGAGGCACCTAGCCAATCGAAAACTTTAAACCTAGCGGATACTTCAGGAAAAAAACTACTTACTTCACCATCTCCGATTCGATTCGTAAAACTGGCACTGATTGACAACTGCTTATTGACTTTATATTTTGCGCCGTATGCATTCCAAAATTCGAAAGACTGACCATGACCTAAAAAAGAAAGGTTAATCATTAAAACTAAAAGAAATACGCTTTTTAACATTAGTACTTATCTATATAGATCGTACCCAAATCAACGACCTCATCCTTATCTGAAATTGTTACTGAGAATAATTTAGCTTCTGTAGAGCTCGGGTCATCAGGAGTTTGTTCTGCAGGGTTCACATCACTATAAACAAAGATCTGATATGAGCCTTTTTGGAGATATCTAAACTCAAAGCTACCGTCATAGCTTGTTTTGAGATCGTCATCGAAAAATGAGTTTTCATTTCCGTAAATTATATAAAGATCTTGATCAGCCGCCGGATATTCAAATACATTCACACCAACATGATCCCTTTCAATAACGACCCCCCTAATTGTCGCACCTCCTCCAGGGCCTTCTACTTTCGTGCAAAAAGAAAATGAGAATATCACTAGAGAAAGAAACAGAAATAGCTTAATTTTATGAACCATCGAAAATAATTTTAGACAATAATACAACTCAAACGACAATTTGTCGTCATAATTGTGTGGAATAAATTTAACTAAACTAACATAAACATGAAATTCGCCCTATTTCTCATAGCTACATGCATCTATTCTCTTTCATACAGCCAAATATTGATCAACGAATATTCCGCTTCGAATATAGATGGCATCAACGATGCATTTGGAGATAAAGAAGATTGGGTTGAACTTTACAATACGACTGGAACGTCAGTTGACTTGACAGGATGGTATCTTTCTGACCGTTCTGGGAACCCATTAAAATGGACATTCCCTGCGGCTAACATTAACGCAAATGACCACAAACTTATATTTTGTACGGGTCGAGATCTTGACCAAGGCGGAGAATTACATACTAATTTTAAGCTTTCTCAAACTGAGGGAGATTGGGTGATTCTTTCCAATCCTTTTGGAAACGTTGTGGATTCTTTTAAAATTGTACATCCAACTCAAGCAAACCATTCTGTCGGAAGAGAAACAGATGGAGGGCCTGTCTTTAAACTTTTTACCAGTCCAACGCCAAACAGCCAAAATACTGGAGCCCAAAACTTTTATACACCAAAGCCAAGCTTTGATATTCAAGCTGGTTTTTATCCTGGTGCCATAAATGTTACAATTACATGTCCTGATGCCTCTGCACAAATTAGATATACTACAGATGGATCTGACCCGACAGCGGGTTCAACATTGTACACAGGACCTGTTAACATTAATTCAACATCTGTATTGCGTGCAGCGGCATTTAGTGCAGAATTGCCATCATTCAACGAAAGCAACACCTACTTTATAAATGAATCTCATGACTTACCCATAGTTTCGATTGCTAGTGAAGGTGTCTATGAATTGTTAGACGGGACTCAATTTGAACCTATTGGTTCATTAGAACTTTTTGAAGAAGATGGTACATTCATCGACGAAGGTGAAGGAGATTTCAATGAGCACGGTAATGACTCATGGGCCTATCCTCAGAGAGGTTTTGACTTTATTATGAGGGATCAATATGGGTATAATGGAGATCTCGATCATCAGATTTTTCCAGAAAAAGACAGAAATGACTTTCAAAGACTGATCCTTAAACCTGCAGCAAGTGACAATTATCCTTTTGAAAACGGGGGGGCGCATATTAGAGACGCTTTTATACATACTTTATCCATTTGGGCAGGCATGCGATTGGATGAGCGAACCTCAAGATCTTGCTTGCTATATGTCAATGGCGAATATTGGGGCGTCTATGAAATTCGGGAAAAAGCAGACGATAGTGATTATACAGATCATTATTATGACCAAGATAAATACAACATAGAATATTTAAAAACTTGGGGAGGAACATGGCAGGATTATGGTGCACCAGACGCACAACCGAACTGGGATAACTTGAGGAATTTTATTCAAAACAACAATATGTCAGCCGGCGCAGACTTTGACTATGTGGACAGCAAGTTAAATTGGAAATCCTTATGTGATTACTTCATGTTCAATTCATATGTTGTAAACATGGACTGGTTGAATTGGAATACAGCATGGTGGCACGGTTTAGACCCTGCGGGAGATAAAAAGAAATGGCGCTACGTGCTTTGGGATATGGATGCTACCTTCGGTCATTATGTCAATTATACCGGGATTCCTGATGTTTCTGCAAATGCGGATCCGTGTAATGCAGAAAACTTACCAAATCCAGGAGGACAGGGCCATACTGATATTTTAGAGAAATTAATTGCTGAAAATCCAATTGTAGAGCAATACTATGTGACCAGATACATTGATCTTGTGAATACCTATTTTTCATGTGACTCCATGCTCTATCTTTTGGACAGTATGATTTTAAAAATAACACCTGAAATGACAGGTCAAATTGCCAGATGGGGAGGTAGCATGGGTGAATGGCAAAATAATGTTGAAGACCTTCGAGATTTTATTACCCTAAGATGTGAAGCGCTTGAAGCTGGACTTATTGACTGCTATGACCTGAATGGTCCTCATGCAACAACATTTGATGTTTCACCTGCAGAAAGCGGAGAAATTAAAGTCAATTCAGTTTGGGCACCTTCCTACCCTTGGACAACAGAATATTTCGGTGGTATAGAAACCTATTTAAAAGCGAAAGCCGCTCCCGGTTATATATTTGATCACTGGGAATTCACAAATGGTCCTTTGAGTGGAGCCATAACTGAAGATACCAATAGTATTGTAATCAACGCACCTGAAAACATTACTGCATTCTTCATTTTAGACGATCCGAACTTAGATACAGATGGTGACGGAATCACAGATCAAATTGAAGGAACGGTTGGGACAGATCCTAACAACCCTGATACCGATGGAGATGGAGAAAATGATTCCATCGAGGTTGGAGACCCAAGCAATCCAACGGACACAGATGGTGATGGTTTAATAGATGCATTAGAGTCTAGTAATAGTGATCAAGATGGAGATGGTGTGAATGATGAGGAAGATCCTGCAAATACAGACCCTTGTATACCCAATCTTGATGCTGGAAACTGTGATCAGGATAATGATGGACTTACCAATGATGAAGAAATTGTTCTTGGCACTGACACCACAAATCCCGATACAGATGATGATGGTTTCAATGATGGAGACGAGGTTAATTCAGGTTCAGATCCACTCGATCCATGCGACCCTGATGATTCTCTCCCTCTTTGCAACATAGATACAGATGGTGATGGCCTTACAGATGCTCAAGAAGAAGTCATTGGAACGGATGTAAACAATATCGATACAGACGGTGATGGTTTATCGGATGGAGCTGAATTCAATAATGGGACAGATCCATTAGACCCATGTGATCCAGCTAATAATAATCCTGATTGTGCCGAGGGCGTTCACATACCTAGCGGCTTCTCACCAAATGGTATTGGTCCAGAAGACAACAACACTTTCAAGATAATTACAGGTCAAGATGTGGATTCATTTCAATTTCAAATATTTAATAGATGGGGTAAAATCATGTTTGAATCGTCAACTAAAGGTTTTCAGTGGGATGGGAAATATAAAGGAGCAGATTGCAATACTGGCGTATATCCATATATTATGACAGTTGAATATACTGACGGTTCAGGTGAAACTATTTCAGGAAATGTAACGTTAATTCGATAGTATGAGGTTATTACTTTTAATTTTACTGTTCTGCCCTAAGTTAATCTTTGCACAAGACTTCCATTACTCTCAAATTGATCAGTCTATGTCGATGATTAACCCTGCGACCACATCTACATTTTCTGGTTATGAACGTATTTCTCTGCAACACAGGAACCAATGGCTTGGTGCAGGAACGCAATTCATGACAAGTATGGGGATGATGGAGTTTTCTATTGGTAAGCAAGCAAGAAGAACAAGTGCTTATACAGGTGTTGGTGTTTATTTTTTAAACGACGTTGGAGGGGATTCAAATTTCAGTATTAAAACAGGAGGCATTACAGCAAGCGGTGTCTTGCCCCTTTCCAAGGCGCATGCTATTTCCGCAGGTATCCAAGTTGGCTATTCAAATAGGTCTGCAGACTTTTCAAGACTGACCTTTTATAATCAGTGGGACGGCACCCAATTTGATCCGAATATTGATGCCAATGAAGTCAACGGTGTTAATTCTTTCTCACATTTGGATGCTGGCTTAGGATTGGCATATAGCTACAATAAAGACAACGAGAATACTTTATCAGCAAGTGACCTTAGCTTTCAAGGCGGTATTTCACTACAGCACCTCAATAGACCTACCTTGAGATATAACTCTCTTGTAGACGACAAACTACCTATTAAAATTTGTGTGCATGCTAATCTTAGATATGGATTATCACCCGAATCAAATCTTGAATTCAGTGCTGCCCAATTTATCCAGGATAAATATCTTGAAACAATTGGCGGTGTTTTTTATAGACTGAAAATGAAATCTGCATCGAGGGTAACTGCTTTTGTAAGTGATCAATACTTTGTTATTGGAACTTATTTCAGAAGTACTGGTGCAATCATACCGTCATTTTACGTTGACCTTGGTGGTTTCACTATAGGTGTTTCATATGATTATGAGCTTGGGAAAATTGCATCAATGTATCGACAATCTGTCGAAGTCAGTCTCAAATTCAACTTTGGTAAAAAGTCGATATTCGAGAGTTCTAAAATGCGGTAATAAAAGAAAGCCAAGTTTCGGATTGCTTCTTATTCAATACTCTTGGCATCTTATTTTGGGAACCTAACTTTTTTTGTTTTGCCATGAAATCATAAAAAACTTGTGGCGAAATAATTTTAATTTCGGGTGCATTCAAGCTGTATTTACGGGCGGACCGATAGTCATCATTTGCATGACTCAGTACCTTGTCTAAATAGCGCAGTAGTAAATTTGGATCATCAACTAATTGGGTTGTACCTAAAAACCAACAATGGCACTGCTTGATTTCATCTGCATAAATGGTGAATTCTGAAAATTCTACACCAAACTTCTCGCTAGTTTTAAGCAATCCATCGTTTATGTTACCCAAAGACAAATGTTCACCACACAAGCTTAAAAACTGTCTAATTCGTCCTGATATGACAAGCTCATGCTCCTCGCGATTTGTGAAACGAACCAAATCACCAATTAAATATCGCCACAACCCTGCGTTTGTGGAAATTACTAAGGCATAATCTAGGCCTTCCTGAACTTGTTCTATTGTATAAGCTGATGCATTCTTTTTAACAACACCATTCTCGTCAAAATTATCTGTATTAAAGGGGATGAATTCAAAAAAAATGCCATTGTTTAATAACAGCCTCATTCCCTTTTGCTCAGTATTTTCTTGATAACCAAAATACCCTTCACTTGCAAGATATGTATCAAGAAGGCCAATAGGTCTTCCCAAAATAGCATCCAATCTTTGTGTGTATGGTTCCATATATACACCACCGTGAACATAAACATAGAGGTTGGGCCATATATCATGAATAGAATCTAATTTATAGTGAGCTACAATTCTTTCCATGAGCATAATGCACCAACTCGGAATCCCTGCAATAATACCAACATCCCATTTAGGTGCCTTCTCAACAATAAGGTCGAGCTTTTTGGACCAATCCTTAACACCACTAATTCGGGCGCCAGGCCGGGTAAAAGGAGTCGCAATAAATGACGTATGTTTTTTAAGAATTCCACTAAGATCTCCTTCAACATGTGTTTCCTTGTAGTTAAGCTTGGTTGAACCTCCTACTGTTAAAATACTTGTGCTGTAAAAAGATTGAGGAAGGTCAAGACTATGCAAAATACTGAGCTGTTTGAGACTTGATTTCTGAAAGGACCGTATCATCTCAGAAGTTACGGGGATTCTTTTACTAGGAGACCCTGTCGTTCATGAAGATAGAGCATAATACTTGATTCGTCCTCTCCATGTATTGTCCTTTTCGCCCAAAATAGAGTACTTTAACCACTTTTCATAAAAGACATCGTAATCCACAATAGGTACCTTGCGCTGGTAGTTCATTACCATATCATCGAGTAGAATATCACTGAAATTATGCGCGAGTCCAAACTTGGTCGTTTTTGATTTTGAAAGTAAATATTTAAGTACATTCTCTTGATCATTATAACCTTGCGTTTTCTTCGCGTTCTTGCGATAACTTATGGCTGTAGTCTGCTTTAAAAACCTACCAATCAAAGGCATA
>Ga0228634_1001289_pt1 | contig 14821 bp, 14 predicted proteins | sample 42DmetaG_FD_190063 | JGI IMG/M metagenome (GOLD analysis project Ga0228634, IMG submission 190063) | Seawater microbial communities from Monterey Bay, California, United States - 42D | ecosystem: Environmental > Aquatic > Marine > Coastal | place: USA: California | collected 2016-09-27 | reverse complement strand
GGAACTTGGGCTCAAGCTAGGCCGCGATATTTCCGTTGTCTGTCATGATGATGAGCTGTCCTACATCGGCAACGGGGGTGAGACGCCCTTGTTCACCGGCACGCGGTCTTCGGTTCGGGCGGCGGGGCGGCGCTGTGCTGAACTGCTGCTTGATCGCATTGCATCACCCACCGCACCCCACACCCAAGAGGTCTGGGATGTCACCCTACACATGGGCCAGTCGACTGGGCCCGCGCCGCGCCACACTGCGGCGCAGGTGACATAGGCCCATAATGCGTGACCACACGACGGCTGTAAATTTGCTGAGGGGCAGCAATTTTGTCGGCTTTTGTGGCGTCATAGGCCGCGTTTGATTTTTCAGCGCACAGGCCGTTTCGGCGATTTTTGACACAGTTTGCCCCGCATGTTTTGCCGGATGATTATGCGGCATTGTTTGGCTACGCCGGGCGATTGATTGTTTTGGCGTGAAAAACTGAACCGCGGGTAACCGTTTCTTAGCATCCTTCAGTCTATCTCGGGGTCAGATCGAGATTGAAAGGGACGCGCTTTGAACCTGCCTATGACCCAATTCCTGTGCAATGCGGTGTGATCATGGCCACTGTCATTGCTCTTCCCACCCGTGTTGATCTGTCGGCCAGTATTGACCTGCGCGACCGCCTTTTATCTGGCTCTAGCGATGTCACGATCGATGCATCCAGCGTCAATATTCTGACCACGCCGGGGCTACAGGTTCTGCTGGCGGCCAAGCCGCATTTGGCAGCGGACAGTCGGGCTCTGACTATTGATGCCCCCTCCGCCGAATTTCTTAGCTGTTTGACAAGCTTTGGCACCGACCTTTCCGCAATCCAAACCGAAGGGGCGGCTCCATGAATGTTCTCGCCGTAGATGACAGTCGCACCATCCGAAACATGGTCACGCTTGCGCTGACCCAAGCCGGCATAACCTCCCAAGTGGCCGAAGACGGCGTGCATGGGCTTGAGGTTTTGTCCCAGATGGCCCCAGACGCGATCATCACCGACATTAATATGCCGCGCATGGACGGGTTCGAATTCATCCAAGAGGTTCGCAAACAAGATGCCTATCAAGGCATTCCCATCCTCGTGCTCACAACCGAAAGCGCGCAAGACATGAAGCTGCGCGCCCGCCAAGCCGGTGCCACGGGTTGGATCGTAAAACCGTTTGACCCAGCCAAATTGGTTGGGGCCCTGCGCATGGTCACGGGGGGCTAATTCATGGACCCAATGGCAGAAATCAAAGCGTCATTCTTTGTTGAATGTAGCGAGCTTCTCGAAAGCCTCGAAGAAGGGTTATTGCAGGTTCAGGGCGGTGATACCGATCCCGAAACTGTCAATGCGGTGTTCCGTGCAGTCCATTCGATCAAGGGCGGTGCCGGGGCTTTTGGCTTGGATGACTTGGTTCACTTTGCGCACCGATTTGAAACGGTTCTGGATGAGGTGCGATCAGACCGCCTCGCGATAGACGCTGATGCGGTTCTGCTCTTTTTAAAATCAGCGGACTCTTTATCCGATCTAGTCGCCGCAGCCCGAGATGAAACGCCCGTGGATGAGGCTAAGAATGCGGTCGTTATTGCCGAATTGGAAACCCTAATGCCCGGAGGAGGCGATACCGACGAGGCCACAGCCGATGCGGATCAGGATCTAGACTTCGCTCCTATGACACTGTCGCTCGATCTGCCCGCTATCGACAGCCAAGTGGACGCGGATATCGGTGAGGTCACGGATGAAGCAGCGGCTACAACGCCAGTCTGGGCGATCTGCTTCACCACGGAAAAAGGATTAAATCAAAGCGGCAACGAACCTTTATTTTTGATGCGAGCCCTCGCCGAATTGGGGCCAGTCACGGCTATCTGTGACACTTCAGATCTGCCTTCACTTAAGCTGCTGGACCCTAGCCAAACCAACTTGCACTGGGACCTCACGCTATCAGCCGACACGTCACAAACCGACATCGAAGAGGTGTTTGAGTTTGCCCAGGGGCTATGTACCCTCGCAATTACCAAAAAGACCTCAGACCAAAGCACGCCAGACACAGCTGACCTAGAAGCGCTCCCTGTTCTGCCAGACCTTCCCGCCTTGCCTGATTTACCCGCGCCCTCAGTAAATGAATACGCACCGGCGCAACCTGCCGCAGAGAACACCGCGCCCGAGTCCCCGAAACCACCAGCCCCTACCCCCACCAAAGCCGCACCCGTCGCGGCAACCGTACGTGTGGATCTGGAGCGGATCGACCGGCTTGTTAACCTTGTGGGTGAGTTGGTCATCAATCAAGCCATGCTGTCACAAAGCCTTTCGGCTCAGAACTTGACCTCGAATACAACGATCTCGACCGGCCTAGATGAATTCCAACAACTGACCCGGGACATCCAAGACTCAGTCATGGCTATCCGTGCTCAGCCCGTTAAACCGTTGTTCCAAAGAATGTCACGGATCGTGCGTGAAGCCGCCCATGACACGCACAAAAAGGTGCGATTGGTGCTAGAGGGCGAAGCAACAGAGATCGACAAGACGGTCATCGAACGCCTCGCTGATCCGCTTACTCACATGATCCGCAACGCCGTCGATCATGGCTTGGAAACTCCCGAGAAACGGGAGCAGTCAGGCAAAGAGCCCGAGGGTACGATCCACCTGCGCGCCACGCATAGGTCAGGCCGCGTTGTCATCGAAATTCAAGATAACGGTGCCGGCATCAACCGCGAGCGCGTGTTGTCAATCGCTCAAAGCAAAGGGCTTGTTCCAACAGATGCCGTCCTAAGCGACGCCGAAATCGACAACCTTTTGTTCATGCCCGGTTTTTCCACTGCCACCGAAATCTCCAACCTCTCAGGTCGTGGTGTAGGTATGGACGTGGTCAAACGCGCCATTCAATCTCTCGGTGGGCGGATTTCAATCCAATCAACCCCGGGACACGGCTCAACATTCTCGATCAGCCTGCCGCTCACCCTCGCGGTCCTGGACGGGATGGTGATCGAAGTTTCTGAGCAAACGATGGTGGTGCCCCTATCCTCTATTGTCGAAACGCTGACGCTTGCGGACGCAGAGATTCAAACCTTGGATCAAGGCACCCAAGTTGTTCATATCCGTGGTAAATTTGTTCCGCTGTTGGACCTAGCTGTCGAGTTTGGGTACCGCGCGCCGAACGTCATTCCCGAAGATGCCGTTGTCCTCTTTATCAGCGCCGAAGACGGTGAGCCCTACGCGTTGGTTGTCGATACAATCCACGAGCAACGGCAAGTCGTCATTAAAGGCCTCGCGGACAGCTACGGCTATGTCCCTGGCGTTGCGGCAGCAACAATCCTAGGCGACGGCAAAATCGCCCTCATCCTTGATCCCGTAGATCTTATCGCGCGCGCCGGTTCACCGGATACACCCACCGCCCTTTCCATGGCAGGATAGAAAATGACCCACGACCCAACAGATGCCTCTAACAGCGACCTGGAGCTTTTGGCCTTTCGCGTAGGAGAGCAAGAGTACTCCGTCGATATTATGAAAGTCCGTGAAATCCGCGGATGGTCACCCGCCACATCCCTGCCACATGCACCTGACTATGTCCGCGGCGTCATTAATCTTAGGGGCGCAGTCCTGCCCATAGTTGACCTTAGCGCACGGCTCGGGATGGATCCGATCAAAGCAACCTCACGCAATGTCATCATCGTGATGCAGCTCGAAACCCAAACCTTGGGCGTTTTGGTCGATGCCGTATCTGACATTCTGACCCTGCAAAAATCCGATATCCAACCTCCACCGGAACTTGCAAACGGCAAAGCGAACTCATTCATCAGCGGCCTAACGATAGTGGAGGACCGCATGATCCGAGTTATCGATCTTGCGGGTGTGTTACCTGAAACCGGACAAGCGGCCGCTTGAACCAAATGCGCTCCCAACGTTCCGAACTTAGCGAAGCAGACTTTCAAGCCGTCTCGAAACTTGCCTATGACGAGGCCGGTCTGGTTTTACCCGCCTCAAAAAAGGCATTCGTTTATTCGCGGCTCCAAAAGCGATTGCGTCACCTCAAACTCGGAACTTTCGAGGACTATTGCGCCTTGCTTCGGCAGAACGACCCAGATGGTGAGGCCGAACGCATCAACTTGATTTCAGCTCTCACAACAAACGTCACCCAATTCTTTCGCGAAGCTCATCATTTTGAATTATTTGGCAAAGAGGTTCTTCCGGGAATGGTCGAAGCTGCACGAAAAGGTGATCCCGTACGCATTTGGTCCGCAGGTTGTTCTGCCGGGCAAGAGCCTTTCACAATCGCGGCCTACTGCCTGAAACATGCGCCCCAACTTGCAACAGCTGACTTTAGGGTTCTCGCATCAGATATTGATCCCAACGTCCTACATCATGGCGTAGCCGGAGTTTACCCCAAGGACAGCCTGCCAGACGACCGAGCAGATTACTTCAGCGATTTAATTGAAGCGACCGAGAATCCAAAAGACTTCCGCTTCAAAGAAAACATCAAAAAACTGATTGCGTTTCGGAAACTCAATCTCCTAAGGGATTGGCCTTTTTCAGGTCGATTTGATGCTATTTTCTGCCGAAACGTGGCGATTTACTTCGACCTGCAGACCCAGCAGGGGCTTTTCGAGAAATTTGGCAAACAGCTGAAACCAAAAGGCTGGCTGTTCGTCGGCCACAGTGAGCGCGTCAACCTCGACACCAACAAGGCGTTCCGTTCCGCTGGTCTAACCAGCTACCAACGCACCGAATAAATGAGAGGCAAATAATGGCACTCCGAGATCAACTCAAAGTCCTGGTCGTGGACGACATGGCTACGAGCCGTGGCTTAATCCTGAATGCGCTCGACTCGTTCGGGATCACACAAGTGGAATATGCCGACAATGGCCTCACGGCGATGCATCAACTGAAGGCAAGCCCTGCGCATCTCGTGATTTCAGACTACAACATGCCGGAAATGGATGGTTTGCGTTTGCTGCAACACATCCGCCACGACCCAACCACACGTGGCACCGGGTTTATCCTCATTACCGGCAAAGCCGATGCGCAAATCGTCGGTACCGGCAAACAGTTGGGCATGAATAACTTTCTCAAAAAACCATTCACACCTGTTGAAATGCGCGATTGCATCGAAGCCGTTGTGGGTAAGCTGTAAAAAATGAACCCTTTGCCAACCGACCCAACGGAGCTTCAAGCCGTCATCGCGCAGGAATTGTCTCGTCTGTCTGCAACCGCAAAGGATGTCGAAACCCACCTAGAAGACGCTCTTGGCGGCGATACCCTACAGGAAACCACAATCATGGGAATTCAACAGATTGACGAATTGGCGCAGGTCCTTGAACAACTTTCCCATCTGATGACCCATGCTTCACAAGTGACACCGATACCTCAAGACGAGGCCACTATCTTGATAGACGTAGTCAATTTGACCAGCTTACAACACAGACTTCAGGGCCTGGCCGAGCCAAAAGCGGCACAATCCAACGCGTCGAGCGAGGACATAGAGTTCTTCTAGATTGCGATCTAAAGCGGCCGCTATGCCGCCGTTTCTGCCTCGGACTGCTGCTTGGACCACATTTGGGCAAAGCGCCCATCCTGTGTGATGAGTTCTTTGTAGGTCCCACTTTCAACGATGACGCCACCCTCCAGGACAACAATCATGTCAGCATCAACCACCGTAGAAAGACGGTGCGCGATCATAATCACACTGCGGCCCGCGCTCATTTCACGAAGCTCAGACTGAATTTCGCGCTCGGTTTCAGTGTCCAAAGCCGAAGTCGCTTCGTCCAAAACCAAAATCGGTGGGTCTTTTAGCAAGGTACGCGCAATACCCACGCGCTGCTTTTCACCACCGGATAACTTTAGGCCCCGCTCACCCACTTGCGTATCATAGCCATCAGGCAGACTTTCGATGAAGCCATCTATCTTTGCAGCACGCGCGGCTTCAACAACTTCCGCCCGAGTGGCATCCGGACGACCATATGCAATGTTATAATACAGGGTGTCATTAAACAGGACGGTGTCTTGTGGTACGATCCCGATACGCGCGTGGACACTGGCTTGTGTCACATCGCGGACATCCTGTGCATCGATCCGCACCGCCCCATCAGTCACATCGTAGAACCTAAACAACAGGCGACCCATTGTGGATTTACCCGATCCAGACGGCCCCACGATCGCGACTGTTTGGCCGGGTCGAACGTGCAGCGAAACCCCATTCAGGATTGGACGCGCCGCATCATAACCAAAGTGGATATCATCAAACCGGACGTCACCTGCCGATACGTCGAGGTCAGCTGCGCCGGGCGCATCTTGCACCTCGGCTGGTTGTTCCAGCAGGCCAAACATTTCGCCCATGTCCACCAAAGCTTGCCGGATTTCACGATAAACCGTTCCCAAAAAATTCAGCGGCATCGTAATTTGGATCATGTAGGCGTTAACCATTACAAAATCGCCAACCGTTAGCGCACCATTTTGCACCCCAACGGCCGCAAGCACCATAACGCCCACAAGCCCGGATGTGATGATCAGCGATTGGCCAAAGTTCAAAAACGCGAGCGAGTATGACGTCTTGAGCGCCGCAGCCTCATACCGCTCCATCGCACTGTCGTAGCGCGCAGCTTCCCGTGACTCGGCCCCGAAATACTTGACCGTTTCAAAGTTCAGCAGACTGTCGATGGCCTTTTGGTTCGCATCCGTGTCCTGTTCATTCATGACCTTGCGAATTTTGACCCGCCATTCGGTCACGGCAAACGTAAACCAAACATAAATGGCAATCGTGCCGACTACGATCACAAGGTACCACGCGTCAAATAAAACGAACAAAACGCCCGCGATCATCAACAGTTCCAGCAGAAGCGGGCCTATCGAAAACAGCAGGAAACGCAGCAGAAAATCCACGCCTTTGACGCCGCGTTCAATGATCCGGCTCAGCCCGCCAGTTTTGCGCGTGATGTGATACCGCAACGACAGCCGATGGATATGGGTAAACGTTTGCAATGCCAACTGCCGCAAAGCACCCTGCCCGACTGCGGCGAAAATCACATCTCGCAACTGTTGGAAACCCACGGTCATGGCGCGCGCCATCCCATATGCGATGGTCAACCCGACGGCCCCGAGCGCCATCATCCAAGCCGCATCAACCGCCTCACCCGCAAGCGCATCCACCGCAACCTTATACAAAAAGGGCGTGCCGACCGCGATGACTTTGGCAAAAACCAACATCGAAAGGGCCAAGACAACGCGCCGCTTCACCCATGGCTTGTCCTCCGGCCATAGGTACGGTGCGACACGGCGAATGACGGACAAGCCGGAAGCCGAGAACTCAGATGCTGGTTGGGGGTCTTGAGGGGCGCGCACGCAAAAAACCTTTTAATGAGGTTACGATAGTCTAAACGGCCCGGCCCGGCATCACCAGAGCGAAACCAATATGGTTCAATTGTTGCTTGCCGCCGCGGGCACTTCGAACACTTGGCCGGGATAGATCAGATCTGGGTCGCGTATCAACGCGCGGTTAGCCTCAAACACTTGAACATAGCGCAGGCCGTCGCCGTATTGCGACTTTGCGATCCCCCACAAAGTAAATCCGGGCTGAACCGTCACGAACACATCGCCCGCCTGTGCAACGCTTGCGGCGACCTGTGCCGGGGCGCGCTCAAACGGGGTCTCTAGCCGCGAAACGACTGTCCCGTCAGCGTCCAATGCGTCGATCCGCAGCGTATAAACGCCCTCCTCCACGTCGGACAATTCCGTCCGCCATGTGCCCTCTTCACCGATATCGACTGTGCGCACGGGTTCATCATCAAGGTAGACTTGCACAACCCGCTCGTCCTTACCGCGCCCGCTCAGCACAACATTTCCGAGTTCATCGTAGGTGATCGTATCGATGCCGATGTCCGCCACCAAATCCGGCGCGCCCTGCACGATTTCGACGGCATCCCCTTGGCTGCGCAGCACAGTTGGCGCGACTTTTGGCGCTACTGAAGCTGTTTCGACAGGAGCTTCAACCGATGTGTCCTCAGTCGTTTGCTCAAATTCTTTGATAGGCTCGTCCGCATCAGACGCGGCATCCAAAGCCGCCATTTGCTCTGACGGTGTCTCGCCCCCTGTGTCCGTCGCGACTTCAACTGGGGGTGTGGCGGGCTGCACCGCCGCGACCAAGATCGTATCATCGGCATCGACGACGGACCCGTCGCTCAGCTGGACACGTACGCGCAGGCTGCGCGCCGTTTCGCTGGGTGCGAGGTCGAACAACGCGGCGAAATCACCCTGCGCATTGGCGCGCACCTCGGCCAAAACCTCCGCCCCCAAGACGATCTGGACTGTTGCGCCGGGCACTGCGGTGCCGGCCAAAAGCGCATTGCCAATCGGATCAATTCTTATGGTTGAGACGATAGGTGGGCTTGGCTTGGCAGGCGCTTCTTCCACCTCGGGCTGGGCGGTTTCGCTTGCGGTTTCAATAGGATCAGCCTCATCCGCCACCACTTCCTCAGCCACAACCACGGTCTCCGTCGGAGCGGCAACCACTTCGGTTGGTGTAGACACAACCGGCGGTGACGCCTCATCCGTTACGACTGCAACCTCAGCCGTTTCCACCGACGCGACGTCTTTCTCAGGTTCGACCTCGGGCTCAACCTCCGCAACCACGATGGCTTCAGGCGCTTCTTTCGGCTCGATCACTACCGGCTCAGGCACTTCCACAACCTCAGGCTCAGCGCCAGGGCGCAACCAAAAGACAGCCGCGCCAAGCCCCGCGATCAAAACCACGACGCCCAAACCTTTTTGCGCGTTTGCATTCAACAGTGCCATGATGCCTACCTTCTGAGCGCTCTCTGCGAGAGCATTATTGCAAGGCCCTTAAACTTGGACCCGGTTGCGCCACACTAGCAAGGCGTGTAGCCAAGGAAAAGTCATCCCTTTCTTCTACTTATCATCAAAGGTTGGTGTGCGACATGGCTCTCTCTGTTTGCGTCTATTGTGGATCTCGTGATGGCAATAATCCTGCCTATGCCGCTGCTGCGGATGCACTGGGCCACGGCCTTGCGGTACGCGGCTGGCGATTGGTCTATGGTGCGGGCGATGTTGGGTTGATGGGCCGAGTTGCACGCGGCGCACAAGCAGCGGGCGGTGATACCTTTGGCGTTATCCCCACGCACCTTTTGCAGCGCGAAGTCGGCAAACGCGACTTGGGCACCTTTATCATCACCGAAACCATGCATGAGCGTAAGAAAGTCATGTTCATGAACGCCGATGCAGTCGTGGTTTTACCCGGGGGCGCCGGAAGCTTGGATGAGTTGATGGAAGTTCTGACGTGGGCGCAACTTGGGCTGCACGCCAAACCCATCGTGTTGTTGAACACTGACGGCTACTGGAACCCGCTTTTGACGTTGTTGCAGCACGTCGTGGACGAGGGGTTTGCCGACGCATCATTGTTGTCGCTGTTCACAGTCCGCGATGATGTTGCAGACGCCTTGGACGCAACACAGCAATAGCGCGATGTAACCGCTTTCATAACGGCAGAGGGTCGATGTAAGCCCTTGCATAATAAAAAAACACGCCCGAAGGCGTGCTTTCATCACTGTCGATCGGCACGCAATTACATGCGGGACGCGACGTTTTCCCAGTTCACGAGGTTGTCGAGGAAGTTCGTCAGATACGCAGGGCGCTTGTTGCGGAAGTCGATGTAGTAGGAGTGTTCCCACACATCACAGCCCAAAAGTGCGGTCTGACCAAAGCACAGCGGGTTCACGCCATTCTCGGTCTTGGTCACCGCAAGGCCACCATCAGCCGTTTTGACCAGCCACGCCCAGCCCGAACCGAACTGACCAGCGCCCGCTGCAGAAAACTGCGACTTGAATTCTTCGACCGAACCAAAGCTTTCAACCAGAGCTTTTTCCAGCTCACCCGGAATAGCCGACGCACCTGGGCCCATCATTTCCCAAAACTGGTTGTGGTTCCACAGCTGCGAGATGTTGTTGAAGATACCATTTTGGGCCACTGCTGTTGCGTCGTAGGTGCCCTTGATGATGTCTTCCATCGACTTGCCGTCCCACTCGGTGCCGGCGATCAGCTTGTTGCCGTTATCGACGTATGCCTTGTGGTGCAGGTCGTGGTGGTATTCCAGCGTCTCTGCGGACATGCCTTTGTCGGCCAAAGCGTCGTGGGCATAGGGAAGGTCAGGCAGTTCAAAAGCCATGTAGGTCTCTCCTGTAGGTCTTATGGATCGTTAACGCTCAATGTCGTGTGACCGGCCCCAAGGTCAACCCCTGACAGCGCGGTTTCACATCATAGGCGGGTTTAGCGTGTGAAAACACCCACCTCAGACCCCTTGCGCGCAGACATTTGAAGCGCGCCAAACACGTAGTCCGCGACTGAGCGGAAGCAGATGATCTGTGCGTTTTCTGCGTCCTCGAGCCAGAATGCGGCGGCCACCTGCGCCAAGCGGGTGCGGCGCACCTCACCGGGGGCAAGCGTGGCGAGATCCACCGGGCATAATTTGGCCAAGGCTTCTTTCGTGCCCGCGCCCTCAACCCGCAGAACGGCGCGCGCGTCCGACACCACGTGCACCAACGCGTGGGTGTCCGCCATCGCGGCCTGCACTTTCTGCGCGAGCGCGGGTGCGACGGCGTACTCCGTGACCAGCAGCAACTCATCCGGCGCCATCCATGCCACGCCATCCACAATTTGGCGGACAGCCGGCACCGTAATCCCGCGGGACGACAACGCTGCGACCGTTGCTGCGTCGGTCAGATCGGCGCGTACACTGACCATGCCCGTCAAGCCTGCGTCCCGCACGGTCACAAACCCAGTGGACACAACGCCTTCTAATACGCTCATTGCATTAGACATTTTGCTTCTCCCCCTCAGGGTCATAAAACACAGGGCTGACAATCCGCGCATAGGCGACCGTGCCATCAACACGCGGGAAGGCAAGCACCTCACCCATGCGATCGGGCCCGTGCAGCACCAGACCCATCGCAATCCCGCGGTCCAGCGTGGGCGAGTAATAGGTCGAGGTCACGCGCCCGATCATATTGCGTTGCCCGTTTTCATTATGGCCATCCGCCACGGCGTAGGCCCCATCAGGCAGAACGCTGCCGTCCACAGTTTCCAGCCCCACCAGCTTCCAACGGGTCGGATCCGCCATGTGGCTGCGGCTGTGGGCGCGCTTGCCAAGGAAGTCCTCTTTCTTTTTCGACAACGCCCAGTTGAGCCCAAGATCTTGCGGGATCACGGTGCCGTCGGTTTCATCGCCGATCATGATAAAGCCCTTTTCGGCCCGCATCACGTGGAGCGCTTCGGTGCCATACGGCGTGATCCCAAAGGGTTCACCAGCGTTCATCAATGCCTCCCAGAAAGCGAGGCCTTCGGAGGCAGGCACAGAAATCTCATAGGACAATTCACCAGAAAAACTAATGCGGTAAACGCGGACGTTAAAGTCCCCGATCTTACCATCAGCCCAACCCATAAACGGCAGCGCCTGCGCGCTTAGGTCCATGCCGCCGAGTGTTTCCAGCATGGTACGGGCGTTCGGCCCGACCACTGCCACCTGCGCAAATTGCTCCGTCAGGTTTAGGGTCCAGACCTTCCAGTCCCACCATTCGCACTGGAGCCAATCCTCCATCCACGCGTGGATGCGGTCCGCGCCACCGGTCGTGGTGTGGCAAAGCCACGTGTCCTCATCGATGCGCGCCACGACGCCGTCATCCATCAAGAACCCGTTTTCCGAGCACATAAGCCCGTAGCGGCATTTGCCCGGCTTCAGGTTCGACATCATGTTCGTGTAGAGCATGTCGAGGAACTTGCCCGCATCCGGCCCCTTAACCACGATTTTACCAAGTGTTGAGGCATCGAGAAGGCCAAGGCTGGTGCGGGTGTTTGTGATCTCGCGGTTAACCGCGTCCTCCACGCTTTCGCCCGGTTGTTGGAAGCAATAGGGCCGCCGCCAATGACCAACGGGTTCCCAGTGGGCACCGTTCTTTTCATGCCACGGGTGCATGGGTGTCCGGCGCAACGGTTGAAAGATCTCTCCCCGCGCTTCGCCCGCAATCGCGCCCATCGAAATGGGTGTGTAAGGCGGGCGGAACGTAGTCGTCCCCACCTGCGGGATGCCTGTGTCCAATGCATCAGCCAAGACCGCGAGGCCGTTGATATTGCTCAACTTACCTTGGTCCGTTGCCATCCCAAGGGTGGTGTAGCGCTTGGCGTGTTCAACGCTTTCGAAGCCTTCTTGCGCGGCCAACTGCACGTCCGACACTTTGACATCGTTTTGGAAATCCAGCCACATCTTGTTGCGCATCTCGATTGAGGCGCCTTGGGGCATGATCCAAACTGGCGCGATGTCACCTTGATCAATCTCACCATTGGCCCAACCGACGACCGACACAAAACCCTCGCCCGTTTGATTGGTGGGGGGGCGGTTTGGGTCGGGCCGGAACATCGCCTGATCTTCGTCCCACGTCAGCTTGCCACCGCAATGCGACCACAGATGCACCACCGGGGACCAGCCCCCGGACATAGCCACCGCATCGCACTCAATCGTCGTACTGACGCTGCCATTGCTGTCTTGCGCACAGATGGCAACACCACCCACACGGTCTTTGCCTTTGACCTTAGCAATGGCGGATCCGACTTTAACCTCAATGCCCAAGTCGCTGAATTTACTGATCAGCGCCTCATCCACGCTGGGACGCGCATCGATAATCGCTGGCACGCTCAGGCCCGCATTCACCATCACCTCAGCTGTGCGATAGGCGTCATCGTTGTTCGTTACGACCACGGTGCGTTTGCCCGGAGCCACCGCGTGGTTCACCACGTAATCCCGGACCGCAGAGGCCAGCATCACACCGGGCAGGTCATTCCCCGCAAAGCTCAGCGGACGTTCCAGCGCGCCCGTTGCAGTGACAACGTGGCCTGCACGGATCCGCCACAAGCGGTGGCGCGGCACGTCATTTGTAGGCGCGTGATCGGTGATCCGCTCATACCCCAAAACATAGCCGTGGTCATACACGCCTGCGCCCATGCAGCGGTCGCGCAGCGTTACGTTCTCATTTGTTTCAAGGGCTTGCAGCGTGTCGCTCACCCACTCATCCGCAGGTTTACCTTCGACCACGGCCCCGTCCACTGGCGCACGACCGCCCCAGTGACCGTTCTGTTCCAGTACAATCACGCGTTTGCCATCGGCTGCTGCATCCCGCGCAGCCATCAGACCCGCGACACCGCCACCAACAACCAACACATCGCAGAACGCATAGAAGTGTTCATAGGTGTCGGCGTCAGCCTCTTTTGGAGCCGCGCCCAGACCCGCCGACTGGCGAATTATCGGCTCAAACACGTACTTCCAGAAGTGACGTGGATAGAGGAACGTCTTGTAGTAAAAACCTGCGGGCAAGAACCGCGCGAACTTTGCGTTGATCGCGCCAACGTCGAACTCAAGGCTTGGCCAATGGTTTTGACTGCGCGCAGCCATACCGTCAAACAACTCCGCGGTGGTGGCGCGTTGGTTCGGCTCAAACCGCCCACCTTCACCGATGTTCATCAGCGCGTTCGGCTCTTCGGCACCGCTGGCGACAACGCCGCGTGGACGGTGGTATTTGAACGACCGCCCCATCAACATTTGATCGCGTGCAAGCAGAGCAGAGGCCAAGGTGTCGCCCGCAAACCCGCGCATGATGCGCCCGTTGAAGGTGAATTTCAGCTCGGAAGTGCGGTCAATCAAGCGACCGCCGCTAGGCAGACGAAAGCTCATGTCTCTGGGCTCCAGTCGGGGCGTTTGGATTTGATGGCTTCGATGATCTCAGCCGGAGGTGCGGGTGTTTGCGCCGAATAGGTGCCAAACACCTCAAGCGTTGTGGTGCAGCGCGCCGCAAGGAACCACTTGCCGCAGCCATAGGCGTGGCGCCACCGCTCAAAATGGACGCCTTTCACGTTGGGGCGCGTGAACAAATACGTCTCAAAATCGTCATCGCTGGAACCGGGGCCAAAGCGTTTGAGGTGCGCTTCATAGCCGGGGGACAATTCTGTCTCACAGGCTTGGACGCCGCAGTATGGGCATTTGAGGGTTAGCATGGGCGCATCCCTTTTTTCGTGATTGGCCGAGAGGCAAAAAAGTTGAACGGGGCCGAGCGGGGTATGTCGGTTTGGGACATGGCGATCATCAGTGTGCGACCCCTGCCGCGACGCTTTCGTCGATGAAGCGGCCCTCGCGGAAACGCTCCATCCCGAATTCGGCCGTGAGCGGCGAGTAGCCTTTGGCCATCAATTCCGCGAATCCAAAGCCCGACCCCGGGATCGCCTTGAACCCACCGGTGCCCCAGCCGCAATTAATATAGCATCCCTCAAGTGGAGTTTTCGACAAGATCGGCGAGCGGTCGCCCGTCACATCCACAATCCCACCCCACTGGCGCAGCATCTTGAGCCGGGAGATCATCGGGAACGTCTCGATCAGGGCGCGTACGGTTTCCTCAATATGGTGGAAGGATCCGCGCTGCGTGTAGTTGTTGTAGCCGTCGGTGCCACCACCAATCACCATCTCACCCTTATCAGATTGGCTCATGTAGCCGTGGACTGTGTTGGCCATGACGACCACATCCATACAGGGCTTGATTGGTTCCGAAACAAGGGCTTGCAAGGCGACGCTCTCGATGGGGAGGCGGAAGCCTGCCATCTCAGCGACGTGGCTGGAATGACCTGCAACGACGATCCCAAGGGAATTACACCCGATGTCACCCAGCGACGTTTGCACGCCGGTGACCTTGCCGCCCTCAGACGTCACACCGGTGACCTCGCACTGTTGGATGATGTCCATCCCCATGTCCGAACACGCCCGCGCGTAGCCCCAAGCCACC
>Ga0228634_1001273_pt1 | contig 14958 bp, 17 predicted proteins | sample 42DmetaG_FD_190063 | JGI IMG/M metagenome (GOLD analysis project Ga0228634, IMG submission 190063) | Seawater microbial communities from Monterey Bay, California, United States - 42D | ecosystem: Environmental > Aquatic > Marine > Coastal | place: USA: California | collected 2016-09-27 | reverse complement strand
GCGATGCCTCCGGGCAATGTGACCGGCATGACGGACGATGAGCGCGCCCAAATCATCCGCTGGTACCGTGGCCTCGGCGCGGAGCGCGCGGCGCTCTCGGAGTAATAGGGCCACACAACGCCCAAGCGCATCTAATTAGAAGTCAGCTTACCACAGCCTGACCACGACTGCCCTCAACGAGCGTTTAAGCCGCTCGTTGAGGGCGGTTTTTTTGTATGTTTAGGCAAATTAATGGCGGAGACACAGGGAGCAATACCCGACATATTCCGCAGGCAAAAATTTTCTCAAACCACTGCAAGTAAATAGTTATTGTATATTTGTGTATCTAAGTGTTGCTCGACATTTCGTTAAATGTCACGCTATTAGTGTATCTTAAATGTATCCATGGAGGGCATGATGACGCTTGCAACGGATCTGGCTATCCGGAAATGGAAACCCGTAAAAGATGGTGAGGCCATTGGTACAGGTGGGCGTACCGGCCTGTATATTCGTGGCTGGAAATCGGGGGCTAAGGCTTTTTACTTTCGGGCAAAAACATGGATCAAGCTCGGTGACTATCCCGACACGTCGCTTGCAATGGCCCGTGAGTTATCAATCACCGCTAAGCGACTTGTACGTGAAGGCTTTGGCGTTGATGCGCTGCGCCGAGGGTTTGCCAATGCGACCACGGCAACGGAACTTGAAGCAGTGGTAAGGGAGGAGCTGCTAGCAGGCCTAGCCGCCACGGGGACGATTTGCGCGCCTACATATCATGAGCTTTGGAATGAATGGTATGAGGGCCGCAAACTCAAGCTACAGGAGGGCCCAAGTCGTCGCCGCCCTGAAGCAATCCACCTGCACCATATTAAGCCCGTTTTAGGTGATCGACCGATTGCTGACATTAGGCGGCGTGAGATCTTTGCACTTTTGGAGCCATTGTTCCGGGAAAAGCCAGTGACGGCAGGGCACGCACTGGGACACATTCAGGCTGTTTTTGAACGGGCTGCAAACAAAGAGCTTATCGAGGCAGATCCGACACCTCGTAAATCTGCCTTTTCAGATGCATTGGTGCGACGCGAGGTAAAGCACCATGGCACCTTGGCGCCTGAGCGGATGCCAGACCTTTGGCAATGGCTGGGCACGACAGATGCAAGCGACACAGCCAAGCTGGCGATCCTGACGGCTATGACGACTGGACACCGGATTGGTGTGGTCGTCCACGCTGAATGGACGCATATTGATGACGGAAGCGGAGTGTGGACTGTGCCGGCGCGCACCGATCGGAGCACAAAGGGGCGGATGAAGTCTGGCAGAGAATACGCGCTACGCCTGCCTGAGCCGCTTCTGGAGCGACTGAAAGCCCACCGAACGGACCCGGACAAACGTTATGTGTTTGAAAGTCCGACAACGATGGGTCCGATAACGCCCAACGCGATTAGAAAGTCGCTGAAGCGATTTAATCCAGAACTAACAGCGCATGGCTTTAGGAATGCAATCAAGGTGTGGTGCAGGACCGCTACGCCGCCTGTGCCTGACCATATCGCTGATGCATTCTGTGACCATAGCCTACGAGGTTTGGACACATCCTACCGTCGTGTTGACACCTCAACAGAAAGGGCAGAGCTGGCGGCGCGTTTGTATAATTTTGTGACAGGGGTGAAGGCATGACGGATGACAGGCGGAACTTAGTACGCGCAAAAATTAACCTGGAACTTTCGGATTACCGAAAAAATGGGGACCGACGTCACCTTGGGTTAATCGCCGAAATGATGGCGGAGCATATTGGCACTCCAGATGCCGGAGAAGAAATTAAGGCGATAATGCTGTCGGAAAAAACGCTGCCGAAGTTGCAAGCAACTGTCGGCACGGAGAAGCAGCTAGAGGACGGATTAATCCGGTATTTTTGGCGTGAATGGAAAGGTAAGCGACCCAATCAGGAGATCTATTCAGAAATTAAAAATATCTTGATACAGAATAATCTTCCTTGGAAAGGCGACACAGAAGAACGTTTGCGAAAGCGGATTGAGCGCATGAATTTCGAACAAGTGGACAATCCGTAAAAACGTGTCCTTGGACCATGTATGCATACATGTGTTCAACAGAGTGTCAGACAATGCAGGAGAGTTTCCATGTCTGACATACAACCCACACAACGCTGGCTAAATGCCGATCAAGTCGCCGCGCGTTACGGATGCGGCCGCGTCACAGTTTACCGCATGGTCAAGCGTGGATTGATACCGGCACCCGTTCTATTTTCTGGGCGGATGAGCCGCTGGGATGTTGCCGGCTTAGATGCTGTCGACGAAGCCCGCATGACGCCTCCGAATTCTGTTTGGAAAACTGCATAAAGTTCCCCGCCCGCAGGCAGCGCGAACGGGGAAATAAATGCGTCATCGGACTGATGGTGTTACTTTATAACGCATTTGCGCTGATCGGGCAAACCGAAAGGCACGAAAATGACACAATCCAACCGACAAGCCCGTCGGGCATGGGCAGCCGTTTGGCGTAAACACCTCAAGCGTGGTGCTTTGTATCATGTAGAGGTTCACCATGACCCTGAATGCGCAATCTACATGCTCAACGGGTGCTGCAATTGCGATCCGTATCGCGTCCTAAAAGATGCCAAGGGCTGCGTGCTATGCAGTGTTGAAGGCCTGGGTGCTTGGGACCCGCTTGAAATGGCGGAGGACTTGCTGTGACCGACGCCGCAACGATAACGAAAGTGCTAGGGGGCGTCTGGCTTCGCCGATACGGCACTGCTCCTTGTCCTGTATGCCAACCCGAACGGCGCAAGGGACAAAATGCTCTTACCCTAGCCGACGGCTGCGAGGGTCGGCTTCTTCTAAACTGCAAGAAATCCGCCTGTGACTTCGTGGATATCCTCGGAACGGCTGGCATTCGGTCTGGTGATTACCGTTCGCCCGATGCAGTGACCATAGCGCAGCGTGACCGCGAGGAGCGCGCGCAGGCCGAACAGCGTTCCCATCAGGCCAAACGGTGCTGGCAGGAGGCGTTGCCGATCACCAGCACTGTCGCTGCAGCCTATCTGCGCGGTCGCGCGATTACCTGCGATCTACCGGACACATTGCGCTTTCATCCGGAGTGCTGGCATGGACCGACTGCAAAGCGGCACCCTGCGCTCGTGGCCCTGATCGAGGGCACGGACAGCTGCGCGGTTCATCGCACCTACCTGCGCCCGGACGGCACCGGCAAGGCCAGTCTCGACGGTTGCACAAAGCTGATGCTGGGCAGCACCGCAGGCGGCGCGGTACGCCTGACAAAGTCGCTGGGGCCTCTTGTGGTGGCCGAAGGTGTCGAAACTGGCCTCAGCCTTGCGAGCGGTCTTCTGGGCTACCCCGCGACAATCTGGGCCGCGCTTTCTACAAGTGGAATGCGCGGGCTGCGCCTACCACCAATGTCGGGCCGGTTGATCGTAGCGACCGATGGTGACCAGGCCGGATCGGATGCTGGCCGCCATCTTGCCGAACGCGCCCATGGACTCGGCTGGCAGGTATCATTGTTGCCCGCGCCGAAGGATCGTGACTGGAATGATATTCTTGTCAGAAAGGAGGTCATCGCATGAGGTATGTCGTAGCAACGCCATTCACACCCGAAGGGCCGACCCCCTTGATCCGTGAGGTACCCGAGGCTGCACCTTTTCCGGTCGCAGCGCTGGGGCCACTACGTAAACCTGCTGAGGCCATTGCCATCGCCACCGAAGCACCTGTTGCCATGTGTGCCGCAAGCGTACTTGCCGCGGCAGCTTTGGCGACGCAGGGACACCGCGACGCTGAGACATTGAACGGCACCGCACCTGCTAGTCTGTTCTTGCTAACAGTGGCAGAGAGTGGCGAACGCAAGTCAACTGCAGACCGCCTCGCGATGAAGGGCGTGCGTGACTTTGAGATGGGTCTTCGTACCGACTACGACATCCAGCGCGACCATTGGCGCGATCAGCACGAGGTCTGGAAGGCTACCCGCGCAAAAATACTGGCGGACAAAAAAGCTGACAGCGCAGCGAAACGGGCCGACTTACAAGCCTTAGGGCAGGAGCCGCCAGCGCCGTTGAAGCCGCATATTGTGGCGAGTGCACCAACCATAGAGGGAATTACCAAACATCTTCCCGATTTGCGCGCAAGCCTCGGCATCATGACTGAGGAAGGCGGCGCTTTGATTGGCGGCCATTCCATGAAAGCTGAGAATAGGTTGGCGACCTGCGCCAGCTTCAGCGCTATGTGGGACGGATCACCTCTCGATAGATGGCGCGCAGGTGATGGTGTGGAAAGCTACACCGGTCGCCGCTTCTCTGCGCATATTCTTGTGCAGCCGGTCGCCGCTGAGGCTTTGCTTTCTGATCCGATGGCGAGCGGGCAGGGGCTTCTGGCACGCTTCCTGACGTGCCGGCCGACCTCGCGCATTGGCACCCGCTTACGCATGCAAAAGGATGCCGCGGCGGAGGTGGAGATTGCCAGATTTGCGTCTCGAATCCAGTCACTTCTGTCTCGCGACCTCCCGCTTGCGGATGGCAAGCGCAATGAGCTTGTGCCGCCGATTTTGCTCTTGGACCAAGACGCGCGAGGTGTCCTGACCAGCTTCGCGCGAGAAGTGGAAAAGGCGCAAGGGCGGGGCGGACCTTTCGAGGATGCACGCGCCTTTGCCAGTAAAACTGCGGAGCAAGCGGCGCGCGTCGCGGCAGTAATGACAATCTATGCGGACCCAGACGCGGCGCAGGTCTCAGGCGACACCATGGCCCAGGCGATTGAGGTTGCGACCTTCTACGCGAACGAGGCCGCGCGCCTCGCAGACGCGGCAATCGTACCGCCCGAGATCTTTGACGCAGAGCGGATGCGTCTTTGGTTGCTGGGGGCATGGAGCGAACCTTATATCTCGGCGCGTTCAGCAGCGCAGCGTGGTCCGTTTAAGGTTACGGACCGTGCTCGCAAAGCGTTGCGCAAGCTAGAGGCCTATGGCTGGTTGATTGAAGCGAACGGTGCGGAGGTGGAAGGCAAGCCGCGCCGTGAGGCATGGCGGATCGTGCGTGAGATACAGCCGTGACAGGTTTTGCGTTCGACGCGAAGGCTGAGCTCCGTCACGTGCGGGAAGGCCTTATCCTTCCTACACCTCCTACAGTTCCTACAGATCACCCTAACTGGGTCGCTAAAGTAGGAACTGGAGGAAAAGTAGGAACGGTGCGCGCTTTTGATCCTCAACTGCCGCCCCTTGAACTGGAGCTTTACGCAGCTCGCGTATCAGCGTTGTCAGACACGGACGGCGTGGCACGGACACCGGAAGCAATTGAAGCCGTATGGGACTGGGCCGAAGCACTGGCCCGAGAGAAAAATCTCACAATCAAAAAAGGGAGTTAGGGGCTGCAGGAGCGTTCATACTGCGTATCATGCCCTATTCCGCGGATCAGAGACGTGGGTCCTACTGTGTGGATCGGTACGCAGGTAGGCATAGAGCACTGACGCTGCCTAGCTACAAAGAGCTATAAGACGGACGTCTAACGGAAGGGAACGTGATGATCGAACAATTTTAGCAACTGCCCAGCATCTCACTACGTTCTCGATAAAAAAATCTGATTAATCTGCCCCCCAAATTAAGGGCCCGGGTAAGTGCTACCTTCTCGGCAAGGTGACATCTTCTCTGGTAAAATCAGATCGCCGCTTCGCGCCTTCGCCCTTGTTTGTGAGTATGGGCACCTTGGCTTTTGTGATAAATCCCCGTGCTACTGCTTCAGCATTCACACGGTTCATCGCTGCGTTGTGCGTGTTGAGTGTGCTGGCTTTCGGGTCGCGTCCGATCATCTTCGAGCGCCAGCGGTTGAAGTCCTGTATTTTGTCATGGTCGATGTTGGTGATGAAGGTCTTGCCAAAGAACGGGATGAAATAGAGTTTAAGCGCCTTGACGTAATCTTTGTAGACTTTACGCCCTGCCTCAGCGTCCAACTGCCGCTGCATATCCGCAATGGCCAACTTCGCAACGTCCTCAAAGCGTTTGGTCACAACAGGCAGGTCATGCTTGGCGCGGAAGCGATATTACAGATACTGGTCACGGGCCACAGTCTTGGCTTCTTCCAAGTCACGCTTGCCTGTGCTGATCCTCACCCAGTGCTCATCAATCTTGAACGTGGCCTGCCAGCGCTTGCTGTTGTCGCGCTTGTAGACTTTCACCTCACCGCCCAGCAGCAGGTGTGTCTTTGGACTGAAGTGCGACCATGCTGTGTTTCCCCCAAGCTTCATCGCACACTATGGGCGTGTATTGGAGTTGTCAGGCGGAAAAGCGGCGGTTTGGTTGCGGATTTGGCTTGGAGCGTCATCATTGAAGCAGGGAGGGCGGATAGCTGCCGTTAGCTGCGTTCTGCACCGAGGTCCGCTATGCGGGACAAAGCGAGCTTTCGCTGCCGTGGCTCGAATGTCTGCTGCCGCGTGCATTGCGACACCTTGGGGAAATGTAGCGAAGTTGAATGACGGCATAGAAAGAAAGCCGTCAGGTTGTAAGTGTCTTGTAAGCGTTCGCCGTCACAAGAGCTTAAATCGCAATTACATTGGAGTTCACTATGCGCATTTTTGGTTTGGTTGTCGGACTGGCTGTTGCTTTGGCAGCCCCTGTAAACGCCCTGTCCATCCCGGCCAGTGGAAAACTGAGTTTCGACGTTGTCCGCAAAGGGAAAGATATCGGGGATCACACCTTTAGCTTTTCTCACGCAAGCAATTCTTTCACCGTCAAAGTGGCAACTGATATCGTTGTCACAGTGCCATTAATCCGCACCACTGCCTATAGCTTCAAACATGCAAGTGTGGAGACATGGAAAGGCGGCAAACTGCAAGAGATCAGTTCGAAAACAAATGATGACGGTGAACCGCATCAGCTAAAATCTGCAAGCAACGGTGCTTTGCCGGCCAGCCTTTGGAACGACGACATTGTGCGGAGCCAAAAGTTGATGAACACCATCGATGGTACGATGATGAAAGTGCGCGTTGCTGATCTGGGCAATGAAACCGTCAATACCAAGCGCGGCGCGGTTCCGGCACATCACTACCGGATGTCAGGTGATCTGGCGCGTGACCTCTGGTATGACGCGAACGGCAACCTTGCACAGGTTGCGTTCAAGGCGGATGATGGCTCAACCGTGATGTATATTAGGAAGTAGGTGATTTGCCGGATGCGGCTTCTTTACATAGAGGACAACGAGAAACTGGCGCGCAATACGAGTGCCAGTTTGCGGGATGCGGGCTTTGTGGTGGATGCTGTTCATACGGCAGCCGATTCGTTGCATTCCGCCAAGAGCTTCGAATACGACGCGGTCATTCTCGACCTTGGATTGCCCGACAGCGATGGTTTGGACCTGCTGCCGCGTATCAAACAGGTCACGCCCCAAACGCCCGTTATCATTTGCACCGCCCGCGACGCGTTGGAGGAGAGGATCAAGGGGTTAAATGCGGGTTCTGATGATTACCTTGTCAAACCTTTCGCGGTGGCTGAACTTGTTGCGCGCGCACATGCCGTTTTGCGGCGGCCCGGTGGGACGTTGGGGATGACGCTTGCCTGTGGCAACGTGACCTTTGAGACAGCGGACCGGTCACTGGCGATCGAAGGCACGGCTTGCGCCTTTTCGAAGCGTGAACTTGCCCTGCTTGAGCTGTTCTTGCGCAGATCTGAAAGGGTCATAACGAAAGACGTAATCGAAAACGCGCTCTACGGCTTTGATGATGCGGCGACACCGAATGCGATCGAGGTTCTGACCCACAGGGTTCGCAAAAAACTGGCCGAAAAGGGAGCTTCCATCGAAATCCACAATTTGCGCGGCATCGGCTATATTCTCAGGGAACGGGTATCTTGAAGGTCTGGACACTGTTGTTCGGGGCCCGGCAATCCCTGCAACGTGGGCTTTTGCTCAACATCCTTGCCGCGTTGAGTCTTTGCGTGGTGATCGCAGGCGTTGTTCTCATCAGCGAGTTCAAAGAACATCTCAAAGAAAACTTAGCAGATGCGATGTTTGATGAAGCCAAAGAGCTGATAGGGCAGATTGATCCAACGCTCCCAGATTTTGGGCTCGACTCCGATGGGCTTCGGTTTCAGGGCGTCGGGGGCAATTTTCGGTATACCGTCTTTGCACAGACTGGTCGCGTTATTGCGGGCAGCGAGGCGTCGGACCATATCTGGCAGCAGCTTTCAACACTGGAGCTGGGCACCCCCGGCTCTATCCCTCTGCCGGGTTATCGACTTGGCCTTGGTTTGCGGGCGGTGATGAGAGGGCAAGACCTTTATGTCTTGGTCTCGACATTTCCCAAGTGGAACAACGAGACGCAATTTTCCAGACTTTTGCACGAGATCGAAGAAGGGATATGGTGGGGCGTTTTAGGTGTGGTGTTGGTTATCGGTGCTGCCCTTTTTGCAACCCGCCGTTCGCTCGTTCCTCTGCGCGCTTTGTCCGAGCAAGCCCGCGAAATTGGCCCCCTCGCCGCTGGTCGAAGACTTGAGAACTATACCGTGCCGACCGAATTATCACCGCTGATCGAGGATGTGAACGAGGCGTTCGACCGCCTGGAAAAAGGCTACAAGGCACAGCGGGATTTTTCGTCAAATGTCGCCCATGAAATTCGCACCCCGATTGCTGTTCTAAAGTCCAGCATTGACCGGATTGATGACCCCGACCTCAAACAAACCTTGTCGCAAGACGCAGATCAGCTGGAACGCATTTTCAGCCAGCTCATTGATCTCGCGCGCTCTGAAGCGGGATCATTAGCGGCTTTTGAGCCTGTGGATTTGCATGCCCTCGCAACGCAAACCGCAACAACATTTGCCGTCGAAGCCGTGCGCAGGGGGCGCAGCCTCAGTGTGAGCGGTGAAAAAAGCGCCATCTTGTACGGCAATGCAGGCCTTTTGAGCATCGCACTCAGCAATCTAATCCGCAACGCATTGGACTACTCGCCCGAACACGGCGAGGTCGAGATCGAAGTCTTATCTGATCCTACTGGTTGGCGGATCCTCGACCGTGGACCGGGTGTGCCGGGGAACCTGAAATCAGCCCTGTTCGATCGGTTCAACCGTGGCACGCAAGCCCACGCGAGTGGCACGGGGGCAGGACTTGGCCTGGCCATCGTGCAATCTGTTGCTGAATGCCACGGTGCCTCGGTCACGATCGAAGATCGTGAAGGCGGTGGCAGCATTTTTTCATTTACCGTCAAGGATAGCTCCGGGGCAGTGGGCGACTTTTCTTGATGCTGTAAGTCTGTTGTAAGGCTGAACAGCGATGACACCTCAACAGGTCAGAACAAAACATGTTGAGGTCCACTATGAAGATCGAATTTCTGAGCGGAGCCTGCGCCGGGCGCGCAGCGGCAGAAGCACACATCAAGGATGTTTATTGGCAGACCTACCGCTCTAGGATTACGGATTTTGCTCCGCTTCTGGTGGTCGCGCAGCGCCTCGACGGCGCAATCCTCTGTGCCGCTGGCATTCGAACTGCCCAGGATGGCTTTTTCTCGGATACCTATCTGCATGGTGATTTTTCGACAGCAATCCACGACATCGCCGGTATCGATGTGCCCGCCGAGGAGATTATGGAAGTCGTTTCGCTGGCGTCCACGACACCGTTTCCAGTTTTGCCGATGTTGGACAGAATGGTTGAATGGGGCCGCGCGCATGGCATGACCTGCGGTGTGTTTACAGCCACCGCGCCCTTGCGTGGACTGCTGCGCAGGACCGGACTTGGCTATACGGAACTGGCCTCAGCAAGGGCGTCACAGGTGGTAAACCCGCTGGACTGGGGCAGCTACTATGAAACGGATCCGAAGGTTTGCGCATTCACAGAAGAGTTGGGCCAGTCGGTTACGCTGTCACCACGTGTGAGAGCCGCGCAAACTTCGGCTGAGGCATCGTGATGAAGCAAGTCTTCGACGCTCTGCGCCTGCACGCCACCGTGCGCCCTAAAGACATCGCCTTTGAAGACGACACAGGCCATATCAGCTGGCAACACCTCGCCGCCCGGGTCGCGCATGTTGCCCGTGACCTCGATGACGTCGATGGCGTCGTGGCAATTGGTCTGGCGGGTGGCATTGACTATGTCGTGGCCGATCTGGCGCTGACGCTTTGTGGCAAGCGGCAGGTGCCCCTGCCGTTCTTCTTCAGTACCGATCAGAACGCGCATGTCCTGATGAATGCCCAAGTCAGTGCCGTCATCACAAACGCCCCCGAATTGTTTAGCGCACTGCCCCATATCAAGATTATCAATGCGAATGCGGTCACTTCAGAACACCTGCCTCTGCGCCCCTATGTCGGTGGCGCGCAGCGGATCATTTACACCTCTGGCTCTTCTGGAACGCCTAAAGGCGTCGTTCTTGGAGATCGCCAGTTGGAGGCGTCCCTCACCGCGCTGAGCAGTGTCATCAAAGCGGATGCGAGGGATAGGCATTTGTCTGTTCTGCCCTTGGCTCAACTCCTTGAGCAGATCTGCGGGATATTTCTGCCAATCATGGCCGGGGCGAAGACCGTGTTCCGGTTTGAGGCGACCAAGGCGCTCTTTGGTGCCCTTATTGATCCCCTAGTGACGGCCTTCGAGGAAATTCGCCCCAGCACCAGTCTTTTGGCCCCCTTCATTCTAAGCCGGTGGGTCGATGCACTGGGTGATAGACGTGCCCCGGATAGCCTGCGTTTTGTAGCTGTCGGGGGGGCGTCCAGCGCACCGTCATTGATCCACAAAGCCGTTGCCGCAGGCATCCCGGTTTATGAAGGCTACGGGCTGTCGGAATGTTGCGCGGTCGTGGCTATGAACAGGCCGGGCGACAATTGCGCCGGAACCGTCGGGCCCGTGCTGGAAGGGGTGCAGGTCACTCTGCACGCCGGTGAGATTGTCGTCTCTGGCCCCACCGTTATGTCCGGCTATTTGAACGGCGCTGCGGCACCGGATGTCTGGCGCACCGGGGATATGGGGCATTTTGACAAGGGCCGACTGGTCATCGACGGACGCAAGGATGCGCTTTTGGTGACCGGTGCAGGGCGCAACATCTCGCCCGAATGGGTTGAACAGCGCGTCAACGCGGACCCATGCATTGTAAGCTCTGCCCTTGGGCTGCGCCAATCTGACGGCGCGTTGGTGCTAATCGTGGTGGCCGCAGCCCCTGTTGAACTGGCGCAGATCGCCGGCCATCTCACAGACTTGCCGTCCTACGCGCACCCCGATGGCGTCATCTTGACTGCCCCGTCAGAGCAAGGACTGCTTTTCCCGGTCGGAACCCCCAACCGCACCGTTGCTGCGGAGATCATCAATTCTCGCCCTGCCATCCCGTTGCCCACACCTTCAAAAAGGATCGCGTCATGATAAACGCAAAAACCGTTCTCATCACGGGCGCTGGCAGCGGCATCGGCCGGGCCTTGGCGGTCGAGGCTGCATCCAAGGGATTCAGCTTAATCCTCGCAGGCCGCACAAAAACAACGCTTGAGCAGACCAAATCAAAGTGCAGCGGCAGCAATGTCCGCTTTGTTGTTGCAGATGTCACGACGGCAGATGGACGTGCGGCAATTGTGACTGCGGTGGGCACGACGTTGGACATTCTTATCAACAACGCAGGTGTGCTTAGCGTCGGGCATATCACCGACATGTCTGATACCGATCTTGAGCAGATGACGACGACCAACCTTGTTGCGCCCATGGCATTGACCCGCGATCTTCTGCCAGCTTTGCGGCGTTCAAAAGGGCGTATTGTCAATATCGGCTCGGTCTTCGGGGATATCGCGTATCCGTTCTTCGCCGGATACTCCGCTACCAAATTCGGGCTGCGTGGGTTTTCGGATGCGTTGCGGCGCGAATTGTCGGGCGCAAGCGTCGGCGTGACATACATTGCCCCACGCGCAACCCGCACCGCCGCCGAAAGCACCTTTACGGCTTTGGTCGGGCCAATGGACATGACACTGGACAGTGCCGAAGACGTTGCAACACAGGCTTGGAGCGCCATCCTGAAAGGCAAGCGCGAGAGTTTTCCCAAAGGGGCTGAGCGCTTCTTTGTCAAAATCCAGCGCCTGTTTCCGTCGCTTGTCGACAAATCAGTCGGCGCGCAAGCGCGCCACCCAGAAACACTCGCGGCGCTTAAGCCGCTGGCTTCTTCATAACTTTCAAAATCTCTAGGACACTCCCCATGAACTATAATGTTATCCGTGCGACCGAAGAAGGCACGGCTTCTGTCACTCCGGCAATTCTGGAAAAAATCAACAGCCACCTCGCATCTGATGGCTGGACGCTGCTGCGTGGCTTTGAGATGGACATGCCCGCGTTCAGTGACATCACACAGCAGCTGTGCAAAACAATCACCTTTGATCCGGCCCGTGAAAACACTGACAAGAACACCCAGAAGGTCGATGCAGGTCTCGGTCCGATTGGCCTGCACATCGAAAACGGTAATACACCTGTCTGCCCGGATATCGTGGCCTTTTACAGCACCAAAGCCGCATTCCAAGGGTCACAAACCACCATTTGCGACGGCCGCCGCGTGTTTGAGGCATTTTCAGAGGCGCAACAAAAACGATGGTCTCAGCGCATGACGGTCACCCGGACGTTGCCAGAGGTCTTATGGAAACGCTACCTCGCAAACGAACACCCAGCCATCAGTGAACCCGAAGAAGTCACACGCGAGCACATCTTGCAGTTCAAGGCGGCAATACCGGATCAGGACTTCACTTTGAATGACGATGGATCGCTCGAGTACCGCATCAAAGTTTCACCCGTCCGCGCGTCCTCCGTATCTGGCGGACAGGCCTTTGCGAATGCTATCCTGGGACCGTCGCATAACTACGAGCCACCAGTGTACACCTTGGAAGATGGGAGCACCGTTTTGTCTGATGAGGTCGAAGAGCTCCGCGATATTGCCGAGACATGCACGGTGGAAATCAACTGGCAAGACGGAGATGTCGCCGTCATCGACAATACCCGCGTTATGCACGGACGTCGCGCGATAAAGGATCAGGATCGCCAATTGTTCATTGGTATGGGGCGGCTTTGAAGGGCTTTTGAGAAAGCACGAATTGCCGCGCGTTCTGGAACGTTTTCATCCTTGATCCACCTTTTGCAAATCATCAGACGTTGCATATGGCGCATGGGGAAAAGCAAGCGTCGCGCTTAGGCCCGGCGCGCCAGAGCCAAGCATGAGGAAACCGCCCGCCGCCTCTGCGATGTCCGATGCGATGGATAGGCCGAGGCCAGTGCCTGTTTCATCTGCCGGCGCATGACGGCGCATGAGGGCCGCGCGCTTCTCTTCGGGTATTCCGGGTCCGTCGTCCTTTATGCTCACGTGCAGGCAGTCTCCATCCTGCTCGGCAGAAACTCCCACATGGCTTTCGGCGTGACGGGCGGCATTCTCCAGAATTGCGCCCATTGATTCGGCAAGATCGGCCTCGTGCAGAGCGATCGAAAGACCCTCTGGGATGTCCTGCTTCCACTCCAATTCCGCCCCATCGGGCGTGCGCTTCAAGACCGCGATCAGGCGATCAGCAACCAGCGCCGGATCAGACTGCGCGTCCATCGCGCGCGCAGCAGTTCGTGCGCGCGCCAATTCGCGATCGACCGTGCGACGCATCGCACGGGCCGTGTCCTCGATCCCGTCGGCCTGATCCGTCGCCCCTTCGCCCCGTAGGCGCGCGGCCTCGCCCATCAGCGCCTGCAACGGGGTCTTCAGCCCATGGGCAAGGTCTGCGGCGCGAGCTCTGGCGCGCTCGGTTTCGGCATCGCGGGAGGTCAGCAAATCGTCTATTTCAGCTGCAACCGGGCGCAATTCTACCGGCCAGTCATCGCCCATGCGCGCGATGCGGCCCATGCGCAACGCCGCGATCCGCGCACCCAAGTTGCGCAGCGGGCGCAAACCCACCGAGAGTTGTGCCCAGCCTGCCGTCATGAGTACCAGCGCCAGAAGGCTGAGATATGGCGCAAGATCGGCCATGAAATCGCGCGTAGCCACCGACAGCTCGGATGTATCCATCGCAACCGCCGCCCGTACCGCGCCACCGCCCCACCGGTCGGCGAGGGTTGCAGAGCGCTCCAGAACAAGCAGCTTTTGATCATTGGGACCGGTCAAGTGATGCACATGCACCGCGCCATCACCCAGCGTGTCGGCGGGCAGTTCCAGCACGAAATCCCAAAGGGACCGCGCACGTTGGATGTCGCCTTCCTCCTCGATTTGCCAGTAAAGGCCCCCATAGGGCTGTGAAAAACGAGGATCGGCGGGTGGGCGAGCCAAGGTGAGACCGCTTTGACCGCGCTCCAGACCGGCAAGGATTTGATCGAGTTGGACGCTCAACTCGGCCACAGCCCGACGCTCGACATGCGCGGCGAATAACTGTGCAAGACCGACGGAGGCAAGGCTCAGGGCAAGCAAGATTGCAACCGCCCCCGCGCACACGAGACGCAGTCGCAGGCTCATGCCGCCTCCAGAAAGTAGCCAAAGCCGCGCCGTGTGCCGATGACGCCCGACCCAAGCTTGCGTCGCAGGCGTGCTATGACCGCTTCGAGGGCGTTTGCTTCGCGGGCATCGTCGTCTCCGTAGAGATGTTCGAGCAGTTCTGTTGGCGGCACGGGGCGGTCATTGTTCTGCATGAGGTAGGCCAAGAGCCGGTATTCGAGCGCTGTCACCTGAACCGGAACGCCACGGATCGCGACGCCCATGCGGTTGGTGTCGAGGGTCAGGTCCCCAGCCTCCTGCAGTGCCGTGGCATGGCCGCCCGAACGGCGCACAAGCGCGCGGGCGCGTGCGATCAGTTCTTCCATTCGAAAGGGCTTGGGCAGGTAGTCGTCGGCGCCGGCCTCGATCCCTTCAACCCGTTCCTGCCAAGTACCGCGGGCGGTCAACACCAGAACCGGCATCGTCCTGCCATTCACACGCCACCGCTTAAGCACCGCCAGCCCGTCAAGCGCAGGCAACCCGAGATCGAGGACCACGAGATCAAAGTCTTCGGTATCCCCGAGGAACCATGCATCTTCGCCATCCCCTG
>Ga0228634_1001270_pt1 | contig 14995 bp, 13 predicted proteins | sample 42DmetaG_FD_190063 | JGI IMG/M metagenome (GOLD analysis project Ga0228634, IMG submission 190063) | Seawater microbial communities from Monterey Bay, California, United States - 42D | ecosystem: Environmental > Aquatic > Marine > Coastal | place: USA: California | collected 2016-09-27 | reverse complement strand
AAACAATCTCGCCTCTCAGCGCTACAATAATTGGTACAATTACCCAGTCCAACCAATTCAGATTATGGGTGGTGTATCGTTCAGGTTTTAAAATAAATTAACGTGAATTCAGAGGCAATATTTCTAGTGCGAAAAGGAACCGCAAAGCAAGCTTTTGAAAAACAAAAAATTTCCCTTCCCGCTTTAAAGGATCATGAAGTTTTAATCGAAAGTGAGGCTTTTGGTTTGAATTATGCGGATGTAATGGCTAGAAATGGTCTTTATCGAGAAGCGCCTCCTATACCATGTGTTATCGGTTATGAAGTTGTAGGTAGAATTATAGAGGTTGGAGCGAAAGGAAATCCGAATTTAGTAGGTCAGCGGGTATTGGCTTTTTGTAGATTTGGCGGATATGGACGTCATGTTATTACTACTCAATTGGCGGTCTTACAAATCGGAGATTTGCCGTCAGCGGAGGTGCTAGCCCTTAGTACTCAGGGTGTAACCGCATATTACATGTCGGATTATTTGGCTCCAATACAAAAAGGAGACCGTGTTTTAATTCATGCCGCTGCTGGAGGTGTAGGAACGATGCTTATACAATTAGCAAAACGAAAGGGAGCAGAAGTGATTGCAAAGGTCGGTTCCGCTCAGAAAGAACACTTAGCTAAAGAAATGGGTGCTGATCATACAATAAACTATAAATCTCAAGATTATTATGAGTCGCTGAAGAATACACCCAAAATTGATGTGAGCTATAATCCTTTTGGAGGTTCAACTTTCAAAAAGGATTTTAAACTTTTGAGACCGGGCGGTAAATTGTTTTTATTCGGCGGTTCTGAATTGTCTGGGGGTAAATTTGGATTTATTTCCTCTTTAAATTTTCTGAGAAAAATGGGTGTTTTAATCCCGGCTGTATTAATGATGAGCTCTAAAAGTATTTTAGGAGTAAACATGCTAAAGGTCGGGGACCACAGTCCCCAAGTTATGAATGATTGTTTGGCAGCAGTTCTTCAATTGTATAAGAATAAGGAAATAAAAGCAGTCGTAGGAAAGGTATACCCTGTTGATCAAATTGCATTCGCACACGAATATTTAGAAAGTGGAAATTCTACAGGAAAGATATCCGTTTTATGGGACTAAGCTTTTTTAGCAAATAGTTTCGATAATAAATTCTTGATTTGCGAACGAAATAAAAACATTAATATCAAATAAGGAATAATCATTAGAAAGAGGATTCCCGAATTAATTGTACTACCAAAGGACGCTTCTTCTAAACCACTTCCTTGCTCTGATAATAGCTTACATTGTGAACAGCCTTGACCCCAAATAGACTGAGAAAACGTTATTAACAAACCGAAAAAAAGAAATATTTTAAATTTCATTTCATTATTTTTTTTACGACATCCCAAAGGTACGAATTGCCTAATGCAAAACAAAATACGCTAACTTTACAATATGAAAAACTTCATCATCATAATTCTATTAGCCAACATCGTTTTTGGGTGTTCACCTGATTCAGATAAGATGCCTGAAAAGGCAGCAGTTGATGTCTCCAATATAGACGCTTATGCTGATCAAATGGCATTGTTGAATAACGAACTTCAGCAGCGCCCAAATGATATTTCTCTTTTGCTTCAGAGTGCGAATTTAGCGCTTGAGAATTATGACTATTCTAAGGCGCTTGCGGATGCAGCAAAGGCCTTTAGACTCGACAGTAATAATGTTGATGCAAAATTAGTTTATGCACTCACTATAATCAATCAGTCGGATCGTTCAGTTGCAGATATTCGTAGGGCACAGGGTTATTTTCAAAGTATCATAAAAATACTTCCTGATGATCCTAAAGCGATGATTGGACTTGCCAATACTTATGTTCTTCAGCAGGACTTTGAACAGGCTCGAGATTGGATTGACAAGACTCTAGCTATTGCCCCAAAGTTTTTTGATGCTCATGTTTTGAAAGGAAGTATATACAAAGTTTTGTCTGCTGCATTGACAGGAGATGAGGGCTCAGAGGCCCTATCAAGAGCTTACATGGATTCGGCAATACAAACTTATGCTCGAGTGAGTCAGTATTATCCCGATCGTCCAGAAACATATGTTCAGTTAGGGATATTGTATCAGCAATCAGGTAATAAAAGCTGTATTGATCAATTTTATTCCGCTGTTCAATTGTCACCAGAAAATTTAGATTACATGTATGCCCTTGCTTACGCGTATAGCCTTTTTAATCAAGAGCGCAGGGCAATGGTTGTATATCAGGAAATGCAAGACTTAGATTCAAGCTATAGTGAAGCCTATTGTCAAATGGGACAGATATATCAGAAAAAATATAATGAATTAGATAGCGCTTTGTTCATGTACAGAGAGGTTATTTCAATAGATCCAAATCACGTCGATGCTTATGTGAATATGGGTGTGATTTATGAAGCTCAAAAACAAAACACAAATGCACTTAGGAGCTACGCAAAGGCATTAGCCATCTTGCCTGAGGATAGAAGCCCCTTTATGAGTTTGAAGGATTTTGCCATCAATCAAGGCCTAGCTAGAGCTTATGCGGATGAACTCAAGACTAAGCTTTGAAAAGGATAGAGATTATTGGTGCCCTATTTGGAGATGCAGCATTGCCACTTCTAGGCTTTTTATTTTGGGATTGGGGGTTCTATTTCATCGTTCTGTTTTTTGTCTTTGATAATGTGATTCGTTCCATATTCTTGAATAAAAGGGTGAAAAATTTACCATCGATGAATGTTAACCGTCGTTTTGCTCTTAAAGGAATTTCAATCACATTTCTAGAGTTGTGTTTACTGCATTTATTGGTGTTTCTCACTTTAGCCCCTATTGAATTCTTTCAAGAGATTTGGGCCTTCTTGAGTTATGAGGAATTGGGCATTGCTCAAGGCGTCTTGCTGATTCCATTGTTGGTCTTCAATGAACTATTTAGAATTAGGAATGAAATGAAAGCTAATGTCCCCCAAAACGTGCGATTTGAAATCTTGAAGAGTAGCCAATATTTTCAGTTTGGCCGTTTGATCCTTTGGTGCATATTTATTCTAGGAGCCTCCTTTTTAGACATTAAAGAAAGTGTTTTAGTCGTAGTTCTTATTGCGACACTTTGCGTACAACCATTTTATGTTTTCAGAAATATCTCTTAAGGCAATTGATATAAAGGCATAAATTAAATTTTAGCTTATTTTTGTTGAGCTAATCAGTGATATGGATAAAAATCAAGAGTTACACGATAAGAGAAGCAAGTCCACACTTGGAGGTGGAGTTGAAAGAATAGAACGACAACATAATCAGGGTAAGTTAAGCGCAAGAGAAAGAATAAAGGTCTTACTCGATGAAGCGAGCTTTAATGAAATTGGAGGATTTGTTGAACATCGAGCAACTGCCTTCGGTTTGGATAAACAAAAGATTCCCGGAGATGGTGTTGTTTCAGGTTATGGAACTATACACGGAAGACTGGTTTATGTTTTTTCACAAGACTTTACTGTTTTAGGGGGGTCACTTTCTGAGACGCACGCTGCAAAAATATGTCGCGTTATGGATATGGCACTCAAAAATGGTGCTCCATTAATTGGTCTGAATGATTCTGGTGGTGCAAGAATTCAAGAAGGGGTCGTCTCATTAGCCGGATATGCCGATATTTTTTATAGAAACACTCGTGCTTCAGGTGTTATACCGCAGCTCTCCGTAATTATGGGGCCGTGCGCTGGTGGTGCTGTTTATTCTCCGGCTTTGACAGATTTCATCTTTATGGTTGAAGACACATCCTATATGTTTGTTACAGGTCCGAATGTTGTAAAGACAGTAACACATGAAGAGGTAAGCTCTGAAGATTTAGGTGGTGCCAAAACGCATGCCGAGAAATCAGGAGTTAATCACTTTACTTCGGGTAATGATGTTGAATGTCTGAAGAGTGTGCGTGATATAATGAGCTATCTGCCTCAAAATGCTCAGGAAGAGGCTCCTCACCCCAAGGTGTTTAGCTTTGATGCAAAAAAAGAAAATAATATAGAAGAGGTATTACCTGAAAATTCCACAATTCCATACGATATCAGAAAAATAGTGGATTGTGTCATAGACGATGGTTCTTTCAGAGAGGTACATAAGGATTTTGCAACAAATATTGTTGTTGGTTTTGCAAGAGTTGAAGGTAGAACAATCGGTGTAGTTGCGAATCAACCTGCATCACTTGCAGGGGTTTTGGATATAGATTCCTCGCGAAAAGGAGCAAGGTTTGTAAGATTTTGTGATGCTTTTAATATTCCGTTACTTGTATTTGAGGATGTGCCTGGATTCTTACCTGGTACGGACCAAGAATGGCGTGGTATAATATCTCATGGTGCAAAGCTTTTGTATGCGTTTTCTGAGGCTACAGTTCCAAGAATAACAGTTATAACAAGAAAGGCATATGGTGGTGCTTTTGACGTCATGAACTCTAAAAGTATAGGTTCTGATTTGAATTTTGCATGGCCTACTGCCGAAATTGCTGTCATGGGAGCAAAAGGCGCAGCTGAAATAATCTTTAAAAAGGAAATTGCAAACAGTCAGGACCCTCAAAAGAAATGGCTCGAGAAAGAGGCAGAGTATGCATCTCTTTTTGCGAATCCATATCGGGCAGCAGAGCGCGGCATAGTTGATGAGGTGATTTTTCCACATGAAACAAGAAGTAGAGTAATTGCAGGATTCAAGATGCTTGAAAATAAAAAGGAATCCTTACCAAATAAAAAACATGGGAATATCCCACTTTAACAAAATAAGAAATGAAAGAATTAATAGAAGCTTTTCCAGAAAACATAAAAGAGGCCTTAAATATTGCAGAGGCTTCTACCTTAAAGAAACCTGTAAATCAAACGACAAACATTGTAATGTGCGGTCTTGGGGGATCTGGCATTGGAGCTAAAATGGTTGCGAACTGGTTACAAGATGAATTAAAAATCCCTGTTAGTCAGGTAAATGACTATACACTACCTGGATTTGTAAATGAAAACACGCTAGTTATTGGCTCGAGCTACTCCGGAAATACAGAGGAAACAACAATTGCTTTGGAAGATGCTAAATTGAGAGGGTGTCATATTATTGCAATTTGTAGCGGTGGAAAACTTGAACAATTTTGTAAGGCTAACGATTATGACTGTATTCTTGTACCTGGAGGAAACCCACCAAGAAGTGCCTTGGCCTATTCAGTAATTCAATTGCTTCACATATTTGCAACTTTGGGTTTCTCATCTCATCAACGAAAAGAAGAAATGCTTGCGGCCGGCGCATTCATATCCGAACAGCAGGATGAAATTCATGCGCTTGCAAAAGAAATGGCAGCCCATCTATTTGGCAAAGTTGGTGTTTATTATGCGGAGACAAAGTACGAAGGGATTATTGTTCGAGCACGTCAACAGTTTAATGAAAACTCTAAATATTTAGGTTGGCATCATGTAATTCCTGAGATGAACCACAACGAACTTGTCGGATGGACCGGTGGTGATGAACGATTTGCGCCTATATTTTTTGATACGGGTGATTTACATCCAAGGAATTATAAAAGGTTTGAAATTTCAAAAGCTGCAATCGAGAAAAAATGTGGCAAAGTATTAAGTGTTAATGCTAGAGGTAATTCATTTATTGAGCGCTCAATTTATCTTATAAATATTGTCGACTGGGCTTCTTATTATTTGTGTGAAATGAATGGTGCAGATATTATTGATATAGAAATCATCGATTATCTGAAAGGTGAATTGGCGAAGTTTTAGTCCATGAAACCAAGAGTAATTGTCCATGATATTGGTGTGATAGATTATCAAGAGGCTTGGGATTTTCAAGAGGAATTATTCAAAGCATCTGTAGATTTAAAAATCTCCAATCGAAAGGGCACAACTCAACAAAAAACATTGAATCATTTATTGTTTTGTGAGCATCCTCATGTTTATACTTTAGGTAAGAGTGGTAAAGAGTCCCATTTATTGCTGAACAATGAGGAGCTAAAAGATAAAAATGCTGTTTTTTATAAAATAAATCGCGGTGGTGATATAACCTACCATGGACCTGGTCAGTTGGTAGTTTATCCAATACTGGATCTAGAGCATTTCTTTACGGATATCCATAAATATATGAGGCTGTTGGAAGAAGCCGTAATTCATACGATTGCTGCATATGGTCTTAAAGGAGATAGAATAGACGGCATGACAGGAGTATGGCTAGATGTCGGAACCCCTAAGGAGCGTAAGATATGTGCCCTTGGTGTAAAGGCATCTCGATGGGTCACAATGCATGGAATAGGGTTTAATGTAAATACAGATTTAGATTATTTTTCGAATATTGTTCCTTGTGGAATAGAGGATAAAGCGGTAACTTCAATGAAAAAGGAGCTCGGTATTACAGTGAACATGGAAGATGTCAAGGCCATATTACTGCAATCATTAAAAGAATCTTTTGGTTTTCGTGTCTTGTGATTATATAATTTATGATGGTTAAGAAAACAATTAAATACATAGCTTACTTCATTCTATCGATTGTTGTGGCGGTTAACCTATTTATTCTTCTTTCTGGACGATATTATCTTTATTCAGGTATTGCCAAAACTTATTTAATAGGTAAAATGGGTCCGGGCATATATGATTTAGATGTTTTCCCTGTGAACAAAATCCCTAAATCCACTAAAGAAAAGAAACTTCAAGTAAACTTTTCAAAAGCAAGTATCACAGATAAGGAAGAACAATATTTAAATGAAATTGATACACGCGCATTTTTAATTTTTCAAGACGACACTTTGATTCATGAACAATATTGGGGAGATCATTCCATTAATGAGGTATCAAATTCGTTTTCTGCCTCTAAAACTGTAATAGGGTTACTTATTGGTATAGCCATTGGAGAAGGCAAAATCCCTAGTGTCGATGAACCTGTAAGTACTTATATTCCTGAGTTTAAAACCAAGGGTAGAGCGCGGTTAACGATTCGGCATTTACTCACGATGTCCGCTGGTTTTGATTGGCAGGAAAGTGGAAAGAATCCGCTCTCTGAAGCGGCTGAGGGATATTATGGCACGGATCTTTATGGTCTTGTGACAAGGTTAAGAATTATTGAAACTCCAGGAAAAAGGTTCCATTACCAAAGTGGAAATTCACAAATTTTAGGCTTCATTATTGAAAAGGCAACAGGCGAAACACTTACGAATTACATGTATAAAAAAATATGGGATCCTATTGGAGCTAGCCGAGATGCTTACTGGAGTCTTGATAAAGAAGCCGGCGATGAGAAAGCTTTTTGTTGTTTGTATGCAACTGCACGTGATTTTGCTCGTTTAGGTCTACTAGTTCTCCATGAGGGGAAGGTCAATGGTATACAGATTGTGCCTAAAGACTTTATAACACAAATGGTTCAAACACCAAAAATGGCTACAGATGACCACGTTATAAATATGCGTTACGGTTGGCATATATGGGTATATAAAAATCAAGGGAAACCGGTGCATTATTTTAGAGGCTTAAAAGGGCAATATGTCATTGTATTACCGCATTTAAATCGTGTTATCGTGCGCTTAGGAGAGAAGAGAGGCCCACATTACAAGCTGTCAGACCAAAGTGATTTAAAGTCTCAGAACGCAGAAAAACTTGGGCATACAATTGATTTATTCGAATATTTAAACATAGCCGATGGCATTGTTAACCTAAGCTCTAATAAATGAAAGAAGAATTAAAAGGACCAAAGGTGGAAAACCTATCTGTAGCAATAGTGCAAACTGTGCTAGAAGGTGAAATGAGCTACTATGCCTATTTAATTAGCAGTAGGGATGATATTATGGAAGGCATTATCATATCAAGTACGGGCTATGGAGTGGATACCAAAACAGGGGAAAAAATAAGAACTTCTACTCTTAGGCACACGATTGAGATTTTATTGCCAAATGAAGCGGCAAAGATTGAGCCTATCATGCCCGATGTTTTTGGTTTGTCCAATGAATATTGGGTAAGCTTTTGGGTTAATGATGTGATGTATGACAAGAGGTTTGTTTTTCCAGCTGAATCGATTTCGGATAAAAACATGATACTGATAAAACCTCTTGGATTGAAGGGAGTACTGATAAATTGAGACGGTTTAATTACTCATAAAATGATTTCTTGGTTATAAAATCATCAAGCTCTAAATGCTATAGTTGATCTGCAATTTGTCTAAAGATATTCCACCAATTGACGCGTTCGGCAATTAACTTGTCTTCACGATTGTTTAATAATACGATTATGACTTCTTTCTCAGGATAGATGTATATGTGCTGTTTGTATAGACCGATTGCCATGAAATCTTGATACTTCTGAAGTCCAATATGCCATGAATAATTAAAATTTAGGCTACTTCCTTCTGTACTGTCTCTTCTAATACTTTTATTATACCAATCTTCGCTGAAAACTGTTTTACCATTCCATTTGCCTTTGTTTAAATACAGTCTGCCAAATTTTGCATAATCTTTTGCGGTTGCGGAAATACAGCAAAAAGCCTTTTCCAGGCCCTGTTTATCAGTGGACCACTGTGCATCTTCACACATCTCAATAGGCTCCCATAAGTATTGCTGCGTGAACTCAGAAAGGCTTTTGCCTGTGGCCCTTGAAAGGAGTATTCCTAATAATTCTGTATTGATGTTGAGGTACTTTTGTTTTATGCCGGGAGCACACTCGAAAGTTATTTTTTCAATTTCAGACTCGATATTTTTTCCATAATACAGTCGCGCATCTGTGGCAATAGAGGGTTTTATACCTGAGGTGTGATTGAGTAAATGTCTAATACGTAAGCTATCAGAAAACTGGGCTCTAGACAATTCTGGCAACCATTTTATGACAGGTGAGTTCTCGCTGGGGATAGCACCTTTATCTATCGCGATCCCTATCAAACAAGAAACAAGTGATTTTGCAATTGAATATGATAGATGTTTTTGATTTATGTTATGCGTGTTTCGATAATTGAAAATCAAACTGTCACGTTGAATGACCAAAAAAGCTCTTACTGCATGATTTGCACAGAGCGTATTTAAATTTTCAAAGCTAGGTTGGTCATTGGTCCAATTGTTAACCCTTAATTCTGTTTTAGGATTAGCGACTTTGAACTGAAAGCAGTCCTTTTCAGCTTGTATAGTATTTGATGGAAATCGATCAGCATCTTTTTTATCAGGATGACCTAAAAAAACACTTTGAAAAGGAATACATGAGGAGCACAAGTAAAGCGCTGCTATAATGATCACTGAGTACGATATAGACATAGCTCTATTTTTCGAAAATCAATTAGCTATTGCCATGAAATTCCTTAAGAATTGCAATGAGCTTTTCCATTGTTTTGATTTGGGCTTCTACTTCGGGAACCGTAGTAACTCCAACTGGACTCACTATTAGTAATTGCTTACCATTACATTCTATATGGTAGGCTGGGTGTTCCTCAAAAAACTCTAAAATTTCAGGTTTGAAATAAGCCCTTATTTCAGATTCATTTGAACCTTTTAGAAAATATTGCTTTGAGAAGTCCGGGTTCTCTTTAAAGTCAATGTCACCCATAGAACCAAAAACCCTTACCCTATCAATAAATCGATCAACAAATTCCTCTCTACGGAGAATAAATGTTGGTGCTTTTGCAGGAAGGTCTATAATTTGGACGGTGCAATGGTAAACTTCTCGTGCAAGCATTGCACCTTCAGAAAACGTGACATCTGTCAATTCCCAATTTATTAAATCTTCAATATATGCACCTTTCAAAATATTCTCCTTGTATTCAATGGGTCTTGAGTCGAAGAAGTGAAAGCTCTCGAGTCCTTTAAAGTTACTATCCTGTCCTAATTGGTAATTCCATTTATGAGTAGCAGCAAGGTTTTTTACTTTTCTTTGTCTTGGAGAAATCTTTTGAGCTATTGGGGCGATACTACTTTTTAGAGCAAACTTATGTGGAGTAGATGAAACATGCTTGTGAAGACCAACCAACTCTACCTCTCCACCCGATAGCTCATGGTTTCTTTTAAAATTATCAATTGCCTCTTGAACCGTCAAGTCAATAATTTTAGCGCCAGTGAAATTTATTTTTAAGGAAGCCCTTGCTGGCACTTCTTCAAGCTTTTTAAGAATTTTAAGTAGGGTCATAAAATTTGCAACACCTCTGATTCGAAGTTCTAGTTTACTGCTTTCGGTGTCTTTGAATTCAATATTTCCTGGCGAAAAGACGTAAAGGAAAAATTGCGGAACGGACAATCGAGCAATTAAAATATGTGTAATTAGAGTAATTACAATACCCGCAATAAGTCCGAATAAAAGGTTGTTATAAAGTGTAAATAATAGGGTAGAAACCATGAATACGAGCTGCTCTACGCCTTCTTTATAAACTTCTTTAAACACTCTAGGTGATGCAAGTTTAATTCCAGCAAAAACAAGAACGGCAGCTAAGGCCGCAAGAGGAATAATATTCATTATGGGCTGTAAAAGAACTATAAAGAATAGGACTAAAAAACCATGGAAAAAGTTAGACCATTTGGTCTTACCATTATTTTGCACATTTACGGTACTTCTAACAATGACATTAAGTATTGGGAGGCCTCCAAGCATCCCTGATACCATGGTACTAGCACCCAATCCAATTAAATCCTTATTTAAATTTGTTTTTCTTTTGAAAGGGTCGAGTTTATCTATTGCCTTAGCAGCAGCGAGACTAATTATAGAGGAAATAATAGTCATTGATAAAACAACGAGCCAAAAGACGCCACTATTTATGCGAGAAAAGTCCGGAAATAAAAAAACTTCTGTCAAATCAGATGGGATGGACATCAGATAATTTGTAGGTTTTTCAAATGCAACACCCATAAATTCGATATTATGAAGATCAAGATAATTGTAGAGTAATACAATAGAAATGGATATTGCCACTACCCATACAGGAGCAGGGATTATATGAAAAACTTTGTAGCTGATTCTGGCATGGAAGAACAATAGGAAAATCCCAATTACCGATATCAAGGCGATGTAAGGGTTGGTATTTGGAAATTGATCTACAAGGTCTTTAAGTATACCAATAGCATTGCCAGCATCAGAACTTGTACCAATCGCTACGTGCATTTGCTTTGCAAAAATAATAACTCCAATTGCAGCCAAAATACCATGAATTACGGAAGATGGAAATATTTCTGCAATACGCCCGAGCTTCAATAGACCTAATACCACTTGTAAAAGGCCAGAAACAACAATGGCAGCTAAAACATAATTAATAGCGCGACCGCTCCCGTCGTCCAAGGAAACTATTGCTCCAAAAATAACAGTAATCATTCCTGCTGCTGGACCATTTATGGTGAGTCTGCCGCTACGGAAAAAAGTAGTTACAAATCCAGCAATGACGCAAGATAAAAGTCCCGATAGTGGCTGCACTCCTGAGGCTATAGCAATGGCCATTGATAAAGGCAGTGCAACAAGGGCAACACTCAAAGAGGCAATAACATCATCTCTCCAGTTTTGCTTTAATCCGGCAAATCCTTCTTTAGGGATATTTATATTTTCTGGATTGTACATGTTTTCTAAATTAAAAAATAAACTTTAACGTTTTTATGTACACAATAGAATTATTTTGAATTTATCGTCAGCATATTAAATTTTCACCGTCCATTTCGTTGGGAATGGCGATATTCAGTCTGTTCAAAATGGTTGGTGCTATATCTGCAAGCTTTCCATTTTTAAGTTTACTGTTTTGTTCAGAAATAAAAATTATAGGAACGGGATTGGTGGTGTGTGCAGTATGTGGGCTCATGTCATCGTTAATTGCTAAATCAGCATTTCCATGATCTGCGATTACAATGAATTCATATCCCAATAAGGTGCCTTTTTTTACAATTTCTTCAAGACATTGATCTACTGATTCTACCGCGCTAACAATCGCAGAGAATACACCTGTATGACCCACCATGTCCGGGTTAGCAAAGTTTAAACAAATGAAATTAGGGCTTTCTTTTTCTATGTAGTTAATTATTTCATGTTTAACTTCAGGCGCACTCATCTCTGGTTGCAAATCGTATGTAGCAACTTTCGGGGAATTCACCAGAATCCGATGTTCATTTTTAAAAGGTATTTCACGTCCACCATTAAAGAAGAAGGTTACGTGCGGGTATTTTTCAGTTTCCGCGATTCTAACTTGTGTTTTGTTATGTTCTGCTAAGACCTGACCCAGCGTGTTCTGCAAATTGTCTTTATCGAAAATAATATTTACATTTTTGAAGGCCTCATCATAGCGTGTCATACAAAAATAATGGAGATCCAAGGCATTCATTTCGAGCTCAGGAAAATCTCGTTGTGTCAAGGCCGTAGTGATTTCTCTTGGTCTATCCGATCTGAAGTTGAAGCAAATAACGACATCTCCTTTTTCGATAAGTCCATCCTTGTCAATTAGAATAGGCTCAATAAATTCATCGGTAACACCATGCATATACGATGCCTTAATCGACGTCTCAGAAGTTTCAAAGGAAGAACCTTTTCCATAAACCATTAAATCATATGCTTTTTTAATCCTTTCCCATCGGTTGTCTCTATCCATAGCATAATAGCGACCAATTATTGTAGCAATTTTTACAGGACGGTTTTTAATGAATGACGTTAACTTTTCAATGAAACCCAATCCGCTTTTAGGGTCACAATCCCTTCCGTCAGTAAAAGCATGAATAAAGGTGCGGTGATGTTCATGCATTTCTGCCATTTTACAAAGTGCATGAAGATGCTCCTGTGAGCTGTGAACACCTCCATTTGATACAAGTCCTATGAGGTGTACTTTTTTATTTTGAGTTTTGGCAATTTTAAAGGCTTCTTTGAGTGATTTGTTATCATAAAAGGATTTATCTTCAATGCTTTTATTGATCCGAGTGAGCTCTTGATATACAATTCGACCAGCACCAATATTGAGATGACCGACCTCAGAATTTCCCATTTGGCCTTCAGGAAGACCAACCGATTCACCGTAGGTTTTAAGAGTCGCATTAGCGTGCTGAGTAATTAATGAATCGAAGTATGGCGTTTTCGCTGTATGTATAGCATCTGACGCATCCTTTGCACCAATACCCCAGCCATCTAAAATAATTAAACCAATTTTATTTTTCATTCGGTAATTCGATTATAAACTTCGTCCCTTTAGGCACATTATTTTCACAACGGATTTGGCCCTTGTGAAGCTCAATAAATTCTTTTGTTATAAAAAGACCAAGTCCACTACCTTTCTTAGATCTTGAAATTTCGTTTCCAACCCTATAGAATTTTTCAAAGATTTTGTCTTTTTCTTCATCTGGAATTCCAGGTCCTTGATCAGCAATTACAATATGACAGATATGATTGCGCTGTTGCACCGAAACCTCAATCTGTGCAGCTTCTCCAGAATATTTTAATGCATTTTCTAATAAGTTATTGAATATCGTTTCGATCATGTAGGTGTCAGCTGTAATGCAATCTAGCTGACTATCCACATTGAATATTGCAGACGGATGCGTTTTACGCAGGTCTTCAATTGTTTTGATTAAAAATGAATTCAATGGAAAAACATTGGATTTAGGTTTAAAACCGTCATTTTCTAACCTTGAGGCATTCAAAATATTATCAATTAATACAGCCAGTCTTTGGTTGGCAGAAAGTGCTTTTGAAAGCAAATCCTCTTTATCCTCCTCTTTAAGCTTCCTTTTCATAAGAGTCTGCAGTACCAATTGAATAGACGTAAGGGGTGTTTTTAACTCATGTGTCACAGAAAGCATAAAATTATTTTGTCTTTTTGAGAGCTCAATTTCTTTTCCAATAGATTGTTGAATTTTCCAAAACCCTGCCATTAGTATCAGGATAAAAACCCCACCTTCACCAATAATCATTAAAATTCTTCTTGAGGTGTCCTCTTTAGACTGATCTGCGAGTGCTCCTAAATCAATAATTTGGTATCCCCACCAAATAAATTGAAGCAGCACATAAAATGCTAATAGATATATGAGGATTTTAGATTTTGTCATTATATGAAAGTGGCTGAAATTTTAATTTTTTTTGTTTAACGATATCAATAACAGAAGGTAGACTTTTCATCATATTTTCTTTGCTCTTAATACTGTTGTGGAAAAGAAGGATATCCATTCCTTTAATTCGATTTGCATTTGCTATGATTGTCTCAGGTATCATACTTTTTTTGTAATCTTGAGCATTCCATGTCCACATAATAATTTTCTTCCCAAGTCCTATAATATTTCTGACCTGTTTTGCATTTGTGCGCCCATATGGAGGGCGGAAAAGTAAGGAGTGATGTAATCTGTCTGTCTTTGAAATAGAGGCCAAGTATGATGGCGTAGAGGTATCGACTCCCTTTTCATGAGTAAAAGTGTGATTTCCGATCGAATGCCCATCTGCAAGGATATCTTGAAAGATTTTTGGATGCGCCAGAATATTTTTTCCAATACAAAAAAAGGTAGCTTTTATTTGTTCTTTTTTTAATAATTCTAAGACCCAAGGTGTCGTTTCTTCATCCGGACCATCATCGAAAGTTAGATAAACAGCGTTCTTATCTTTACCCTTCCAAACCCTTCTATTAAAAAGAAGCTGAACTAGTAATGGAACCCTAAAAAATATCATTTCAATTACTTTGAAGTGTAATTGTATTCGGCGGCCATATTCGACATGTGCTCTTTAAACAATTGATGTAAAACTTCTAAATTTTCAGAGATGCCTGAAGCTGCCAATTCATCATTTATCTTAGGGATTATTTTACCATATAAATTGTTTAAAACTGCATCTATCTCTTTTTTAATAGGAAGGTCTTGTGTTGCTCTTTGCATTTTAAAGCAAGCATCCGCAGCCGCAAAAAGATCATCTCTATTGCTGTTCATTGTACCTGGAACGATAGTAAACTCTGCTGGACTATTGTCAAAATAGGCAAATACACTTTCGTAAATCTTTAGTAGTTTCCTTCCTAAAGCTGTTGCTTTCTTGTCCTCTCCAATAAGCGCATAGAGCTGAACGTATTCAAATAGACAACCGCTTGTTCTCGG
>Ga0228634_1001259_pt1 | contig 15085 bp, 14 predicted proteins | sample 42DmetaG_FD_190063 | JGI IMG/M metagenome (GOLD analysis project Ga0228634, IMG submission 190063) | Seawater microbial communities from Monterey Bay, California, United States - 42D | ecosystem: Environmental > Aquatic > Marine > Coastal | place: USA: California | collected 2016-09-27 | reverse complement strand
CCCAGTTTGGCGGCCTCAAAATCGACCATAAAGTAGATCGACGCGAAATAGAGGATCGCCGGGATGATCGCCGCAATGGCGATGTCGGTGTAGGGGATGCCAGTGATCTCAGCCATGATGAAGGCGCCTGCCCCCATGATCGGCGGCATGATCTGCCCACCTGTTGAGGCCGCAGCCTCAACCGCGCCAGCGGTTTTCTTGTGGTAGCCAACCTTTTTCATCAACGGGATCGTTAGCGAACCAGTGGCCACCACGTTGCCCGCAGATGTCCCGTTAATCATGCCCATCAGGCCAGAGGCGAAAATCGCCACCTTCGCCGGGCCGCCCCGTGCGCGCCCTGCGGCGGCAAAGGCGAAGTTCACAAAGTAATCCCCCACCTTGGACGCCTGTAGGAACGCCGCAAAGATGATGAACAGAATGATGTAGGTCGAGGACACAGCCGTGGTTGGCCCAAGGATCCCGGCGTCGGTGTAAACTTGGCTAAAGAACCGCGTCCACGCGATGTCAGGCGCATTCAGGAACCCCGGCAGCATTTCACCGGTGAACACATACACCAAGAACACGCCCGAAATGATGATCAGGGCAAGGCCCGCCACCCGGCGCGTCAGCTCCATGATCAGGGCCACACCCGCAACAGCCGCCAGCGAAATACCGATGGGCGCAAAGGGCGTGCCCGTCGAGTTGCGCATCAACGTGCCATAGATCGTGATGAAATAGGTCGCCGCTGCGATCCCGCACAGGCCCAGCAACAGGTCGGCGGGCACAATCTGGCCCCGCGCCCGTGTGCGGACCCAGCCGATCACGATGCCACCCGCAGTCGCGGCCAGCAAAGGCGCGCCAAAGTGCCAGATCTCACGGGACTTGATGCCCGGATCAATACCGTTCCAAGCGACACCACCCGCGATGTCCGAGGCAAAGCCCAGCGCCGTCCACAGCGCATAGAACGCTGGAAGCATCAAGGCATAGGCCGCGTAATCCAGAACCGAATGACCCGACGCCTCTGCGTCATCATCCGGGAACGACCGGCCTGAAAAGAGGATAAAGCCAAGGATCAACGCGCCCGCAATATGCACGATGCGGAAGTTCCAAGTCTCTAGGGGAAAGGATGGCAGCAGCGGGATCGTGATCCCGGTCCATGCTGCGATCGACACGCCATTCAGCGCGGCCATGTGGAAGCCCGCATAAAACGCGGAAAGAGCCGCGACCAGAATATACGTGCGGCCCGTAAATAGGCGACGGTTGGATTCGACGGGTTCGTCGTCCACACCTTCGGCAATCACGGGGCTATCTGTGGTTTGATTGGTCATGGCGTCCCTCGCTCATATGTTGGACGCCCGAGGTCTGACGCGCGGGTCGCCCAAAAGCCCCCCGCCGCTTAGCGCGGCGAGAGGTTATCATCGTAATCTCAGGCGATTAGCCGCCGTAGATCATGTCAGCGGCAATGGATGCCCCTGCGTTTTCGTTGAACCATTTGGCCGCACCGGGGTGCCACATCAGAACACCGTTTTTGTCCCAGTTAGCGGGCACTGTGGAACGGGCTGCTTTGTGGATGCCGAGCATACGCTCGTTGTCGGACATGACGACGTCAACAACGGCTTCGACGAAGCTTGCGGGCAGATCACAGTTGGCGATCGAGAAGTTCCACATCGACACGGAACGCGCATCGGCTTCCAGTGTGGTGTAGGTGCTTGCTGCGATGTCGAACTGCGAAACCGGGAAGGTTTCGAGGATCTTGGCTTGCTCAGCTTCGGTGAACTCGATGATGTTGACGTCCGTTTGGACTTCAAGCTGCGACACGGCGGGCACAGGCACACCAGCCGCAAACGCGATCACGTCCAGCAGACCATCCTGAAGCTGACCACCAAGGTCAGTCCAACCACCGTTGCGACGCTCAAAGTCGACGCCCAGTGTTTCCATCATGCGTGGGAAGTATGTGTCGGACGTCGAACCAGCGGGACCGAAACCGATTTTCGCGCCAGCGGGGATGTCCGCAATCGATGTGATGCCCGACGATGTCAGCGCAGTCACCGAGAAGGGTGTCTGGTACATTGGGAACATTGCGCAGGCTTTGTCCATTGCAAGGCCGGGTGCGATTGGGTTGGTGCCAGCCAGCGATTCCGCTGCTGGACCCATTGTGGTCATGCCGAATGCGGCTTCACCTGTGTGCACCAGCGCCATGTTCTGCATGGGGCCACCAGTGACTTCGCCGCCGCCGGTCAGGCCCAGCTCTTCTGCCACGAGGTTCGCCCAGCCGGAGCCGTAGGCAAAGTAGGTGCCGCCCTGCGACGCCGTACCAACGGTGAAGCTGGTGGGCCAGTCTGTGCGGTCCACGTGACCGTCGGCGAATGCTTGACCTGCGAAGACAACAGTTGTCGCAGCCAGAAGTGTCGTGAGTTTCATATAACTCTCTCCCTTAAAGTTTTGTGGGGGCGTTTGATCGCGTCCCACCTGTCTCCCGGCCCGATGGTTTGGGCCAGCTCCCTGAGATCAGGATGCGCGCATGGAGGCGGACAATGCCCCATCACGCAAGCGATGATTGCGCGGATTCGCATTTTGAGCATCAAGGCGCCCAGCCAATGGGTCACATTCGGAACATGGTGGCGCTAACGGTGGGTCGTTTGGGTGACACGCCTGCGGTTTGCGCGACGCTTAGGTATAGCTTTCGCGGTCCAACCCATGGCGCTGCATCTTCTCATACAGCGCTTTGCGGCTGATCCCGAGGCTCTCATATGTGGGCTTAAGGGCGCCGTTGTGTGCCGACAGGGCAGCCGCCACAAGCGCGCGCTCATGGGCTGCCATCTGCGTGGCCAAGGTCTCATCACTAACGGATTGGGAGGCAGCCTCGGCGGTTGGGCCAAAGCCCAGAACAAAGCGATCCGCTGCATTGCGCAGTTCACGCACATTGCCAGGCCAGTCCTGCGTGGCGACCTGCGCCAGTACCGCGTCGCGCACATCCGGCACGGGGCGTTTGTAACGGGTCGCGGCCTCGCCCACGAGGTGCATGAACAATTGCGGCACATCCTCGCGCCGCGCACTTAGGGGCGGCACATGCAGGGTCACAACGTTCAACCGGTAATACAGATCGGCCCGAAAACTGCCCGCCTCAACCGCTGCATCCAGCGGTGCCTTGGCCGCCGCAAGGAACCGCACGTCCAGATCCACGGGTTCATTGCTGCCCAACCGGGTAATCTGCCGGTTTTGGATCGCGTGCAAAAACTTGGCCTGCACGTCCACGGGCAGGCTGTCGATCTCATCCAAGAAAACGGTGCCGCCACGGGCGAACTCCAACTTCCCAAAGCGGGGCTTCAGCGCTCCGGGAAACGCACCCGCCTCATGGCCAAACAACTCGGATTCGACCAAATCTTTGGGCATGGCGGCGCAGTTGATATGCACAAATGGACGGTCATGCCGGGGGCTGGCGCGGTGCAGGGCGCGGGCGACGATCTCTTTGCCCGTACCGGTGGCCCCCGTGATCAACGCGTCGGCCTCGGTCTCGGCCACGGCCCGCACCTGCGTGCGCAGCGCGACCATCGCAGCCGACCGCCCGATCAATCGCGCCTCAACTACATCGCGCCCACCGACCTGATTGCGCAACGCGCGGTTTTCCAGCGTCAGGCGACGTTTATCCAAAGCTCGGCGCACGGTGGCCACCAGATGCTTGGGGTCATAGGGCTTTTCGAGGAAATCATAGGCCCCGTCGCGCATCGCCTGCACCGCAAGCTCAACATCGCCATTGCCCGTCACGATGATCACCGGCAGGGCGGGGTCAATCTCAAGCGCCGCACGCAGGAGGGCCATGCCGTCCATGCCGGGCATCCGAATATCTGTGACCAAAATCCCCGGAAAATCGCGCGCAACGCGGGACAGGGCCAAATCGGCCTCCGGCAGGGCCGTGACCGGCAGATCAGCCAATTCCAACGTTTGGCTGGCCGCGATGCGCAGGTCTTCTTCGTCATCGACAAACAGGATTGTCTCGCTCATTCCGCCGCCTCCTGCACGCCCTCAGCCGCGCGCAAATCCACGCCAAACACCGCACCACCCTCCGAGTGATTGCGCCCCCACAAGGTGCCGCCAAAATCACGTACAATATTAAATGAAATCGACAAGCCCAGCCCAAGGCCTTTGCCGGTTTCTTTGGTCGTAAAGAAAGGGTCGAACATCTGGCTCTGGGCATCTTGGGGAATGCCGGCCCCAAAATCGCGCACCGTCACCTGCCAGCCGCCCTCCAAGGGCGCCGCCCCCAACACGACGCGCCCCCCGGGCCCCGAGGCATCCGCCGCATTCGTCAAGAGGTTCACAACCACCTGTTGCAACCGCACATGGCCACCGTTTACCACCGCCGCAGCCTCTGGCCCCGCGATATCCAACGTGATCGCATCACGCTTTAGGCGCGGCTCAACCACGGCCACGGCGTCCTCTATAATCTTGTCCAAGGCGACCGGGCCGCTGGCCTCATCGGGGCGACGGGCAAAATTGCGCAAATGCTTTGAAATTCGCGCCATCCGGTCGGCCAATCCGCTGATGCGGGTAATATTCTCACGCGCCTGTTGGGTCTGGCCCCGGTCCAGAAAACTGCCCGCGTTTTCCGCGTAGCTTTTGACGGCGGCAAGCGGTTGGTTAAACTCATGGCTTAGGGCCGCGGACATCTGGCCAAGCGCGGACAACTTACCCGCCTGCACAAGGCTCGCTTGGGTGCGGCGCAACTCGGCCTCCGTGGCGCGTCGCTCCTCTACTTCAATGCGCAGGGCATCCGTTCGCTCGCGAACCCGGGCCTCCAACTCGCGCTGAACGGCCGCCGCCTGCAACCCACGCTGCCGCCACGCGGCCACCGCAAGGATCGCGAACAACCCCACCAGCGCGAACACCGCCAACACCCACATCGCCTGCGTCCGCGCCCCCGCCGTGGGCACCAATGACGTCACAGACCAGCCCGCCGTCTCGATCACCTCTGCCGAGGAGGCGACGTATTCCATGCCCCCCACCGTCGCGATATCCGCCGACCCGCTCAGCGCGCGGCGCTGCATATCCAACGGCGTCAGCTGATCCAGCGGGTACTGCCGGTTCAGCGCGATGGCCTTTAGCTTTTCGTCATCCAACCGCTGGGTCGTGCGAAAATGCCAAGGCCGCTGCGACGACATCGCCACAACCCCATTCACATCCGTAACAATCACCTCTGAGGCCGCGCCCCGCCAGTTTTCCTCAAACGCATCCACGGTGAATTTCACGGCCACAACGCCGACAATCTCGGGCCCATCTCGCACCGGGGTCGCGTAAAAATACCCCCGCTCACCCGAGGTGGTCCCTAGCGCGAAATACCGCCCCAAGCCCCCATCAAGAGCTTCCGTGAAATAAGGGCGGAAGCTGAAATTGTTGCCAATAAACGACCCCTCCCCCTTGTAGTAATTGGAGGCCGCAAGCGCGGTGCCATCCACGCCCATGACGTAAACATCGGACGCCGAAACCGCGAGCGCGGTGTTCAATAGCTCTGTGTTGGCGGCAGCCACCGCGCCGGGGGCCTCGGGCGCGCGCAGCAACGCCCCAAGCGTCGGGGACTGCGCGATCAAATGCGGCAGCGGGGCGTATCGGTCCAACGCCGCCCGCAACGAGTCGCTCGCCAGCCGCAGCGTGACCTCGTTTTGCTCGGCGGCTTGCAGCAGGAAATACCGCTCCAACCGGGGCCAGACCAGCACCCAAAGGGCCGTCAGCATCGCCACCAACACCACCGCAACTTGCAGGTTCAACGCAGCCCGAAGGCGCGGTTTTTTCGACGCAAATACCATGGCGCAAAGCTACGCCAAGTTCACCGCCCGCGCCAGCGCTTGCGCACATGCCTATTTTTTCACCAAACACATCAAAACGCAGGCAGATGAGCGAAAAGTAGGCAGCGGATAGCAGCCCGCCCGTCGCACTTTGGCGCAGTCCTGAGATAGTTAACCCTCATTGGGGGACGAACCGATCACTGAACTGCACACCATAACAGCGCCCAGCCAACCCCGCGCCCGCGGCGAGGCTCAGGTCACGGCCAAGGCCCGCGATGGGGCTAGCGTCATCGCAAGCCTGCGGCAGGCGGGCTCGTCCAAGCTGGTGTTTCCGCGCGGCGGGGCCGGATTGCAGGCCGTTTTGGTCAACACCGCAGGCGGCATCACCGGCGGCGATCGGTTCGCCCTTTCGGCGACGGCGGGGCCGGGCACGCAACTGACCCTCACCACCCAAGCCGCCGAACGCGCCTATGGCGCACAGCCCGGTGAAACGGGCCGCGTGATCAATAGGCTCAGCGTGTCTGAGGACGCGCAGCTCAATTGGCTCCCCCAAGAAACAATCTTGTTTGAAAACAGCTGCGTGCGCCGTGACATGAAAGTCGATCTGCACGAAACGGCGCGCTTTATGTTTGTCGAATCCCTCGTGCTGGGCCGGGTCGCCATGGGCGAGACGTTGCACAACGCCACCTTCCACGACCGGGTCGAAATCCGCCGTGCAGGCGCGCTTATTTTTGCGGACGCCATGGCGCTGCGCGGAGATGTCAGCGCCCACATGGCACAAGCCGCAGGCGGCGCGGGCGCTCTGGCCAGTGTGATCCTCGCAGCCCCAAACGCTGAGGCGCTGCTGACACCCGTGCGCGCCGCCCTTAACCCCACATCCGGTGCCTCGCTTCTGGCGCCGGACCTGCTTCACCTGCGCCTCTTGGCGCCCGACGGATTTGGCCTGCGCCAAACGCTCCTTCCGGCCCTGCGGCTCCTTAGCCACGGCCCCCTGCCCCGCACTTGGATGATCTGACATGCAACTCACCCCCCGCGAAAAAGACAAACTGCTGGTCGCAATGGCGGCCGAAGTCGCCCGCAAACGGCTCGCCCGTGGCGTCAAACTGAACCACCCCGAGGCCATCGCCCTCATCACCGAGGCCGTGGTCGAGGGCGCGCGCGACGGCCGCTCCGTCGCGGATATGATGGAGGCCGGGGCCCAAGTCCTGACCCGCGATCACGTGATGGACGGCATCGCCGAGATGATCCACGAAATTCAGGTCGAAGCGACCTTTCCCGACGGCACCAAACTGGTCACCGTCCACAATCCCATCCGCTAGGAGGCCGCTGCGATGATCCCCGGAGAACTCTTGCCCGCTGAGGGCGATCTGACGCTCAACCCCGGCACCCAGGCCGTCACCCTCATGGTCGCCAACACCGGCGACCGCCCCGTGCAGATCGGCAGCCACTACCATTTCGCAGAGGCCAACTTCGCGCTGGAGTTCGACCGCGCGGCAGCACATGGCCTGCGGCTCGACATCGCGGCGGGCACTGCCATTCGTTTTGAACCCGGCCAACGCCGGGAGGTGCCGCTCATCCCCATTGGGGGCGCGCGCCGTGTTTTTGGTTTTAATCAACAGGTCATGGGAGACCTCTAATGCGTACCGAGTTAAGCCCTTTTGCCCCCCATTACGCCGTCACATGGCCGCTCGATTTCTGGGCACCCTCACTGCAAGCCGCCCGCGTATTGGCACAAGCCAACTTCGAGATGACCTTGCGCTTTATGAACACGGCCTCCGCGCTGAACCCCTACCTCCGACCGTTGCAACACACCGCACCCCGGCACGCTTAACGCCGCCGCTCCTGCCTGCCCACGCACTGCCCCAAAGGACACGACCCCATGGCCACCACGATTTCCCGCGCCGATTACGCTGCCATGTTTGGCCCCACAGTAGGCGACCGGCTGCGGCTGGCAGACACCGACCTGATCATTGAGGTTGAGCGGGACCTCATCGCCGAACGCGCCGGTGCGGCGTCAACGGGGGGCACAGGTGCCAACGCGCTGCACTACGGCGAAGAGGTCAAGTTTGGCGGCGGCAAGGTCATTCGCGACGGCATGGGCCAGTCCCAAGCCACCCGTGCCCAAGGCGCAGTGGACACTGTTATCACCAACGCCCTGATCGTCGATCACACCGGGATTTATAAGGCCGACGTGGGCCTCAAGGACGGGCGTATCCACAAGATCGGCAAGGCTGGCAACCCCGACACGCAACCCGGCGTCGACATCGTCGTCGGCCCCGGCACCGAGGCCATCGCGGGTGAAGGCCGTATCCTGACGGCCGGCGGGTTCGACAGCCACATCCACTTTATCTGCCCCCAGCAAATGGACGACGCCCTACATTCGGGCGTCACAACCTGCTTTGGCGGCGGCACCGGGCCTGCGCACGGCACGCTGGCTACAACCTGCACCCCCGGCCCGTGGCATCTGGGCCGGATGTTCCAAGCCTTTGACGCGATCCCGATGAACATCGGCCTTGCGGGCAAAGGCAACGCGTCACAACCCGAAGCCTTGCGCGAAATGGTCGAGGGCGGGGCGTCTTGCCTCAAGCTGCACGAGGATTGGGGCACCACCCCCGGCGCAATTGATTGCTGCCTGAGCGTCGCCGATGACATGGACGTGCAGGTCATGATCCACACCGACACCCTCAACGAAAGCGGCTTTGTCGAAAACACGATGAAAGCCATCGGCGGGCGCACCATCCACGCCTTTCACACCGAAGGCGCGGGCGGCGGTCACGCCCCTGACATCATCAAAATATGCGGCGCGGACAATGTGTTGCCCTCCTCCACCAACCCCACGCGCCCCTTCACCGTGAACACGCTGGAGGAACACCTCGACATGCTCATGGTGTGCCACCACCTCGACAAATCCATCCCAGAGGACGTGGCCTTTGCCGAAAGCCGCATCCGCCGCGAAACCATCGCCGCCGAGGATATCCTGCACGACATGGGCGCGTTCAGCATCATCGCATCAGACAGTCAGGCCATGGGCCGCGTCGGTGAGGTAATCATCCGTACATGGCAAACCGCCGACAAAATGCGCAAACAGCGCGGGCGGCTCAGCGAGGAAACCGGCGACAACGACAACTTCCGCGTCCGCCGCTACATCGCGAAATATACGATCAACCCGGCCCTCGCCCACGGGGTCAGCCAACACGTCGGCTCGATTGAGGAAGGCAAACGCGCCGATCTGGTCCTCTGGAGCCCTGCGTTCTTTGGCGTAAAGCCTGAGATGGTCTTGATGGGCGGCACGATTGTTGTGGCGCAAATGGGCGACCCGAACGCCTCGATCCCGACACCACAGCCCGTTTACTCGCGCGCGATGTTCGGTAGCTTTGGCCGCTCGGTTGAGCAGTCTTCGGTGTGCTTCGTCTCCGAGGCCGCGATGGCCGCCGACCTGCGTGGCACACTGGGCACGGCCAAGGGCATGGAGGCCGTGCAGAACACGCGCAATATCTCCAAGGCGGACCTGATCCTCAACTCCGCAACCCCCGAAGTCGAGGTGAACCCCGAAACCTACGAAGTCCGTGCCAACGGCGAACTCCTTACCTGCGAACCCGCAAGCGAGTTGCCAATGGCCCAGCGGTATTTTCTGTTTTGAGGGCGCCGAATGAAGTCTGAGGCCGATCTATATCTAGAACGTGCGCAAGAGTACTTGCGAGCCGCCGAGATCGTTTTTCAGGCCGAAGTCTCCAAGGATTGGGAGAACCGTAACCCTATTTACTTCCTACTCCTCCATTCCGCCGAACTCGGCCTAAAGTCGCTTGGAAAGTCCCGTGGTCTTGATACGCACAACAGCCACGACTTGGTCGTTCTGTTACGGACAGTTACCCAAACAGGTGATCGCATTCATTTTAGACGTATCTATCGAAAGCTAGTGGAGTTGAGACTTGGGAAAATACATTCAAAATTTGTTGGCTCACAGCATAAGCTCTCCCAAGCAGCGATCGAAGTAGAAACGGCATCAATGCGTTACAAGCCACTTGGGCTAGCTCACACATTCAGACTTTTGGGCGTGCTTGGGCAATCTGAGATGACAAAAATAGAATTCGGGAAAGAGATCAAAAAGTACTGGCATTCAGCAAGATATCCGCGTTTCGGGATAACAACCTATCCTGAATACCATGCCACCTTCGCCTTGTGCGCGGGCATCATAGAGATTTCGCAGCACGAACGAGAAAAAGCTTCGAACTCAAAGGTATTTTAACCATCAAAGCACCCAGCCCAAAGTCGGACCGCCCCGATCACTGCCAAGGATATCCCCAAAGCATGAGCACGATGAAAACAGCCCAAACCACCCACCCTCATCCCCACGGCGCGCCCAGCGACGCGCTGACGCTCAGTTACGACGCCCGCTTTCTGCGCCGCAAGGTGCTGACCACGGACCAAGGCAACCAAGTGCTGGTGGACTTCGCCCAAGCCACATCGCTGCCGCCCGGTGGCGTGCTGGTCTGCACGGACGGCACGCATATTACGGTGCTCGCGGCGGATGAGCCGTGCCTGCGCATCACCGGCAACCTGCCCCGGCTGGCGTGGCACATCGGCAACCGCCATACGCCCTGCCAGATCGAAGCCGACCACCTGATCATCCGCGCGGACCCGATCATGGCCGACATGCTCCGGGGCCTCGGCGCGCAGATTGCCGAAATCACCGCCCCCTTCACCCCCGAGGGCGGCGCCTATGGCCATGGCCGCACCCACGGCCACGACCATTCCCACCAGCACGGGCCGGTCCCCCATGACCACTGACGCGACCCTCATCCTGGCGCAGTGGTTTTCACCCGCCTATCCCGTCGGGGCGTTTGCCTATTCCCATGGGCTCGAAACCGCGATTGAGGGCGGCTTGGTCCACGATGCCGAAAGCCTGCGCGCATGGATCACGCCCGTGTTGACCCACGGCTCGGGCCGCAATGATGCGCTGTTTCTGGCGGCGGCCTTTCACGGCGACCCTGCGCAGGCCGATGACCTCTGCCGCGCCTTTGCCTCCTCGGCGGAGCGGGTGATGGAGACGACGCAACAAGGGGCCGCCTTTGCCGCGACCACCCGCGCGATCTGGCCGATCGACCTGCCCGATTATGCCTACCCGGTGGCTGTAGGCCGGGCCGCGCACCTGCTGGATCTGCCCCTAGAGCTGACCACACAATACTACCTTCAGGCCTTTGCGAGCACACTTGTGTCCGTCGGCATCCGCCTGATCCCGCTCGGCCAAACCCAAGGTCACGCGCTGATCCACGCGCTATCGCCCCTGTGCAAAACCATCGCCACCGACACCGCACAGGGCGACCTAGACGCCCTCTCAGGCACCGCATTCTTGGCCGATATCCACGCTATGCAGCACGAAACTCTTTACTCAAGGACCTTCCGCACATGAGCCAAAATGGCCCCCTTCGTATCGGCATCGGCGGCCCTGTGGGCGCTGGCAAAACCACCCTCACCGCGCGCCTCGCCGCCCATTGGAAAGACCGGCTGTCCGTGGCCGTCATCACCAATGATATCTACACCCAAGAGGACGCCGAGGCCCTGACCCGGATGCAAATCCTGCCCTCGGACCGGATTATCGGCGTCGAAACCGGGGGCTGCCCCCACACCGCCATCCGTGAGGACGCAAGCATCAACCTGGCCGCCGTGGCGCAGATGAACGCACGCCACCCTGATCTGGACGTCATCCTGATCGAGAGCGGGGGCGACAACCTGTCGGCCACCTTCTCACCCGAACTGGCGGACATCACGCTCTATGTCATTGACGTGGCAGCGGGTGAGGAAATCCCCCGCAAGGGTGGCCCCGCGATCACCCGCTCGGACGTGCTGATCATCAACAAAACCGACCTCGCGCCCCATGTTGGCGCCGATCTGAGCGTGATGAAGCGGGACGCCACCCGGATGCGTGCAGGCCGTCCGTTCCAGTTCTGCGCCCTGCGACACGGCACAGGCGTGGCCGAGGTCGCCGCCCAAGCCGAGGCGATTGGCGGGCTGCTCCTTAGCACGCCCTAGCCGCGACAGACCCAAGGTGACGTTGCGGACCTTTGGCCCGTGACGCATGATGACTCTTTCCAAAACACGCTTAACTGCTAGGGTGCCAAAAACCTTGGGGAGGGTCTCATGAGCGAACAAAACCGGCCGTGGACGGCCTTTTACGGGCCAAATGCGCGCGCGGATATTCCCGCCCCGCTGCACCGCACGATCGGTGATTTGATCAACGCCATGACCCACCTGCATGGGGCCAAAACCGCGTTTACCTGTTGCCTGCCCAACGGGATGAACGGGCGGCTCACCTATGCGCAAGTCGATGAAATGTCAGACGCTTTCGCGATTTACCTACGCGAAGTCGCGGGCCTGTCGGCGGGGGACCGTGTGGCGCTGCAGGTGCCCAATGGCCTGCCCTTTCCCGTGGTCGCCTTTGGGGTGATGAAGGCGGGCTGCGTTTTGGTGAACGTGAACCCACTTTATACCGCTGAAGAAATGGCCAAGCAGTTCGCGGATGCTACGCCCAACGCGCTCGTCATCGTTGATATCTTTGCCGAAAAGCTGGTCGAAGCGATGCAGGGCCACCCGATCCCCAACATCATCGTCACCCAAGTTGCCGAGTTTTTCCCCGCCGCCCCGCGCGGCATCGTGCGCTTGGTGCAAAAATACTGGGATCGGTCGCTTTCCCCGATTGAGGTCCCGCATATCCGCCTGGCCGACGCGTTGGCCAGCGGGCGCAGCCGTCGCGACGCCGACCAAGTCGTGGTCGAGGAATACCGCGCCCACATGACGGGCGACGACCTTGCGTGCCTGCAATACACCGGCGGCACGACGGGCGTATCCAAGGCCGCGATGTTGAGCCACGCCAACCTGCTCACCAACATGGAGCAGACGCTGGAACTGCTGGAGGGCCTCGAAAGCGGGTCTGAGGTCGTGCTGACCGCGCTGCCGATGTACCACATCTTTGCCTTCACCGTGAACCTGCTGGGGTTCTATTCACTGGGGGCCAACAACGTGTTGATCCCCAATCCGCGCCCGCTCAGCAATCTGAAGCGCGCGTTCGAAAATTATAAGATTACGGTGCTGAGCGGGGTCAATACGCTCTTTAATGGTTTGAATAATGAAATCTGGTTCTTGGATTCCCCACCCAAGCACCTAAAATTTGCGGCCGCTGGCGGCATGGCATTGCAGTCCGCCGTGGCCGAACGGTGGGAAGAGATCACAGGCAAGCCTGTCCTCGAAGGCTACGGCCTGACCGAGACCGCCCCCTGCCTCAGCTTCAACCCGATGGGCAAGACACGGGTCAATTCCATCGGCGTGCCCGTGCCCTCGACCTACATGAAATGCGTGGATGAGGCCGGCGACGAAGTCCCCCAAGGCAGCGCGGGCGAACTGGCTGCCAAAGGCCCCCAAATCATGAAGGGCTATTGGCAAAACCCCGAAGAAACCGCGAATGTCCTGCGCGACGGGTGGTTCCTGACGGGGGATATCGGCACGATGGACGCCGACGGCTATTTCCGCATCGTGGACCGCAAAAAGGACATGGTGCTGGTGTCGGGCTTTAACGTTTATCCCAACGAAATCGAGGACTGCATGACCCGCCACCCCGGCGTGTCAGAGGCCGCAGTGATCGGGGTGCCCGATGGCGCCAGTGGCGAGGCCCTCAAGGCCTATGTTGTGGCCTTGGACGACACCCTCGATCAAGCCACCCTACGCGCCTACTGCAAAGAGCACCTGACCAACTACAAGGTGCCCAAAGTCATTGAATTCCGAGATGATTTGCCCAAATCCAACGTCGGAAAAATCCTGCGCAAAGACCTGCGCGCCGAAGAACTGAGCAAGGGATAGCGTCATGGTCGGACCTTTTGAACAAGCCATTCTGGCGCTAATGATTGCGGTGATTATGTTGGGCATGGGCGCATCGCTCACGCCGCGCGATTTTGTCCTCGCGCTCAAGCGGCCAAAAGGCCTCGCGATTGGGGTGGTCTCGCAATACGGGTTCATGCCGTTTATTGGCTTTCTGCTGATCACGGCCCTGCCCTTGCCAGAGGCGATTGCGGTCGGCACGTTGATCATGGCCTGTATGCCCGGCGGCACGACATCGAATATTTTCACATACTTTTCAAAGGGTAATCTGGCGCTTTCGGTCTTGATGACCGTGACCTCCACGATTTTTGGGGTGCTTTTGATCCCGATTGTTTTGCTGGTTTATGCAGGTGCGCTGGACCTCGAAATTCCGCGCGAAAACATCATCGCCACGCTGGTTTTGCTGCTTGTACCCGTCGCGATTGGCATGACCTTGCGCAAGATGAACGCCAATGTCGGCGCGGTGACAGAGTTCATGGGCTCAGCCCTTGCGGTGTTCTTTATCGTCTTTCTTATCGTGTCCTGGATCCCCCGTAACTGGGGCTTTTTGATGGAGACGACATGGGCCACCTACGCCGCCTCAGCAGCGCTGGGTTTGGTGGGGATTTTCATCGGCTACAACTTTGCCCGCGCCCTGAAATTACACCCCCGAAACGCGCGCACCGTGGCGCTTGAAACCGGCATCCAGAACGGTCCCCTCGCGGTGGCGATCATCGCGTTTACGTTCTCGGGGACCGAGGCACAAAGCTACATGGCGGTGCCGGTGCTGTATTCGCTGTTCATCGTGATCGTCTCAACCTGCGTGACGTTCTATTTCCGTCGCGCGAATACGGCCGCGGAACAGGCGATGCCGGACGGGTTGCTATAGGGGGCAAAGCGCCCCCTACGGCTGGGCGCTTAATGTACACATTAATGTATACATTATTCGCCCGGTAATTTTAGTCCCGCTTGCTTGGCATAGACCTTGGCTACGGCGGCGTCATCAACACCCCCCAAACCCATCTCAGCGGCGGCCCGGAACTGTGCCAGCGCAGTGTCCGTGATCGGCGCCTCAAAGCCCGCGTCGCGCGCAATGTCGAGCACGATGCCAAGGTCCTTGGGCCAGATGTTGACCGAACTGCGCGGCGCGTAATCGCCGTCCACAATGTGGGGCGCGCGGTTTTCCAACATCCAGCTTGTGCCCGCACATTTTGAGATCACCTCAACAAACGCGGCAGGCGTCACGCCTTGGGTCATCCCAAAGGTCAGGGCCTCGGCCATGGTTGCGATGTGGACGCCCGCCAGCAATTGGTTCACCGCCTTCATCGCCGAGCCAGCGCCAGCGGCATCGCCCAATTCGAACACCGTTTCGGCCATTGCATCCAACACGGGGCGCGCAGCGGCAAAGGCCGTCGGTGTGCCCGACGCCATGATCGACAATTGGCCCGATGCCGCCTTGGCCGCTCCGCCCGAAATCG
>Ga0228634_1001256_pt1 | contig 15096 bp, 20 predicted proteins | sample 42DmetaG_FD_190063 | JGI IMG/M metagenome (GOLD analysis project Ga0228634, IMG submission 190063) | Seawater microbial communities from Monterey Bay, California, United States - 42D | ecosystem: Environmental > Aquatic > Marine > Coastal | place: USA: California | collected 2016-09-27 | reverse complement strand
CAAACGGGCGGAACTGCGCGCTTTGCGGTTGACAGCCCCCCGCGACCGAGTAAAAGCGAGGCTCAAGTTTTTGGGCGGCATGTGTCCGCCCCTCGATCCTCTGGAGACTGACCATGGCGAAGCCGACCACAATCAAAATCCGCCTGAACTCCTCGGCGGGGACTGGCCACTTTTACGTGACCAAGAAAAATGCGCGCACGATGACCGAAAAAATGGTCGTACGTAAGTATGACCCCGTTGCGCGCAAGCACGTCGAATACAAGGAAGGCAAGATCAAGTAAGATCGCCTAACCCTGACAAAACAAAGCCGGTCGCGCAGCCTCTGCGTGGCCGGTTTTTTTGTTCCAATTCACCTTCCGCGCTTGGCCCTTTATTTCGGGCTCTTGGTTTGCGCTGGCCTCTCGATGCCAAAGGTGGATGCTATATGACCCTCTCTCTCAGACCCGCACAGCCCAGCGATGCGCCGCGTGTGACGGCATTGCTCGCGCAGAGCTACCCTGTGCTGCTGGCGCCGGATTATCCGGCCCAGACGCTGGATGCGGTGCTGCCTGCAATCACGCGCGCACGCCCATCGCTTTTGGCGGGAAAAACCTATTTCCTGTTGGAGGAGCAGGGCGCATTGCGGGCCGCTGGTGGTTGGAGCGATACGGACCCGTGGGGCGGGGCCTGCGCCCCAGAAACGGCCCATATCCGCCATGTCGTGACCGCGCCTGGCCATGTGAGGCAAGGGCTTGGGCGGCGGCTTATGACGGGTATCTGTGCCGATGCCCGCGCGCAGGGGATTACGCGGTTCGAGTGCTATAGCACCCTCACGGCGCGGCTATTCTACGCCAGCTGTGGCTTTGAGGAGGTGGCTGCCGTGGTGATGACCTTGGGGCGTGGTGTTGAATTCCCTGCGGTCCACATGAGGCGGATTTGCGCGCCGCTTGCTTGATAGTATTGCATGAAAAAGGCCGCCCCGAAGGGCGGCCTGATGTCTGTCAGCAAGGAAGAATGTCTATTCTTGCTGTCCCATGAACATGAGTAGGAACTGGAACATGTTCAGGAAGTTGATGTAGAGGCTGAGCGCGCCGTCAGATGCGGCTTTGTCCAACCACTCCTGATCGCCGTGTGCGGCGTGTGCCACATACTCAGACTTCAGGCGTTGTGTGTCATAGGCTGTCAGACCGGCAAAGATCAGCAGACCGATGGCCGAGATTGCCATCATCATTGGGCCGGACTGCAGGAACATGTTGATGACCATAGCCACCAGCAAGCCGATTACGCCCATCACAAGGAAGGTGCCCATACCGGACAGGTCTTTCTTGGTGGTGTAACCCCACAGGCTCAGGCCTGCGAAGGCGATGGCCGTTACCAGGAATGTCTGCACGATCGAAAAGCTTGTGAACACAAGAAAAACTGAGCTGAGCGAAAGGCCCATAAAGGACGCGAATGCAAAGAAGCCGAGCTGCACTGTTGCCGCGTTGGCACGCCGCATCAGGGCCCCCCAACCGAGGAACAAGAACGCCAGAGGCGCGAGCATGACCACCCAACGCAGGGGCGTTGTGTAGATCAATGCGCCAAAGCTGTTGAGCATTGTCCCGTTGCCCATCTGCACAACCGCCTGGCTTGGGTCGGATGTGACAGTCAGGGTCGAGATGGCCCATGCAGCGGCAGCCGTGATCAGCATGCCGATCGACATGGTGCCGTAGACTTTGTTCATGTGGGCGCGCAAGCCGGTGTCGATCTCGGCCGCGCGAGCGCCGGATACACCGGACCGCAGGGTCTCAAATTGTGCCATGGAACTCCTCCAAGCGTTAAGGTTCACGACAGGCGCACGTATTGCGCCGCGCTTAGGCACAATATCGGGTCAAGCGGCGGGCTTTTCAAGCGCTTCGGCCTCTCAAGGCTCTATGTTTTGATTGTTTTTTTCAATCAAACGGCGGGGTTTGTCTCGAAAGAGGCTTTCGCCGCCGGCTTAGTGCTCATTGTTGCCAATGAGAGGGCACATCCCAGAGGGGGCGCGCGGCCTCGGCCCGGGCTTGATCACGGGTAACGCCAATGTCTGCAAGCTGACGTGCATCCATTTTTGCGAGCGCGCGACGCTGCCGCCAGAGGGCGAGATAATTCATGAACCCAAACGCGCGGTTCCGCGATGGAGCAAATGAAGTGGGGGAGGAGCAAGAGAAGTCGACCATCGGAGAAACCTTTCCATTTTGTGTTGAGATGCTGATCATCAATTTCATTTGTTGATGTATATGGCGTGGTTCGCTACATTTGAAAAACGAATGATTGTGAACTGACCCATCAGGAAGCGTGATATGCCAAGAAACTTAGATACAACCGCGCTCAGGGCCTTTGCTGCGGTGGCGGAAACTGGTGGTGTGACACGTGCCGCGAGCATGCTGAACCTGACGCAATCGGCTGTTTCAATGCAGTTAAAGCGGCTTGAGGTCGCGCTTGATGTCACATTGTTGGATCGCGCGGGCCGAGGGGTGGCTTTGACGGCAGAGGGGGAACAGTTGTTGTCCTATGCGCGGCGCATACTGGCATTGAATGATGAGGCCGTGGATAAAATGACGGCCGAGGAGTTTGAGGGCGAGATTCGCCTTGGGGTTCCCCACGATATCGTGCCGCGTGCGATCCCGCAGGTGTTGCGGGCTTTTGCTGCTGAATTTCCCCGAATGAAGGTTCAGTTGATCACGTCCTGGACCTTGGACCTGCTTGAGCAACTGGAGGCGGGTGTCTGTGATGTTATTTTGACAACAGAGCAGGGCAAGGGCGCACGCGGTGAGAGCCTTGTGACCGTTCCGATCACTTGGGTGGGGGCCCCGGATGGCGCGGCTTGGCGTCATCGACCGCTGCCTTTGGCGTTTGAGGATAATTGTATCTTTAAGGGTCAAGTGGTTGAGGCATTGGACCGGGCTGGCATTCCGTGGGTGAATGCCGTTTCGACCAAATCAATCCGCGCGGTTGAGGCGATTTTGGCCGCGGATATCGGCGTTCACGCCTTGCTATTGGGCACGGCGCCCGAAGGGGTCGCGCCGATTTCGCATGGTGGGGTTTTGCCGGAATTGGCGGATTATAATATCAACATGTACGTACGGCGCGGGTTTGATGGACCGGCCGCCGAGGGGATGAAGCAACTGCTGCGCACTGTATACCCGGATGTTATGGGGTCGTCTGCACCACGACCTTCCCGGTTGAGCGCCGCGTCCTGAGCAGGTCCAGCGCCTCGGGAACTTGGTCAAACGGGAGGACGTGGCTGACGTGTGGGGTGATCGTCCCGGCCTCAAACATCTTGAGCAAAGCGGTAAGGCTGTCGGTGACGACCGATGGATTTGTTTTGAGTAACCCGCCCCAATATAGCCCGTGAACTGAGATGTTTTTGACCAGCATGTGGTTTGGCTTGATTTCGGGCAGGTCGCCACTGGCGAAGCCGATCAGCAGCATGCGCCCACCGGGGTTGGTCGCGCGGAAGGCATCGGTGAACTGTGTGCCGCCAATTGCGTCATACACCACGTCTGCGCCGCCAAGGTCTTTGACGGTTTCGCGAATGTCCTGCGTGTCGGTGTCGATTAGGTGGTGCGCGCCCGCGGCTTTGGCCGCGGCCAATTTGTCAGCGCCTCTGGCGCAGGCGATTACCTCGGCCCCAAGTTGTGCGCCAATTTCGACCGCAGTGAGGCCAACGCCCCCCGCAGCCCCCAAAACCACCAGCCGTTCGCCGGGTTTGAGGTGGGCGGCGTGTGTCAGCGCGAGGTGGCTTGTGCCGTATGCGATCTGAAAGCCTGCTGCCTGCACATCGGTCATGCTGTCGGGCAGTGGCACGCAGCGATTGGCCGGAAAGCAGCCCCACTCGGCCAGCCCGCCTTGGCCGCCGAAAACCGCCACCCGCGTGCCGGGTGCTGGGCCCGTGGTGTCGGGTCCGAGGGCGTCGACCACGCCGCTGATTTCTAGGCCCGGTGTGAATGGTAGGGCGGGCGTGTCCTGATACGTGCCCTTTTGCATCAGCAAATCTGCGAAGTTCATGCCGCATGCAGTGATTCGGACCAAGACCTCACCGGGGAGGGGATTTGGCCGCGGAATGTCTTCACAAGTGAGTGTTCGGTCCGTCCCTGAGATACGATAGGCGAGCATGACGGTTCCTTTGCCAATTGCATTGGGTTCCCGAAAGTGCAGCCAAATTTATAAATGACAAGAGCTTTCGACAGGAATTCCTTGTGTAAAGTGGTTTTTCTTTGAGCAATTTTGAAATTGCATTGCATTTTGCAATATTCAATTGGATCAGGGGTTAACGGTCTCATGCGTGCGTTTGGATTGTATGAGTGTAAACTTTAATTGATAGTTTGCGCGTAAACTTGATCTGACGCATGTTGGTGTTATGCGATCTTTACGAAACATAACGTTGAGAGCGTTGATCGGGCAATCGTCCCGTGTTTAAGGCTCGATTAAGGAGTGACGTGATGAAACATCCTGTGGATGTGAATGTCGGAAAACGAATTCGCCATCGGCGTTGGATGGTTGGAATGACCCAACAGCAGCTCGCTGAGCATGTTGGGATCAAATTCCAGCAAATCCAAAAGTATGAAACGGGCATGAACCGTGTGTCGGCTTCGCGGCTTTGGGAAATCTCAGAGGCGCTGTCAGTACAGGTGAGCTATTTCTTCGAAGGTGTGCGGGACGACGATGCGCCTGTGCATGTGGCTGAGGGTGCGCCCGGCGATATTTTGGGCGACAAAGAGGCCATGGAACTTGTGCGGTCGTATTATGCGATCCCAGAGAACCAGCGCCGCCGTCTGTTTGAACTGGCGCGTGTGCTGTCCGAGAGTGCCGCCTAAGGCCACAATGCCACGGCGCGTGGCTGCGCGCCTTGACGCTAGCGATGCCCCATGACACCCACGTGACGTCAGACACCGCGTGGAAGGGCCGCTCAGAATGTACCACACAATCGACCCCGTTATGGCGACCGATCTCAAGCGGGTTGGCCACGCAATGGCTGATGCCGCGCGTCGCGAGACGTTGCGGTATTTTCGGGTGCGTGGGCTGGGGGCTGATAACAAGGATGCCGCCGGTTTCGACCCCGTCACAATCGCTGATCGCGCTGCAGAGGCGGCCATGCGCGCAGTTCTTGCGCAAGAACGTCCTGATGATGGCATCTTGGGAGAGGAAGAGGGCGCAAAGCCCGGTACAACTGGCCTGACATGGGTGCTTGACCCGATTGATGGCACCCGAGGATTTATTTCTGGAACGCCGACGTGGGGGGTGCTAATCGCGCTGCAAGACGCGTCTGGTCCGATTTATGGCATCATTGATCAGCCCTATATCGCAGAGCGGTTTGAGGGTGGATTTGGTGTTGCGCGCTGTGTGGGCCCCACAGGGGATACGGCTTTGGCCGCGTCAGACATAGCTGTCCTGTCGGAAGCGACAATTCTGACAACCTTCCCCGAGGTGGGCAGCGAAGCGGAGGCGCGCGCATTTCACGCTGTGGCCGAGCAGTGCAAACTGACCCGCTACGGTATGGACTGCTACGCCTATGCTTTGCTTGCGGCGGGCCATGTCGATTTGGTCATTGAGGCGGGGCTAAATGCCTACGATGTGGCAGGCCCCATCGCCGTGGTGCAAGCCGCTGGCGGCATCGTGACCGATTGGAGGGGGCAACCGGCCCATGAGGGCGGCCGCATCATTGCGGCTGCAACACCTGAACTTCATTCCGCAGCCCTAGAGGTAATCTCCAATGCCCTGTGAAACTTTGATCAAGGGCGCGGCCCGCATGTTGACGATGGATGACGCAGACCTGCGTCTTGATGGTGCCGACGTGCGGATCAAAGACGGTGTCATTGCTGAGATCGGCGTTGGACTTGAGCCGGGTCTAGGGGCAGATGTTCTGAACGCTGAGGGGTGTTTGGTGACGCCCGGCCTCGTGAACACGCACCACCATCTGTACCAAACCCTGACGCGCGCCGTGCCCGGGGCACAGGATGCGCTTTTGTTCGGCTGGCTCCGGACGCTTTACCCGATTTGGGCGCGGTTCGGTCCCGAAGAGATGTATGTCTCGGCTCAGGTGGGGTTGGCTGAGTTGGCTTTGTCGGGGTGCACGCTGTCATCTGATCACTTGTATTTGTATCCCAACGGCAGCCGTTTGGATGACACTATTGCGGCGGCTGCGGACATTGGTTTGCGGTTTCACCCAACCCGTGGTGCCATGAGCATTGGTGAAAGCTTGGGCGGTTTGCCACCGGATGCCCTGGTCGAAAATGAAGCTGCGATCATTGAGGATTGCATTCGCGTCATTGACGCCCACCACGACCCGCGGCCTGGGTCGATGGTGCGCGTGGGTGTCGCGCCGTGCTCTCCGTTCTCGGTAAGCCGCGATTTGATGCGGGACGCGGCCATTTTGGCCCGTGATAAGGGCGTGATGCTGCACACGCATTTGGCTGAGAACGACGAAGACATCGCATATTCGCTAGAGAAATTTGGCTGTCGGCCCGGACAATATGCAGAAGACCTGGGCTGGACCGGGGATGACGTGTGGCACGCGCACTGCGTGAAGCTTGATGCGCAAGAGATTGATTTGTTTGCAACCAGCGGCACAGGCGTGGCGCATTGCCCCTGTTCCAACTGTCGGCTTGGATCCGGGGTTGCCCCTTTGGGTGCAATGCAAAACGCGGGCGTCAAAGTGGGTTTGGGGGTGGACGGATCCGCCAGCAATGACATCGGTTCACTTGTGGCAGAGGCCCGGCAGGCGATGCTTTTGCAGCGGGTCACGCGCGGGGCGGATGCGATGTCGGCTCATGCGGCATTGCGCCTTGCTACGCGGGGCGGGGCCGAGGTTTTGGGCCGCACAGATTGTGGTCAGCTGGCACCGGGTTTCCGTGCGGACATTGCGGTATGGGACATGCGCAGCGTTGCGGCGGCGGGGTCATGGGATATGGGGGCGCTGTTGTTGGCGGGGCCGCAGCAAGTCCGCGATCTGTTCGTGGAGGGGCGCCGCGTTGTTGCCGACGGGCATATCACCACCGTGGACATGCCCAAGCTGCTAGAGCGTCAGCGCACATTGGCGCACCGCCTGCAAACATAGCGGCAGGCAGCAGCGCGCGCAGGATCGTAGAATAGGCAACACCCCTTGGTTCGGTGGTTTTTGGCGCTGTCTCAGTGCACTTAACGCATCCCCCATGTTCCAAGAAGGATATCCAATGCTCGACGATTTTGACGAATATAAAGGTCAATCCGGTCTCGATAGTCCCGCCCAGAATGCCGAGGAAATCACACCGAGTGATACGGCCGACCTGTCCCACGCCACGCGCGCGCTTTACGTAGGCGGCGACGGCGACGTGCGCGTGACCTTTATCTCAGGCACGACCGTGACGTTGGCAGGCCTGCGTGCAGGCGTGGCCTATCCGTTCCGTTTGGCGCGTGTGCATGCCTCGGGCACAACGGCTGTGGGCTTGGTTGGTCTGCGCTGAGGTTTCTGTTTCTTAGCGTGCAAACGCGCCGAGGATCTGGGCACGTGCGGCCGGATCCTCGGGCAGACCCAAAGCCTCGCGGGCGGCAAATAGCCCGGTGTAGTCGCCCAAAAACAACGTCCGCCCCTGGGTATAGGGGCTGAGGTCGATATTGCGCGCAAAACTGTGGCCCAGCCCTGCAACGCGGTAGCCGGGTGCGGTGCGCGTCTGTTCCAGATAGCCCTCAATCGCGAGGCGTTTAAGCGGGCCAGCGGCCCCGGTGAAACGCGCGGTTACAGCGCGCTGGCTGCGCATCAGGCCGGTGTTGGGGTCATAGCGGCCCACAACGCTGCCAAAGCCTTCGTCCTTAAGTTGTTGAATGCCGGTCCCGCGCACGCGGACGCCGGACACAGTCGTGGCAAACCCCGCCCGGTCGACGGTACCTGACACCAGATCGCGTGCATCCCGCGCGGGCGTCAGGGCGCTGGCCTCAACAGTATTGCCGCGCCAAAGACCCGAAACAGCCACGCGCTGGCCGATCCGAGCAAGCCGGTTGGGCCGCGATAGCTTCACCGTGGTTCCCAAAATCGTCAGCTCTCGGCCACCTTTGGCTATTGCTGTGATTTCACCCACCAGCGGATGGGTGACGTGGACGCGCCGCGCGGTCAGCCTATCCGTTGGACCGCCTGCCTCAACCGTCAGGCTATCACCAATGGCGATATCGCTGGCTGTGATTTCACCAAACCCATCCGAATATTTGGTCAGGTCGTCCGTCGCCACGCGGCGGCCCGCAACGATCAAGCTACCAAACTCAGTCAGGAGGCCGACAATCCCGGTGCCGCCGATACCGCCCTCAGATTGGCGGGGCTGTGAAGGGGCAGGCAAAGCTGCACTTGGCCAAAAGACGCCCGCGGCGCCTGCGCCGAGGATAAAGCGTCGGGTATGGGTGCTGCGGGTCATCGTGGAAAACTCTTCTGGTCTGAAATACTGTCCGCCGGATCATCATCGTCCGAATACAAGAATACACCAAATCGGAACCGCATAGTGGCGTCTGGGTCGGTTTTATCCGCATTCTGCAGGTGCGCTGCGCGGGTGTTGATGTCTTGCAAAGCTTTGATTCCAATGGTGCGCACGTCCTGTTCGATGGCCGTGACTGACGTCTTTGTAAGATGGTTGTAAAATACGGCGCGTTCAAGGAATGGTGACGGGCCATCGGCTAATAGATTTTCAACCGCGGCATTCATGTGATCGCCAAGGTTTTCGGAAAAGAAATGTAGCTTTTGGTCCAGATCTGCAGGTCCGACCAATGCCGCTGGGTTCAGATGCACCAAGCCGTCAGCATCCACGCTGACGATGCTTTGACGCTCCAACTCATCCAAGACCGCGCGGGGGCGCACATCGCGGCTGACGCTTTGCACGAGGTGGTCAAAGCTGGGCGGGGTAGCCGCGCTGCGGGGCAGGGGGCTGGGCGCACCCGACGGGGTTGAGAGGTCCGGCTGGGTGATCCAGCGGCCAACCACCGTGGCCAGCGTTGAGGATTTGCGCGCGACGCTTGCATCTGTGTCGGTGTCCGCAGCGCGCAGGGTTTTAACATCGCGGCGGTGCACACCGGTCATCACACTGACTTGGCTGTCGGTGGCAGCATCGCCCGCGGCGTCGGTGGCGACCTCGACATATGTTTGCTTGATGATCCGGTAAAACGCGGGCGCGGTTACACCCTGGGCAATCAAGGCCCGAACCAATGGCCGCAAGATCGCGCGCACTGCCTGCTCAAACAGGGAACTTTTCGTAAAGGGATCTGGCGTCATCTGGATGTTATCACTGCTTGTGTGCAAAATTTCCACAAATTTCTTGCCTTTTTTTCAAGTCGATGCATTTTGGAGTGTTAGTCGTGTGTATTTTGCACACGCAGGGTGGAAAAAGAATTAAAGGAAATACCAATGAAATTGTCGCTCGTATTGAAAGCCACTGTTGTGGCTGGTGCCTTGGCCGTATCCGGCTGCGCTGAAATGATGACGCCATCTGAGCCTAATATCGTCGAAGTCGCACAGTCGGCTGGATCGTTTAACACACTTGTGGCGGCCGTTGGTGCCGCTGATTTGGCGGGTGTGTTGTCAAGCGAGGGGCCGTTTACGGTGTTCGCGCCGACGGATGAGGCTTTCGCAGCCCTGCCTGCGGGCACAGTAGATACGCTGCTGCTACCGGAAAATAAGGACCAGCTTACCGCGATCCTGACTTACCACGTGGTGCCGGGCAAAGTGATGGCCGCTGATCTGGCAGGCCAGCGCCTCAGCGTGGCGACTGTGAACGGCGCGTCGGTACATATTGACGGGCGCAGCGGCGTCACGGTCGAAAACGCGACGGTGACGGCGGCTGATATCGAGGCCTCTAATGGCGTCATCCACGTGATTGATACGGTCCTGCTGCCCTAAAAGCGGACAGACCTATGGGCGGCGTGCAACTGGCGCGCCGCCCTTTTTTATGCGCTGAGGACGGTCGCGAAGCTCAGTATCCCTGTGATAGTAGTGCCTTGGCCGCTAAATTATAGTGTATTGGCTCCTCAACCCAAGTCAATCTATCGCGACCGGCCGTGTTACCGGTCAAGTGTTTGAATGACTTGCTTAGAACCGCCGCCTTTCCCAGAGCAAGACGCAGTAATTACCTAGCCGACAATCATCTGTTTGAGCTGCAACGCTTCGTGTTCCAGCTCTTGTAGGCGATAGGTGATCACATCGCCGATGGTGACCATGCCTTGCAGTTTGCCGTCCGCCAGAGCGGGCATGTGTCGGAATTTGCCCTCGGTCATGAGCCGCAACACCGTGACCAACGTATCGTCAGGCGCGCAGGTGATGACGTTCTCAGTCATGTTTTCAGACACAAGCTGTGGCAGGGTTTGCCCCGGCGTTTCGGCAAGTTTGCGGACGATATCACGCTCAGACAGGATGCCGGCCAAGGCGCCGTCGGATGTGGTCACGACGAGGGCGCCGATTTTCTTATCGCGCAGTATGTTGACTGCCGTGGCAATTGTATCGCTGGGTGCCACCGAAAACACAGTTCCGCCCTTGCTCTTAAGCAGTTCGGCCACGGTCGCTGCATCGCGTTTGATATTGCTCTGTGTGGATTGACTAACGCTCTTTTTTGCTTCGCGCGTGTCGCCGCGGGTGGGGGCTTGATAGGATGTGGGCATGTCGTCTCTCCTGTCTACTTGAGTCCGTGACCATTGCCATGGTACCGCGACTTGGCCAAAACGCCTAATGGGAGAGAGATCAGTGCTTGAGACGAGTTTGTACCTCACGCCCGGCGTGGCGACCGCGATCTTTGTGGTGGCCTGTATTTCTGGCTATCGGTATCGCAGCGTTTGGAAGGCAGAGGGCCCCGTTTGGCAGCTTTGGCTGTGGGGGCTTGTGGCGGGTATTGGCCTGCTCACGGTCGGCTTTTTGCCCATGCAGCCGGGCTAGTCAGCCTCGGCCATTTGATCCAACATCTTGCGGGCACGCGGACATTTGAGCCGCTCGCGCAGCGGGCTGTTGGGATCGATCTCTTTGTTGCAGACCAGACATTGGTCCGCGTCGCTGATCGCATTAAGACCACCACAGCTGCCCTTGATCCGCTTACCTGCGAAAATCACGCCAAGCGCCATGCCCACGAGAACCGTGAGCATGAGCGCGAAGGCGAGGGCAAAGGTGGCCATCGGCGCGACCTAGGCCGACAGACGTGTGTATGCGGGGCTGGCCGTGGTCACGAAACCAGAGCCATCCGTCGCGCGGTCGATGAACAACACGGCGATGTCATGCGCCTCGGCAAGCTCTAGGCCGCGATCACGACCTAGCGTCAGCATAGCCGTGGACCAAGCGTCCGCATTCATTGCGTCATCCGCAAGCACCGTGGCTGATGCCGTGGTGTGCGTGATCGGGCGACCGGTCGTGGCATCAAGGATGTGCGTGTAGCGCTGGCCGTCTTTTTCGAAATAGTTGCGATAGTCGCCGGACGTCGCGACAGCGAGGCCCGACACACCAACAATTTGCTGCACATTCCGATTGGCTACATCGGGGGTTTCAATCCCAATCTGCCAAGGCTGACCATCCGCGTTGCGGCCCGAAGTGACCAAGTCACCGCCGATTTCCACGAGGTAGTCCGTGATGCCGTAGCTTTGCAGGACACTAGCAACGCGATCAACGCCGTGGCCTTTGCCGATACCCGACAAGTACACCTGCGAGTCTGCTGCGGATTTGACCAACGCGCCATCCTGCACAACCAGCGGGGCTGCACGGCCCGCGCTTGCGAGGGCGGCTTCGATGCGGGCGTCTGTTGGGTTTTGCACGGTGGCGCCTTTCGCGCCAAAGCCCCATGCTTCGATGAGCGGGCCGAGGGCCACGTCGAACTGACCATCGGTTGCTGCATGAATGTCAGCAGAGGTTTTCAGCACGTGCGCGAGGTCGGGCGACACTTGGATCGGTGAGGTGGAGGCAATTGCGTTCAGGCGCGACACCTCAGACGATGCGTCCCAGTTGGACATCTGCCGGTTCACATCAGCCAGCACGCTTTTGATGCCCGCGTGAACATCGGCTTGTGCCGCCGAACGGGACGGGTCAAGTGCGACGACGTTGTACGCGGTGCCCATTGTGGCGCCGCTGAATTTCAGCACATCCGGGCCCCGTTTACAGGCGGCCAGCGCCAGTGGGGCAAACATTACAAATCGTCTTGTGAGCGTGATCGAAGCTGACACAGTGCGTCCCTCATTTGTTGTGGCTTTTCCCTACATCAAAAAGCTGGCTTCTGACTTGCGACAAAGTAACTCGAAATGCAAAATGGGATGGAAAAAATACCCCGTTCCAATAAACGCACATCACAACCTGCGATAATTGCGCGGGGGAAACGTAATGGTGGGGATAAGTGCCTGCGTGTCACAGTTCATGCTTAAAAAAGGCCTCGATCTTCCGGTCGAAGGGGCGCCCACACAGGGGATAGAAGCCGGTCAAGCCGTTCGCACAGTGGCGATTCTTGGCGCGGATTACATCGGATTGAAGCCGCGACTTGAGGTTGCGGAGGGCGAAGAAATCAAGGCTGGTAGCCCGATTCTGTCGCATAAGGATACGCCGGACGTCAAAGTAACCTCGCCGGTGGCGGGGACGATCAAGGCGATCAATCGGGGCGCACGTCGCGCTTTGATCAGTGTCGAAATTGAGCCGTCCGCTACGCCAAGCGCTAGCATCGACTTCTCAGACATTGGAGATACGGCCACGCAAGAGGGGCTCGCGCAAAAGTTGTGCGCTTCTGGCCTTTGGACGTCGTTCAGAACGCGGCCATATTCCAAGGTTCCGGCCTCGGATATGCGGCCTGCTGCACTGTTTGTGACGGCTATGGATACGGAGCCTTTGGCGGGCAATCCTGTCGACATTATCGCCGCAGATGCGGACGCATTTCGCACCGGATTGGCCGCGATTTCGACGCTGAGCGAGGGTGCGACATACCTTTGCCACGAAACTGGCGTAACGCTGCCCGGCGCAGAGTTGGACGGGGTCACTACGGCCGGTTTTGCGGGTCCACATCCTGCGGGCCTGCCGGGTACGCACATTCACTTCCTCGAGCCGCCGACCGCCGCCAAAACCGTCTGGACCATTTGGTACCAAGACGTGATTGCGATCGGCAAACTGCTGATGACGGGTAAGCTGGACGCAACCCGTGTGGTTGCTCTTAGCGGCCCGCTGGTGAAATCGCCCCGTTTGGTGACGACCGTGATGGGCGCGTCGATGGTGGATTTGACCGCAGGTCAGATCGACGACACCGTGCCATTGCGTCTGATCTCTGGCTCGATCCTGAGTGGACGGGCAGGGGCGGCCGAAAGCGCGTACTTGGGTCGCTATGACCGTCAGATCACCGTGATCGAAGAGGACAAGGCGCAGATCCCAATGGGTTGGGTTCGGCCGATGCCCTCTAAGTTTGCGGTGCAACCCGTTCTGGGGTCAGCGTTTTCCAAGAAAGTCTACAAGCTGACATCCAACTTGAACGGTGGCCGCCGTGCTATGGTGCCGCTAGGCACGTTTGAGGGGCTGATGCCGCAGGACTACCTGCCGACGCAGCTTCTGCGGGCGCTTTTGGTGATGGATACGGATCAAGCGCAGGCGCTCGGCGTGCTGGAATTGGCCGAAGAGGACCTCGGTCTTGTCGGTTTCGCCTGTCCTGCAAAATATGAATATGGCATGGCGCTTCGCGACTGCCTCTCCAAGATCGAGAAAGAAGGCTAGCACATGGGATTGCGCAACTTTTTCGACCGCGTCGAGCCCCACTTTGAGAGGGGCGGAAAGTACGAAAAGTATTTCCCCCTCTATGAGATGGTCGAGAGCTTCCTGTACACCCCCAAGACGGTGACAACGGCAGCCCCGCACGCCCGGTCCTACATCGATATGAAACGCATCATGACATACGTCGTGATGGCCACGATCCCGTGCATCCTGATGGGGATGTACAACATCGGGTTTCAGGTAAATACGGCAATCGAAACGCTGGGTTCTACGGGCTGGCGCGTTTGGATTTTGGAAACCACGGGCATCGGATTTAACGCCGCGAACCCGATGGTGAATATCCTGCACGGTGCGCTGTACTTCCTCCCGATCTATATCACTACACTGGTCGCTGGGGGCATTTTCGAAGTTATCTTTGCGACCATCCGTCGCCACGAAGTGAACGAGGGTTTCCTCGTAACTTCAATGCTTTACGCATTGATCATGCCACCCGATGCGCCTTTGTGGCAGGTGGCTTTGGGGATCATCTTTGGCGTCGTGATCGGCAAAGAAGTGTTCGGTGGCACCGGTAAAAACTTCCTCAACCCGGCGCTCACGGGTCGTGCGTTCCTCTACTTTGCCTACCCACAAGAGATGTCGGGTGACACGATCTGGACCCCGGTTGACGGCTTTTCCGGGGCGACCAGCCTCGCGATTGCAGCCTCCGATGGGTACCAAGAGATCGTGGCGCGCGGGACGACCTGGATGGACAGCTTCTTGGGTTTTGTCCAAGGCTCCATCGGGGAGACATCGACGCTTGCGTGTTTCATCGGCCTTGCATTCCTGCTGACCACCCGCATCGCCAACTGGCGCATGATCGCCGGGTGTTTGGGGGGCATGATCGCCTTTTCGACACTCCTGAACCTGATCGGTTCGGACACGAACCCAATGTTCGCGATGCCGTGGTATTGGCACCTTGTCGTGGGTGGCTACGCCTTTGGTCTTGTGTTCATGGTGACAGAGCCTGTGTCGGGTTCCCACACCAACATGGGGCGGTTTATCTATGGTGCGCTGATCGGCTTTATGGTCGTGATGATCCGGGTGATTAACCCAGCGTTCCCAGAGGGCATGATGCTTGCCATCTTGTTCGGTAACGTCTTTGCGCCGCTCATCGACCACTTTGTCGTCCAAGCTAACATCCGCCGGAGGGCCCGCCGCCATGTCTGATGCGACCCCGCAGCCAAAGGGCCCCCTCGGGCGCTTTCTTGCCCTGCCAACGGACTCGGTACCAAAGACGGTTTTCGTCGCGGTAATGCTGTGCCTTGTGGCGTCGATGTTTGTGTCCGCCGCAGCCGTGGCCTTGCGCCCGCTGCAAGAGGTCAACAAGCTGATCGATAAACAGGTTAACATTCTGCAAGTTGCGGGCATGTATGAACCGGGCGTTGACGTCGTCG
>Ga0228634_1001255_pt1 | contig 15097 bp, 10 predicted proteins | sample 42DmetaG_FD_190063 | JGI IMG/M metagenome (GOLD analysis project Ga0228634, IMG submission 190063) | Seawater microbial communities from Monterey Bay, California, United States - 42D | ecosystem: Environmental > Aquatic > Marine > Coastal | place: USA: California | collected 2016-09-27 | reverse complement strand
TTGTACTTGAATTATCCTTATTTGATACTAAAGGTCGAAGCCCCGTAAAAACACTTTTAATATCCTTTTTTTTTGGGGGGCTAGAGAGGTAGTTTTTAACATTTTCTAATATAAATCCAATATCCGTCAACGGTGTTTTTAGATCAATATCAATTTCATTTGTCTCCTCATCAGTAGTGCCAATAAGCGTTTTGTTATTCCAGGGTATAACAAAAAGGACTCTACCATCAATTGTTTTAGGGATCATTATGGCATGCTGTGAATTAAGAAAAGAACGATCGACAACAATATGAGTTCCTCTACTTGCTTTAATTTTGAATTGAGAGGTTATTGACATCATTAATTTATTTGAAAACACCCCAGTTGCATTGATGATGTATTTTGAGGAGAGGTGAAATTCCTTTTGATCAATTTTATCATTAGCTATAATTCCATTAATAGAATTATTCTCTATCCTAGGAGATAAGTATTCCATATAGTTCAAAACAGTGCCCCCCACGTTTTCAATGGTATGGGCAAGGCTTATTGCGAATCTAGCATCGTCAAATTGTCCATCCTTATATTTGATTCCGCCTTTTAGGCTTTTTGTATTTATGGAATTTAAATGTTCAATAGTTGTTTTTTTATTTAAAAACTTAGTACTTCCAAAACTCCATTTGCCAGAAATAGCGTCATAAAGCCTTAATCCTATTCCATAAAAAAAGAAATTAATCCAGTTATAGATTGGAATAATAAAGTCTTTATTTTGTACTAAATGTGGCGCGTTTTTTTTCAAGATGTATCGTTCATGAAGTGCTTTTCTGACCAATTTAAATTCTGCATTTTTTAAGTACCGAACACCACCGTGTATGAGCTTGGTGCTTTTTGAAGAGGTTCCTTTGCTAAAATCATATTTTTCAATTAACAGGACTTTCATTCCTCTGGATGCAGCATCCAATGCAGCGCCAAGACCTGACGCTCCTCCACCAATTACAATTAAGTCCCAAACGGAAACTTTAGATAAAAGCCGAATGTTTTTATCGCGATTCATTGCTTAATATCTTTTGAATTCTATGATTCCATAGCTTTAACATTTCATTTGTTGATTTCGAGTATTGCGGTGTAAAGCTTTTTTCCTCCTCGCATAAATCTTTTAATGAAGCTTTATCTTTCCAGTAACCGCAACCAAGGCCAGCCATAAATGCAATTCCTAATGCAGTTGTTTCCGTTATTTTTGGTCGGATTACTTTTGCATTTAAAAGGTTGGCTTGAATTTGCATAAGTAAGTTGTTTCTACTTGCGCCGCCATCTACTTTTAGAGTTGAAAATTTGATACCAGAATCTTTTTCCATTTCTACTATAATTTCCATTGATCGTATCGCAATAGCCTCGAGAGCAGCTCTTGCGATATGTCCTTTTTCAGTCCCTCTTGTCAGTCCTAATATCCCTCCTTTAGCAAACGGATCCCAATAAGGCGCACCAAGTCCTGTTAATGCAGAAATAAAGGTCACACCACCATTATCGCTCACACTCAAGGCGAGATGCTCAATCTCTGCCGCATCTTTCACAAGGTCCAATCCATCTCTAAGCCATTGAATGAGCGCACCACCAATGAAAACACTACCTTCAAGGGCATATTCTACTTCATCGTTCATTTGCCATGCTATAGTTGTTAGCATTTTATTTTTTGATTTCACCGCCTTTTGACCGGTATGCATCATGCTGAAACATCCTGTTCCGTATGTATTTTTAACAGCACCAGGTGTAAAGCACAGCTGACCGAAAAGCGCGGCTTGTTGATCACCTGCAATGGCACATATTGGTATGCTACTTTCCCAATCTTCTAGTTTGGCTTTTGCATCATTTGAAACACTCTGGACTACTCTGGGTAGCATGTCAAAGGGAATATTAAAAAGTTTAAGAAGCTCTTCGTCCCATTTATTTTTGTGAATGTCGTACAATAAGGTTCGACTTGCATTACTCGGGTCTGTTATGTGTTTTTCTCCACCGCTAAGGTTCCAAATCAGCCAGGTATCAATGGTTCCAAATAGTAGCTGCCCGTCCTGTGCTTTTTTTCTTGCACCTTCAATGTTTTCAAGAATCCAATGGATTTTTGTGCCAGAAAAATAAGGGTCTAATAATAATCCAGTTTTAGACATTATTAGGGGCTCCATTCCTTTTTCTTTTAATTCGTTGCAATACTCACTTGTTCGCCTATCCTGCCAAACGATTGCGTTGTAGATTGGTTTCCCGGTATCTTTCTCCCAAACTACGGTCGTTTCTCTTTGATTAGTAATACCAATACCCTTAATCTCAAGACTAGAAATTTGATGCATTGACATTGCACTTTGCAATGCTTTTTTTTGACTTGACCAAATTTCAAGAGGGTCATGCTCAACCCAGCCTTCTTTTGGGAAATGTTGTTTAAACTCAAATTGAGCTTTGGCAATTTCATTACCTTTTTTATCAAATATTAAAGCCCTTGAGCTGGTAGTCCCTGCATCGATTGATAGGATGTATTGATTCATAAAGTATATGCTTTAAATTATCTTCATAAAAATTACAAAAAATAGTTTTCAACACGCGGATTGTGGGGCATTGATTTCTTTATCTTTATTCTTCAAAGAAATTTTCAATGTACCTCATTTTTGATACCGAGACAACAGGGTTACCTACCAAAGGTTATAATCAACCTATTAGCGATGTTGAGAATTGGCCTCGTGTAGTTCAACTGGCTTGGCAACTGCATGATGATGATGGAACACTAATTGAGCACAAAGATTTCTTAATTCAGCCAGAAGGGTTTGATATTCCATACGGTTCAGAGAAAATTCATGGCATTTCAACTGAGCTAGCAAATCAAAATGGGATTACACTTTCCGAAGGTCTAGAATTATTCAGTGAGGTGGCTTCGAAGGCAACCTTTTTAGTTGGTCATAATGTAAAATTCGATGTAAACGTATTGGGGTGTGAGTTTTTTAGGAAAGAGTATTCCATCGAATGGACCGAAAAAGCCATTTTGGATACCTGTACCGAAAAAACGGCAAACCTTTGTAAGTTGCTAGGAGGTAGAGGAGGACGTTTCAAACTACCAACCTTGTCGGAGCTTCATGAGCACCTTTTTGAGTCCCAGTTTATGGAGGCGCATAATGCCACTGCCGATGTTGAGGCGACAACACGTTGTTTTCTAGAATTAATTAGACGACGAACATTCACGGTTAATGAGCTGCAAAAGAGAGAAGACTATTTTCTTAAATATAAAGAGGCCAATCCTGCTCCTATTGCCTTAATAGGTCTAAAACATTTAAATCTTAAAGGGGAGAGTGCTAAGCTGCGAGAAGCAGCAGAATTGGCACAAGTCTCATCTGATCAAAAGGGAACCTCGGTTGATATAGGGAATCTTAATGATTTAACATTTACCCATCTTCACAACCATTCTCAATATTCTATATTACAATCAACTGCGAAGGTTTCGGGTATTATCGAGAAAGCCGCTTCCCTAGGGATGCACGCCATTGCTTTAACAGATTCGGGAAATATGATGGCCGCATTTCATTTTGAGGCTGCGGCAAACAAGATAAATAAAAGTATACGTGCTGAAAAAATTGAAGCTGAAGCTTCAGGAACACCCTTTCATAAAAAGGAAATATTACCGATAATAGGTTGTGAATTTAATGTATGTAGAGACCGAAATGATAAATCTCAAAAAGATAATGGTAGCCGTATCGTCTTATTGGCAAAAAATAAGAAGGGATATCAAAATTTAATAAAGCTAGCGTCAATTGCGTATACTGAAGGAATGTATTATGTACCGAGAATTGATAAGGACATCATTCCGGAGTATAAAGAAAATCTTATTGCATTATCTGGAGGTATTCAAGGAGAAATATCGAATTTACTATTGAATGTTGGTGAGAAACAGGCTGAGGACGCCTTGAGCTGGTGGCACAACCAATTTGGTGACGATTTTTATGTGGAGTTATCTAGACATGGTGTCGAGGTCGAAGGAAGGCTAAACCCTTCCCTTGTTCGTTTGGCCAGAAAGCATCATGCTAAGTTGATTGCAACGAATAATTCATTTTATATTGAAAGGGAGGATTCTAATGCACATGACGTATTGCTATGTGTAAAAGACAATCAACTTGTTGAAACACCAAAAGGCCGTGGTCGAGGTTTTCGATTTGGTCTTGAAAATGATGAATATTATATCAAGTCTTCTGATCAAATGAAGGCTTTATTCAATGACCTTCCTGACGCTCTATTAAATACTGAGGAGATTGTAGGGAAATGTTCAGCATATTCACTTGCTCGAGAGGTTTTATTACCAGAATACGATATACCTAAAAAATTCATTGCAACTGAGGATAAAGAAGATGGTGGCAAGCGAGGCGAAAATGCTTTTTTACGACATTTGGTATACGAGGGTGCGCAAAGACGTTACGGAGAAATTGAAGATTCCCTCAAACAAAGAATTGATTTTGAATTGGCAACAATTGAAAATACCGGTTATCCAGGATACTTTCTTATTGTTCAAGATTTTTGTAATGCAGCGCGAGACATGGGGGTGAGTGTAGGTCCTGGTAGGGGATCTGCTGCAGGATCTGTAGTTGCATATTGCATTGGTATTACAAATATTGACCCTATTAAATATGATTTGCTATTCGAGCGTTTTTTGAATCCAGATAGAATTTCAATGCCTGATATTGATATTGATTTTGATGACGAGGGTAGAGGTAAAGTTATCGATTATGTAATTGAGAAATATGGTTCGAATCAGGTCGCGCAAATCATTACTTACGGAACTATGGCTGCCAAATCCGCAATTCGTGATACGGCACGAGTTATGAATTTACCCTTGAATGATGCAGATTCATTAGCAAAAATGCTTCCAGATATTTCGTTGAATAAACTTTTTGATATGGAGGAAAGCCTCCTTATTGATAAACTGAAAAACCAAGAGGAGGTTTCGAGAGCTCGAGAGCTTCGTAAGCTCATTAAACAAGATACCAAGTCTGCTGAAGTTCTTCGGAAAGCCAAGGCGATTGAAGGTTCAGTGCGGAATACAGGTATACATGCGTGCGGTGTGATTATTACACCTGATGATTTGACGAATTTTGTTCCTGTTGCGACAGCTAAAGATTCTGATCTAGTCTGTACGCAGTACGATAACTCTGTGGCCGAAGATGCTGGATTACTAAAAATGGACTTCCTTGGTTTAAAGACGTTGACCTTAATTAAGGATGCAATTAAGTATATTGAACAAACTAAGGGTATTGTGATCAATCCTGATGAAATACCCATAGATGATATAAAAACATATGAGCTTTTCCAGAGAGGGGAAACGGTCGGTATTTTTCAATATGAATCTCCCGGTATGCAGAAATATCTCAAAGAGCTCAAACCTACTCAGTTTCTTGATTTAATTGCGATGAATGCTTTGTACCGGCCTGGTCCAATGGAATATATTCCATCCTACGTAAAGCGTAAACATGGTGAAGAAGAAATCGAGTATGATCTCGATGATTGTGAAGAATTCCTAAAAGAGACCTATGGAATTACGGTATATCAAGAGCAAGTAATGCTACTCTCCCAAAAGCTCGCAGATTTTACAAAAGGCCAAGCCGATACCTTACGTAAAGCCATGGGTAAGAAAGACAGAAAGGTCTTGGATAAGATGAAACCGGTATTCTTGAAAGGTGCCACTTCAAAGGGGCACAATAAAGATACACTAGAAAAAATATGGAAGGATTGGGAAGCATTTGCCTCTTATGCCTTCAATAAATCGCATTCAACATGCTACGCGTGGGTGGCATATCAGACTGCATACTTAAAGGCAAATCATCCTGCAGAGTATATGGCTTCCGTGTTAAGTAATAATATGAATGACATTAAGCAGGTTACATTTTTCATGGAGGAAAGTAAGCGAATGGGTATTCCTGTTTTTGGTCCTGATGTCAATGAATCCAATTATACATTTACAATTAATAAGGAGGGTGCTATTCGTTTTGGACTAGGTGCTGTTCGAGGTTTGGGAAGTGGTCCGATAGATGAAATTGTGGAGGTTAGAAAAGAACAAGCATTTATTTCGATTTTTGACTTTGCAAAGCGCGTTAATCTTCGTTTATGTAATAAACGTGTATTTGAAAGTTTGATTTATGCAGGAGGAATGGACTCCTTGAATCCAGATGTTCATAGGAGTCAGTACTTTGTTAAAGAGGCAGATAGAAAACCATTTGTTGAGCAAGTCATCGCTTACGGTAGGAATTATCAAGATCAGTTAGGCAAGCGCCAAACTACAATATTTGATACCGCTGATGAGGTTTCTATACCTGATCCTAAAATTCCTTTTTCAGAGTCATGGTCGAGTGTATACAGACTCAATAGAGAAAAAGAGGTTGTCGGAGTGTTTTTGTCTGGTCATCCATTGGACGACTTCAGAATTGAGATAGAATCTTTTTGTCGAGGAGATATAAGGATTTTATCAGATTTAGAGAGTCATGAGGGTAAAAACCTTATGATTGCCGCGGTTGTAACAGATAGTGAGCATCGCATTTCTCGAAAAGGTGATGGTTTTGGTACTTTGATTATTGAGGATTATTACGAAAGTTATAAGTTGTTTCTTTTTGGCGAAAACTATTTAAAGTTTAAGCATTTTATGGAGATAGGAACTTTTGTGATTATAAAAGGGAAAATAGAAAGGTCCCGATGGAAAAAGGAACTCGAATTTGCTGTTCATGGCATGGAATTACTTCAAGGCTTAAGAGAAAAAAAAGCTAAAAACCTCGAGGTTAAACTTTCGGCATCTACGGTTAATGAGTCCTTAATTAAAGAGCTACAAGCAATATTAATGCACAATGATGTTAAAGGTAATTGTAGAGTGCGATTTACTGTTTTTGACCCTTTAGAAAAAATTCAGGTTGTATTACCGTCTAGGAGTATTAAGGTGCAACCAACAAATGAGCTACTTAAACGGCTTGAGGATCTGAAGGTTGATTTTGCATTAAATTAAAGCTCATAAAAAAAGCGCCTCAAGGCGCTTTTCTATTTATGCTTCTTCTGCCGTTTCCGTGGGGATTAAGATTCTTCCACAGTGCTCACAGATAATAATCTTTTTCTTTGTCACAATATCAAGTTCTCTTTGCGGTGGTATTTTGTTAAAACATCCTCCACAAGAAGCATCTTGATGTCCTGATTTAGATTTAGCGCCATAAACCAGTTCGACTACAGATAAGCCATTTTTCGCATTACCTCTCAATCTTTCATAAGCGATAACCAGTCGATCTTCAATGTTTTTCTTAGCGTCTTTTGATGCCTTAATTAACTTGTTTTCATCTTTTTGGGTAGAGCTAATAATTGTATCGAGTTCAGCTTTTTTCGTTTCAAGCTCAGCTTTCTTCATGTCCAAGCGTTCCGTTGCCTCAGTTAAAACCTCATTTTTGTTTTCAATTTTAATTATAGCTTCTTTTGAACGTTTATCATTCAGTTTGATTTCTAATTCCTGAAATTCAATTTCTTTGGATAAGGATTCGTACTCTCTATTGTTACGAACATTATTCTGTCTTTCTTTATATTTTAATATAGCGGTATCAGAATCTTTTGAGGATTGCTTTCTATTTGAAATATCAAGTTGAAGTTCGTTAATTTCATCCTGGATTTTACCAGTTCTTGTTTCTAAACCAATGATTTCATTTTCAAGATCTTCTACTTCTAACGGTAGTTCACCTCTGATAATTCTTATTCTATCAATTTCAGAATCAATTTTTTGGAGATTGAACAGAGCATCTAGCTTTTCAGCAACAGTTGCATCTTTTTTTGCAGTTGTTTTAGCTGGCTTAGCTGTTTTCTTTGTTTTTACTTTGCTTTCTGCTTTAGTCGAGGTTCCTGACATAAATTAAAAATATTTTACCGGATTAGTATTTTCTTCACTTAAATGGAGGGCAAATTTACTAAATTTTTCTTTAATATTTTCATACAAAAGATTAACTGTAAATTGTTCGCTTTCCCAATGACCAATATCAGCGATAATTAACTCGTTATTCGCATCGAAAAACTCATGGTATTTGATATCTGAAGTAATAAAAATATCTGCCTTATTTTTTCGAGCAGCATCAATCAAAAAGCTACCCGAACCACCACAAATAGCAACTGTATTGATTTCGTCATAAATTAACGCTGTATGTTTTATTACGCCAACATTAAATGTAGCTTTTAAATGTTTTAAAAAGCTTCGAGTTGTCATTGGCTCTTGCAATTCTCCAATCATCCCTGAACCCATATCTTGTTGGCTATTTAATAAAGGTATAATGTCGTGTGCAACCTCCTCATAGGGGTGGTTAGCATTCATAGCATTTAATACAATGCTAAGTCGTGCTAATGGAACCAGATATTCTACTTTGACCTCAGTGGTCTCTATTTTTTTATTTATTGCTCCTACTGAAGGCGTTGCATTTAAATTTGGTTTGAAAGAACCTTTCCCTATACTCTTAAAGTTACATTCTGAGTAGTTTCCAATGGCGCCTGCACCAGATTTAAACAAAGCATTACTCAATGTTGGCTCAGCATCTTCGGGTACAAAAACACACAGCTTTACAAGTGTTTCATTCTTTGGTGAAAGTATTTTGAGCTGCGATAAACCAATTTTATCAGCGATTCTTTTATTTACACCATTCTTGTGGTTGTCTAAATTAGTGTGAATGGCGTATAGCGCAATATTGTTTTTAATAGAGAGCTCAAGAACGCGCTCTGTCATGGTTGAACCATTTATTTTTTTTAAACCTTTAAAGACAACAGGATGATGGGATATAATTAGGTTGCAATTTTTTGAAATTGCCTCTTTAATAGTATTTTCGGTAACATCGAGCGCAAATAAAATGCCGCTTAATTTTTGTTCTTTGTGGCCATATGTTAATCCACAATTATCATATGACTCCTGAAGTGATAAAGGATACTTTTCTTCGAGAAAGTCAGTTACATTTTTAATCAGCATCTATAAAAAATAGGTTAATGTAAGCCTTCCGCCCATTCCACTTGACTTATGGATGTAGTCTTCAAACTCTTTGTACGTGTTGTTCAATTGTTGTCTATAGATACAAGACATTCGGAAAGAAAAAGCTTTAAAGAAATATTCTATACCAAGACTACCTTGCGCAGCTAGATTAAAGAAATTAAGGTCATTTTGAATTTTTATTTCTTCATCGTATTCCGAGCCATCTGCATCTGTCCAATCTAATTGTTGTCTGTAGCTACTAAAAATACCTGGTATGATACCCGCTGAAATATGTAGCTTTAATTTTTTACCATAAGCAGTGCTTAACGATATTGGAAGTCCTATGTAACGGTATTTAGAATTATAATTGTACGTACTGTCATTTATGCTGGAGGACCAATTATAAGCTTCTCCATTTTGGATGAAAGACAAGCCGCTATTAACTTTTATAAATTGGTTTAGCGGTAAAGAAATCCCTATTGTGAAACTGCTACAAATGAGTCGACTTTCGTCTGAGCGAATTCCTAAAGGAGTATTTAAATGTGCTTCATTAGGAGCTAATGATCTGAATGAAGAAATAATATCAGTATCGAAGTAAAGATAAGTGGAGGTGTCAAAAGAAATTTTAGATTTAGTTTGACTTTGAGTGGTAATTAATTGTGAAAGAGAATAAAAGCTGAAAAAAAATGCCCCGATAAAAAGTATTGATTTAATCATGTATCAAAGTTACGAATATTTACAAATGACAACAAATAGAAGGGGCCCCGAAGGGCCCCTGGTTAGACAGTACTAGTGGAAATAAGAAGAGATAATGTTTTTTCTAATCGCTTATTGATTAAAATACTTTCCACTAAGCTAAACTACTAATCTATTAACTCGATTTAAAGATAATTTAAACTTTTAAATTTCAAATGTATTTCTTGAATAAAGTTATGAATATGTAAGGAGTTACCCATAAACAGAACTACGTAAAAAGCACTAGTACTCTACGTGTTTTTACGTAGAAACATGGTCTAAGCGTCCATAGCGGAGAAATAAATATGGCCGAATAAAAGAGGGTTGAAAACATGATATTGGCATTTAACAATTTCCCCAGATGGCAGCTCGCACCAAAACTTATTCATATCCATATTTACCATCTCTCCAAATTCATTTCTTTGAGGTGTATCTGCAATGATTCTATATAACTTTAGGTGTGTTTGTTCTCCTCCCTTTTTGTCAAGTATAATTTCCGCAAAAGGTTCTGAATTCTTTAAAGAATCACATTCTGCTTCACTAAGAATGTAATTTGCTATATCGAAGTGTATTTTCTTATAGTTATGAAGGTATCTGTATACATTCGCAGTATCTACAAAAGGCAGTTTATTTCCAAGATTACTTACTTCAAAGCCATTGTTTTTACTTTCAATGCTAAAGCTTCGAGAGCTGTCATAATGATTTCTAATTTGAATTTTCTTGATTTTTTCAAGAGGAACACTAAAAATGTTTGTACATATCCATTTTCGACCATCCGCAAAGAAATTGGGTTCAATAATGCCATTTACACCTTTGATTTTCATCATAACAGGTTCGGTACTTTTTCCTTCCTCTTTGGAGTCAAGTAACATGATTTGTCCGTAATGGTCTGGAGCGGAAGGTCCGATGTACCAAGTTTTATACCACTTGTTGTTAATGAAAAATTCCACTTTTGTATGCGAGGCTGACATTTTAACAGTGAAGTTTTCATGGGAGTTTTTGGGTAGATACCCTTTAAACTCAATGTTTTTTGCCACATTCAAAATATTATGAACGTAGGCTTGCGTCACGCAGCCTCCGTTCTTATCTTGCCATGCACCATTTACTTTTTGTACTTGGAAGGACTTTTGAAAGGGATCGGTAATAATAATTTTCGATACTGATGCAGTATCCGAAATTGCAAACGAAATAAGCTCAGTACTTGACTTCGTGTCTTTTTTTAGTATCGTAAATGTATAATATCCCAAACCACCTACACACAATAATCCTATAATGAGTCTGAGTATCTTATTTGTTTTCATAATTGTATTATTTGCGGGTAAATCTCTTTTTTCGCATAACATTCATTACTAGACCTAAAAGAATAATTAATACGATAGGGACCAACATATTTATCATTTTATAATAGTTGGCGGATTGCTGAATTTTTACTTTATCTATTTGTCGCACATCAATTTGACGACTTCGTATATCGAGCATAAAATTTTCATTCATCATGTAGTCTACAATATTTAAAAAGAAATCTTGATTTCCTATTGCTCTATTAGTATTTAAAGCAACATCATCTGCATTCATTTTTAGCTCATTAAAACCTTTGTAATCAGCCTTTGGTCCTTTTCTAGTTTGCGACAATCTATAAGTATTGGCTAAAAAATCTCCATTACTAACAACGAATATTTTAGAATCTCCTGTGCTTTCTTTTAAAAATTTGGCATCTGGATTGTTTATGAAATCTGCAACAATTCGGTTGTTAAAATACGAGGTGTATTTTCCATTTGAGGTCGCCGCAAAACATAAGTTGCTCGTATTCTTTTCTGCCGCTTGTAAATTAGGCTGCTCTTCATCAAAGTTCGAGGCCATATTGAGTTCAACGATTGGCGCAAGACCAGTATAATTTGAGTTTGCAGAACTAGTCAATACAGGAACTACTTGTTGGTTTATAGCTTCAATTTGATTGGCGAACTCAAGAGCAACAGGTTCTATATTTTTAACTGTAGGGTGTTCTGTATTTGTTGAAAGTAATTGGTAGTACCAATTGATGCGGCTTTCTTTAAAACGTCTATCAAATTTTGGAATTGAATTGACATCCATAATTAGATTATCATTGATTTTAAAACCGTAATCAAACAGTAAATCGTTTAGCCGTATATTTTTTCTTTCAGAATGGGTAAATCCCTGTCTATATAGGGTATCTTTGTTTATATCAAGCGTATTCATAAAACACATAAGCTCTCCTCCTCGCATAACAAACTGGTCGATAAGGTAGAGGTCTTTGTCTGAAAATACATTTTTTGGGTCTGCAATAATTAGGGCATCATAATCGTCCAGCGCATGAATATTATTTTGTAGTTCAACTTCCTGAATATTGTAATACGGAGCGATTAATAATCGTGCAATTTTTGTTTCGTATTGGTTTAATTCACCATGACCTTGAAGAAATCCAATTCTTTTTTTCTTTAAGGTTGATAACCTGCGCAGCGCAGAGATTAAATTATATTCAAGGTCATTCAGTCCTTTTTCAACAACTTCAGGCATTTGATTCATTGAAAAGGGGCGGTCCACGGATGTGCCAGGCAATAACTGCACAACGGTTTCTTGTGGAATGCCATTAATCGTGAAAGAAAGCACTGCTCCTGGCCAAAGCATAAGCTTTGTTTCTTTTGCATTTTTAGCAAATTTGATTTCCATTGGCAAAATCCCTGAACCATTATCATAAATCTGTTCAAATAGAAGCTGTTTATCCTCATCGGAACCATCATTAGGATTTATGAAGGTGTATTCTATTCTGTCGCCAGCATAACGCTTAAAGTCTTTTAGTTTTTCTTCTAATGAATTACGATAAGACCTTAATTCTGATGGCAGCTCACCTTCCAGATAAATTTTAATATTGATGCGGTTTTCAAGTCTTTTAATCTTTTTAAGATAGGTCACGCTACCATCTGCAAGAGAATAACGATGGTCTGAAGTCATGTCAATTCGAAAGGAGGTGAAATGCCCAATAATATTAATAAACACAACTGCGATTAGTATAACCACAAAAATCCCCCATTGATAATAAGCTCCTTTTAATAACTTTTTCATCTTTTTAAAGTTTTAAGCGCTGCATGCGCCGCATAAAGGAAAATGACAATAACCGAAATGAAAAAGATTAAATCCTCTGTAACAATGACACCTTTTTTAATAGAATCATAATGAAATGCTAGACTCAAATATTTTACAACATAATCCATGGCACCCAACTGTCCGAAATCTCCTAATAAGTGGAGGCCATCAAACAAAAACCAGCACAAAAACATGGAAACAATAAACGCAATGATTTGACTACTTGTGAGTGCTGAAGCAAAAATGCCTATGGACACAAATACACTACCTAATAGGATTAATCCTAAATAGGAGGTAAATGTGGCTCCTCCATCAATAATACCTACAGGTTTACCAAGGTAATATATAGAGATGTAGTAACAAAGGGTTGGTAAAATTGCAATAATGAGTAGCGTCAACCCCGCCAGATATTTGGCCATTAAAATTCCGAAATCAGATATAGGTCTTGTAAAAAGCAGTTCAATCGTGCCGGTTCTTCTTTCTTCTGCAAATGATTTCATTGTTATTGCAGGAATTAGAACAAGAAAAATAACAGGTGAGAGATTAAAAAAGGGGATGAGATCTGCTTCCGAACCCTCCAAAAGGTTTGTATTATATGCCAAAATCCAATGAAATAAGCCTGATGCAATTAGATATATTAGTATAAAAACGTAGCCAATAGTCGAACTCAGAAAGCTACTTAATTCTCTAAAATATAGTGCGCGCATATCCTTTTTTGAATTCCCTAAAGATAATCATTTTTAAAGTGATAATTCTTGATTTCTATCAAATCCATCGAAATAAATTACATGGCTCCATGCCTCAGGTTTTTTCGAGAATTTTGGCTTTATTTTGGCCCATAAATTAGAAAATAGTTCAGAGCTTCTGTAAGCATTAAGTGCACCTTCATCTTCCCAGTGGCTATATGTCATAACCACACATGGATTGTCAATCTCTTGAAGTAATTGCATGCCTCTGCAACCCTCAAAAGAAGCTATTTTATGTTTGTGAACTTCAAAGGCCTCAAAAAAGCCATCTAATTCTTCTGATTTGAATGTGAGCTGAACAACTCGAACTAGCATTAGAATAACAAAGTTTTTCTTGAACCTGCAGGAGAAGATTCGATTCTTAAACGATCACCTAGCTTCATGCCAAATAAAATATCTGCCCCTCCAGTACTTTGACGAGCGCCTCTATTTATTGCAATTTCTAATAAATTATTTTCATTAAATAATGCAACACGTTCCCCTTGTTGCACTGCATTATAGGTTTCACTGATGTGATCGATGTAATATTTCTCATTCGCAAATTTTATTGAATAAGGTGCATCTTGAGGTAAGCGCTCAAAATCGGCTTTTGAAATATTTGTTATTAGATTGCCAAATGAGTCTATGTGTATAATGATTCCACGAACGATAAATTCTTCTATTACTGCTTTTGGAATGAGTGCTTTTTTATATTTGTTGACAGCTTCTGCAAAAGTTTCTAGATTCTCTTTTTCAATGATTCTTTTTGCTAAAGGAACAAAACAATTTTTCATTGGGTATTTAAGTTCAAGTACATTCTTCAGGTCTACTGTATATCTCCAAAGTTCTTGTGGTTCTTGGTCATCTAGAAACGCTCCAAAGAAACCATTGTCATTAGAAATGAAATATTGGTTATGAAATTTCATGACTGTTGGGTAACTTGAAACAAAGCTACTTGCATCTGAGTATTCAGGTGGTTGAATAAGCGGTTCGCTATCAACACCAATTAAATGAATTGTTCCATCGGGAAAGTCTTTATAACAGCATTGCATTTGAAAAGCCGCACTAGCGACATCAAAAGGCTGAATAGAATGTGATATATCAACAATCTGAACCTCAGGCATCGTTTTTAGTATCGCACCTTTGAGGGACGCAATGTAGTAATCTTGAAGACCTGTATCCGAGGTTAGTGTGAGGATTTGCATCAGTATTGAAGATTCATTATTCTAATTAAAATGATAATTTTACCAAAAGTAATGGAATATAAAAAAAAACCGACTAAAAGCAATTAAAATAAGTTAATGGAAGGCTCAAGAAAAATACTCGTAAAACCCACAAACTCTGTTGAATTTTTTGGCATTAATAATACAAATTTGAAGGTTCTTAAAAAGTATTTTCCTCAATTAAAAATAGCCTCAAGAGGCAATACTTTAACATTATCTGGAGATGATGCCGTGATCGATGTTTTTGAACAAAAGATAGGGCTGCTTTTAAAGCATTTAGAAAAATATGATTCTTTATCAGAAAATAATATTGAAAATCTCATGCTTGAGGATGGTGCATCATTAAT
>Ga0228634_1001248_pt1 | contig 15174 bp, 20 predicted proteins | sample 42DmetaG_FD_190063 | JGI IMG/M metagenome (GOLD analysis project Ga0228634, IMG submission 190063) | Seawater microbial communities from Monterey Bay, California, United States - 42D | ecosystem: Environmental > Aquatic > Marine > Coastal | place: USA: California | collected 2016-09-27 | reverse complement strand
TGAACAGCACAGATGCCAAAGGCGCAGGTCTTGGCACATCCTTGTTCACGAGCTGTTGTTCAAACAAACATCGTAAGACAAAGATCATAAAGCGAAGATGTTCAAACACAGAACATCAACAAACGCTCAAACGAAGATGATTAAACAAAGAGAAAGAAGGGCTAAACACAGCGTCAGCGGAGCAATCCGTTGGACGCTTTTTTTATGGGTATAGGGTTGGTTTCGTTCATAAAACGGAAAATTCCAATTGCTCAAAGTCATTATGAATTTCAATCTAATGCAATTGTGCGATTACGGTTTCGCAGCCAAACTGAGGTGTTCAAGGCAAGTGCATATGTGCCCCACATTAAATATGGCACCATCATGAGTGCTGCTATTCGGTCGTGTTGCCAAAATAGAAGTGTTGTGGCCAGTACGGTAATCCAGAGGAAAGCAATAATAACAGCGCCGGTAAGCATTCGCCGTAAACCAAAAAATACACCGGACCATAGTGTATTAATAGTGATCTGTAGCCCCCAAAGCCCAAGTGCAAGATCATTGTTTGGCGTTTCAGCAATACGCGTTGCCGCAAATGCGATAAGTAAATAAATTACAGCCCAAATGATTGGAAACAACCAATTTGGCGGTGTCCATGTTGGCTTGTCCAGGTTTTTGTACCAGGCTCCAGGCCGAAAGAAAAAACCAGCCGTCCCCGCTGCGGTACATGTAAGAAGATAGATTGGCAGCAGGCTCATTGAGGATCCTTTTCTTAGGCTTTCTCCATAGGTAATTACATTCAGTCGCGATCTCAATGTGACGCTCAGCGAAACTTACTTGTTAAAGGCTGTCTTAAGGGGCTTGAACTGGTTTATCTCCATTTCCACGCTCTAGGCAGGGCAAGATGTGACTACTAGGACACCTAAATTGGATCCCCTCTAAATCTTATATTATCACATAAAATCAGATACTTGAATGTCTTTTCGGTAGCTCTGCATTAAGTCTGAACATACGCTTTAGCTGTAACCAAACAGGTAGGAGCGGATATGACACATCTGGCAAAGCTTACATTCAAAACAGTTGATCGTAGCTCCAAGCGCGATCCCGTTATAGCGCGACGTGACAAACTCGTAGCAGGGCTCAAAGAACAAAAGCTGGTTCACGCGGCAGCACTCAAAAAAGAAGACCACCGCGTTGAACGACACAAGTGGATGACCAATGACATAGGCGAACGTGTGATGATCAAAACACATCGCCGAGTGCGCCCGTGGTTCTTTGAACAAGACAGTGGCTGGTACGTGCAATGCCGATATGGCGCTCGTGTGATTGCAGCTGATGGCACCAACAATGCTGTGTTTGTGAAGTCATTGGCTGAGGTAATAACTGTTCTAGATGCCTTGCTCAATGCAGCTGCTGCAGGGGAGCTAGACACAGGCATCACTCGAGTGGCAGAGCGGCAACCACGCCTAAAGCCGGGAGCAGCTAAGGCAAGTGCTAATGCCTGATGCAAACGCTGCCAAAATAAGGGTACTTAATGATCAGGCACGGCGCTCATTCAAAGGCTGTCGTGTGGTGAGCACCCAAGGTGTGCAGGCCATGTCCGATGTGCCAAGCATACTGGATCTGGTGCGCTGGTTTGATGCCTTCACACCAGGCAATGACCCGTACGGGGAGCATGACTTTGGGTCATTCAGTTATGCGGGCGAAACTGTTTTTTGGAAGTGGGACTATTACGACGTCGATCTGCAGATGCATTCGCCTGATCCAAGCGATCCCGCTGTGACCACACGTGTGCTGACCATCATGTTGGCTGACGAGTATTGAGCGCAGCCTTACCAACTGCGCTCAAACAAACATCATTTAATCAGAAAATCGTCTAATTCAGCGCCCACACTGGTCAATGCAACAGTAAGCCAGCGTGGTTTGCGGCCACGGCCACTCCAAGTCTGCGACGGGTTTTGAGGGTTGGCATATTTTGCGGCAACTGGTGCTTTTATGTCTTTTGCTCCCATAATCTCCTCAAGAGATACACCAAGTTCAGCAGCTTTTGCTTTCAAAACTTGACGGGCATCAGCTAAGCGGCGCGCTTCAAAGCTGTGGATCGCTTTATCAATATCTTTTTTTAGCTGTTTTAGTTGATCTAAATTCATAGTGTTTAGGTCAGTCACTGTTCACCTCTTTGTTTGCATGAGATTTTGTGTGTGCTCGTAACGCGCCGAAGGTGTCAACTTTGTCGCGAAAAGTCTATGTGGATTAAGATACTGTTAATTTTTACTAACAATAATGCAGTATGAACATTTTGTCCCCCCTCGGCATTGTTGTCGGCTTTGGTATCTTCGGCGCTGTGCTTACGGCACTGGCGGTATGGCTTTTAGGAGGTCCTATCTGGGCCGTAGTTCTGGGGTATGTTCTCGGTGGAATGGCTTACACACTTTTGGCTGGGCTTTGGCTGGCGCGTCCAATTAGCAAGTTTTAACCGCACGCCCGACAAACGGTTGATGTGTCACTTTTGGCTTACAGTCATCGCAACACAAACACAGCAAATCTGCCCATTGCAAAGTGAGCACTATTCCCTGCGCCAGCGACACAAACGCTACTCAAACACTGTGTTCGCGATCACAGGTTAAACACAGTGTTTTAAATCACTGAGTCAAACATACATGTTGCAAACACTGTGTTTGCCATTTTTGCCAAACATACTAAATCCAAACACAGTGTTTGCCTTATTACGCATTAATATCAATGATTTGGTTTTTTTTCTGATGGCAGCTGAGCCCCACAAACCTTGGCAGTAAGCAGCAAAATTGCCAAGCCTAGTGGCCACTCGGCACGATCAATAACATGATTTTCAATCATTGCACGGCAGGGTGATGCGTTATTGGCGGTATGTATTAGTGTCACTCTCTGCACTCGACATGGCACGTCTATACCAACGAGGGGTTTTCAGACCCAAGCGTTTAGCAACACCCTCAATTTTGACAGCATTATCGGCTGCCGCCATCGGCGCCACTGCAGCCAAGCTCTATGCTGCAAAATTTGCGATGCCAGCGGTTTGAGTGCGTGAGCTGCAGCTGAGCGCAACCACACAGCCCAAAACCTCATAGAACATGCATTGTATGAGGTTTTTGCTTAAGTCATTGTAAAACATAGACTTCAGGAAAGACGTCTTTCTGGTAGGAAGACCAATATCTCAGACTTTATACTCAAAGCACACAAAAGCTTAGGTTTTGAGGGGATCAGCACATGCGCCAAGCACAGACACTCAATGATGCACAGCTGCGCCGCGTGATACAGTACTGCCGCAGCCGTCGTCATCCAACACGCGACGAGACAATCATACTCATCAGCTTTTACGCAGGGCTGAGGGCCAAGGAGATTGCAGCGCTGACTGTAGGCAACGTTTTCGACGAGGCGGGCGCAGTGCGCACACAGTTCATCCTCACAGCAGAGCAAAGCAAGGGCGGGCGCACACGAACTGTGTACCTCAACCAACGCCTGCGCCGAGCACTAGTGGAGTACAGTGCGTCGATCAGAACAGCCAAGCCGCATCACGCATTGTTCGCCAGTCAAAAGGGCGGGCACTTCTCAGCCAATACCATGTGTCAGCTGTTCTTGGACATCTACAAAGCTGTGGGGCTAAAGGACGCTTCAAGCCATTCGGGAAGGCGTACTTACATTACCAGATTGGCCAACAAGGGCGTTGGCGTGCGTTTGTTGGCAGAGTTGGCAGGGCATAGTCATATTTCGACAACACAGAGGTATATTGATGTGAACGCAGAGCAGTTGAGTGAAGCTGTGGAGTTGTTGTAGACGCTTCCGGCCCATAGGCGACGGTGCAGGAGATCGCAGCAAACAACCGTATCGCACCTATTTTGCCAGATACAGTGTTGTATATGGATGTCTGTTTCTCAGGCATAGGATCAGCTTATGCTGCCTGTAAGCCCGGCGCGTTGGTCGGATGCAGGCCATATGACTAGGGTATACTAGTGTTGCTCCTAACATCTGAGCAACATATTATGAGTACCACGGATTTCACAAAACCAGAGTAGGTCACAGGAAAGGCTGGCAATGTCAAACGATGCGCTCCCAGTACTTTCCATTATTGTCCGGCGGTTCCATTGTGACTTCAAAGACGACATCCTGCGGTCACTCACCCAACTACAGAGAGCCGCCGCCGATCAGACTGGATATCTCGGACATCATAACAGCCTTTCAGAAGGTGATGAGTGTTGCGAGCTCGTTAATGTCTTCTCATTCAATTCGCGAAAGAACCTCGAAAAGTGGGAAAATTCTGATGCGCGCAATGGATGCCTTGCGAACTTAGATCAGCATCCACAAACGACCACGAAACACACTGACTTTGATGAACTTGCCCAAATTCTGAATCCAACAAGACAGATAAGAAAGTTCGAAATTGTTATTATTTTGATTTTTTGGATACTCTTGTTGAGCGCAATCTTAGACTACCTGTCAGGTTTTTTGCTTCCCACAACTTTCCCGCAAGTATGGAAGTCGACTTTGCTGATTTCAGTCAACGTCATAATAATCAGTTACATTTTTCTTCCTTGGACGAGCAATATGCTGACAAAGCTCAAGTTGCGAATTGCCAAACGCGCATCAAACAAATGAGGCACTTCTGCTAACATTCAAAGTTTCTGATAACTTGGTTTTTTGAGAACTACAGTTGGATAGGTTGCAACCAAGGGTGGCTATGTCCGCTGAACCAGCCATGCTAAACAGCGCAGCGAATAACAGCGTTCTACCCAAGGTGCAGCTTTCTGTCACTCGCTTTCGTCTTGCCGATCTTCAAACTTATCCCGCGACAGCTCATACCGCTTGCCTGTGAGCATGTCCTTCTTCAGGCGCGGCGTTAAATGGCTGTAATGCCGCTCAATCATGCCAATGCTTGTGCCCATCTGCACAGCAAGCGCGTGTATGTCCATGCCATCGTTGAGCAGGGCAAAGGTCGCATAAGTGTGACGTAGACTGTAAAGCGTTCTGTTCTGCCCTGTACGCGGGCATGTAATCAGTCCAGCGTCTGTGAGGAACTTGCGGAAGGTCTGGTGGATGTTCTTGCTGACAGTGCCATCTGGCAATCTAAACACGGGTAGATCGACACGTTGCTTGAGCAGGTCTTCAAATGGGATATGCCGTATGTCCTCAGATCGCTCATGGATACGCTTGAGGTAGTTGATGGTGCCACTGCGGCAGATGATATCCCTGCGCCCAGTCTTGCCTGACACGCTCATCTCCAGATACTGCTGACCACCATCCTCAAACAGGGTCACATGCTTCCACTTGAGGTTCAGCGCCTCTGTACCGTGCCGCATGCCCGTATTGGCCATGATCAACACATAGTCGCGCATCAAGTGCCGCATGTCTGTGGGCTTGCCGGCCTTACCCGCATTAATCCAGCTTGGCAGCTTGCGGATCATTGTCGCGTATTCTTCACGGGTAAAGTCAGGGCGCCGTTCGCTTTTCTCACCCTTGTTGACCAACAGTGGAACATTCTTATGCGCCAGAAACCCTCGCGCCACAGCTTCCTCAAACACACGATTCATGGCTGAGTTATGTGTGTTAAGCGTACTAGCCTTTGGCTCACGCCCCATCTTAGCACGTCGCCACTCGTAAAACTGCTGCACCTTCTCGTAATCAATGGTGGTCACATACTGCGCCCCAAAGAACGGGATGAGGTAGCGCTCAATACACACGATGTAATCCGCAAACACTTTGCGTCCTAAACCAGCATCCAGCTGCTTGCGCATATCGGCGATGGCCAATTTTGCAACGTCGCTGAACTTCTTGGTCACTACGGGCAGATCATTTTTGTGACGGAACTTGTACTCTAGGTATGTGTCGTGGGCATACTCCTTGGCCTCAGCCAAGTCGCGCTTACCCGTGCTGATGCGAATAGTGTGTCCATCGATCACAAAGGCAGCCTGCCAGCGCTTGCTGCGCTCACGCCGATATACGCGCACCTCGCCGTCGAGTATTAGATGTGTGTCTTCACGCAGCTGCCGCATGTCATGCTCCTTGCCACAACACTATGGTATTGTGCACCAACAAGTCTACGGAAGTGTGTGTTTGACGCTTGAGCCTTCTGTGGTGCAAAATGCGCGCGGTTACTCCTCTTTGTTAGGTTGCTGCGAGCCATCAAGGGCGGAAAGTCGACCGTTGCTGCGTCCTAGGCCAAGGTTAACTATTTGCCGAAAGCGGAATTTGAAAAGTTCACGCTGTTTCCCGACAGTCGATATTCATGCTGATTGCGGCGAATGACGGGTCAGAGCGCATCTTGACGCATGCTACGTACACGACGAATGGCGACTTCAAGTCTTGCTAGAAGATATTTTGGCCACCCATACGCCTTCGCAAAGGTGGCCAAATCAGAGCATCATTCGCTGCGCACGATCTCGCTGTAGGCACCACGTAGTTGAAGTGTCACCGTCACCGCTTCGTCATCGCGATTGCGCCAGAACCAGCCGTGTTCACCCGCGAAGGGGGTCTCGAAGCTGCCTTCGCCTGATGTCTGGCCACGACCTCGCTCATAGGTCACATCTTCACCACCTGCATGGGCATGAAGATCGAAGTTGATCCGTCCACCCGTTGCGGACCACGCGTAGGTCATGGTAGCCCCTTCTTCCATGGTTGCTTTGATTTCGGTGAACTCACCAGGGGCCAATGTTAAGGTGATCGCGTCGGTCCAGGCTTCCTGTGCGTGGGCGGTGGAGACGAACAGACCTAAGATGTCATTCATCAGCGATGAGGATTCGTCACCACCATGCAGCAGTTCATCAGCGGCGGCTTCTGCGGCAAGCTGTTGCTTGATTTCGCCCATCTCGGTCAGGCCGAAGATGTTACCTACGCCTGTCGGGTCTGTTCCGTATTCAGCAGGTAGATAGACGCAGACCCCGATGAACACGGCCCCGATGCCAGCGATAATCGAGGAACGGTGCAGTTTTGCCTTGGTGGGCAGGTCTTTGATGTTGGGTTTTGGTGCATTATACATGTTCTTCTCCAATTCTTATGTGCTGGCGATGTAGCCTGCGATTTGCTGGTATGTGAGCAAAACGCCAAGGCCGACCATGATGATGTTCGCGACAGATGCCTGACGCATGAAATTGGGGCTGCGACGCCAATAACCCATGACGATCAGGATCACGAACAAGGCCAATAGTTGCCCAACCTCAACACCGACGTTAAAGGCCAGAAGGTTAGCCAGCAGCCCGTCTTCTGCAATCTCGTATTCGAGAATTTTGGACGCCAGACCCGTGCCGTGGAACAGACCAAAGATCAGCGTGGCAGCCTTGGTATTGGGCTGGAACCCAAACCACTTCTGGAATGTGCCAAGGTTGTCGAGCGCCTTGTAGATGACCGACAGGCCGATAATAGCGTCGATGATATATGCGTTGATGCCCCAGCCGAACCAGACCCCCAATAGCATGGTGACCGAATGGCCGATGGCAAACAGACTGACGTAAATCGCCACGTCCTTCATGTGATAAAGGAAGAACACGACGCCAAGCAGGAACAGGATGTGGTCGTAGCCCGTCATCATGTGCTTTGCGCCCAGATAGATGAACGAGATGATATGCACCCCGAAAATCTCTTGGATGTAGCCTGCGTCCCCGGGGGTCACGTCATGGGCATATGCCGAGGTCGCGAATGCCATGAGCATCAGTAGGGCGGCGGTGAAGATGGTCAGGGACTGACGCATAGGATGCGACTGCTGCCCAGACCGATAGGATCGGTTTGGTATCATTTTGGATTTTCCGTTTGTTGAATGTGATGGATTGGAACGCCCTGTCGGGCGCAGCATCACACGCGTGGCGGCCGATCTAATCCGTAGTCTCTGCAGTCAGGCATAGCGCTATGTGCCATCATCCAGCTTGTGCTGGTCGGCATGACAAAACCCGCAGGTTCACGTGGCGGAAGAAACGCGATGTTGTGGTCATGATCTGCGATCTCATGGCTGTGACCATGATAGGCATGCATCAGGTCAACGATGTCTTCGTGGGCGTGGCCATGTTCTTTGATCTCGGCATGATGTTCCGCGACGATCTTTGCCAGTTCGGTGAAATCATGAGTGACCGAACGAGAGTTCGCGGACAGGAGCATACCAACCGCCAAAGCGATGGTCAGCAGTCCTCTCAGGTATCCCGTAATATGCCCTGTCATTCCACCTGCTCTCGTAGGTCTTGGCCCACTCGTCTGGATTGGCACCTGTTTAAGTCAAAAAAAGAATTCCGACAATCAAACAAAATCAAATGCCGCATGTCTGTGGACTTACCCGCCTTGCCCTGCGTGATCCAGCTTGGCATCTTGCGGATCATTGTGGCGTATTCTTCGCGGGTGAAGTCAGGGCGGCGTTCACTCTTCTCACCACGGTTCACCAACAGTGGGACATTCTTATGCGCAATAAAGCCCCGCGCAACAGCTTCTTCAAACACACGGTTCATGGCTGAGTTATGTGTGTTGAGCGTACTAGCCTTAGGCTCACGGCCCATCTTTGCCCGTCGCCATTCGTAGAAGTCTTGGATTTTTTGGTAGTCGATTGAGGTCACATACTGTGCGCCAAAGAACGGGATCAGATAGCGCTCAATACACACGATGTAATCAGCAAATACTTTGCGCCCCAAACCCGCATCCAGCTGCTTGCGCATATCGGCAATGGTAAGGCGTGCGACATCGCTGAACTTCTTGGTCACAACGGGCAGATCGTTCTTGTGGCGGAACTTGTATTCAAGAAAAGTCTCACGAGCATAATCCTTGGCCTCAGCCAAATCGCGCTTGCCCGTGCTGATGCGGATGGTGTGCCCATCAATCACAAACGCCGCCTGCCATCGCTTGCTGCGCTCACGTCGATACACGCGCACCTCGCCGTCCAGTATCAGATGTGTGTCGTCACGCAGCTGCCGCATGTCATGCTCCTTGCCACAACACTACGGCAGGGCGCACCAACAAGTCTACGAAAGTGTGTGTTTGAGGGCGGACGTTCGCTGCGTTCTGCACCAATATTGGCTAGGCGGATGAAATGTGAGTTCGTTGCGGCGGGGCCAATGCCGACAAAGTAATCGACAATAATTGATGTAGTCGAGGAAGTAAGTCGTTACACAACCAGGACTGTTTCACACGTAAATATCAAATGCTTCGTCAGGACGGGGATAACGGTATGACTAATGCGGTGCATTACGAGTAGCTTGCGTCTTTTGAACGCGCTCGGGCCAAGTTGATCGAATATAACTAAGGATTTCCCAAATCTCTTCATCTGTCAGAATGTTATTAAAGGCGGGCATTCCACTGTTGAAGCCAATCACGCCACGAATTGCGAGTGCACGACTTCCTCCCAGCATCGTATATTCAAAGAGCAGAGCGTTATCATGATGCCATGTATGCCCTGACGCGTCGTGGGGTGGCGCCGGTAACACTCCAACAATGTTTGGCGAACGCCAGTTTGGTTGGCCCTCTAGGTTGGCACCATGACATGATGCGCACTGCTGTTGGTAAAGACGTGCTCCCGCAACAATGTCACGATTCAAAAGTTCATGATCTGCATGTGCTGGTAGCGATACAACTACAGCCAAAACGAACAGCCAACTTTTTGAGTCTAAAAATTGCTGAATGTTCATTTCAACCCTTAGGATGGCAAAGTCAGGACAGACGTCAGAGCCGCTGTGGTCAGAATAACAATAACAATTACCGCCCATTCAATCGATATGGACTTGGATAGATGACCTGCTGCGGTGGGGTCACCCCTGCTCATTTGCGGGATGAACCGAAGCTTGTTGGCCGCAGCGAGGGCCAAGAGGCTTGCTACGAACAACACCTTGATGATTAACGCCTGCCCATAACCCGTACCTACAAGAGATGACAATGACCCGACCAATTCGTAACCCATGTAGACACCTGCAAGGATCAGTAATGGTACAAAAAGCGCTGCTATTTTGCCGAAGCGTTGCCCGACACGTACTGCATCCGACAATCGACTTGGGTCTAGTGCCAATGACCGAAGAGGTGTCAAAACACCAATCCAAATAGAGATGGCGACCAGGTGAAATAGCAACGCAATGCTCAATAGAAGGCTGCCACGATCTGGGATATGCCCAACAGTTACAAAGGACCACAGCGCGAGCCCGCCGCCGATCATTGAAAGGATCCGCCCAACCCGTCCAAGTAACAGTCCAACGATCAACAGCCCAAGACCAGCTAATCGCAAGGCAACAGCCGTTCCAACGGATGTGGACCAAAGCAGGCCTAGCATCTCAAAATCGACCATACCACCTGCATCACCTGTTAGGGCGGCACCAGACAGAGAGAAACCCATCACTGTCGCTGCAATCCCAAGCAAAGCAAAGCCAACGGTGAAATGGCGGTAGCCCGTGATCTGGAAAAGCAAAGTTGTCAAAAATGTACCGACAGCGGTCAGTACACCGAGGTAAAGCGCAAATCTTGTTGCAATAGATGCCAATTCCCAGAGGTCCAGCATTGCTATTTAACCGTAAAGCTAAATGACCCTTTTAAGGGATGACCATCCGCACCAAGACCACGCCATTCGATTAGGTAGTTACCCATTCCTATCGGCGGAACAGGAATAGCGTAGTCAGATGCAAACCCGCTAAAGGCATCTAAATCGAGACTGACGCTCGGCTGATTGCCTTGGGTCATGCTGACCCGCGTCAGTCGAATGGCGCCCTTAAAATCCATAACAATCTCTGAAGGCGTTTTCGAGACGGTGGCCTCGTTGGCTGGTACAGTCGCCTCAAGCGGTGAGTGCGCAATGGCGCTTGTAGCCCACAAACTCACCATCGTGGTGAACATGATATGTTTCATCGTTTGTCCCTTCATGCGATCAGTTGATCCCATTGGCTCTTTGAAGTTCGCGTATGTAAGCGGTGATCATTTTGACGTCTCCACGGGTGACACCTTCAACAGCAGGCATGTTGCCGAAAGGCCAATGGTGCGCACGCACGCCTAATGCTGCGGCCCGCTGAAAGCTTTCATCGCCGTGATGGCTAGGTTCATAGATTTTGTGAACAAGTGGGGGCGCAACACCGTCTTTTCCCGCAGCGTTGACCCCGTGACAAGCCGCACATTTTGCATTGAAGCCCACTTGACCGACTTTCGCTTTATCCGAAAAACTATCCGGCAGAATGACTTTAACCAATGCTGTGTCATCACTGCCAGAAGTTGTGCCTGCACTGACAGTTGGCTCGAATGTTGTCCAAAGCATGTAACTCGCCGCACCAACTACTAGTGCCATCGCTGTGGCGTAAAAAAGTTTCATGTATTCTCTCGTGTTTTAAGTTGTTGACGAAGCATACACCTTCCAGCAGGTGGAGGGTCAATCCTTCTCGTATCACAGATTTGAGAGCATCCACACAGCCATGCCGATCATCATGAGGTTCTCGGTCAGTGAGATAAACCCAAGTGGCACCTTACTATCGCCCCCAACACAGGCACACTTAAGTTCCCGCTTGTCGAGATAGACTGCCTTAAACACGCTGACAGCCCCAATTCCAGCCACAAGAAATGCCGCAGGAGCGGAGAGCCAAGTCAGCACGCCAGCCATCATTAGTAATCCAGACCCTGTTTCTACAAAGGGGTAGACGTATCCATATCGCACCCATCGCTGTGCCAGCAGGTCATAATTGAGAAACATGGTCGCAAAGCGTTCGACATCCTGAAGCTTTTGTAACCCCAACAGCACCATGGAGATTGAGATAAACCATTCGATAGTTCGTCCAGAGAAGGGTGTCCCAAGCGCGACCCATGTCACGGCGAGTGCCATGAAGGCCGCGACCGAAAACAACATAATGACAGGCGTGTAGGTCAGGGTATCCCTGGCTTTAGTGGGCTTGCCAAAATATTCTCTTAGATCATCGAACCCCCCAATACGAACGCCGTCGATAAAGGTCTGTGGGGTCGTTGCAAGGCCATGCTTGGTCTTGAAGGCATCCACTTCTTCTCTGCTAGTCAAATGGCGATCTTCCACCTCGTATCCCTCGCGTTCCAGCAAATCCTTGGATTTCAGACCGTGAGGGCACATACGATCCGACATTACCATGCGATGGAGTGTTGCTATTTTGGTAGCCTTATTTCTTGGCATTTCATTTACCCTTTCATCGGTCTTTGCGAAGTCGTTGCACCTATTTGGACTATCATTTAGTCTTTCCAGCAACTGGAAGGTCAAGGAGGATTTGCATGAACATTTCTGCTGCATCCAAGGCGGCTGGCTTGCCCGTCAAAACAGTTCGCTACTATGCAGATATCGGTTTGGTAAGCGCACCATCACGATCAGATACCGGGTACCGCACCTACGATGATGCATCAGTCCGAAAGCTAATATTTGTAAGACGATCCCGCGCGTTTGGCTTTACCATTGAAGAGTGTCGCGAGCTTCTTGACCTATACCAGGATCAAGATCGCACTAGCGCGGAGGTAAAGCGCATCGCATCTAAACGACTAGAAGAACTCGAAGAAAAGCAGCGAGAACTAAAGTCGCTCCACGACGAGCTGGCACACTTGGTCAAAACGTGTCGTGGAGACCATCGCCCTGATTGTCCAATCATCGACTATCTCGGATAATTAACGACCTTATGCTGGTAGCCTTCAGTCGAGTATTGAAAATAAAGACTTATTTAAGAACGTTGCGGCTTGTCGCGCCAACATCCGCTAAGTATCAAAAACCGAGTAGAGCCTGACACTCACTGTCCCGAACTATGTTCGCCCAAAACTCTGCCAACACAGTGTTTGCAACACAGCATTAGCCAACATGGTTGTTTAGTTATTGATGCAATGGTTGTGCCCATCAATCACAAAGGCCGCTTACCAGCGCTTGCTGCGTTCACGCCAATATACCCGCACCTCGCCGTCCAGTATAAGATGTGTGTCGTCACGGAGACACGAGCACGACACATGATAGCTACCACGCCAGAACGTTCAGCGTTCCCGGGATCATTAGACGTGTTTGTGCCCGTCTGGGGATTCGGTAGGAAACATGTAAACCAACGGGCACCAGGTATTCAGTGGTGTGGGCTTTAATCAACGCCCTCTGCCGATTACCTTAAACATTCCTGTTTCAGTCTCTCGCAAGTTTTTATTCATCGCGCTGTAACAGGCCGCCAAGTTTTCTGAAAAGTTCGTCGCGTGCCGATCCAGGTCGCCACGCAAGAACCACGTGACGTGGGCAGGCGTCGGGGAGCGGGGTGAGGCGAACGTCGCTGCCGCCCACGACCCCCGCTTCAATTGCGAGGTTCGGCAAAAGAGTAACGCCTAACCCCTCGGACACCATTGCAATCAATGTCGTCAGACTGGTCGCTGAAAAACTATCCTGCACCGACAGGATGCGTTCTGGATACGCCTCCAGCGCATGACGCTGAAGGCAATGCCCCTTTTCCAGCAACATGAGCTGTCCGCCCTTCGTCAGTATTTCTGTCCCGCGCGGGACAGGCCAGTCCGCGGGGGTGGCCAGCTGATATCCGTCTTCAAAGAGCGGCATGATCTCCAAAGCCCCCGTATCAAAGGGCAGCGCGATCAGGATCAGATCAAGGCGACCTGCATGGAGCCCCTCAATGAGGCTTTCGGTCATCTCTTCGCGCATGTAAACGCGCAGGTCGGGAAACGCGTTGCGGATTGCGGGCAGGGCATGTGGCAGCAGGAAGGGGCCAATTGTCGGAATTGCCCCTAGTGTCAAGTCGCCCTCAAACGGATTTCGATGGGCCTTTGCAACGGTCTCGATCTCTGCGGTATCCAACAAGAGCTGACGGGCACGCGTCGTGATCTCTTCTCCGACGGTTGTTAGCATCACGGTTTGGCGGGTGCGTTCGATCAATTGAACCCCAAGTCGATCCTCAAGTTCTTTGATGCCCGCACTGAGTGTCGGCTGGGTCACAAAGCACAGGTCTGCCGCACGCGAAAAATTCAGCGTGTCAGCGACGGCTGTAAGATAGCGCATTTGGCGGAGCGTGATCACTTATCGATTTCCTCTATGATTATTAGTTTTATATTCAATTTCCTCTATCTGCGTCCAGCGCGTATCTCTGTCTCATCAAAACGATCAATCCAAGGACAGATGATATGACAGACCAAGTACAACAGCCCGGCGCACGCTTGAACGAACCTGCTCCGGCGTTCGACGCCCCAACAACACAAGGCCGCAAGACGCTTGCTGACTATAAGGGCAAATGGCTGGTTCTCTTCTCACACCCTGCCGACTTCACACCAGTTTGCACCACGGAATTCATCGGCTTCGCCAAGAAACAGGACGATTTCAACGCCCGCAACACAGAGCTTCTGGGCCTGTCCATCGACAGCCACTACAGCCACATCGCGTGGATGCTGAACATCAAGGAAAAGTTCGGTGTCGAGATCAAATTCCCGATCATCGCCGACCTCAACATGGCGGTGGCCCAAGCCTACGGGATGATCCAGCCCGGTGCGTCCGATACCGCCGCTGTGCGGGCCACGTTCCTGATCGACCCCGAAGGCGTGCTGCGTGCGATGGTCTATTACCCGATGAACGCAGGCCGGTCGGTGGATGAAATCTACCGCCTGTTGGTCGCAATGCAGACAGCCGATGAGAATTCTTGCGCGATGCCTGAAAACTGGAAACCCGGTGAGCCTGTGATCGTGCCGACGCCAGCCACGCCAGAGGCCGCGATGGCCCGTGCTGATGAAGGCTTTGAGACTGTGGACTGGTATTTTTCAACCCGCATGCTCTGACACGAAGGGCGGGCCATCATGGCCCGCTCACGACCGCCCCACTTTTCCACATCTGCCTAGCGCAGTGAATTCATACCCCAAGGAGCAAGACCCATGACTGACGTATCCCAAAAGAACATTGACGCCCTGAACGCCGTATTGGGTGAAACATTCCGCCTCTATATCCAGACGCACGGCTATCACTGGAACGTAGAAGGTCCCAATTTTCGCCAGCTGCACGTGATGTTTGAAGAGCAATACCAAAACCTCTGGGGCGCTTTGGACGAGATCGCCGAGCGTATCCGCACTCAAGGCGCCTATGCGCCGGGGTCTGTTGCCGACCTGATGGCACTGGCCACACCGGAAGATATGCCCGCGCAATCCGCCGAAGAAATGGTGACAAAGCTGGCGGCTGGCCATGAGGCTCTTGCCGACACGCTGCGCAATGCTATCGAAACAAGCGGCGACGCGGGTGACGAAGTCTCTGCCGGTATTCTGACA
>Ga0228634_1001236_pt1 | contig 15300 bp, 13 predicted proteins | sample 42DmetaG_FD_190063 | JGI IMG/M metagenome (GOLD analysis project Ga0228634, IMG submission 190063) | Seawater microbial communities from Monterey Bay, California, United States - 42D | ecosystem: Environmental > Aquatic > Marine > Coastal | place: USA: California | collected 2016-09-27 | reverse complement strand
ATCTTCCCAGATCTCTTTGGTGATCCCGATGATATAGTCCGGGAAATCTTGGAACTTTTCGTCAAAACCCTTCATGGGGCCTCCTTTGGTAGACGCGCCGAGCCCCGCACCAGCAGGGGGCCGTCAATTTCGATCCGACGCACGGGCGCGTCGGGTGTGGTTATGCGGGTCAGTATTTCTTGGACGGTGGCGTCAACCATGCGGCGCGCAGGTTGGCGCAGCGTGGTCAGGTCATAGCTGGGCCAAGCGGCCATTGGCACGTCATCGTAGCCCACGACCGATACGTCATTTGGAACGCTCAGCCCCATAGCAAATCGTAGATGGTCCATGACGGCCATGGCCATATGATCATTGCCGACAAAAATCGCATCGGGTGGCTCAGGCATTTGAATCAAGGTCTGGGCCGCGTTCATCGCTGTATCACGATCAAACATGCCGTCAATTTGCGCGTGCACCTCTAGGCCTGCCTCGCTTAGCCCCGCAGCAAAACCCTCTGCGCGTTCACGCCCGGTACTGGAACCCTGCCAGCCGCTGATATGTGCGCATCGCTGATGGCCCGCCGCCGCCAAGAAAGCCGCGATTTTGGCTCCACCTGCGCGGTTAGCAGATGAGATCGCGGAAAGCCCCTCCCCGATGACAGAGCGGTTGAAACACACCACAGGAATGCCTGCGCGCGCACATCTTTCAGCCAGCTCACCACTGAGGTTGATGGAGGCCGTGATGATCCCGTCGACCTGATAATCCATCAGACTTTCGATGACATGGTCCACGTCGCCTTGGGTGTTTCCCGCCATAAACACCAACAGGTGATAGCCTTCTTGATCGAGGGCTTCACTCAGCTTTTGCAGCGCATCAGCGTAGAACGGATTGTCCAGATAGGCCACGACCAACCCGATGATCCGGCTGGAGCCTGTAATCAACGAACGCGCCAAAACATTGGGTCGATAGCCTAATTCCTCTGCCGCGTCGCGTACCTTTCGGGCCATTTTTTCTGATACGGATGAGCCGGGTGTAAAGACGCGGCTCACCGCCGATTGGCTCACCCCCGCCTTGGCCGCGACGTCCATTGAGGTGATCTTGCGGTTCATCCGGCGGTCCACCCGCCATCGACCAACAACGACGTGCCGGTCACCATCGCACTCGCGTCCGAGGCCAAAAAGACCACGGCGCCCATGATGTCCTCCACCTCTGCCACGCGGGGCAATTTGATTTTGCTCTCGATCCAAGCGCGCTTGTCTGGGTCCGCGAATGTGGCGGCTGTTAGGGGCGTGCGGATGAACGTGGGGCACAGGGTATTGACGCGAATACGTTCCGGCCCCCACTCGATCGCCATGGCCTTGGTCATGCCTTCGACCGCGTGTTTGCTGGCGCAATAAACGGCTCGGTCAATCCCGCCGACATGGCCCATTTGGCTGCTGATCTGAAGGATCGATCCCCCACGGCCCACCATTCCACGTGCCGCCTCTTGGGCGAGGAAATAGGCCGCGCGCACATTCACCGCCATCACCGCGTCAAAGTCGGCTGGTGTTGTGTTCATGGCCGAGGTGTGACGTGCAAGGCCCGCAGAATTGCACAGGATATCAAACGGCCCCGACTGCGCAAAACAGGCGCGGACCGCGTCATGGTCCGTCACATCCAGCACGACGCCGGAACCGCCCAAGGCCGAGGCGGCCTCGGCCACCTGATCGGCACTGCGGGCGGCGACTGTGACTTCCGCCCCCGCCTCCGCAAGGGCCGCAGCACAGGCCAAGCCTATGCCCCGCGCGCCGCCGGGCACAAACGCCCGTTTACCGTCAAGCCGAAAGGATGGGGTTTTGGGCAAAGGGGTCATGGTCGCTCCGGTCAAACTGCATAGGTATGCAATCGGAATGGGCGGCCAAGGTCAAGCCTGTCCGCCACCCAACGCCGCCATTCGCGCAAAAACATCGACGCCCAACTGAGCATAGACGTCCAACAGATCCACCAAAACCCAGTTCTCGCGGATCAGGTCGCCCTCAACCCGCCAAAAATCCAACGACCGCATCGTCATCTTTTGACCCGTCGCGGGCAGGCCCAGCCAGTTCGCGCCGCTCAGCGTCATCTCCATCCCCGGCCAGGCAGTGAAGCCGACATAGTCGCCCTCCGCAAAGAAATGCCCCTGATCCATCAAGGCGCGGCGGTCCGGCATCGCATCAAGGAAAGGGATCTGGTGATGCCGCCTGAAGCCCCGGATGCCACGCGCGGTACCAATGCCCGCAGGCCCGTACCAGCTGCAACGCGGATGCCAGTAGCGGGGCAATTCCATCGCCGCCTCGCCCTCGCGGGAACGCCCGAGGCCCGTGAGCATATCACCAACAATCCCCAGCGCGTGGGTGCCATCGCCAGCGATGGTCAGACCGTCTTGGGTCGCGGGTCCGGGCACAAGCCATTCCCGCCCAAGCGAGGGCGCAAGCGGCCACACACCCGCCTGCATCATCAGTTCGGGGATATCCCAGATAGCCTGCATCTCGACCACGCGGTCGCCTTCAATCCGAAAGAACTCATGAAAGCGGATTGCGGCCAGCCGGTGGGTCGCTCGAATGCCGAGGAAAGGGGCAGAAAACTGGCCCATATAGTGACCGCCGTGGCCAACCCACATCTGACCCGCCGCGTCATGGCCTGCCATCTCAATCCATGTGCGCCGCTCGGCGTCGGGCATGGCGTCATACAGGGGCGCAAGCGCTTGGTCCGCCCACGCGTCCGGCCCGGTACCTGTGACCCAAGGCGCGCCAAGTTGGATCAAGGCGTCAGGCGCAAACACTTGGCCCAGCGCGGACCGCGCCTGCGCCAAGGTGCAATCAGACAGCGTGCGAAGCGGTTGGACAACGGCTTTGGGATCCATTTCAGGCCTCCTGTGAAGCGGCAGTGATTAGGGAGCGATGAGTGTTTGCGCCCATTTCGTGATGGATGCAACGGCGGGATCGGTCATCCCGGGCGATAGAATATCCCCGGCGATAACGTGGCTGTAAGGGTCATCATCGGGGCCGACCGTAACAGGCTCCAGCTGGACCGGTCCGCCCCATTTCGCAGCAACCTCGCGGGTAGCCGTGGAGGAGACGACCTGATCAGCGTCAGAAAACAGGAACATCGCCGGGAGCTGAGCCGTTGAGACATCCAAACCCGCCACATAGCGTACAATCGCCGCCATCGGCATCGCCGCAATCGTTGGATATGCGCTGGTCCAATAGGCGCCGTGAGCCTCATTCCGAACCTCAAAGCTGCGGTTCTGCCCCGCGATGAGTGGCGCCCAGTAGCGTGCGGCGGGCCAGCTCAGCAATTGCCCCGCGGGATTGGCCAAGCCGAAATTCGGCGACACGAACACATGCCCAAGGATACCCTCCGAAAGGCCCGGATCTGTGGCCGTCGCAGCCGCGAGGGTGCCACCCGTGGACGTCGAAATCACGAGGATTTGGCCCCCGATCTTGCGGCCAATCGCATAGGCCTCGGCCACATCCTGCAACCACGCACCCGCCGTGGCCGTGGCCATCGCGGCGCCATCTTGGCCGTGCCCCGTTAGCCGCGTGAAATACAGGTTGGCCCCAAGCGCCTGCGCGACCCGGTCCGGAACGGGGCGAATTTCCTCAGAACTGGCCGAAAAGCCGTGGATGTAGACAACCGCCACATCGGTCTGCGCGCCGGGAAGCCCATGCCAACGGATGCGTTTGTGGGTGCCGGGCCGCAGGTTGGGCACAAGGGCCTCTGACTGCGCCAGATATGCATCAAGATCATCGGGCAAGGCATTAGGATCAAATGCATTTGCAGCCTCGACCGGCTCATATGGGCCAAACACCCATAGCCCCGCCCCGATGGCCACCAGCACCGCGATAACCCGCGCTGTCCACGTCAAAAATTCAAGCATCAATTTTTCCTCCACCCTGCATGGATAAGGGCGAAGCAATAGGCCTGCGTCAAGACGCAGAAACTTCCGCGACGCAGCGTTCGATTAGGTGCAGGCATTCAGGGTCGGAAAAACTGTGGTCCTTGTCCTTGACCAACAAAAGCTGCGCATCGGGGCATTGCAAATGATCCAAAAGACGCGTGGCCTCTGATGTCGGGACCGCGTTATCTTGGGTGCCTTGCACCATGCGGACAGGGCAATTGAGAGATAGAGGCGCTGTCAAAACCCGGTTCTCAGCCCCATCGTCGAACAGCCGTTTGGTAAAGATATAAGGCTCGCCATAGTCGCTGGGCTGGGCCACCTGGCCTTCGCGCAACACTGTGGCGCGATCTGCCTCAGACAGACCATCCCAATGGCGAGTTGTGAAATCAGGTGCAACGGCAACGGTGACCAACCCCTTAAGACGTTCCGGCATCTCGCGCGCGAGCAGCAGCGAGATCCAACCGCCCATGGAGGAACCCACCAAAACCAGCGGGCCTGTCGTCAGTTCGTCCAGCACGGCGCGCGCATCATCGCGCCAATCGCCGATGCAGCCATCGGTAAACGCACCCGAGCTTTGCCCATGCCCTGAGTAATCGAACCGCACGAATGCACGACCTTCACGGCGTGCGACGGCTTCTAGGTGGGTCGCCTTGGACCCTTCCATGTCAGATTTAAAGCCGCCCAGAAAAACCACGGTCGGCCCTGCGCCCTCGGTGCGGTGATATGCGATGCGGCGGCCTTGGGTTGTGTCCAAATATTGCACGTGCTGCTCCCCTCTCGTTTTTTACGGTTATGCCGCAAAGAGCGAAGGGTGTCAGGCCTTGATTGAGGACGGCCTAGCCGCTGACGTAGACGGATTGCTTGGGGCGATAGAACGTCTTTTGATTGTGCAGCCGCCCCAACAGATCATGAATGTCCTTAAGCTGATCCGCCGCGTCATCGGGCGTGCCAGCGCCAACCAATTGCGCCTCATTGAGCGCGCGTTTCTTGCGGCGCAGTGCTGCCTCAATCAGGTCAAGGTCTTCTACACTCAGATCAAAAGTCCGGTTGGGGGTGGGCATGACGACGGCCTTTGTACAGTTACAAAACTTTCTTATCGGAAACATGGCGCGCAAAAGCGACTTTTCCAGTATTTTCTGCGACTTAAATGCCTATCTCAGCATACATTTGCATACCCAGATCAGGCGCGGGTTGACGCCCCCGGCGGCACCCGTCACAAAGCGGCCGAACATATTACCCGCAACCGGGCGCTCCGTGGGCGCCAAAACGACGGAGGACACAAACGATGTCCCAGATCACCCTCACCTTTCCCGATGGCAACACACGTGACGTAGACGCTGGCACCACGCCCGCTGAGGTCGCGGCGGCGATTTCCAAATCGCTCAGCAAAAAAGCGATCAGCGCGCAGGTCGACGGCGCCCATTGGGATCTGGCATGGCCGCTTGAGGCCGATTGCACCATTGCAATCAACACGATGCAAGATGCAGAGCCCGCGCTAGAGTTGATCCGGCACGATCTGGCCCACATCATGGCCCGCGCCGTTCAAGAGTTGATGCCTGACACAAAGGTCACCATCGGCCCCGTACGCGACAACGGCTGGTTCTATGACTTTGACCGCGCAGAGCCCTTCACCCCCGAGGATCTGGGCGCGATTGAAAAGCGGATGAAAGAAATCATCAACGCGCGCGAACCCGTCCGCACCGAGCTTTGGAGCCGTGAAAAGGTTCGCCAGCACTACATCGACAACGATGAGCCCTATAAGGTCGACATCCTTGATCGCATCCCCGAAGGCGAAGACATCCGCATGTATTGGCATGGCGAATGGATGGACCTGTGCCGTGGCCCGCACCTGCAACACACAGGCCAAGTGCCCGCCGATGCATTCAAGCTAACCAACGTCTCGGCGGCATATTTCTTGGGCGACAACACACGCCCCATGTTGCAACGCATCTACGGCGTGGCCTTCCGCAACCGGGACGACCTCAAGCAGTACATGACCTTCCTTGAGGAAGCCGAAAAACGGGATCACCGCCGCCTTGGGCGCGAGATGGACCTGTTCCACATGCAAGAAGAAGCCCCGGGCCAAGTGTTCTGGCACCCCAACGGCTGGCGCATCTATACCGACCTACAAGACTTCGTACGCCGCAAGCAGCGCGCTGGCGGCTATGTTGAGGTCAACACACCTCAGGTCGTCGACCGCAAGTTGTGGATCGAATCCGGACACTGGGAAAAATACCAAGAGAACATGTTCATCGTTGAGGTGGACGAAGATCACGCCCGCGAGAAAGCTGTCAACGCTCTCAAGCCAATGAACTGCCCCTGCCACGTGCAGATTTTCAACCAAGGGCTTAAATCCTACCGCGACCTGCCCCTGCGGATGGCGGAATTTGGGTCCTGTGCGCGCTATGAGCCCTCGGGCGCATTGCACGGGATCATGCGGGTGCGCGGGTTTACGCAGGATGATGGCCACATCTTCTGCCGCGAGGACCAGATCGAGAGCGAGACACGCATCTACATCGACTTCTTGTCGGACATGTACCGCGACCTTGGCTTCACCGATTTCCGCGTCAAGTTTTCAACGCGGCCTGAGGTACGCTCCGGCTCTGATGAAGTGTGGGACAAGGCCGAGGCTGCGCTGTTGGACGCCACCCGGGCGGCGGGCATTGAGCCCGAGATCAACCCCGGCGAAGGTGCATTCTACGGCCCCAAGCTTGAGTTCGTTTTGACCGACGCCATCGGGCGTGATTGGCAATGCGGCACGCACCAAGTGGATTTCGTCCTGCCTGAGCGGCTGGACGCCAGCTACATCGGCCAAGACAGCCAACGCCACCGCCCCGTGATGCTGCACCGCGCGACACTCGGCTCGTTTGAGCGTTTCATCGGTATCCTGATCGAGGAACACGCGGGCAAACTGCCCTTCTGGCTCGCGCCGCGTCAGGTGGTTGTTGCCTCAATCGTGTCGGACGCTGATGATTTTTGCACGGACGCAGTGGCGCAGTTGAAAGCCGCTGGCATCAAGGCAGAGACCGATTTGCGCAACGAAAAGATCAACTACAAGGTCCGCGAGCACTCGCTCGGTAAGGTGCCCGTGATCTTGGCTGTGGGCCGCAAAGAGGTTGAGGACGGCACAGTTACCCTGCGCCGTTTGGGTGAGAAACAGACGCAGGTACTACCGCTCTCCGAGGTGGTCGAAATGCTGGCAGCAGACGCCGTAGCGCCAGACCTGCGCTAAACCCCAAAGGACGCCTGAACAGGCTTGCCCCACCCCAAAGTAAGCGTCCCGTCGTGATCAATGACGGGGCGTTTCATCAAAGTCGGATGCGCCTGCAAAAGCGTCAACGGCTCTTGCGCCCGCTCCTTCTCCGACAGGCCACGCCATGTGGTGGAGCGCGTGTTTAGCAGCTCACTTCCCAAAACGTTAAGAAACGCTTCAAGCGCTTCAGCGCTTAGGGGCGCGTCACGCACGTCGTGAAATTCCGGTGCAAAACCGCCCGCTTCCAAAGACTTAAGCGCCTTGCGGCATGTATCGCACACCTTGATACCGTATAATTTAACCATTCTATCCCCCTGTCACGCGACCTAACGAAAATCGTGGTCGCTGCGCGTCGCCTTGTCTTTGATGGTTTACGCAATACTTAATTTCCCATCAAGCTTACGGCCGGGGTGGCTGAAGCAAAGAACAGACGCCCATGGGCGAACGGACAAGTAGGAGACACCGGGATGGCCACCGGCACTGTAAAATGGTTCAATACAACAAAGGGTTATGGTTTCATTGCCCCTGACGACGGCGGAAAGGACATCTTTGTCCATATTTCTGCGGTCGAACGCGCGGGCATGACGGGCCTGCGGGATGATCAAAAAATCCAGTTTGAATTGCGTGAGGGTCGCGATGGCCGATCCTCGGCGTCTGACCTCGTCGCTCTCGACTGACGCTTGCGTGCGCGCCCCGCATCACACCGGGGCGCGTCAAAGCATCGGCTGGCTTATTCCGCCCATTCCCACGGTTGCGCATAAACCCCGAGGACCTTCGAGATGTCGCTCTCGTCCGCCTCCCCGGTACGGGTCACATGCGCGACGAGGCCACGCTTTTTGTCTTCGACCACACGTTCGACATGGGCGGCAATTCCTGCCTCGGACAACGCGGCGTTGTACACCCGCATGATTGCGGATTTACGAAGGTCAGGCTTAAAGATTTTGCCCACTGCTGTCTTGGGCAACTCCTCCATGATCTCAATGTACTTTGGCTGCGCGGCGCGCTCCGACACGTGCTGCTTGGCATAGGTCATCAACGCGTCACTTGTGACATCGGCGCCAGCAACCAGCTCAACATAGGCGCAAGGCAACTCACCCGCGAACGCATCTGGCTGGCCGATGGCCCCGACAAAGGCAACTGCCTCATGACCTGCAAGCGCCTCCTCAATTTCTGCGGGGTCAATGTTGTGCCCCCCACGAATAATCAAGTCCTTGGCGCGCCCGGTGATCCACAGGTAGCCGTCCTCATCTATCCGCCCCAAATCACCCGTGCGCAGATAGACATCGTGATAGAACAGGTCTCGGTTTTTATCGGCCTCTGTGTAGGTGCTGCCCTCTAGCACCCCAGGATTATCAACACAGATCTCTCCGATCTCATCGGTGGCGCATTCGACAACCGCACCATCTTTAAGCCGCAAAATTTTAACGTTGGAATGCATGAACGGCACCCCAACTGAGCCAACTTTTTTAACCCCATTCACCGGGTTGCACGACACAAGACACGTGGCCTCGGTCAATCCATACCCTTCGATGATATTAACCCCAGTCGCTGCCTCAAACCGGTTAAATAACTCAACCGGCAGCGGAGAAGACCCAGAAAATGCTGTCTTCACGCTTGAGATATCCGCATCCACAGGGCGCTGCATTTTGGCCGAAATCGCCGTAGGTACGGTGATGATGAAACTAATCTTCCATCGCTCAACCAACTTCCAAAAGTTGTCGAACACGCCCTCGCCGCGGTACCCCTGAGGCGTAGGAAACACCACATGGGCCCCGGACGTAACCGCCGCCATCAAAATGACATGGCAGGCAAAGACATGGAACAACGGCAATGGGCAGATGATGTTGTCATGTTCCGTGAACAACAATCGATGCCCGATCCAGCCGTTGTAAATGATACCCGCATAGGTGTGCTGCGCCACCTTAGGCATACCCGTGGTGCCGCCCGTGTGGAAATACGCCGCGACGCGGTCCCCCGCACTGTCGGCAAAATCAAGGCCATCACTGCGATGCCGTTGGCACTCAGCCTCAAAATCCAAGATGCGCGCCTTGTGCGTAGCAGCAACCTTGGGCCGAACCAAAGGCACCACAAACCGCTTGAGCCCCTTCAAATAGCCTAACAGATCCACCTCCAACACGGCTTCAACATTTGGTGCCAGCGCCACGGCCTCAGCCACCTTCTGCGCAACATCAGTCTTGGGAAAGGGCCGAAGCGTGACCACAACCTTGGCGCCCGTCTCCCGTAGGATCGAGGCGATTTGCGCAGGCTCCAGCAAAGGGTTCACCGGACACACAACACCCGCAACCGCACCACCCAACAATACGGCAGGCGTCTCGTTGCAGTTGGGTAAAACGTAGGCAACCGTATCGCTCTCACCCACACCCAATGACCGAAACAGGTTGGCAGCTTGCGTTACACGGCCATGGAACTCAGCCCAGTTTAGGGTCACAGCCGGATCAGACGCCCCTGAAAACAACTGAAACGAAATGGCCGGGCGATCAGAATGCCGCGCCGCAGTCTGAGACAACAGCTGATACAGCGTCGACGCTGGTGCGACATCCGGCCAAGGCTCGGTACGCTCGATTTCCACAATATCGGCTTTCGACGCAAACGACGCCATGATGCCACCCTCCCTTAATGACCACGCCGCATCGGACGCTTAGCATCAAGAATGCAAAACAGCCTCACACAAAACAACCGTGACGCTGCGTGCGAGCCGCGCCTCCTTTGTTTCAAAAATACTCCGGGGGAGGCCGCAGGCCGGGGGCAACGCCACCTAAATCAAAAATGCCCCCATAAAGGGGGCACCTTTTAGACGTTTGATTTATTCCGCTGCGACACCGTCAGTGAATTGCAGCCGCGCCAGTCGGGCATACAGCCCCCCCTGCGCGACGAGGCTATCATGCGTGCCCTCTGCAACGATCTGACCCTCCTCAAACACAAGGATGCGATCGGCTTGTTTCACCGTCGCAAGCCGGTGCGCCACGATCAGCGTCGTACGGTCCTTGGACATTGCCGTCACAGCCTCTTGGACCAGCCGCTCACTTTCAGCATCCAACGCACTTGTGGCCTCATCCAGCAATAGAATTGGCGCATCGCGCAGGATGGCACGTGCTATGGCGATCCGCTGTTTTTGGCCACCCGACAACATCACGCCCCGTTCGCCGACATAGGTGTCATAGCCCTCAGGCAAAGCCGACAAGAACCCATGCGCAGCGGCGGCTTTGGCGGCGGCCTCAACTTCTGCATCGCTCGCCTCTGGTCGCCCAAAACGGATATTTTCACGCGCAGAGGCCGCAAAGATCACCGCTTCTTGCGGCACCAACGCCATGGCCTTGCGGAAAGCCGCACGGTTCATCGATTGCAGGTTTAATCCGTCCAGGCGGATTTCGCCCTCGCTCGGGTCGTAGAACCGCTGGATCAACTGGATAATCGTGGATTTACCCGCCCCTGATGGTCCCACGAGTGCTACGGTTTCACCCGGCTCAACGCGCAGCGAGACACCGTTCAACGCCGCTGTTTCCGGTCGGGCCGGATAGCGGAAGGTCACATTGTCAAATTCCAACGCCCCGCGCCCACCATCGGGCAGCGCTTGGGGCACCGCTGGGTCTGCGACGGCGTCTTGTTCTTCAAGCAGTTCAACTAAGCGCTCGGTCGCACCCGCGGCCCGCTGCAACTCGCCCCAAATTTCGGATAAGGCTCCAACTGCCCCTGCAACCATGATCGCGTAGATCAGGAACTGGATCAGCTCCCCGATGGTCATGATTTCGGCGCGCACATCCCGCGCCCCGATCCACAACACGCCCACAATCCCGACAAAAATCAGTGAGATCACGATCACTGTCATCACGGCACGGGTCTTGATGCGGGTCTTCGCGCTCTCGAATGAGGCTTCGGTGACCGAGGCGAACAGGTTCGCGGTCTGACGCTCGTGCGTAAAGGCTTGTACGGTTTGCGCGGACAACAGGTTCTCTGATGCTTTGCCAGAGCTATCCGCAATCCAGTCTTGGTTTTCCTTGCTTAGGCGACGCAGCCGCCGCCCCAACACGATAATCGGCACCACGACCAGCGGCACAATCATCACGACAAGGACCGACAACTTGGGCGTGGTCCACATCATCAACCCCAGCCCACCAAGGAAAATCAATATGTTGCGCAGCGCAATTGAGACGGACGAGCCAATGACCGACAACAGCAGCGTCGTGTCCGTTGTAATCCGGCTCAAAACCTCACCCGTCATGATTTTTTCAAAGAATGAGGGGCTCATGGTGATCATCCGCGCGAACACCGCCGTCCGAATATCCGCGACAACGCGCTCACCCAACCGGGTCACAAGGTAGTACCGCAACCCTGTCCCAATGGCCAAAAGCCCAGCTATCCCGAGGGCCGCCAAGAAATACTTGTCGAGCAATTCAGACGATCCCATCTGAAACCCATCCACCACTCGCCGCACGGCAAGGGGCAGTGTCAGGCTAACACAAGCGGTCAGAACAAGGGCACCGATGGCCGCGAACAACAACGTCCGGTAAGGCGCCATGAACGGCCACAGGGCCTGCAAAGAGCCTATTTTCTTGGAGCGCGCACGCTCTTCCTCGGCCGGTTTAGGCTGGGATACCGGAGCCGAAGCCGAGGCTTGGCCAATGTCAGTCGCATCAGTCATGTGGGTGTGTCCGCATCGTTTGCAACTGCTTAAAGGCCCATGTCGAGCGTGACAAGCATCCGGCCCAAACTGGAGCGCTTTGCCGCGCCGCTATGGGCACCCGCACTTCAACGATACTCTGGCGTGTAATGGGAAACAGGTTGGAGCGGGCGACGGGAATCGAACCCGTATCATCAGCTTGGAAGGCTGAGGTCTTACCATTACACAACGCCCGCGACCTTGTGTTGGTGAGTATTTGACCTTTTGAGTGAGGTCAAGACCCACAAAGCGGCTACGCCCGCATGACCGTAAGCCTGCCCTGGCACCAGCACGACCAAAGAGACGCGGGAGTTCAACCTTGCGCAATCCAGTGATAGCAACAGCCCTATGACCTCGGCCACGCCAACGCATTATTCAACTGTTTCTCGCCCGTTCATTGCGGACTGGCTCGACGCCCTGCGCCCGCTTTGCACTGAGGCTGAGTACCAATCGCTGCTGGAACGCTCCAATCTCATTGTGGACCAAAACCCATCTCAAGGCAGGGTGACTTTGGATCAAATCGTAGGTCTCTATCAACGTGCAGCGGTCGAGACGGGCGATGAAATGATGGGTCTTTGGAGCAGGCCAATCAGACCGCGCGCGCTGCAACATCTTTTGACATCTGTACGTGAAGCGACCTCACTGCCGTCTGCGCTGTACCGCTTTTCGACATTCTGGAACCTGCTTCTGGATGACTATCAGTTCAAACTCACACAAATAGATGCGGAATGGGTTCTATCCCTAAGCCCAATGGGCCAGAGGCATGTGCAGCGATTTGGGCATATGTTGATACTCAAATTGGCCCACGGATTGCTGTCGTGGCTTGCACGGCGCGAAGTCCCGGTCAGCCGGGTCGGTTTCGCTTTTGAAAGCCCCAGTTTTGCGCAGGACTATGCGGTTATTTTCCCGGCAGCTGTTGCCTTTGACACGTCCGAAACGTTCATCGCTTTTGACCTACAAGGGCTTGGACCCGTTCAGATGCGCAGCACCGCCGAGCTGGACTTGTTTCTAGAAAACGCGCCCCGAGATTGGATTTTCACCAGGTCCAGCGAACACACTCAGGCGTTACGTGTCCGAAGCTACCTTAGTACCGCAGGATGGGACAAAACCACGCTGAACGACGCGGCCCGCTATATGCACACAACGCCGCGCACACTGATGCGTAAGTTGCAGGCTGACGGGGTATCGTTCCAATCCATCAAGGATGATTTGAGACGCGATATAGCCATCCGTCACCTGTTGGTTGGTGAAAAGAGCGTTGAGGCCATTGCCCATGAAGTCGGTTTTTCCTCGGCCGCAAATTTCCATCGGGCCTTTCACCGATGGACGGGAAATACCCCGCGTGCCTATCGGCGCCAGACGAAAGATATTGTCACTTTTAGACAATAACCTGTCACCTCCCGAGATTTATCGGGACAAGCCAAGCCGTTAGGTTTCAACCAAAGCCTTCGTATGCGGGCTAATTTCAAAATCACCTCTGAGCACAGGCCCTAAGGGGCGTGGCAAGATGTGACTATTCTATATATCGAGGGAAACAACACATGTCCGAAAAACTCAGCGCTATTCTTGAGATCGCCCACACCCATGCCAAAGAGGTTATCGCGCCGAATGTGGATGCGTGGAACGCTGCAAAAACATGGCCGCGTGATGCTTCCGATAAGGCGGGTGCCGCGGGATTGATGGGGCTTTACGCGCCAGAAGAATTGGGCGGGCAAGGGTTGCCTTTGGCTGAGGGTATTCAGGTTTATGAACAACTCGGGCTTGGCGACGGCGCCTACGCCTTTGCCCTTTCGATGCATAATATCTGCACCTTTGCAGGTTGTGGCTACGGCACGGACGCTTTCAAAAACACATGGGCGCGTGATCTTACCTCTGGCCGTAAGCTGGCAAACTTTGCACTGACGGAGCCGCAGTCGGGGTCTGATCCGATGCAGATGTACACACGCGCCACCATTAACGGTGATGGTACGTGGACCATCAGCGGTAAAAAAGCATGGGTCAGCTTGGCGGGCGAAGCCGACGTCTATTTTACCGTCGTCAAAACCAGCGATGCACCGGGCCACAAGGACATGGCCATGATTGCCATTCCAGCGGATGCTGAGGGTATCAGCTTTGGCCCGTTATATGACACGCCGTCCTACAACTTTCTGCCAATGTCAGAGATGCATCTGGACCGTGTCGTTGTGAGCGAAGACAATATCATCCTCCCGATCGGTCAAGGCCTGCAGGGGTCGCTGATGGCCATTGATATCGCGCGGGTGTCCATCGCATCCGGGTGTTGCGGACTGATGCAAGCCGCACTTGATACCGCACTGTCTTATGCCAAGAACCGTAAAATGTTTGGCGGCAAAAACCTCGATCTCGATGGTATCCAGTGGATGCTCGGCGAGGTTGCGACCGACCTTGAGGCCTCTAAACTGCTGTATCGAAAAGCCGCTGAGGCGCTCGGCACGCCGGAAGGCCCCTTGATGGCCGCGCACGCAAAACGCTTTGTGCCCGACGCGGCGGTGAAAGCTGCGAATACCTGCACTCAGGTCTTGGGCGGTATGGGCCTTTTGCAACCGTACGGGTTGGACCGGTTGTCCCGCTTGGCGCAAATGTTGCGGATTGTTGATGGCACGACGGAGATCAGCCGGGTCGTCATTGGCCGGGCCCTGCAGAAGCGCGCAGCGACACTGCCAGATTTACCCGTCCCTAAAGGATTTGGTGAGACAGACGAAAATCCCGGCTCAATCGCGGCTGAGTAGCCCAGACCTACCTGCGCGCCCGCACTTAAGCCCTTGATCTGGTCAAATGACATGATGTCTTTGCCATCTATTTTGACCAGATCACTGCCGCGCAGATACCTTTGATGACCGCGCTCAGAACGCGCGCCCAAAGCTCAAAGCTCTCGGCCGGCTTTGAGCTCTTGAACCCGCAAGTAGCCGTTTGCGCCAAACTTTGTGATCAATCGCGGCGGCAACTTGGTGGGGTCCGCGTCCGCGAGCATACGGTCCAGACGATCTGACTTCGTGTTTGTCGCCAACTCTGCCGCGAGGATACCAGCCAACGTGCCCCGCGTTGTGCCCAGACCGTTCTGACAGCACGCCGCAAACAGCCCCTCATCCACTTCGCGCACAACTGACACGTTGTTCCGGCTCAGACAAAGCCGTCCGCCCCAGCGGTACTGCATGTCAACGTCAGCCAACATTGGAAAGCGCGCGCAGAAGGCGCGATCATGGTCCCGCGCGACGCGGGTGATACGGCGTTGATCCACCTCCATCGCGGGATCAAAGGTGAAGCGATTACGCACGATAATTCGGTCACCCTCCGGCGACGAAATACGGCGCACAGTCGTCCCCATAGGATCTGCGGGTGTGATGCCCCAAACGCGCTGGCCACCCAGCCGAGCCATCTCTGCGGCACTAAGGGGCCGCGTCATAGAGGCATATGTGAACACATGCATCAGATGGTTTTCGAGGAAACCAAAGC
>Ga0228634_1001233_pt1 | contig 15324 bp, 24 predicted proteins | sample 42DmetaG_FD_190063 | JGI IMG/M metagenome (GOLD analysis project Ga0228634, IMG submission 190063) | Seawater microbial communities from Monterey Bay, California, United States - 42D | ecosystem: Environmental > Aquatic > Marine > Coastal | place: USA: California | collected 2016-09-27 | reverse complement strand
TTTACAAAAATTTTTTTATATGAACACAATTCTTTATAAAGCGGCTCCGGTTGGTGAGTTAATCGATGCGGATGAAAAAGCCGGAATCATAAAAGGTTATGGATCATTCTTTGGAAACAAAGATTCTGATTCTGATATAATTATGAAAGGCGCTTACAAAAAGACAATCGCCGAGAATGGCTCGAGAGTTAAATATTTATATCAACACGATATGAATCAACCAATCGGGAAAATGACCGAACTTTATGAGGATGACAAAGGTTTAGTTTTTGTTGCAGAGATTGCTAAAACGCAACTTGGAAAAGATGTTGTTGAATTAATGAAAAGCGGAGTAATAACCGAAAATAGTGTAGGTATATTACCAATACAAAAGCAAGACAAAGGAGATTATAGAGAAATAAACGAGGTAAAACTATATGAAATTAGCGCCGTTACATTGGCAGCTAATGATCAAGCTAAAATATTAGACGTAAAAGGAAATGTAGATTTAGAAAAAGTTTCTAAAAGATACGATAGCCTTTCTAAACTATTGCGAAAAGGCGACATTTCAGACGAGATGGGTTACGCTATTGAAGCAGAAGTATTAAAATTAAAATCATTATTTATTGAGTTCACGAAGCCGACAGAGATTATCACTTCGCCGAATGTTGAAGTAAAAAGCAATGATTCCGAAGTGTATAATTATTTATTAAATTCATTAAATTCATAAAAAAATGAACGAAGAACTAAAAGGTCAAATAGACGGAATTAGCAAGTCTATTGACGCAAAAATTGAAAAATCAAATTCAGACGTTGTAAACAATGTCGTAGAAAAAGCTAACGAAATTGTAAAATCAGGAGTTAGCGAAATGGCTACTAAATTAAACGAGCGTTTAGACGCTATGGAAGTAGCAAACAAAAAACAATTCAATAGCCAAAAGAAAGTAACTTTTAAAAGTGCTTTAAAAGAGGCGTTGGATAATGGAGCCGTAGAAGGAATTGCAAAAGGTAATTCAAGAAGCGCATCATTTGAATTAAAGGCAGATATGACTATTGGCGCTGATTTTACCGGAGAAGTAATTCCGGCGGACAGAGTACCAGGTTACAAATTTGATCCTACAAGACCAGTTCACGTAAGACAATTACTAGCTACTGGATCAACTCAATCTGATGTTGTACGATATGTAAAAGAATCAGGATATTCTAATGGTGCCGCTGCAACTGCTGAAGGTGCAACTTTAGGACAATCTGATTTTGATATGACTGCGGCTGATGCTAACGTAAGAAAAATCGGAACATACTTCCGTATTTCTGAGGAAATGTTGGCTGATACGCCACAATTAACGTCGTACCTATCTGCAAGAGCGCCAGAGAAACTTTTAGAGGTTGAAGATGCTCAAATATTAAACGGAAGTGGAAGCGGTGCTAATTTAAGCGGAATCATTACTGATGCAGCTGACTTTGACGTTTCTTCAAATGGTGCTTTTTATCAGTCTGTTGAGTCTGCAAATGAGTTTGACGTTATTGTTGCTGCATTGAATCAATTATCTTTGTTAAACTACAACGCTGATTGTATTATGTTAAATCCTACTGATTTTAACAAAATCTTATTGTTAAAAGATTCAACTAACAAATACTTGAAAGACCAAGTTTATAACGGATTACAACCTTCTTTTTCAGGAGTGAAAGTAATTCAAAACACTGCTATCGCTGCCGGAACTTTCTTAATTGGAAACTTTGGTGTTGGTACTCAGTTATGGGTTAGACAAGGTGTGAACGTTGAGTTCTTTAGAGAGGATGGAACTAACGTAAGAGATGGATTTGTAACTGTTAGAGTAAGCGAAAGAGTTGCTTTAACAAACTACTTACCAAATGCGTTTGTAAATGGATCTTTTGCAACTGCAATTGCAGCATTAGAGACTCCATAATAACTAAAATAATTTATTTTAAAGGGCCTAGATTAATTTCTAGGTCTTTTTTTATGCCCTTAATTTTCAAGGGTTTACAAATAAAATGAAAAAAAACTTTAAATAAAAGTGAAAATATTTTTTTAATTCCAAAAAAAGTTTTATCTTTGAGTATGGAAAGATACGAAGTACACATTGACAACAATTTATTTAAGGTTTACGACACTAAGACCGACAAGTACGTAACTAAGGGTTACAAATATTCAAGATACGCCCACAACATACAAGCAAATCTTGAATCTAAAGAAATGTATAATTAAAACAAAAACAAACAAAATGAAAAAATTACAAACAGTTAAGGAATTAAAAGAAATGTACACAAAAGAAGATATAAAAAATATCTTTGAAGATAAAGGAATGTACATCAATACAGTAAATGAAAAAGGAGATAAGCACGATGGTATGACCATTGCCTTTAACAAGGCAAATAGTCTTTTTTATTTTAGTAGCTATGTTCTTGCTTATCACTATTTTTTACAAATGAATTGGATATAAAAACAAAACAAAATGAAAAAACTTCAAACATTAGTATTGATTTTAGCGCCTAGCTATTTTATCGTCAGATTATTAACCGGATTAATTTTTAACGTATAATGAGCAAACCAAAACACTACGACAATGGCGCAAACTATGACGTCATAGATATTGCAAACGATTACAATTTATCCTTTGCTAGAGGTAACGCCATAAAGTACATTGTAAGGGCGGGAGTAAAAAACCAAGATACAGAGATTGAGGATTTAGAAAAGGCGATTATTTGCTTAGAGAGAGAAATTAATCATTTAGAAAAAAAATAGCTATGGATGTATTTGATCACCAATTAAACGAACATTTAGAATCGTCAGAAGAAAAGAGCGAATGTATGGAGTGCGGAGTTGATGTACAACTTGGAAAACAATATTGTTGCTTTGGTTGTTTTGATTCATCTAATAGGTAGCGCCTAAATGATTTTTATTGACTTATAACCTACGTTAAAACGTGGGTTTTTTTATTTTGCTATCTTTACAATATGGATAGCAACCAAATTGGATGTCTTGCTGAATACAAATTTGCAACTGCTGCAATGGAGAAAGGCTTTTATGTTTCATTTCCTTTACTTAATACTTCGAGATATGATTGCATTATTGAAACACCAAAAGGATTGCTTAAAATACAAATTAAATCAGTTCATAAATTAACAAAAAGGCCTAGAGTTTTTTTGAGAGATACAAAACTAAAAAATTACAAAACTAAAGACGTGGATTTTTTTGCTATTTACTACAAAGAAAAAGACGGATTCTTTATTTTAAAAAATGACGGCAAACAAAAATCAATTGAATTAACATCGCCTAAATATTTAAAATTTTTTAATAACTTTGCAGAACTTTAAATGTTTTGAATTTTGTTTTCCAACGAAAAGGCGTCGCAATCTAATGTGGCGCTTTTTTTTTATCTTTACAAAAATATTCATAATATGAAACTAAAAATCAAACAATCTATTTTAAAAGGAGACAAGCGTTACAATGAAGGCGATGTTATAGAGTTAGACGCAAATACTGCTAAGAATTGGATTAAAAAAGGTTTAGGATCAAAAATATCTAAAAAGAAAGAAAAGCAAACCTTTGAAACAAAAGAACTAAAGGTTGAATTTAAAGAAATCAAATCAGATGAGACAAATTAAAATTAACGCAACAACCGGAAATGAAATATTAACGGCGCAAAATGTTAAAGATTATGTTCGTATTGATACAAGTGCGGATGATAATATAATTACCGCAATGATTTCTCAGGCTCGTATTTGGTGCGAAAATTATATTTCAAGAGATATTGTTCCAAAAAATAGAACGTACTACCTGGACACAACAAACGGATTGTTTGATTTACCTTTTGGGCCAATTGCTAGTGTTTCAGAGGTTACAATTAACGGAACTGCTACAACTGACTATGAAATTATTGGTTTAGATAATGAAACTATTGAACTAGACGGAGGCTTTGCCGAAAGAGTTAAAATTACATATGTAACTTTAGGAATAAATGATTCTTTAGTAAAACAAGCGATGTTGCAACTTATATCAACCTATTATGATAATAGAGCAGATTTTACAATTGAGCAAAACAATGTTGCAGAAGTACCAACATCGACAAGAAAAATTTTGACGTCTTACAAAACTATGTTTATTTAATGGATGCCGGAAAACTAGATTCTAAAATAACAATAAAACGATTAGTTAAATCGTCAGATGGTTTTGGCGGTTATAATTCAACTTTGTCAAATATTGCAACCGTATGGTGTAATTTAAAGCAGATTAGCGGAGATATAAGCGACAAACTAGGAAAAAGAACACAAGACGTTCAAGTCGAAATAATGATGCGTAAAAATACCGCAGATTTAATTCAATTGGGAGATATATTTATTTTAGAGGGTGGATCTCAACAATATCGCATAAATGAAAAGTTTGAGTTTGATTTGGATTTTTATACTAAATTATTAGCAACAAAGTCTAAGTAAAATGAATATTAAAATCGACCAATCAGATTTGGCCCAACTTAAAAAAAAGTTAGACAATTTGCGTTCCTTTGATAAAAATACATTATCAAAAGAACTTGGAACGGCCGGTTTAGATATTGCACGAATTGCAAAAAAAAATGTAGCGTCTGATTATGGTACGCTAAGGCAGTCAATAAAGTCAGAAAAAAAGGGTAAAACTGTTGAGGTAATAGCGGGAGCAAAATATGCGCCTTATGTAGAATTTGGAACGGGTGCATTTGTAACTTTTGATGATATGCTAGAATTAGGAATACCGAAGAGTTACGCAGCACAATTCAAAGGCGCCAAGCCAGGTTATATGAAACCTCAACCATTTTTCTTTGGCTCTGCTAGAATAGGTCTAAAAAAATTATTAATGCGCTTAAATGGCGAAATTAAAAAAGCAATAGAGTAAGATGTTAGAAGCAATTCATTATGTTAGAAAAGCAATTATCGCAAAGTTAAACGGCAATGTTTTAATTAATAGCGTTGCAGTTCCGGTTTACAATCGTATTCCAACGGATGCAACATACCCATTAATAAGAGTTTATTCAGTTTCAACAGACGAAACAGACCAAAACCAACAATCTTTTAACACCGAAACAATAACACGAATTGAATGTATTTCAAAATTCTATTCAGATGATGGCGGACAATTAGACACAAATTTAATGGTTTCACAATGTCTTGAAAATGTAAGAACAAGATCATCAAACTACATTGATATAGCTACTGACGGATTTAATGTTTATACAAGTGTAAACAATGGCGTTACTTACTTAGAGGATGATTTATCAGATTCAACTTATTTTAGAGGTGTAATTGAATTATCAAATAAAATTGAACAAATTTAAAAAATGAGACAAATAAACAAAATAATTATACATTGTAGCGCTACGCCTGAGGGTAGAAAAACAAGCGCCGAAGAAATAAAGAGTTGGCACTTAGAAAGAGGTTTTTCTGATATTGGTTATCATTATATTGTCCATTTAGACGGATTAATTTCATATGGTAGAAACGTTGAGAAAATTGGCGCACATTCAAGAGGTCAAAATAAAATGTCAATAGGCGTTTGTTATATTGGAGGTTTAGATGAATCTTTAGACGCTAAAGATACTAGAACGCCACAACAAAAAGAAAGTCTTTTAATCTTGTTAAAAACACTAAAAAAAATGCATCCTAAAGCGGTTATTTATGGCCATAGGGATTTTAGCGAAAAGGCTTGTCCGAGTTTTGATGCGTTTGATGAATATAAACTTATTGAGTAATGCCGAAAAAGAAATTTAAAGACACAAAGGTTGGTCAATTTATTTTAAATAAAATACCTGGATTTGTTGGAGACGTACTTCCGGAAAAAGGGGTTTTAGGAGTTGTTAAAAACTTAATAGACAACGAGTCAAGCATTTCGCCTGAACAAAAAAAAGAATTAAATGACGAACTGATTGAGTTTTATAAACTAGAGGTTGCCGATAGGGATTCAGCAAGAAAACGAGAAGTTGAAAAGGCTAAATCAGGAGGCTTTGACTTAATGTTTAACTTAACCGGTGTTATTGGATTAGGCGCCTTTTCTTTTATTATTTATGCGATTGTGTATTTGCAAATTCCTGAATCTAACAAAGAGGTTTGGATTCATTTAATTGGTATTTGTGAAGGAATTGTATTATCTATTTTTGGCTACTTTTTTGGATCTGCCGTTAGAAAAAATGATTAAAAATCTATAATTTTAATTTTTGTATTTTTGTGAATATAAAATTAAAATAAAAAAAATGGCGTCAGATTTATATTATTCTAGTGAATTTCAAAAATTATCATTCGGAGACAAGGGTTTAAGAGTAATAGCTGCATCAGCTACATCTTTAGCGGGTGAAAACTTTTGTGCAATTCAAGCAATAGAATCTTCAGTAATTTCTTGTGACATTGATACCATAGGAGGCGATACTTCAATAAGTTCGTTATCTATGAGTACCGGTGTTGTTATTTATGGAAACTTTGATGATGTTAGCGTTGCAAGTGGTAAGGTTATTTGTTATTTAAGATAAAAGTATATGATTGGATTAGGTCTAAATTTACAAATCAATCAAAAAAGTATTTTTTACTCTTTAATAGTTCAAAATTACGTTGCAAGAGTTATTGCTGACGGCGGAACAATTGAGGCAATTGATTGCGTACAATCAAAATTGTCTTTGTAAAAAATAACATAATAAATAAAACTTTAAAAATATGTCTTTAGCGGATCAAGCAAGTCTTTTATTAATCCCTAGTGGTTACAAATCTCAAAAACTTTATTCTATATTTCCTACAAATGGAGTAGGAGATTTTGATTTTTCACGAAGTGGATCAGCCACAAGAATAGCACAAAACGGATTGATAACTACTGTTGATTCAAATGTACCAAGATTAAACTATTCAATGATTGATGGTAAGGTTGTAGGGTGTCCTAGTCTTATTTTAGAGCCAGTTAGGACGAATTTAGAAACTAAAAGTAATGAGTTTTCTACTTGGGGAACAGTTAGCAATACAACAAGAACAGCAGATTATATAATATCCCCAGATGGAACATTAAATGGAACACGATTGCAATTTACTGCTAATGGTTATGTTGCTAACACATCTCAATCATTAGCGACATATACTGTGTCTTGTTATGCGAAAAGAAATGATAATGGCACACAAAATGTTGGTTTTTTTACAAATGGTAGTGGTGTAGTAAATAGTGCTTGGGAAATTACAAGTGAATGGAAAAGATTTACATATACTTACACTTCTAGTAATACAAGTTTTGTTGGAATTGCAAGTAATAGTGGTGCTGATATTTCAGTTTATGGTTTTCAAATCGAACAAGGCTCATATCCAACAAGCTATATCCCAACCAACGGAAGTGCAGTAACTCGTTCAGCAGAAACTGCTAATGGATCTGGAGATGCAGCTACGTTTTCTGACTCAGAAGGTGTTTTGATGGCAGAGATTAGTGCGTTGGCTGATGATAATACAGATAGAAAAATAGGTATTGTTCAAGGTAGTACACAAAATCAAGTTTCAATAGGTTATAGTATTTCTACAAAAAAAATACGAGCAATAAGTTATGATGGAGCAGTAAAAGGTGAAACTTTTACAAATGTTGTTGATGTTTTAAATTCTAATAAAATCGCATATAAATACAAAGATGGAGATAATCAATTATGGGTAAATGGTTTTTTATTAGACACAAACACTAACACTAATATATTAGATGGGGTTACACTTGATAATTTAGGGTTTGATGCTAATGCATCTAATTTCTACGGAAAAACTAAACAACTACAATACTACAATTCAGCATTAACAGATAGCGAACTAGAACAACTAACGTCTTGGACATCTTTTTCAGATATGGCACAAGCACAACAATATTCAACAAAATAAATATGGCAAATACTTTAAATTTAGGAACAGATGGTAATTGGGCAACTAAAGAGGGTAGTACCTTAGCATACAATGACGAGAATGACAACTACAAGCCTCTGCCCTTTACATTCACAAGAGCATCAAGTGCAACTGTTGTAAACAAAGCAGGGTTAATTGAAACAGTAGGCAATGGAATACCAAGAATAGATTTTTTAGGTAATACACAAGGTGCTTTAAAACTTGAGCCACAGAGTACAAATTTAATAAATTATAGTAATTACATAACAAGTATTAACAATGTCACTGCATCTTACAATGCAGCCGAATCTCCAGAGGGAATATTAAATGCTCCTATATTTACTGCTACAAGTACAGATCCTTTTGTTAGGTCTTCAACTTTTTCAATAACAACGGGGAATACTTATACAATGAGTTTTTATATAAAAGGATTTGGAACATCCGTTGGTAAAACTTGTGCAGCATCAGCTACAACGCTTGGAGGCACTACATTCACTTTAACAGATTCTTGGCAAAGAATTTCGTATAGTGGAGTTTCAACAAGCACAAGAACAAATGCTCAATTAAGAATAGATGCTCCCAATGTTGGTACTGTTGTAGGAGAGCAATTTTCTGTTTGGGGATTGCAGACAGAAAACCAATCCTATGCAACGTCTTACATTTCAACACAAGGTAGTGTAGTAACGAGGGTGGCTGATAGTTGTAATAATGGTGCTAATGAGCAAGTAATAAATTCAACAGAGGGTGTATTGTATGCAGAGGTAAGTCTTTTATCTCCTGCGACAAGCAGTGCAATAATATCTTTGAGTGATGGTAGTTCTAATAGATTGTATTTTGAATTTTTTACAGCAAATAGACTTTATACTATTATTGAAAATGGCTCATCATCATTTAATACAGTACAAACAATCACACAAACCAACAATAATAAACTTGCCTTTAAATATAGTGCAAGTAGTTGTAAATTATACATAAATGGTACAGGGTATTCTTTTGGTGGATTAAATTTTTCAAGTGGAACTTTAGATACTTTAAATTTTGCATCATCAAACGGAACATCTGCTAAATTTATCGGAAACGTAACAGACGTAAGAGTTTACAACACATTATTAACGGATAGCGAATTAGCAACATTAACACAAGTGTAACAATTACATCTATAATAACAACAAGAGTAAATAATAAAATAAATAAGTAATGAGAATAGCAAAATACGAATTTGATTCAAGAGAACAAGCACAAAGTAAAATTGATGCTCTTGGAACTGCAACTGATGAAGATGGAAACGAATATCCAACTCACAAAAGTACCATTGTACAATTAGGTAATATTGTTCTTGAACAAGGGGAATATGACGAAGAAGGAGAAGAAGTAATTGCTCCAGTATTGTCAGAAGGTTGGCATATTGACGTATGTTGGGATGATGCAGATATTACTACAATAGAAGAAGAAGCAGTTTTAGATGAAGATGGTATGATAGTAACTCCAGAGGTAGTATCAGTAAACCATCCTTATGGTTGGAAATCTTATGCAATAGACATTGAGGGTAACGGAGTACATTCTTTCTATGGTTTAGACTACGATTCACATAAAATGTAATAAAAGTGGATATGCAAGATATTAAATTAGGTGCTTTAAACTTAATAACCTTTATGGTTAGCTTTTCTAACATTGAACAATGGTTAAAACTAACCTTACTTTTAGTGTCTATTGTCTACACAATTATGAAAATTATTAATATGAGTAAACAAAATAAAAATGGCTAATAAAATATCAGAAGATACACAAGTACAACTAGACTTAAAAACTATTGGTATTATTGTTACTGGTGCAGTTTCAATCGCATCTGTTTATTTCGCTTTACAAACAGATATAGAACTTGCAAAGCAATTACCAGAGCCAGAGATAAAGAAATCAGAATATGAGTTAAAAGACGAGTTAGTCCGTACAACGATAATAAACATCAATGAAAAGGTAAATAAGAATAGTGAAAAGCTAGACAAGATTGATGAGAAACTATTTCAAATAATAAAAAGATAATTATGAAAACTTTTTTACTTGTAATATCACTTTTATTTTCTGTAAATCTATATTCTCAAAAAGTTACTTTATTGTATGTTAATTCAAGTTGGAATAAAAGCAATGATTATAAAAATTTAGGCACACTAAAAAACGTAAGAGTTTTAAAAGTTAATTATGATGATCAACCAAAGAAGTTTAAAGAACAAGTAAAATCTGTTCCGGCTATAATATTGTTTGATGAAAACAACAAACTAAAAAGAGTGTGGGAAGGTGGTTTATCAATGAGATTAAATGTCGAGCCTAAAGAGATACAAACAATGATAAATAAAATAATAGGACAATAAATTGAACTATTTTCATAAATAAATATTTTCGTATATTTACACAAAATTAATAACAATAAAAATTACATAAATGGCTACAACCGGAGTATTTAACGGAACTAACTTAATTTTAACAGTGGAAGGTGCCACAGTTGGACACACTACAAGTTGTTCAATGTCTTTATCAATGGACACGCCGGAAGCTACAACCAAAGATTCAAACGGCTTTTCTGAGTACATCGGAGGAGTAAAAGGAGGAGAAATATCTTTTGAAGGATTAGTAGTATATGACGATAGCGCAAACGCTATTGAAATGGCTGATTTTCTTTTGGCAAGAACTCAATTAACTTGTGTTTTTGGAACTGCTGAAACTGGAGACGCAGTTTATACTGCTGAAGCGTTTTTATCTAGTGTTGAAATGTCTGCTGAAATGGAAGCTGCCGTAACTTATAGCGGATCTTTAACCATTACCGGAGCAATTACTAAATCAACTAACTAATTAATTTTAGTTTACTTATATAGGGCCGCCGTCAATATTTGGCGACGGCCTTTTTTTACATTAATTTTAAACCTTAAAAAATGACAAACAAAAAAAGAGGTTACATTGACATCAAAGTTGGTAACAAAAACAGAACTCTTCATTTCTCAATGAACTTTTGGTCGGAATTTACCGAGCAATTAGGAATAAGTTTAGCCGATATTGGCGGAGCATTTCAAAACGGAATATCAATAAAAGGATTAAGAGCCTTAGTTTATTCTGCAATCTTAGCAAACGACCAAGAAAACGGAAACGAAATAGATTATAATTTATTTACTGTTGGCGCTTGGTTGGATGAATTAGACGCTGAAAAAATAAATGAAATTGTTGAGGTAATGCTACAATCTAAAATTTTAGGTAATAGTTTAAATGGCGAAACTGAAACTAAGGGAAAGCGTCAGCCGTCAAAGAAGAAGTAAATTTTGAAACTTTAACTGATCACTACATTGGATTAGTTGGAATAAATCCTGACGATTTTTGGCGGCAAACCTGGAGAGAAAACGCTTTAATTGCGCAACACTATCATAACAATATTAACTTAAATTGGGAGCAAACTCGTTACATTGCCGTAATGATTCACAACGTGCAATGTGAGAAAAAATCCCAAATGTTAAAGCCTGAAGATTTATTTCAATTACCAAGTGATATTGTAAGAAAAAAGAAACGCTCAGAGCCTAAATCTACCAAAAAACAAATGGATGATTTTATGGCAAAATATGAATCAATGACTAACAAAAAGACGTTAAATTAAAAGCGTCTTTTTTTTTGTATTTTTGTTTCAACTTATTTAATACTATGGCCGAACAGAATTTAAAAATAAATATCACCGGAGATTCCTCCAAGTTAAAAAACGCACTAAGTTCTGCGAGTTCTAAATTATCAAGTTTTGGCTCAAAGATGCAAAGCGTTGGAAAGTCATTATCAACAAGACTGACTTTACCTTTAGTTGCTGCCGGTGGTGCCGCTACAAAAATGGCTTTTGATTTTGACAAGTCTATGACTTCAATTCAGGCGCTTGTAGGTGTTACCGCAGAAAAGGTTTCAGAAATGGGTGAAGCCGCTAAAAAAATGGCGGTTGATACCGGTAAAAGTTCAAAAGAAGCAGCCGAAGCGTTGTTTTTTATAACTTCAGCGGGTTTACGAGGTAAAGAGGCAATGGATGTTTTAGAAATGTCTTTAAAAGCGGCGGCAGTAGGTTTAGGAGAGACAAAAACAATTGCTGATTTATCAACTTCAGCAATGAACGCATACGGCTCAGAAAGTTTATCTGCCTCAGATGCAACTGATATATTGACGGCCGCAGTTAGAGAGGGAAAACTTGAAGCGTCAGCGTTAGCCGGTGCAATGGGTGGAGTTATTCCTTTAGCATCAAATATGGGAGTTTCTTTTGATCAAGTTGGTGCTGCAATGGCCGCAATGTCAAAAACGGGAACAGATGCCGCAACCGGTGCAACTCAATTAACGGCAATACTAGCATCATTAAAAAAACCTAGCAGTCAGGCAGTAGATGCTTTAGATGCTATGGGAATGTCTACTGAAGGCGTTCAGCAATCACTAAGAGAAAAAGGCCTTTTAGATACTTTGATAATGTTGCAAGAGGGTTTAAAACAAACCGGACAAGATACAACTGCATTATTTCCAAATATTAGAGCATTAAAAGGAGTTTTAGATTTAACCGGTGCCGGTATAGAGGATAATAAAAAGGTTTTCGATGCGCTTACTGATTCAATGGGTGCAACCGACAAAGCGTTTGAAAAAACGGCTAAATCTGCATCATTTAAAATGACGCAAGGATTTAACGCAATGAAGGAGTCTTTAATGGAGGTTGGTCAAGTTATTATGATAACAGTGGCGCCATTGATAAAAAGATTAGGAGATTTTTTCACTTCACTTTCTGAAAAATTCAAAGCGTTATCGCCACAAACAAAAAAATTAATAGTTGTTTTAGCGGGTATTGCTGCGGCATTAGGGCCAGTTTTAGTTTTGGTCGGTAGTTTAATAAAATTTTTGCCGTTGTTGGGTTTAGGATTTTCAAATTTAATGTTTGTTATGACCGGCCCTATTGGTTTAATTGTTGCCGGATTGACTGCAATTTCAGTTGTTATTTATAAAAATTGGGCGGGAATACAATCCGCTTTGGTAAAAATAGGAAACTATTTTATAGAATTATACAATAATTCATTGCCTATTCAATTAGCAGTAAATACGCTAATAATGAATTTTAAAAATATGTTAGCCGTTGGAAAGTTTGTTTTTTCTACTTTTTTAACAATAATAAAAACTTTTGCAATAAATTTTATGACACTATTTAAAGGAATAGGCGACATTTTAATGGGTGTTTTTACCTTTGACGAAGACAAAATTGTTCAAGGTTTTACAGACTTAACAACTGGCTTAAAAAACAATTTTACAAATGCATTTGATGCAATTAAAACAGACGCCTCAATATTAGGTGGATCTGTTGTTGATAATTTTAATGAAGCGATACAACAAAAAACAATTGCAAAAATAGTTATTCCGGTTGAAATGGCGGTTAGTGGTGCCGGTACAAGTGAAGAAAGTGTTGCTCCAAGTAGTGGTGGCGGTGGTGGTGCCGATAGTGGTTTTGGAGGTGTTCCAACAAGACCAATGGCAACCTCTGCAATGGATGGAATCAGCGGTGCGGGAATACAAACTCCGATTAGCGATATGATTGCAGCGGATACTGAAAGGATTCCGGAAGTAATGCGTGAGCAACAAACCGCATTGTCACAATCTAGATTAGACGCTTTAAATAGAGCCGCTGAATTTAATCAAGGTGTTAATAGAATTTTATCACAAGGAGCGTCTCAATTAGCAAATGGAATTGGAAATGCAATAGGAAGCGCAATCACCGGTGGTGGTAAAATGGCAAACAAATTATCCAAAGTGCTTTTAGGAACTATCGGAGGTATGGCAGTTCAATTAGGTAAACTAGCAATAAAAATTGGTATAACCCTTGAAAAAGTTAAATTAGCCTTTAAAGGCCCGTCAGGGTTTTTAGCTATTGCTGCGGGTGCGGCTTTGGTTGCTTTAGGAAGTTTGTTTAAAGCGGGTGCGGCTAAAATTGGCGGTGGCGGCGGTGGAAGTCGAGGTAGCGGCGGTAGTGGAAGCAGTTACACCGGAGGAAATACTGCCGGAGGTGCTACGGCTTTTGCAAATGGTGGAATTATTAGCGGCCCAACAATGGGATTGGTTGGTGAATATCCAGGAGCAAGACAAAACCCGGAAGTTATAGCGCCATTGAACAAGTTACAATCTATTATGGGCAAATCTAAAAATGGAGGAAATATAAATGTTAGCGGAGAGGTTAGAGTTGATGGTCAAGATTTATTGATTGCAATAGAACGAGCAAACGAAACTGCGGGAAGAGTTTACTAAAACAAAATAATGGCATACGGCGTAAAATATAGATTAGAGTTTTCCGATGTTTTAGGATATGGAAAAAAAGTTGAAATATTAAAAAAAGATTATACCGGCGACGTTCTTCCAATGGTAGGGGGTGCAAATCCGGTTTCAATATCTTGGCAATCTTCAAATGATTTTTACAATCCAATAATTGGCTCAAAGTGTCAATTATCTTTGTTTGTTACAGATGACGTTTCTTATGATGATTTTTATAAGTTCGATGAACGAGAATACAAAGTGATTGTTTACTATAAACAAACGCAATCAAACGAATATAATGATCGAGTTTCTAACGATGGCGGAAATATTGAAAGTATTGATTGTGTAAGTAATTTAATTGATAATTATACAGATACGGATGTTTGGGCAACTTATTGGTCAGGTTTTTTAGTTGTAGACAGATACAAAGAAAAAATGATTTCAACGCCTTTTGCGGTCAGTTTTAACGCTTTTGATGGATTAGGTACCCTAAACAATTTCAATGGCACAATTGGCTATAATAATAACAATGCGCCAATAAATATAACAAACCTTGAACGTATTTCAGAAATACTTCAAAATTTAGATTTAGATTTAGACATTTACATTGCATCTGATATAAAATACAGAACATTTGGCCCGGTAACAACTAGCGATTTTGAGAATATAACAACTTTAGATTTTGGTTTTGATGAACTTAATGGGGATTATGGATTGCTAAACGCAAAACAACAACTAGAACTTTTATTAAAACAATTTAATTTAAGAATATACCAATCATACAATAAATGGTATATTGTTGAGGTGACAAATATTTTTGATTATTACGTTAAAGATATTATTTACAATGAGTTACAAGAAACAGCAGTTACACCTACAAATATTAGAAATAGAATCACAACACAATATGAAAGCACCTCAAAAGAATATGTTGATTTTAGAAAATATAACTATCTAGGTGCTAGTCTTGTAAATGAAAGGAGACAAATACTTTTTAGCAATAAAAGCGATTTAAAAGAAACCGGAAATAGTTTGTCAAGAGAGTTTTTGCAACCAGCATCACAAGTTCATATTGTTGGAAGTTATTTAAAAACAAAAAACGCTTTTTATAATTCAGGCTTTGAATATGGAGATTATGGTTTTAATATTTTAGAAAGTCAGTCTGTTTCATATGGTTTTACG
>Ga0228634_1001229_pt1 | contig 15359 bp, 13 predicted proteins | sample 42DmetaG_FD_190063 | JGI IMG/M metagenome (GOLD analysis project Ga0228634, IMG submission 190063) | Seawater microbial communities from Monterey Bay, California, United States - 42D | ecosystem: Environmental > Aquatic > Marine > Coastal | place: USA: California | collected 2016-09-27 | reverse complement strand
AAAAACCTCAGAATCCTAGAGGTAATCATGCAGTGGTTGGTCTTTATTTCTACCCTAACTCTGTTGTGGAGATAGCTAAAAATATAAAACCTAGCGCAAGAGGTGAGTTAGAGATAACAACAATAAATCAAGAATATTTAAATCGTGGGGAGTTAAAAGTTGAACTTATGGGAAGAGGTTTTGCCTGGCTAGATACTGGAACACATGAATCATTGATTGAAGCCTCTAATTATATAAAAATGATAGAGAGTAGACAAGGATTAAAAGTAGGCTGTATAGAAGTAATGGCATGTGAAATGGGATACATTTCTACCGAAGAGCTTCTAAACCTCGCCGAGCCTCTAAAAAAGAATGGCTATGGTCAATATTTAATTGAAAGAGCAAAAGAACTATAAAATGAAGTTTAAAAGATTAAAAATTCAAGATGTTATTTTATGTGAACCTGAAGTTTTTGGAGATGATCGCGGATATTTTTTTGAAACCTTCAGACAGGATAAATTAGACGAATTTTTAGGATATTCTATCAATTTTTGTCAAGATAATGAATCAAAGTCCTCTTATGGAGTTTTGAGAGGATTACATTATCAGCTAGCACCATATGCTCAAACAAAACTTGTTAAAGTTATTGAAGGTGCAGTCTTAGATTTGGCTGTTGATATTCGCAAAGGTTCACCAACATTTGGAAAGCATATAGCCATAGAACTTTCAGCAGAGAATAAAAAACAACTTTTGGTGCCAAGAGGCTTTGCGCACGGTTTTGTTGTGCTTAGCGAAGAAGCTGTTTTTTCTTATAAAGTAGATAATTATTATCATCCAGACAGTGATAGGGGTATTGCGTTTAATGATCAATCGCTAGCTATTGATTGGAAAATAGGATCTGACCAATTAAAACTTTCTGAAAAAGACATCAAACAGCCTTCTTTTAGAAATGCTGATTATTTTAATTACTCGACAAATTTATATGAATAATATTCTTGTTACTGGTGGTAATGGCCAGTTAGGCTCAGAGCTTAGAGAAATAGCTCTAAATGATACATACTATAGCTTTTTTTTTACTGATTTATCTAACTTAGATATCACTAACTATAAATCTGTAACTGATTTTATTAAAATTAATAAAATTGATGTAATTATAAATTGTGCTGCCTACACTAATGTCGATAAAGCAGAAGCTGAATCTGAATTAGCTGATGCGATTAATCATTTAGCAGTAGCTAATTTCGCTAAAATTGCTAAGGATAGAGAAATAAAGTTAATTCATATATCTACCGATTACGTGTTTGATGGTAAAAATAATAAACCTTATCTAGAATCGGATTTACCTAATCCACAATCTGTTTATGGAAGAACAAAATTAGCAGGTGAATTAGCAATTCAAAAGATTTCTCCATTAAATTCTATTATTATTAGGACTTCATGGCTGTATTCTAGTTATGGAAATAATTTTATTAAAACGATGCTCCGATTAAGTAGAGAGCGAGATGACTTATCGGTTATAGTTGATCAGTTAGGCACACCAACTTATGCCCGAGACTTAGCTAAAGCTATTATAAAGTCTATATCGCATTTAGAAAATGATGAAGTTGAGATATATCATTTTTCAAATAATGGTTTTTGTAGTTGGTATGATTTTGCCAAGGCTATTTTTGATTTTTATCAAATTGATATGAAGTTAATTCCTATTGAAACAAAACTATACCCAACAGCAGCAAAAAGACCTTTATATTCAATAATGAATAAAAGTAAAATAATTGAGAAATATAATCTTACAATTACTCATTGGAAAGATTCGTTATTAGATTGTCTTGAGAAAATTAAAAAGTAAACATTTTGATTAATTTACAGGGTTGCGTGATGGATTTAAAAAATTTATTAAAGAAGTATAGGTTATTATTTAATATTGCTAGTAATTTTTTTAGTATTGCTGTTAATCTATTGATTGGTGTTTTTATGGCTCCTTATTTAATAAAAAAATTAGGAATAGAGATGTATGGAATAATTGCTTTGGTAAATACTTTTCCTCCATACATTCAAATTTTTACAAATGGTTTGTCAAATTCAACGACCAAGTATATGTCTATTTCTTTAGAAAAAGGAGATAATGATGATGCGAATGCCTATTTCAATACAAGTATCAATATTTTATTTAAGTTTATTATTGGGTTATTTCCGTTGGTTTTATTGTTGTCAATTTATACTCCTGTAATCTTTAATATTCCAGTAAACGGTGAATCGGAGAGTAAGTTGTTGGTTTTTTTAGTATTACTTGCTACTTTTGTTAATATTTTGCAAGCACCAATAAGTTCAGTTTATCAAATTTGTCATCGTTTTTTACAAAAAAATATAATTCTTGTTTTTTCTAAGTTAACTGCTTTTGCTTTGTTATTATTTCTTTTTCAAAATTATGCTCCCGAAGCATGGTTTGTAGGGCTATATCAATTGGCAATTACAATTATTTCTGTCCTGTTACTAAGCTCCCATTATAGGAAATTTCAAAATATATTTTCATTTAAAAAATCTTTATATAAATTTGAAATATTTAAAGAAATAAGAGGTTTGGGATTGTGGAATTCCGTCAATGATATTGCAGTTTTATTTTTTTTAATGATAAATCAAGTGCTTATAAATAAATATTTAGGAGTTTTAGAGAGTGCTTTGTTTGGTCCAGTTTTAATTTTAATTTCTTTAGCAACACTGGGTTCAGGAGCAATAAGTAATGTTATCATGCCGTTCATTTATCGTGATATAGCTGTTAACAAAAACCAACAATTACTTGAAATCAAGTTATTTCTTATATCCAAGGTCCTAGTATACTTTATGGGGTTGCCAGTAATGATTATGATTGTTTTCACAAATGAAATTCTACTCTTATGGCTCGGAAGTGATTTTGTAGTGATAAGTTTTGTTTTGAGATGTTTTTTAATTTCATTATTCTTTGGAGGGATTCTTTTTTTGCCTTATTCACATTTTTTTAGAGGACGAGATAAAATTAAAATACCAGCAATTGTGAATTTAATTTTTGGCATTTTCAATATAGTATTAATTCTGATTTTTTTTAAATTGTTGCTTATTCATTTGTATTCACTTTCGGTTTAAGAGGTGTTTTTTTTAACACAATTTATTTGTCGATAGTTGGAAATAATACGTTTTTAAATAACTTTAAAAGAATATTTAGATTAGTTTTTTTTCTTATGACAACGTTTTATTTATTATACCTGTTAAATTTAAGTGATTTAAATTTTTATTCTAAAATAGTTATGACTTCTCTATTATACATAGGAATTATATTTTTGGTAGGTTTAAATAAAAATGATAAAGAAAGCTTAATCCTTTTAATAAAAAAATAATCAAACATGAAAAATAATATTATAGTTGGAATAAATAACGCATCTTTAACATCCCCTAACCTAGGAGTACAAGCACTTACATATTCGGTAATTATGTTTGTAGCAGAATCACTTAAGGATATTGATAAAGAAATTGAATTTTATATTTTTGATTCGTATAAAGAACTTAAAGAAGATTCTCTTACGTTTAATGGAAAGACATTTAATATTAAATCATTTAGATTCACTTTTTCAAAAAAAATTATTTTTGACAAATTATTCAAAAAAAATATTTTAAATAATTGGAAAAAATGTGACGTTATATTAGACTTAAGTGGGGGAGATAGTTGGTCTGATATTTATGGAAAAAAGAGGTTTTATGTTTCTTTTATATCAATGTTAATCATATTTAAATTGAAAAAGCCTTTAATCCTAACGCCTCAAACCATAGGTCCATTTGACAATTGGCTTGTGAGAAAATTTGCAAATTATGCAATGAAAAAAGCATTGAAAGTTTATCCTAGAGATCAAAAGAGTGCAAATTACTTAAAGGAATATTTAATTAAAAATGATCACTCAGTTATTCCAGATATGGCTCTTTTTATGCCTTATAATCAGTCTGAGAAATTAGAGGATGAAATTAGTATCGGGCTAAATGTGTCTGGTTTGCTTTTCCATGGTGGATACACAAAAAATAATCAATTTGGATTGGTTGTCGAATATCAAAAATTAATGACCTTGATCATAGATTATTTTGAATCTTTAGTAAATGTTAAAATACATTTAATTTCGCATGTGATTGAAGAAAATTCAGGAAATGTAGAAGATGATGTATGGGCAGCAAACGAGATAAAAAAGAAATATAATAAATTAATTGTAGCAAAACCATTTAAAACACCAATTGAAGCAAAATCATATATATCTAAATTAGATTTTTTTATGGGAGCTAGAATGCATAGTACTATAGCAGCTTTTTCAACAGGAGTTCCTGTTGTTCCTATGGCATATAGTAGAAAATTTTCAGGTTTGTTTGAAGATACCTTAGGATATAATCATGTTGTAGATTTAAAAAAAATGAATAATAATGAATGTTTGGCTACAATCAAAGAACATTATCATAATAGGACGATTCTAAAAGAAAAAATAGTTAAGATTAAAACACAAAAACTAGATATATCAAAGCATCAATTTTTGAAAGAATTAAAAAAAGATTTCATAAAAGCATCCATTTTGTAATATGAAAAATATAAAAAAAATTATTCAAAATAATCTTTGTTTAGGGTGTGGTTTATGTGAATCACTTATCAAGGATTGTTCTTTAGAATTTAATGATTCGGGTTTTCATGAACCTAAATTTAAAAAACCTATTGATGTATATAAAGAAGATTTAGATAAAATTGAGCTAATATGCCCAAGTTTGAATGTAAATATTTCAAATTCATCAAATAATAATTTATTGTGGGGAAATATAGAAAGTATACACAAAGGTTATTCTAATAATGTTGAAATTAGACACAAAGGCTCTTCAGGTGGAGTTATTACGGAATTAGCAACCAGTTTATTACAGTCAGGAAGTATTGATTCAGTAATACAAATTGGGGCTAATAAGGAGATGCCAATCAAAAATAGTTTTTTTATTAATAGCAAAGTAAAAGAAGTCTTACATTGTGCAGGATCTAGATATTCTCCAGCTTCTTTATTGTCAAATATTCAATATGAATTAAAAAAAAATGAAAAATTTTTAATTATAGGTAAACCTTGTGATATTTCCGCTGTTAACAATTATTTAAAGTTAAATAGCGAGTTTAAAGAAAAAATTGTGTGTACAATATCTTTTTTTTGCGCTGGTACACCATCTCAAAATGCAACATATGAATTAGCAAATAATTTGGGGGTAAAAGATATCTCTACAGTAGTTAATTTTAATTATAGAGGTAGTGGTTGGCCAGGAGAGGTACAAATAGAAACAAAAGAGGGTTACAAAAATAGTTGTTCATATGAAGACTCTTGGGGTAAATTATTAGGAAGAAATTTAAATAAGCGATGTAAATTGTGTCCCGACGGTATTGGACTGGAGGCAGATATAGTTTGTGCCGATGCTTGGGAATCAAATAATGGTTATCCTGATTTTGATAATAAGCCAGGATATAGTTTGGTAATTGCAAGAAATGATAAAGGAAATAAAATTCTACAAAACCTTTTAGAAAGAAAAAGAATTACGCTTGAAGACATAGATGTAAATCTATTAAATCAAATACAGCCCTATCAATGGCATAGGATTGTTTATGTTATCTCAAGGATATTTGGAGCAAGATTGAAAGGTTTTCGTTTTAATTTTTCAGGACTTAATTTTTCTAGAAAATTTTTTCAAGGTAGCTTGAAAGGACATTTACAAAACTTGATAGGCATTTTAAAAAGAGTTTAAAATTATGGTTGGGGTTGTAGTAGTTTCATATAAATCTTATAAAGATACAGCAGATTATGTTTTAAATCAATTATCTAAATTAGATGTTGATCTTCATGTTGTAATAGTAGATGTTGGAGTTTCGACACCAAATAAAGCTTTAATTTTTGATCAATTAAAATATGATTTTGATCAGAAATCGTTTGATTTTGGAGTTATTAAGCAATTAACATTTTTAAGTTTTAAAGAAAACTTGGGTTATGCGAAGGGAAACATGAAAGGTTTAGATTACTTGAAAGCTAATTCCAAAAAAATAAAATATGTATTGATAAGTAACAATGATATTATTATTAGAGATACTAATATTATTTCTGTATTAATAGATGTTATTGAAGGATATGCTAATGCTGTCTCAATTGGTCCAAAAGTAATAGGTTTAGACGGTTTAGATCAGTCGCCACACAAGAAAATGTCTATATGGTCAATGATAGTTTTTCCAAAATTATTTTGGTTTTTGCAATTTTTGAGGAAAAATTTTGTTGAGGTTATACCAAATGCAAATGAAGGAACATATTACAGGCTCATGGGAAGTTTTTTCCTTATAGACTTAGAAAAGTTCATGGGTAGTGGAGGCTTTGATTTAAATACTTTTTTATATGGTGAAGAATTGATTTTAGCCGAAATTTTCATTAAAAATAAACTATTAACAATATATACTGATCAAGTTTCGGTAGTACATAATCATAATCAAACAATCTCAAAGCACATAAAGAGCTCAAAGAATGACAAAATTTTTCAAGAAAGTTTACTTTATTATTTCAAAAGATATAGAAATGCAAGTAATATTTCATTGAACATAGCTAAAATATCTATACTTTTCAATAAAAATTCTAAGTTTTTGATTAGAAGATTAATACAAAATTGGAAATAAATGAAACTTTTTAAAAAGGTTGTATTTTTCTTTTTTCTTTTTCATTTTCTTTACACTTCATATTTGATTTTATTTGAAGTTGAGAGTTTAAGTTTATTTATCATTTATTTTTTATTTATTCTAACTTTATTTAAAGCTTTTAAAAGAAGTATTTCAAAACCTTTTTCACCTCTATTTATATTTAGTTTTTGGTTTTTTTTCTCATATATAACACCTCTGCCGTATTTGATTAATGGCTATTCAGGGTCTGCGTCTTATAAAACAGATTTGTTTTATGACCCTTTTGTGTTGATGCAGGCCCTGGCAATTGTTTTTTTTGGTCTGTTTGGGGCTTATTTAGGGAGCAATAAAAAAAAGGGAAACAGAATATCCTTTATGATAAATCTCTCAAACAAAATTAGATTTCATTCCCTAAAGTTACATCACTTAATATTAGCTTTTTTATGGTTTGTCCTAGCTTTTATTATTCGATTTAATTTTAAATTAGGGATCGCAGGCGAGCAACCTACTATTCCTTTTGCTGGAGTTTTACAATATATTTTTCTTGATGGATCCTTTATTATTTTCTCCTACATTTTTTTAAAAGCATTAGAAAAAAAAGGGACGTATTTGTTTTTTGCATTTTTTTTAGGACTTTTAATTGTTGTTTCTCAAGCATTATTGGGTTGGCGAGGAACCATATTTAAACTAATAAACTTGATAATTGTATTAAGTTGGTTTACTATGCATAAAAATTTTTCCTTAAATCTTCCAAAAAAATATTTAGTAATTATTTTGATTACTGTTCCAATATTCATGCAAATAGGTAATACTGTAAGAGATGCTGAGAGCTCTAATGAAAATACAGAATCTTTACATCAATCAAATTCTACTGAAAATGGAATTATATCAAAATTTTTTGAAAATGGAATTATGAGGAGGCAAGGAATTACTAGGTTAGCTTTTGTTTTTACAAAAGCGAATTTACCGTTCACTCTTACTAACAATTTCTTTTTCTTAGATCTTATAAAGAATGATATATCATCTACGAAGTATATAGATTATAATTTACATGGTATTTTACTTGAACAATCTCATAGTGTTGGTGGTGGGGGTGTAGGTAACGTTTATTTATCTTTTGGGATTTTAGGGGTTTTTATTTCTTATTTTTTGTTGGCAGTTTTTTACAATAAAATTTACTTTTCGATAGCAAAATCTAGAAATAATATTTTTCTAATAGTTCTGTATTCTCAAATGATTGTTATACTTCCTTATTATATTTCAGAAAATTTCGGAACAGATGTTTTTAAATTTACGTTTGTAATTATTGTATTGTCTTTCGTTTTTGGTAAGCTTTTTCACATAAAAAAATTAACCTAACAGATTTGTAATTGTAATTTGATAAAACAAATGAAGCAAAAGTTATTAATAATATACAATCAAGAACCATTTTCTATTAGAGATGGTGTCACAGCTGCTTTAAATTCTCTAATGAATTTGATGATTACAATCTATATTGAGGTTGATTTATTTATTGTAGATGATAATAAGATTTATAGGGATGTGAATATTGATTCAAATAATTATAATATTAGAAGTATTAATCCTGAGGGTATTAAGTTTAATACATACTCTATTATAGTTGTTAGCCCAATCACATCTTTTATGAAAATAAAAAAGTTTCTTCCTAAGTCACGAAAATTCAAATTAATCACACAAATTAGTGACTGCATTGTATATGAATTATGGGTGAGTTTTTTATTGTCATTAAAGTTTCGTAATTTAAAACTAAGCTCATTACTAAAAACACCATACTATCTTTATTATGAGTTTATAGTAAATCGTGAATCTGATGTTGTAATCCTCCAAACAGAAAGAGATGTAGATATATTTAATTCTTTGTACTCATCTAAAAAAGGTATTTCGATCCCTAACATAGTATTGAAAAAGCCCATTAAACTAAAAAAGGTTGAAGAGAAGAATATGTATATTGGATGGTGTGCCACTTTTAAAGGAGATTATTTTTATCTAGCGAAATGGTTTTGCCAGAATGTAATAGTACCTTTCATGGGGAAAAATGAATATGTTAAAATATCCTTCCTTGGAAGCGGTAATATTGAGTTTGTGGAATATATAAAAAACAAGTTTCCAGAATTTTCTGAACGATTTATTTCAAATAATTTTGTTGAAGATATTCAACAGTATTATGCTTCACATATGTTAATTGTTAGTCCTATTTATAAAGGCTATGGCTTAATAAATAAAACAATAGATGCAATGTCTTCTGGTAAAATTGTATTAGGAGATAAAACTGCATTTAATGGAATATCGGGAATTTCAAATGAGGTAAATTGTTTGATTGCAGAATCTCCGGATGATTTTATTCAATCACTCGAAAAAGTTTTTAATAATTTTTCTAAGAATGATATTTTTAATATGGGAAATAAGGCAAGTCAGTTAATATCAGGTCAATTTAGTTTGGAGAAAAATATTAAAAAAATTAGACAAGTACTTAAGGAAATAAATACATGAATATTTTAGTAAATTTATCAACATTAAAAAAAGGAGGAGGCCAAAATGTAGCCCTAAATTTTCTATCGTCTTTAGATACTTTAAATTTTGAAAATATATCATTTTATTTTTTTGTTGCTGAAGGGTCCGGATCACATCAATACCTCAAAAGTAAAAAGAAAGTAAATTTTAGTGTCTTACCTAGTAATCCTTTAAAAAGAATTTTTTTTGAATTATTTTTGTCCAAAAATATTCTGAATAAAGAAAAAATAGATATTATTTATACATATTTCGGTATTGGTTTATTTACAAAAAAAATCCCTCAAGTATCTGGATCTGCTGACTCTAATTTATATTTCCCTGAAATTAATTTTTGGTCACATTATAAAGGCTTAAAGCGATTTAAAAAAAGAATAATTGATTTATATAGGATTTGGGGTTTAAAAAGAGCCAATGCAATTATTTTTGAAAATAAAGTTATGGAAGAAAGATCCAGAAAGTTATTTAATATAAAATATACCAAGTTTATAATGCCATCCATTAGTTTTGACTGTGAGAATACAAATTTAAGGTCATTAGTTAAAAATAAATCCAAAGGTCTATTTTTATGTGGTTGGCAATTAAATAAAAACATAATGATGATCCCTGAGATTGCATCTCAATTAAAAAAACATGATGTTGACTTTGAGTTTGTCATTACTGCTCCATTAGACAATAGTCCTGAACATATTAAATTTATAAAGAAAGTGAAATTTCATAATGTAGAGAACTATATAAATTTAGTTGGTACAGTTAATAAGCATGATTTATCCTCCCTATATAAAAGTATAGATTTTGTATTTTTACTCAGTAAATTAGAAAGTTTCAGCAATAATATAATTGAATCATGGTACTACAAACGTTTATTAATTATTTCTGATGAAATTTGGGCGAGATCTATTTGTAATGAATCAGCTATTTATGTCGAAAGAGATGACTCTGAGGTAATCGCAAATAAGATTATGGAGGTCTTAAATAATCCGAAATTAGAGAATTTAGTAATTCATAGAGCTAGTAAAATGCTTCTTAATTATCCTAGTGTTAACGAGAGAACTATCAATGAAATTAATTATATAAAACAGATTTATGAACTTAGTTAAAAGTTTTTTTGTTGTTTCTTACGAAGCTTTAATGAATATTGTTTTTGCCTTACCAAGATATAGGCTTTTCATTTTCTTTAAAGTATCTCTTTTAAAATTAATGGGGGCTAAAATAGGTAAAAACTGTTTTATTTATCCTGGAGTATGGATTACACCTGGTAGAAATTTAACACTTGGAGATGATGTTGATTTAGCTAAAGATGTTATAATAACAACATCTGGAGGAGTTTATATTGGAGACAGAACATTAGTTGGTTATCGTACTCAAATTCTTTCAGCTAATCATTCAATTCCACCAATCGGAGAACCATTTCCTATTTCTGGAGATAGTCTTTCACCAGTACATATTAATAACGATGTTTGGATTGGAGCAAATTGTATCATTACATCTGGAGTAAGTATAGGAGAAGGTTCAATCATTGCTGCAGGTAGTGTAGTTACAAAAAATGTGCCATCAAATGCAATTTTCGGAGGAGTACCAGCTAAGTTAATAAAAATGAGATCTAAATTAAATTAAATGAGAGAATATCAAGTATGTACTAATTGTGTTATGGATACATCAGATTCCAGAATTGAGTTTGATGAAAATGGAGTATGTGATCATTGTAATGATTTTCATATAAATGTAAAACCAAATTGGTATCCTAATGAAGAAGGTTTAAAAAGATTAGAAAGCACAGTCTTTAAAATAAAAGAAGACGGAAAAGATAGAGATTTTGACTGTCTTTTAGGAATGAGTGGAGGTGTTGATAGTTCTTTTTTACTTCATTTAGCTGTAAAAGAATTGGGACTTAGACCCTTAGTCTTTCATGTTGATGGTGGATGGAATTCAGAATTAGCAGTTAACAATATACAAGTTATGATTGATAAACTTGGTTTAGATTTATATACAGAAGTAATTAATTGGGAGGAAATGAAGGATTTTCAATTAGCTTATTTTAAATCAGGAGTTCCGCACATAGATATACCACAAGATCATGCCTTTATAGCGACTCTGTATAATTTCGCTGACAAACACAATATTAAATATATTTTGAATGGGGGGAATATTTCAACAGAGTGTGTTCGAAATCCAATGGAATGGTTGTATTACGGGACTGATATGGCTCAAATAAATGATATAAGAAAAAAGTTTGGAACAGTTAGGATGGAAAGTTATCCATTTAGTCCAATTTTAAGACATAAATTTTATCTAAAATACATAAGAAAAATACAGGTTGTAAAGCCTCTAGATAATTTAAATTATATAAAAGAGGACGCATTAAAATTATTAGCTGAAGAATATGGATGGACTCCTTACCCACAAAAACATTTTGAATCAAGATTTACTAGGTTTTTTGAAGGATTCTGGTTGCCAGAAAGATTTGGATTTGATACAAGAAGAGTTCAGTTTTCTAGTTTGATATTAACAGGTCAATTATCAAGGCAAGAAGCTTTGGAAAAACTTAAAAAGCCAGCTTATAATATAGAAACCATAAATGATGAATTTAATTACATAGCTAAAAAATTAGGTATAACAAGTAGTAAATTAAAAGAATACTTAAAAATGCCAAAAAAATTCTACTGGGACTACAAAAACCAAGAAAGAATATTTAATCTAGGAGCCAAAGTATTGCAAAAACTTGGTTTAGAAAAAGCAATTAAAAGATAATGGTTACAATTGTTGATTATGGATCTGGAAATATTAATGCAATAACTAATATTTATGAGCTTTTAAAAATTCCTTTTTCTGTTGCTTCTAAACCTTATGAAATTGAAGATGCAGAAAGAATTATTTTACCGGGAGTAGGGTCCTTTGATCATTGTATGAGTAAACTTAATAATTCAGGGTTAAAACAAGTTTTAAATAGAAAAGTAATCATAGATAAAATCCCCGTACTTGGTATTTGTATAGGATTACATTTAATGGCTTCTGAAAGTGAAGAAGGTGTACTCCCAGGTTTAGGATGGATTCAAGGAAAGGTAAGGAAGTTCGATGAATCTAAATTATTTTTTAAACCTAAGCTTCCTCATATGGGGTGGAATTCAATACAGGTAAAAACTAATACAGAATTATTCAAAGGTATAAATCAAGAACATGGGTTTTATTTTATTCATAGCTACTATATTGAATTGGAAAACAAAGAAGATATAATGACAATTACTAATTATGAAACTGACTTTGTTTCTGGTATCAATAAGTCTAATATAAATGCAGTTCAATTTCATCCCGAAAAAAGTCATAGTAATGGAATGAAATTATTACAAAACTTTTCAGAATTATAATATGTTACGACCTAGAATTATTCCAACCCTTTTAGTTCATAATAAAGGATTAGTTAAAACGGAAGTTTTTAAACAGTCAAAGTATGTCGGAGATCCAATTAATGCTGTTAAGATTTTTAATGAAAAAGAAGTAGATGAACTTATAGTATTAGATATAGACGCTACAGTCGAAAATAGAGGTCCTGATTTCGAATTAATAAATAATTTAGCAATTGAATGTAGAATGCCATTGTGTTATGGAGGAGGAGTAACTAATGTGGAAGAAGCCAAAAAAATAGTAGAATTAGGTGCTGAGAAGGTCGCTTTCAGCTCTTCAGCTATTAATAATATTAATTTGCTTAAAGAAGTTGGAGATGTAATAGGCTTACAAAGTGTAGTAGTTGTTCTAGATTACAAAAGAAAAGGTCTTTTTAATAAATTAGAATTATTTACACACAATGGGACTAAATCAACAGGCGTAAATATTTTTGATTTTATCCGTAAACTTGATAAAATAGGAGTAGGTGAGATCGTGTTAAATTCAATAGAAAGAGATGGGAAAATGAATGGATATGACATCTCAACAGTTGAAAAAGCACGAGATATTTTTACAGGACCAATTACTGTTTTAGGAGGAGCAGGGAAGTTAAAAGATATCCAAAAATTAACTGATAAATTTAAAATAATAGGTTCAGCTGCTGGTAGTTTATTCGTCTTTAAGGGTAAATATAAAGCAGTTTTGATTAATTATCCTTCACTAGAGGAAAGAAAAAAATAGAAAAATGAAACAAATCATACAATCCTTTAAAACAGGAGAAACTTTATTAGAAGAACTACCCGCTCCAAAAGTAAAAAAAGGAGCTGTATTGATACAAACAACCAAAAGTTTAGTTTCTTTGGGAACAGAGCGTATGTTGGTTGAATTTGGGAAATCCAATTTAATATCAAAAGCAAAACAACAACCAGATAAGGTAAAAATGGTGTTGGACAAAATTAAGGCAGAAGGATTGATTCCAACCCTAGAAACTGTCTTTAAAAAACTGGGAGAACCATTGCCTTTGGGCTACTGTAATGTAGGTAAAGTAATTGAAGTTGGAGAAGGTGTTTCCGAGTTTAAGGTTGGTGATCGCGTAATCTCAAACGGTGGACATGCAGAATATGTTTGCATTCCTAAGAATTTAGTTGCTCATATACCAGATACTGTTAGTGATGAGGAGGCTTCGTTTACCGTTATAGGATCAATCGGGCTTCAAGGAGTTCGTTTGTTGAGCCCTACATTTGGAGAAACTATTGTTGTTACAGGTTTAGGACTTATTGGGCTTATTACTGCACAAATTTTATTAGCAAATGGTTGTAAAGTGATCGGAGTTGATATAGATCAAAAGAAATTAGCATTGGCAGAAAAATGGGGTGTAATTCCATTTAATCCATTAGAAGGAGATGTTGTTAAATTTGTAGAGTCTCAAACGAATCAGATAGGTGCAGACGGAGTAATTATAACAGCTTCAGCTAAATCTAATGATATTATTTCGCAATCTGCACAAATGTCTCGCAAAAGAGGTAGAATTATCTTGGTAGGCGTAATTGGCTTGAATTTAAGTAGAGCAGAGTTTTATCAAAAGGAATTGATGTTTCAAGTTTCATGTTCGTACGGACCAGGAAGGTCAGATGAAAATTACGAAAATAAAGGTCAAGATTATCCGTTAGCCTTTGTAAGATGGACCGAGAAAAGAAATTTCGAAGCCATTTTACAAGCATTATCATCCAAAACTCTGCAAGTTAATGAACTAATTACAGAAGTAGTCGAGCTCAAGAATTACTTAAATATTTATGGAGAGATAGGATCTAATAAATCAATCGCTTCAATTTTAAACTACTCAAATAACACAGAACCAATATCTCATTCACTAAAGTTAAGTAATAATAATTTTAAAGGACAAAAAGGAGTATTGGGTGTCATTGGAGCTGGGAATTTCTCTAAAATGACTATGTTACCAGCCTTAAAAGGTAGTTCAGCTCATTTTAAATACATTGCAAGTCAAGGAGGTTTATCTGGTACTACAATGGCTAAAAAATATGGGTTCAGTCATTCAACAACAGATGTAAATGATATTTTAAAAGATGATGATATTGATTTAGTGTTAATTACCACAAGACATGATGTTCATGCAAGTATGGCATGTTCCATTCTTGATGCAGGTAAACATGTTTTTGTCGAAAAACCACTAGCGCTTAATAGTGATGAATTAGAATCTGTTATTGAAGCTCAACAAAAAAGTAAAAAAACTGTAACAGTAGGTTTTAATAGGCGTTTTTCTCCGCATGCAATCAAAATGAAAAGTTTAATTGGGTCGGGTCAAATCAACGTTATTGCAACCATGAATGCGGGAGCAATTCCTGCAGATGTTTGGGTGCATGATTTGAAAATTGGGGGTGGACGCATCATTGGAGAGGCTTGTCATTTTATTGACTTAATTACCTATTTCACAGGATCTAAGGTTGTTAATGTTTGTATGAATGCAATGGGAGTCAATCCAGAAGACAATACAGACAACGCTACTATTTTGTTGAAATATGAAAATGGATCTACAGGAGTGATCAATTATTTTTCAAATGGATCTAAAGCTTATTCTAAAGAACGCGTCGAAATTTATTCACAAGAACGCACCCTGGTCATGGATAATTTTAGAGTAACGAAAGGTTATGGATTTAAAGGCTTTTCCAAGTTGAAAACAAAATTAGATAAAGGACATGCCAATCAGTTTCAAAAATTAGTTGAAGTAATTCAAAAAGGAGGAGCACCACTCATTCCCTTTGATGAAATA
>Ga0228634_1001222_pt1 | contig 15402 bp, 10 predicted proteins | sample 42DmetaG_FD_190063 | JGI IMG/M metagenome (GOLD analysis project Ga0228634, IMG submission 190063) | Seawater microbial communities from Monterey Bay, California, United States - 42D | ecosystem: Environmental > Aquatic > Marine > Coastal | place: USA: California | collected 2016-09-27 | reverse complement strand
TCAGGGAGTTATTGCAGATTGGAGAGAACCTAATGTTATTCGTGTTGCTCCAGCTCCGTTGTATAATTCGTTTGAGGATGTTTACAGCTTCGGACAAATATTAGAAAAAGCGATTTAGATATTAGAGACTAGATTTTAGAATCTAAACTCAAGAAATTAGATTAAAGAAGTTATATTTTGGGAAAAAATTACTGATTTTTTTCTTTGAAATTTAACAATTTAATAGACTAGATAAAAATAGATATATAAATGAACAACTTTGATGTTAGATAAAGAATGCTTCTCCGTTTTATAGTGAATGGTTAAGCTTCTAATATCTAATATCTGATATCTTTAGTAATTATGAAAAAAATAGGAATTGTTGGTGCAGGTTTAGTAGGTAGTTTACAAGCTATATTAATGGCTAAAAAAGGATACGATGTTACCGTATTTGAAAACCGACCAGACTTAAGAAAAGCAAAGTTAATTGCTGGTAAATCAATCAACTTAGCATTATCTGATAGAGGATGGAAAGCTTTAAAGGCTGCTGGTATTGACGGAGATATTAAGGATATTGCTATTCCAATGTACAAACGCTGTATGCATGCTGTTGACGGAACACTTAGTTACCAAGACTATGGTAAAGAAGGTCAAGCAATATACTCGGTACCTAGAGGTGGATTAAATCAGAAATTGATGAATTTGGGTGAAAATTATCCTGATATCAAATATAATTTCAATAAAAAATGCAAGGATATTGAGTTAGGAACTAATACTTTGGTTTTTGAAGATAACATTTCGAAAGAAGGTGAGAAACATTCTTTTGATAAAGTTTTTGCTACAGATGGCGCTTTTTCTGCTGTTCGGTTCAGAATGCAAAAGACTCCAATGTTTGATTATTCTCAAAAGTATTTAGATCATGGGTACAAAGAATTAATTATTCCAGCTAATGAAGATGGAACACATAAATTAGATAAAAACTGTTTACATATCTGGCCAAGAGGTGAATTCATGATGATTGCTTTGGCAAACTTGGATGGAAGTTTTACATGTACATTATTTTTCCCGATGTACGGAGAAGAGTCTTTTGATACAATTAATACTCCTGAAAAAGTAAAGGCCTTTTTTGAGAAAACTTTCCCAGATGCTGTTCCAATGATGCCTACTCTGTTACAAGATTATTTTGAAAACCCGACTTCTTCACTGATAATGGTTAGATGTAATCCTTGGAATATCGAAGATAAAGTATTGCTTTTAGGAGATTCATCACATGCAACTGTACCTTTTTATGGTCAAGGTATGAATTCTGGATTTGAAGATTGTACTGTTTTTGATGAAATGTTAGATGCTGCTAATGGAAATTGGGATGGTTTATTTGATGAGTATTCTAAGGTAAGAGTAAAAGATGGTAACGCCATCATCGATTTGTCATTAATGAATTACATTGAAATGCGTGATTTAACAGGGAATAAAGATTTCTTATTGCGCAAGAAAATTGAAGCTAAATTCAGTGAATTATATCCTGAAAAATGGATTCCAATGTATTCTCAAACTACTTTTAGTCATATTCCTTACTCGCAAGTAATTGCAAATGGAAAAGAACAAGACCTAGTTATGGATGAAATCATGAAAATGCCAAATATCCATGATAATTGGGATGCAAAGGAAGTAATGGAGAAAATGTTAACTTTGATATAGACACAAGACACAAGACACAAGACACAAGACACAAGACACAAGATATTAGACTAGATTTATTAAAATTAATCTAGCTTCTTGAGTTTAGCTTCTAAAATCTAGAATGATGGAAAAACTACTAAATTTTATAAACGGTCAATATGTTACTCCTCAAGGTGATACTTATATTGATAATATTGAACCAGCAACAGGAAAGGTATATAGTTTAATTTCTGATTCGGATGAACGTGATGTTCAACTTGCTGTAAAAGCAGCTGAAAAAGCTTTCCCTGTTTGGTCAAAAATGTCAATAGAGGAGCGAAGTAAGATTTTAGTAAGGTTTTCTGAGGGGATTGAAAAAAGAATGGATGAGTTTGTTCAAGCTGAATCGAAAGACAATGGTAAACCAATTACCTTAGCTTCTCATGTGGACATTCCTAGAGCAGTTTCAAATTTCCATTTTTTCGCTACAGCAATTACCCATTTTGCATCAGAATCGCATTACATGGAAGGGGTTGGTATAAACTATACTTTACGTAAACCAATTGGAATTGTTGGCTGTATTTCTCCATGGAACCTACCGTTGTATTTATTTTCTTGGAAAATTGCTCCAGCATTAGCTGCAGGAAATTGTGTAATAGCAAAACCTTCTGAGATTACTCCATATACCGCTTATTTGTTGGGTAAAGTAGCGCAAGAAGCTGGTATGCCGGCTGGTGTTTTGAATATATTACACGGGTTAGGTCATAAAGTAGGGGATGCAATAGTAAAACATCCAAAAATTAAAGCAATTTCATTTACAGGTGGTACAAAAACAGGCGAGTATTTAGCAAGAACTGCTGCACCGATGTTTAAGAAATTATCTTTGGAACTAGGAGGTAAAAACCCAGTAATTATTTTTGCTGATTGTGATTTTGACGAAATGTTAAGTACCACTATTCGTTCTTCGTTTGCTAATCAAGGACAGATTTGTTTGTGTGGTTCTAGAATTTTAGTAGAACGTTCAATTTATGAAAAGTTTAAAGAAGCATTTGTAGCAAAGGTTTCCAAATCAGTTGTATCGAACCCTTCTGATCCTAAAGCTCATTTAGGAGCTGTTGTTTCTCAACCGCACATGGAGAAAGTTTTATCTTACATTGAATTAGCGAAAGAAGAAGGAGGAACAGTTTTAACTGGTGGAGAGCAAGTGCATCTAGAAGCTCCTTATGATGAAGGGTATTACATTCGTCCTACAGTGATTGAGGGGTTGTCTTATGATTGTAGAACAAATCAAGAAGAAATTTTTGGACCTGTTGTAACTATAGCCCCTTTTGATACAGAAGAAGAAGCGTTAATGATGGCAAATTCTACACAATATGGGCTACAAACAACACTTTGGACATCTGATTTGAAAAGAGCGCATCGAGTTGCCGATGAAGCACAATCCGGAATTGTATGGATTAACTCATGGTTGGTAAGAGATTTACGTACACCATTTGGAGGAGTTAAAGCTTCAGGAGTTGGTAGAGAAGGAGGATGGGAAGCTTTGAGGTTCTTTACTGAAGCGAAGAATGTGTTTGTGAAGTATTAAAATTCATTGAATTTATAGTAAGGCTATTTCAGAAATGAAGTAGCCTTTTTAATTGTTTAGAGATATGTTCACTCTTTCTTTTTCTTACTCAAATTATTTTTTAATTTACATATGCTAATATAATCTAATTAGAGTTAGTTACAACAAGTTATCAATCCGTTTTTTTGAAGATAGAGAAGTTAGGGCTATTTGGCATGATGAAAATTCTAAATGGTGGTTCAGTGTATTAGATTATCAAGGTATTATCAATTTAGGAAAAGTTTTTCCAAGTACATCTGCGCAAAATTATTTTTTAATTGATAAATAAATAATATGATTTATTTATTTAAAACTATTGAATGAAAATTATAGAGAGAATTTTTGAAGTTCAGAGTATTTAGCCCTTAAAGTCTTAAATGAGGTGGGTTGCACCATAAATAACGATTTAGCACAACAGTTGGAAACGTATCGTGCTATGAAAAAAGGGAATACAGCACCAGATATTGTTTTCAATGGTGATATTTTGCGCCAGGATACAAGTCAGAAAATTCCCCAAAAAAATTATCAGATCTTAAAAGCAAATATACCCTTATTGTTTTTGGAGCAAGTTGGTGTCCTACCTGTGCTGAAGAAATACCAGGAATTGCAAAACACTACCAAAAATGGAAAGAAAATGACGTTGAAGTAGTATTTATATCCTTAGATGATAAACAAGAAGATTATAAAAGGTTTGTTAAAGACTTCCCTTTCATCTCAGTATGTGACTATAAAAAATGGGATAGTCCGATAGTTAACGATTATTACGTTTTTGGTACACCAACCATGTTTTTATTGGATAATAAAAGAGAGATATTACTACGCCCAAACTCAGTCAATCAGGTGGATAGTTGGGTAGATTGGTTTTTGGTTCAGGGTAGGATTAAGGATAATTAAAAGATATAAATCTATTTTAGATAGTTGATGGCAATAAAGTGAAATGTATAGAGATGAAAGCCTCTCAGACAGTGAAACCTTAATATTTAAAAAGTCTTCATTACTTGGATGAATTCAATCAAAAGGTTGAAATGAGTCATTATTTAATCAATACAACTCAATAAACTCAAAAGAGAACAAATGAAACGATTCTTTCATGGAAAAAAATAGGTAATGAATTCATTTAAATCTTCTACTTTAAATAATAATTCCTAATTTTCAAATCAAATAGTGGTTAATGGGAGTAAAATCATTTTTTAATAAGATAAAGACTAAACTGAATTTCTATAATTCAAGTTTAGTGGATGGCTTGCAGCTTTATTTCAGAGCGCATAAGTTTATACTTACAAATAAATTCAAACGTTATCTTCTCATTTCAGGGTTTTTCTTCCTATTACTTTTTACAGTAAGTATTCAATGGTTATTGAACTTTTTAAACTCGATTGAGTTGCCATTAATTGAATGGACTTTACCTAAGGTAAAATCGTTTTTTAATTTTGAAGATGGAGAATTAAGGCAAGGATTAAAAGCCGTCTTCTGGTTGCTAAAGAAAACAATTGATACAAATAAAGATGCCATTTTTCTGTTTATTTTCATGATCATAGGGATTCCTTACTTCTCCTTTATTAGTTCTAAAACAGAGCAAAAGTTAACTGGAAATATTTATCCTTTTAAGTTTAAGATCTTTTTTAGAGAATTAAAGCGAGGTTTAAATATTTCTTTAAGGACTACTTTTAAGCAGCTTTTATTCATACTTGGTATTACCATAGTATCTTTTATCCCTTATATGGATACGATAACACCTCTTGCAACTTTTGTTGTTCAAGCATATTATAACGGAATATTAATTACGGATTATTCTCTTGAAAGGAGAGATTATTCTATCCAAGAAACCAACAAGTATTACAAGCAAAATAAATCTTCCATGTTTGCAATAGGTCTAGGATTTATGTTTTTACTTTTAATACCTGTTGTTGGTTGGTTCTTAGCACCAACCTATGCACTAGTTGCATCATCCTTCTATTTTCTTAGAAATTCCATCGATTCCTCAACGAAGAATTTAGTTTCTTAATCTTATTTTTATATCTATTTGTCTAATATTAATAAACATTGGAAACTTTTTTTATAAAAAAAGTTTCCAATGTTTATTTTGTTTTTACTTTTGTACCAAATAGAATTAAGGTTAAAGGATATTTAACTCATAAAAGAGTTTAAAGCTTGTAATATGAAAAAGCATATTTTTTTAGTTTGTTTATTTATAACTATTTGTATTTCATTTTCTTATGGTCAAGAAAAGAACGTTAGAATAGAGGTGGAGTCTATCAGGTCTAATAAGGGACAAGTTATTCTTGCTTTGTTTAAAACGGAGGAACAGTTTGAAGAAGAAGAACCGTTTAAATCAATAGTTTTAGACAAATCCTCCATTAAAAATGGGATTCTTTCAGTTAATGTTGACTTACCAGTTGGGCAATACGGAATTTCATTATTAGATGATGAGAATGAAAATAAGTTGATGGATTACAGTTTTTTTGGTATTCCAGAAGAGGGCTTTGGGTTTTCAAATTTTGTACATACTGGTTTTTCAAAACCAGATCTAGAAGTATTTACTATCTCCATTCAAAATAAAAAAGAGCAGTCAATTAATTTTAAAATAAGGTATATGTAAGCAATAATAGACTTTATTGTCAAGGTCTATTTATTTATAAATTTGCAACTATGGATAACAAAAAAATAGAAATTTTACACGGTGCCTCAGCGATATTTATGCGTTATGGGATTAAAAGTGTAACAATGGATGATTTAGCAAGAGAATTGAGCATGTCCAAAAAAACAATTTATCAATACTTTAATGATAAGAATGATTTAGTAGATCAGATTATTACGGCTAAAACTCAAGAAGATAAATGCGAGTGTAATTTGGCTAAGGAAGAGTCAGAAAATGCAATCGATGAAATGTTTAAAATTAGTAAGATGATTATTTCAAAGATATCGACTTTAAATCCGACTGTTTTTTATGATTTACAGAAATACCATCCAAAAGCTTGGAACATTATGAACGAGCATCGAATGGATTTTGTAAACGAATCATTTTTACAAAATATCAAAAGAGGAATTGAGGAAGGTTTATACAGAGAAGATATGAACCCTGAAATTATTGCTCGAATGAACGTTTCAATGACAGATATGATCTTTAATGGAAAGACATTTCCAAATACAATTTTTAAATACGAAAAGGTTTTTGAAGAGATGTTTCGTTTTCAAATTCACGGAATGGCCAACGAAAAAGGGCTAAAATTTTTATTGTCAAATTATAACAAAATAAAAAATGCGTAAAACGATTTTATTATTCGGATGTTTTGGATTGAGTTTATCTTTATTTGCTCAAACATTCTCGCTACAGCAAGCAAAGGAGTATGCTCTAGAAAATAGCGATAAAATTAAGAATGCTAATCTCGATTTAAACATTGCTAATGAAAAGGTAAAGGAAACGAGAGCTATTGGTTTGCCTCAATTGAGTGCAACAGGAAGTTTTAATAACTTTTTTAATTTGCCAGTTCAAGTTGTTTCTGCAAATTTCCTTAATCCAAATGCTCCTGAGGATGAATTGGTTTCTTTTAGAGCAGGAACAGATTATAATGCTTCGGCAAACCTTCAGGCTACTCAGTTAATTTTTAATGGATCTTATATTGTAGGTTTGCAAGTGTCTAAATTTTACACACAATTTAGGTCAACAAATATTGAAAAAACAAAGGAAGATGTTTTAGTAAATGTTACACAAGCATATCAAATGTTAGTGGCTGCTAAAGCAAACTTAAGTTTTATTGATTCTATTGTAACAATCACAGGTAATCTAGTAGAAAAGCAACGTAATTATTTAGAGTTAGGCTTGATGACGCAAGAAGACATGGACCAACTTGAATTTGCACTATTAACAGCAAAGAATAATCAGGTAAGTGCATCTCTTCAAGTCAAAAATACCACTTCTTTGTTAAAGCTTACGATGGGATACCCTCAAGAGTCGGAAATTGAAATTACGGAATCTGTAGAGTCCTTGTTACTACAAAATCAAACTTCGACATCTTCTTTTTCAGTTCAAAACAATTTAACTTATCAATTGATGAACGAACAAAAAATGTTAAATGAATATGCTTTAAAAGAAAAGAAGTATAGTCTTTTACCTAGTTTGAGTGCGGTGGTTCAACACGGATACAATGCATATAGAAATGATTTTGACTTCTTTCAAAAAGGAGATTGGTTTTCTCAAAGCTTTTGGGGGTTACAAATGAACGTTCCGATTTTCACGAGTGGAAAAAATAGCGCTTTGATTAGACAAGCAAAATTTGAGGTGAAGAAAAGTGAAAATGCAATCCATGAGTTTGAACAGACATTAACTTACCAAGAAAAACAAGCTAATAATAATTTGGAAAGTGCTAAAGAGCAAATGAAATTACAAGAAGTGAATGTAGAATTAGCAAAAAAAATATATGAAAATGCGGTAATCAAAGAACAAATAGGTAAAGTAAATAGCATTTTAGTTTCTCAAAAATACAATCAGTTAATTCAATCTCAGGCACAGTACATAAATGCTGTTTTGACATTATTTAACGCTCAATTACAATTAGAACAATTACATAACAATATTAAATAATTCAAAATGAAAAGAAATACAATATATACACTACTTTTAATTGGTTCAGGATCTCTTTTATTTGGTTGTGCAGAGACGCCAAAATTAGATGAACTTTTGAAAAAGAAAAGTGAATTGAGAAAAGAACTTTCAGCATTACAAGAAGAGATTAATAAGTTAGAGAAAACAGAAGACGTTTCTTCAATTCCTTTAGTGACTATAGGTAAAGTAAAAGAAGAAAGCTTTGAGCATAAAATATCAGTTCAAGGAAATGTAGAGACAGATCAAGATGCAGTGATTAATGCTGAACTTGGTGGTTTAATTTCTGAAATTCATGTAAATGAAGGAGATAGAGTTGAAAAAGGTCAATCTCTAGTTTCTATTGATGCTTCGATGGTAAATGCTTCTATAAAAGAGGTTCAAACACAATTGGATTATGCAAATTACTTGTTGAAAAAGCAAGAAGAATTAAAATCGAGGGATATTGGTTCTGAGTTTGATTACGAAGGAGCTTTAAATCAAGTAAACAGTTTAAAATCTAAATTAAACACCCTTGAATTACAGCGTTCTAAGGCTAATATTTTGGCACCTTTTTCAGGTGTTATCGATCAGGTTTTTGCAAAGCAAGGACAGATGGCAAGTCCTCAAGGTCCAGTCTTAAGAATTGTAAATACAAATGAAATAACGATTACTGCTGATTTATCCGAAAAACATTTGAAAAACATTAAAGTTGGAACAGTTGTCAAAGTATCTTTCCCAAATTTCAAAGACACAACAATTGCTGTTAAAATTTCTTCTGTTGCAAATTATATTGATCCTACAAATAGAACGTTCAGAATTACTGCAACTGTTAAGAATAACAAAATTTTAGTTCCTAATATGTTGGCAGAGTTAGAAATAACAGATATAAAAGAAGAAAAAGCATTGGTTATTCCTTCTATAAGTATCCTTAAAGACTATAACAATAGGGATTATGTTTTTGCTGCAAAAAAATCGAAAGAGAATACGTATACTTTGAAAAAAGTTTTTGTGAATGAAATTGAGAAATTCAATGGAGTTTCTATGATCGAAGTGAAAGAAAAGTTATCTGTAGGTTCTAATTTAGTAGTAAAAGGAATCAAAGGAATTACAGAATCGGATATTGTTCGAACTAAATAATCGTATTATACTTAAAGAAAATGGATAAAAAAACAAAAGGTTTCGGTCTTACCAATCTCTCGGTTGGTAATCGAAAAACAGTCTTCTTGATTTCTTTATTAATCCTTGTTGGAGGGTTTATGGCATACAATTCAATGCCAAAAGAAAATTTCCCAGAAATACAGATTCCAGAGATTTATGTTGGGATTATGAAACCAGGTTCTTCTCCTGATTTTATGTCTGAGAAAATAACTCAGTCTATTGAAAAAGAGTTGAATAGTGTAAAGAATGTAGATGAAATAAATTCCAACTCTGTGCATGGATATTCTACTATTCGAGTGAAGTTTAATTTTAATGTTACGGTAGATAAAGCACTTCAGAAAGTGAAAGATGCTGTAGATAAAGCGAGAGCTAAATCTGATTTTCCTCAACTTTCTGTAGAACCGAACATTTTTGAAATGGATCCTTCTAAGATGCCAATTATGAACATCAATTTGGCAGGTTCTGACCCAGTTTTACTAAAAGAAACAGCAGAAGAGTTAGAGAAACGTATTGAGATGTTGGAAGAGATCAACGAAGTAGACATTCGTGGTATTCAAGAACAAGAGATGCGTATCGAAGTGGACCCTATTCGTTCTCAATCGGTAAACGTAAGTTTAGACGATATACAAAATGCGGTTTCTTCAGAACATCAAACAATTTCAGGTGGTGAAATCTTAATGGATGGAATTCAGAAAACGGTTCGTATTGAAGGTGAATTTGAAGATGCGGAAGAGTTAAAGAAAATCATCGTAAAACAAGATGAATCGATGCCAGTTTACCTGGAAGATGTGGCAGAAGTTTACTTTGGTAATGCAGATACCACGTCTTACGCAAGGGAATTTGGAAAACCTGTTGTGATGTTAGATATTAAAAAGCAATCAGGAAAAAACTTATTAATTGCTGCTGAGAATATTGATAAAGTATTAGAAGAAGCTAAGAAAGATGGAACGATCTCTAAAAGTATTTCTATTTCAAAAACAAATGACCAGTCTTATAATACAAAAGACATGGTTTCTAACTTAGAGAACTCTATCATCTTTGGTATTCTATTAGTTGTAGGTGTTTTACTTTTCTTTTTAGGGTTACGTAACGCTCTTTTTGTTGGAGTTGCGATACCACTTTCAATGTTGATGTCGTTCTTGATTTTACAATCCATGGAAGTTACATTAAACGTAATGGTGCTTTTCTCTTTAGTATTAGCATTAGGAATGTTGGTGGATAACGGAATTGTTATTGTAGAAAATATTTACCGTTTAATGGATGAAGGTTTATCAAGTGTAGAAGCTGTAAAACAAGGGGTAGGAGAAGTTGCTTGGCCAATTATTGCATCTACAGGAACTACAGTTGCAGCATTTATTCCTCTAGCTTTATGGCCTGGAATAATGGGAGAGTTTATGAAATACCTTCCTATTACCTTAATCATCGTTCTTTCTTCTTCTTTGTTTGTTGCTTTGGTGATAAACCCTGTTTTGGCTGTTGTTTATATGAAAATTGAACAGAGTTTACCTAACAAGAAAAAGATCCTTAAAAGAGTAGCAATATTTTCAGGAATTGGGATTGTTTTTACAGTTGTTGGACAAATTGGTTTAGGAAACGTTTTTATTGCAATCGCTTTGCTATCTCTTGCCAATACTTATTTATTTTATCCAGGAACAAAGAAGTTTCAGCTATCATTTTTACCTCGTTTAGAAAGAGGTTATGAAAAGTTTTTGAATTTTGCATTGAATGGAAAAAGACCTGGACAGTTTTTAATCGGGACTATATTACTTTTAATTTTAAGTTTCATTTTGATGGGAGCGTTTCCTCCAAAAGTTCTTTTCTTTCCAGAAAGTGATCCTAATTATGTAAATATCTTTATTTCTCACCCGATTGGTACGGACATTAAAGTAACCAATGCGACTACTTTAAATGTGGAAAGAGAATTGAATAAGGTATTGAATCCTTATTTTGAGGCAGACGAAAAAAATACCGATACAAACCACAGAGATATTATTAAATCCATCATTTCACAAGTTGGTGAAGGTACAAGTGATCCTGCAAGAGGTGTGCAAATGGGTAACACTCCTCATAAAGCAAGGATAACAGTAAATTTTGTGGAGTCGAAATACCGAGAAGGTATTGAAACGAGCGAAATAATGAAGAAAATTCAAGCGCAGTTTAAGGGTCGATTTAATGCGGATATTGAAATTTCTGCAAGTAAGGATGAGCAAGGTCCTCCACAAGGTGCGCCAATTAACATTGAAGTTTCTGGAAAAGGAGATTACAAAACTCTGATTAATGAAGCGGACAAAATGAGAATCTTCCTAGAGTCTAGAAACGTTAATGGAGTGGAGAAACTAAAATTAGACGTGGATATTAATCGTCCTGAGATTCCTATAAAAGTAGACAGAGATCAGGTGCGTAAATTAAACGCTTCTACGATGATGGTTGGTATGGCGATTCGTAAAGCGCTTCTTGGTCAAGACATTACTACTTACACTAAAGATGAAGAATCGTACGACATTGTGGTTCGTTTTGATCAAAAAAACAGAGAAAATTTTGATGCGATTTTAGACCAGCAATTAATTTTCAGAAACAACAAAGGGAAACTGTTAAACATCCCAATTCGTTCAGTAATTGAAAAACCAGAAGAACAAGTTTCTTATTCAGCTGTAAACCGTAAAGATGAGGTGCCAATTGTTTCGATCGTATCTAACGTATTGGAAGGGTACAATGCAAATGAAGTGGTCCAAGAATTAAAGGAAAACCTTATAGAATATGAAGCAGATGGATTAATTGCTAAAAATACAAGCTTCAAATTTACTGGTCAACAAGATGAGCAAGCAAAAGAAATGGCTTTCTTGAGTAAAGCGTTGATGATTGCGGTGTTCTTAATTATGTTGATTATTGTTGCTCAGTTTAATTCTTATTCTGCACCAGCAGTAATTTTATTGACGGTTGGTTTATCTTTAATTGGTGTATTGTTAGGATTGTTAATTTCTCGTCAAAGTTTTGTTATCATGATGACCATGATTGGATTGATTTCACTTGCAGGTGTTGTTGTAAATAATGCGATTGTATTGATTGATTATACCAATAGTATTCGTAAGAAAAAACGAGAAGAAGAAGGTCTTGGTGAATACGAAGAATTGCCAATAGAAACAATTATTGATGCTGTAAAAACCGCAGGAAAAACAAGGCTTCGTCCAGTATTGTTAACAGCAATTACTACAATTTTAGGGTTAATTCCGCTTGCGATTGGTTTCAATATTGATTTCTTTACTTTATTCTCTGAATACGATCCACAAATTTTTATCGGTGGAGATAATAATAAGTTCTTCGGACCAATGTCTTGGACAATCATTTATGGGTTGACGTTTGCAACATTCTTAACGTTAATCATTATCCCATCTTTATACATCTTAACTACACGTTTCAAAATGTGGATTTATAGAATAGGTGGTTGGAAAATGAGAAGTAATTTGTAGGGTGTTTGACATTAAGACGGATGACAAATTAAATTGTTAATGTTGAATTTTTAATGATTAATTACAGATTACAGATTGAAAAATTATAGATTATCCCCGATGCATTAAGTTGTGTCGGGGAATTATTTAAAAATTCAAACAATTATTAATAATTTAATACGACATTTTAATTCTTCCATTAACTTTGTCATATGGAACATAAAGAAGACAAACTAAAGGAGGTAATCTCTCACGCGAAGGAGTATGGATTTGTATTTCCTTCCTCTGAAATATATGATGGTTTAGCAGCAACTTACGATTACGGACAATTAGGCTCTGAATTAAAAAACAACATCAAAACGTATTGGTGGAAATCAATGGTGCAAATGCACGAGAACATTGTTGGTATAGATGCTTCTATCTTTATGCACCCAAATACATGGAAAGCTTCTGGTCACGTGGATGCTTTCAATGATCCATTGATTGATAATAAGGATTCAAAGAAAAGATATAGAGCAGATGTATTGTTAGAAGAATACATGGAAAAAATCAATCAGAAGATTGAGAAAGATGTTCAGAAAGGAATCAAGAAATTTGGGGAATCATTTGACGAAGCACAATTTAGGGCTACAAATCCAAATGTTTTGCGAAATGCTGCCAAGATTAAAGCGGTAGAAGACAGAATGCGTACTACCTTGGAAGAAAACGATTTAGTAGGATTAAAAGCATTAATTGAGGAGTTAGAAATTGCCTGTCCTGTAAGTGGTTCAAAAAATTGGACGGATGTTCGTCAGTTTAATTTAATGTTTTCTACTGAAATGGGATCGGTTGCTGGAGATGCTTCAACAATTTACCTTCGTCCAGAAACTGCTCAAGGAATTTTTGTAAACTTCTTAAATGTTCAGAAATCTGGGAGAATGAAGATTCCTTTTGGAATTGCTCAAATTGGAAAAGCGTTCAGAAATGAAATTATTGCGCGTCAATTTATCTTCCGTATGCGTGAATTTGAACAAATGGAAATGCAATTTTTTGTACGACCAGGAGAAGAAATGAAATGGTACGAATACTGGAAAGATGTTCGTATAGCATGGCACAAAGCGTTAGGATTAGGAGATAAAAATTACCGTTTTCATGACCACATAAAATTAGCACATTATGCAAATGCTGCTGCAGATATTGAATTTGACTTCCCAATGGGATTCAAAGAATTAGAAGGAATTCATTCAAGAACAGATTTTGATTTAAAACAACACGAAGCACTTTCAGGAAAAAAGTTACAATATTTTGATCCAGAAATCAATGAAAATTATGTGCCTTATGTAATTGAAACATCTATTGGTTTGGATAGAATGTTTTTAGCCGTTTTAAGTTCTTCTCACAAAAAAGAAGTATTAGAAGATGGTTCAGAAAGAGTTGTTTTATCTTTACCGTATGCTTTAGCACCTTATAAAGTTGCAGTGATGCCGTTAACGAAGAAAGATGGTTTACCAGATAAAGCAAGAGAAATAATGAATGGTTTGAAATTCGACCATACTTGTACTTACGATGAAAAAGATTCCATCGGAAAACGTTACCGTCGTCAAGATGCTATCGGTACTCCTTTTTCGGTAACAGTAGACCACCAAACATTAGAAGACAATACCGTTACGATAAGAGATAGAGATACCATGAAGCAAGAAAGGATTGCTATAAGTGATTTGTATGCAATGGTAGATTCAAAAGTAAACATGAGAAATTTATTGGTGAATAATTAAATTTATTTTTAGGTATTTTATTTTCATAGGGTTGGGTTTAAACCCAACCCTATGAAATAGGATACACAAATTATAATTTCGCTAAAACCTAATCATCCCCCTCTTTAACACTTTCACGTTTAAAACTTTTAACATTTCTACTAGAAAGCATCCTCTTCTCGTTTAATTTTGTTTGATTAAACAAAGTTCATTATGAGTAAGTATCTGGTTTTCGTTTTTGTTTTTCTTGTAACCCTTGTGTTTGGGCAAAGAACGGAGAAGTACAATAGTAAATATGCTAACTTTTACAGAGCCGAAGAATTGTTTCAGAAAGATCAATTTGGAGCTGCTCGTAAAGAGTTTAGAGATTTTGTCAATGCTTTTGATAAGTCTACAGACCCGCTTTATCAAAAAGCTTTGTACTATGAAGCCCTGTCTGCTTTAGAATTATACAACAACGATGCTGTAAAGTTATTAGAAGACTTTAATAGAACATATCCAGAAAGTATTTACAAAAAAACGATTTATTTTAAGTTAGGGCAGTACTATTATCAGAAAAAGGACTATTCTAATTCTATTATTTGGTTAGATAGGCTAAAAAAACCAGATTTAGAACCAGAGATTAAAGACGAATACTTCTTTAAATTAGGTCATTCTTATTTTTTAACAGAACAATTTCCAGCAGCAAGAAATGCTTTTTATGAGATAAAAGACGACAGTACGCAATATGGAAATCCTGCACTTTACTATTTTTCTCACATTGCATATCAAGATAAATCTTACCAAGTAGCTTTAGAAGGATTTTTGAAACTGAAAGAAACAGAACAGTTTGGTCAATTAGCTCCATATTATATTGTTCAAATTTACCATGCACAAGGAAGATATAAAGATGTTGTCAGTTTTTACCCTACAGTAAAAGATTCATTGAACTTGATTAACCAAACCGATATCAACCATATTGTTGGAGATTCTTATTATAAACTGAACCAATATGAGGAGGCAATTCCATATTTGTTAGCCTACAACAATAAGACCCATACAACAAGAAAAGAAGATTATGAGTTGGGGTATGCTTATTACCGTTCTGAACAATTAAGTGAGGCGATAAAAGTATTTGATAAGTTATTACACATTAAAGACACGATTTGTCAAACTGCTTATTACCATATTGGAGTTTCTTGCTTGGAGCAAGGTAACCTTTCTGCTGCTAGAAGGGCATTTCAGGGAGCATCTAAAATA
>Ga0228634_1001220_pt1 | contig 15411 bp, 7 predicted proteins | sample 42DmetaG_FD_190063 | JGI IMG/M metagenome (GOLD analysis project Ga0228634, IMG submission 190063) | Seawater microbial communities from Monterey Bay, California, United States - 42D | ecosystem: Environmental > Aquatic > Marine > Coastal | place: USA: California | collected 2016-09-27 | reverse complement strand
AAACATTGTCACGCTACACTACATACGGACCTAATGATGACCCTATCCAAGAGGACTTGGACGTAGGGTTTATTGGTTTTAATAACTACGCTAGACCCGACCAGCTTCCAGCTGGTATGCTTGCTAATAGCTCTAATGGTAGACTTGGTAAAAACGGTGAGTGGCAGGTACGTCCAGGGATTGACTTTATCAAGGCTCCATTTGCTTCTGGTGACAATGTACTACGTCTTCCTACTGCAAGCGAAAGCACTGCTATTCCTCCAGTTGTTGGCTTACTGCCAACTACAATTACGTCAGCCTCTTTAACTACTAATGTAGTTACTATTGTGATTGATGACCCAGCCGTTGAGCCAGGTCACGTTTTCCTTGTTGGGGACGAGATTACGGTTGATGGCATTCCATTTGGGACAAATACAAATCCCAACGGAACTTTTATACTGACTTCCGTAACAGATAACGGCAGCACAAAATCTCTTACGTATGATTTAGTTGGAGCAAATGCAATATACACTTCGCTTACTTCTTCTTCTGTCATTGGATACAATATGATCCTTGATCAAGGTAACGTTTCGGCTGTTTACACAAGTACAACTTTCAGTGACCCTAATCAAGATAACAGCCAGTTCATTATACTGGCATCAAATATAAGTGCAGTAGCCACGGACCTACAGGATACGTCTACTAGCATTACGATGGCTTACCCATCAGGGGAAAACGTAACGCCTGATAGTAGTATGCTGCAGGCCTTTAACAGGATATTCATCTTTCGGGACGGGCAGGCTGCACTGGAGAATGACAAGTTATTTAGCCCTATTGCTATTGCATCAGCAAGTACTCCTGCTGCATCCAATGTAGTTACAGTGAATACCTCGGCTGATCACGGGTTAGTTATCGGGGACGCAATCACAATTGCTGGACTAGCTGGATTTCCTACAGGGGAAGATCCAAATGGAGGCTGGGTAATTAACACTGTACCTAGTAGTACTTCCTTTACCTATGACCTGCCAGTGGTCTACCAGACTGCCTCTACCTATACGGTGGACGTTAGCTCTATTATATCACCAGGGTTTAAACTGGTAGCAAGCGGGGAATACAGCCAGCCTAAGCAGCTGGCACCTACTAACGTAGATATTACTGACGGGAAAGCCGTTGCTACATTTGGGTCAATAGCGGCTATGAACGGCCTAAGTGTCGGAGATGTTTTTGAAATTGAAGCAGCTGGTAACAGCCTGTTAGTAGTCGGAGATGATTACGTAGTTGCAGAGCGAGATGACATTGCACTGACTATCTCTTTCTTCGTACAAAGTCCTGACGAAATAAATAGAACTAATGTTATTTTTCAGCAGCACGTATCTGTTGGCCTTGGGTTTACTCATATGCCTGCACCTGAATACGCAGCATATCACCAGCGCAGGCTGGTAATGCCATTCAAGTACAGCGTAGACGACACAGCAGGTGAATTTACTTCCCGTGGAATCCTTGACGAGATTATTGTCTCTGACATCTTGGACTCCGATACTTATGACCAGATATATGGGCAGTACCGATTTAATGCAGGTACAGCGGACTTCAATGTAGGGCTGCACTCCTTCTCAGACGACAAGCTACTTGTGTTCAATCGCAGCAGTATTCACTTAGTAAGCGGAGCTGGGGCATCTGCAAATGTACAGCTCATCACGAATGAAGTAGGTTGCGTTGCACGCAACAGCATTATCCAAGTGGGAAACAATGTACTGTTTCTTTCTGACAATGGCGTATACGGTGCTAACTTCCAGGACTTGTACAACCTTCGTGGTAATGAAGTACCACTGAGTTCACCGATTGATCCCTTAATTAAACGTATTAACCGTGCAGTATGGGACAAGAGCGTAGGCGTATACTTTGATAACAGGTATTACCTAGCGGTTCCACTTGACGGTAGCCAAGTTAATAATGCTATTTTAATCTTTAACTTTATTAACAAGCAGTGGGAAAGCATTGACACTACAGAAGATGCTAACTGGAACATTGCTAACCTTATAGTTGCAGGTAAAAAGGCTGACCGTGCTGTATACGCAGTAAATACACTGGGCGGCCTGCACAAGATAGATGCCCGTGTAGACGCAGTGGACCTCCTTGCTACTGAGATACCAATTCAAGGCGAAGAGGAAACGGTAGCGCACAGCATTCCAGCTTCCGTTACTACTCGTCAGTTTACACTAGGAAGAATTGACCGTAAACGTTGGAATAACTTTGAGTTGCACGTGCAGTCATCACCTGATAATGCCTCTGACTTGAGCATTAGCGCAGAGCTAGAAAACATTGACAGCATTGTAGATCTTGGTACATTAAGAGCTTGTAACTCAGGTACTACCCTGGCACCTAGCGAGGATGTATCCATACGTGGTAGAATAGGTAACAAACGAGCATACGGAATGCAGGTTACCCTTAATAATACAGTTGGCCGACCTCGCTTCCGATCAATTAAAGTCGCTGGCGCAGAAGCATTTAGATCAACAAACAAAGCAATTTAAATTATGTCTATTATAAATAAAGGAAAAACTTTCTCCAACGGAGAACAACTCACGGCGGAAAAGCTTAACGATTTAGTTGATCTAGCTGCCTTTGATCAGTCAGCGACTGACAGTGCCTCGACTACAGTTAATACCTCTGGTCAGATTGTAGTGAAAGACGGTGGTGTTAGCACACCTAAGATTGCAGATACGGCTGTTACAACTGCAAAGATCGCAGATGGTCAAGTCACCCCTGCTAAGCTGTCTACAGGTGCTCCTGAGTGGGGCACAAATGGTCAATTGTTTATCAACGGGGGTCAGATTGAAATTAACCCTGACCTTGTAGGGGATTCAGGTTCCTATATTGATTTCCACAGCACCTCAGCTTCCGAGCCTAACTACGACGCTCGTGTATCAAAAGACGAGGGCGAAGACAGTAATTTTCATATTACGAATGAAGGTAGCGGACAGCTTCGTCTAACCCAAAATGACCAAATTAAGTTTCGCACAAGCGGCGGCACCGAAGGGTACACCGCTCTCTACGGAGGAGGCACGGGAGCAGGACATGGTGCAAACATAGAGCTATATGGTGGCGCACACGTAACCGAACCTAACAATGCAAACTACGATGCTGACCGTCATCGGTTCCGTTCAGCTGCTGGAGGCATTAATCCATCTTATGTGGATATGAATATGACCGACGAGGGGGACGCTGAGTTGGTTATTCAAAGTGCTGACTCTACTGGCGAAGCTAACCTAAAGCTATCTTCGTTCACTCCTAGTATTATATTTGAGGATAGAACTGGTACTTCTTCTGACTTCCAGATTACAGCGAACGGGGGAGCCTTGAAGTTCCTTAATGGGCATACCAGCGGAGACGCTCCACTGACCAATGAAATTGTAAAGATTAAATCTACCGATGAAGTAGAAATAAAAGGTAATCTATTAATTAACAACGTAGTAGATAAGCCTGCGATTTTAATTGAAGATACTGCCTCTGGGACTGTAGACCGTGAAGGAGAAATGGCAGTTCCTGTTGGTGATGCATTTTCCTTGGGTTTCTGGGATGCAGCAGCTGCTGTTGGATCAAGGTTTATATCGAAGCTTAGGTTTAATAGCAGTTTGATTTACCTTCGGAGCAAACTGCGAATTGGCGGTACAACTGATGATGCAAGTGACCCTCTTGTTTATATAGATGGAATCCGAGAAGGTACTACAGACGAACTAAGGCTATCAGCAGACAGGCTGACATTTTATACTAATACTGACTATGCAACTAAAGCTATTGATGCAACAGGAACAAAGGTATCAATTGATCCACCTCTAGAAGTATCGACTATTTCTGGACCTGAGGACGCTAATGTGCTAACCCTAAAGGCTGATCCCGAATCACCTGATTCAAGTGAGGGTGGAGCGCAAATTGGTTTACACAGTTCGGATAGCAGTGTACCAAATCAAATCTACGCTAAATCTGCTTTTACTTATTTCCAGAATATGGCAGGGAATGTTGTTGCTTCCATTGGGTCATCTGGTCCAGTGGCTGATAAAGACTTAGCAACCAAAGAATATGTGGATAATGGTGTTGGCTTTACAACGATTAAAGCACACTGCGTTTGGGACCCTACATTAACTGGAACAAATGCTCCTATTAGTGGCTCTGGGGTAACAAGTGTAACTCGTAATGGTGCTGGAAACTGGACTATAAATTTATCGGTTACAGCCCCACTTAGTAACTTTGTTACCCTAGTAAGTTCTGATTCAACTGGAGGCACCATTAACGTTGCAATTGGGGCTTATTCAACTTCAACCACTACCGTTTCCGTAAGGAGAGAAGGATCAAATGGTATTGGTTATGACGGAAGTAATCCAATATCTTTTGCTGCTATCTGGTAATATGAACTCCCTCCTGCAATCAGTTCAAATAGCGTTGCAAAACGCTGAACAGAAAGAAGCCATTGCCTTCATCGACAAGGTAGTGGACTTCTGCATTGAGAAGGAGAATGGCAAGGTACTGGACGGGTGGCCCCGTGACTTGATACAACTCCTTGTGGCTTACCATATGGCCAAGGATACCTTTATTGTAGAGCAAGACGCAGAGGGTAAAATACTAGGTGTCTTTATGTGGTATAATTGCGACGAGGACGATGACTGGTTCTTTGTTAAGAACTGGGAAGCGGACAAGCTAGATGGCAACGCCATCTTTATGGCCTTTTTATTCGCAACGGACAATCAAACTTTCAAACAAATGACACATAACTTCATTATTCAATGCCCTGAAGTTATGCAAAAGAAACTACTGGGCATACGATACAGGCAAGGTGCTCCCACTAAAGTGGTATACAGCACTGCATTATTCAATAAAATCTTAGGAATATAATATTATGGGAGGCGGAAAAGGAGGATCATCAGCACCACCACCAATTGACCCTGGAAAGTCAATGGGTGAATACTTATTTGGTAAGGGATTTAGTAGCCAATACCAAGGCATTACGGACCCTCTATTGCAGGAGCGATTAATCGGTGCAGAGCGGACGTACCGTCCGCAGTACACGGCCTTAGAACTGGCTGACATCGGCGTAATGGCAAGGGGCCTTGAAGCTGGTGCAGAGAACCCTGAGTACGCACGTTTAGAGGCAGAGCTTGCTGGCTTACAAGCTGGTCAAGAAGTCCAAGGGTCACGTACAAAGGCAGACCTTGAAGCTCAAGCTCAAAAACTTTACCCTAACAGGCGTGCGAAACTGTCAGGCCGTCAAAGCCAAAGCTCAAGACAAAATAGAACAAGATACAATAAAGGACAAGCAGCAAAGCGTGCCGCTTTTATAAAAGCCATTGGAGATCCAGGTCAAGATCGTGCTGCACGTATAGCACAGATCGAGACACAGATGCAGGGTATGTCTCCGACCCTTGATGCTACCCCAGGTTTGTTTGACCTCCTTGAGGAGCAGTCAACCCGTGCAGGAGCACTGCAACGCAAAGAATTAGAACTACAGCGTGCCTCAGATGTAGGCGCACTACAGGAGTTCGCACCGCAAGTCGTAGATGCTTACCGTGCCGCTGATCCCTACAGCACAGCACTAGCCGACGAGGCTACAGCCAGGGCAATGGACCCTCGCCTGATGGAGAAAGGTCAAGCCCTACTGAATGCAAAGATGCAAGCCGCCAGTGCAGCAGAAAGTGCCTTGCAGTCCAGTGGTTTAAAAAATATTAACGCTATACGTGAATCCGCTAGTGCAGCAGAAAGTTCATTGCAGTCCAGCGGGTTAGATAACGTCAACGCAAAGCGTGAAGCCGCAAGCGCAGCAGAGCAAGAGCTTAATAAGCTCGGTATGTCTTTATCCGACTTGAGTCCTACTGAGCAAGAAGCCATACTGTCTGGACGTGGAATGGAGTTTGCTGCATCTACTGGAGAACTTACTGCCCTCGAAAAGCGCAGAGCGCAGCAGTCCTCACGGCAAGCTTCTGTTTCTCGTGGAAGGGGAATGGATCAAAGTGCTATATATGGAGAGATGGAAGCTCGTATGGCCGAGGAGCTAAACAAGCAGGAGCGTGAGATTTCTCTGGGTGCAAGTTTATTAGGTCAACAGGCTGATATGCGTTTAAGTAGACTAGGTCAAGGAGCAAATATTCTTGCTCAAGCTGAAGATATGGATGCTCAACGCAGAGCAGAGCAGTTACAGCGTCAGCAATTTGGTGCTGGCTTACTTACTCAATCTGAAGCTATGAATGCCCAACGTAGGGCGGAACAACTCCAGCGTCAGCAATTTGGTTCTGATCAATTACGCACTTCAGAATCTATTGCAGCGCAAAAACGAGCTGAACAGTTACAACGCATACAACTAGGCTCAGGCTTAATTGGGCAGGCTGACCAGCAACTGCAAGGAGCATTTGGTATGAACCGCCAGCTAGCAGGTGACGTAGGTATGACCTTACTAGGTCGTACTTCATCTTCTATTGGCCTTGGCGGCCAAATGCTAGGGCAGGCACAGCAGGGCGCAGCAGGACCTATGGGACCTCAGTTGTTCGACCCTAATGTAGGTATCAATATGGCCTTGCAACAGCGAGGACAGGACGTTACGTTCCAAGGAATGCAGGCTCAGGCTAAGGCAGCTGGGCAGGCAGGTGCTATGGAAGCAGCGGGTTCAGTTGCATCAGCAGCATTACCATTAATGTTTTGCTGGGTAGCCCGTGAGGTCTACGGAATTGAAAGCAGCAAGTGGCTGCAGTTCCGTAAATGGATGCTTAACGATTCCCCAAGCTGGTTCCGTAAGCTGTACATCAAGTACGGCGAACGCTTCGCTAAGTTTATCTCCAATAAACCTCGTATCAAATCAATCATTCGCAACTGGATGAATACAAAGATTAAATAGTTATGGCATTTCAAACGGGAACACAGATTCGCCCAGAACTGGGCAACGCAGACTTCAGCGGCTTTGCAAGAGCCGCCGAGATACGAGGTCAGGCTTTTGCTAACCTTGGTTCACAGATCGGTGAAGGCATCGAAAAGTACAAGAAGAACAAGGAGGTCACTGCAGTTACTCTGGCCTCTATTGAAGGTACGCTTGCGCAAAACCCAGACCTTATTACTTCAGGTAAAGCACAGGGGGGTAAGATCGCAGGCCTATTTAATAAATTAGAAGAAGATGGTGTCCTAAATAAAAGCGAAGCACTTATGCTAAGGGGATTCCTAGATACTTCGATTGAAAGTAAACTGGCAGAGCAAGCAGCAGTTGATGCACAACTTCAACGTGAAAACCTTATTGCACGTACTGAAGCGGCTCGTAGATCAAATCGTCCACAAGCAGAAACTCCAATTTCTGCAGGTGCACTTTCTGGGATTACCGATGCAATGACAGAAGCTGGTATTGATTTTGATCCATCAACTGGTCAGTTCTTTAAGAAGGACTACGGCAGTCGGTTTAATCCCTTTGATACCACTCGAGTACCCGTTGACTTACCAGTGAAAGGATCTGAAGAATACCGTGAAATATACAGTGACCCTGGTGTTATTACGTTTGATCCAAATAAGTATAAGCTTTTATCAACTCAGTAAAATAAAATAATATGGCTGTATCTTCTGTTCTCGGGCCTGATGGAAAAACTTATACTCTTGAGCATCCAGATGGTGCATCGCAAGAGGAGATCTTTAAGTTTGTTCACCAATCTACTCAGGTTAAAACTAAACCTGAACCTACAAAGCCTGGGGTTATAGGTAACGTTGTTAGGGGTATACCTGCTGGAGCAGCTGCCGCTGGCTATGATGTCTTGGGAGCCATTGGTACAATGGCTTATGAGGGACTTGGTAAATATGCCAAGAGGGGGGCAGACCCTGAGTACGTAGAAAAGATTGATCAAGCTGTCAGGGGCGCACAGGAAAAGGTAGCTGAATATACTTTTGATATTGGTGCTACGGCAGGTGAAGCATTCGGCGTAGACGAAGGACGATTCAGTGCAGACGTTGGCCGTGGACTTGGTCAGCTCCCACTTATGGTTGTTACGGCGGGTATGGCTTCTGTACCAATGTCATTCGCTGAGGTTATTAAAGACGCAGAGCAGTCCCTGGGCGTTAAGTACTACGAAATGCCTGAAGAGGAAAAGGCTAAGGTTGCAGCAACTGGTGCTGCCTATGCTGCTTTTTCCTTAGCTGCAGATCGGATCGGCCTAAAGTATATGGGCCTCAGTAAGCTAGACAAATTCTTTGATGGTTCTGAAACCGTGAAGGGTAGTGTAGTTAAAGATGTCCTTACGGGTGCACTAGGTGAAGGCCTAACTGAAACATCTCAGGCGGTAGTAAAAGATCAACTAGCTAGGGTCTATGATGATGACCGAGAGTACAACTTAGACAGCGTAAAGGAATACCTGTATGAAGGTGCAGTTGGTGCTACAGTAGGTGGCATTGCTAGTACAGGCACAACAACCTTAAAACAATTCAGTGGAAAACCTGGAACGGCAACTACAGATACCAAAAAAGAAGACCTCAAGAAACCAGTAGAGGATCGTCCAGCATTAGATATCCCTCGAGATATTGAGGTTGAATACAAGGAACTTGATGGGCAGGTACGCATTGTGCCTATCGCTGTAGGCAAAGATGAAGACGTTATTGCTGTAGCTGAAGAAGCCTTGCGTGGCCGCTATGACGAGAAGTACGGGATTACTGTTACAGAGGTGACTGCACCTCAGCCCTTAGACGTAGTCATAAGTGAACCAGAGGTAGAGCCTGACGTTACCACAGAAGAAGTACCAGTAGAGCCTGAGGCTGCTGTAGAGCCAGTTGTAGAGCCAGTTGTAGAGCCTACACCAGAGGCAATAGAAGACGATGCATTTCCTGCATTCCCTGTTTTACCCGAGCAGTCAGTAAGAACTCAACTTGAGTTTGATCCTTTTGCGGATCCAGAACCAGAGCAGGCACCAGTAGAGGCACCAGTGAAGCGTAGCTTCAGCCTTCCTCAGAATTTAAAGAAGGGCAAACCTGGTTATCGACAAACTCAAGGTATCACCTTTGCCTCTGACTTGGAGCGTGCAGCATACAGCGCAACGACTACAACCCGTAGCGAACCAGGCAAGCGCAAGCGTGAAAGCTACCGCAAGATATTGCAGGATGCTGGTTACTCTACTACAGAGATTAACGAAATGGGCCGTGAAGTACGGTCGCAGATGCGTGACCAATATGATGGTCCAGGCTCTGAGTTATCTGTTGCTTTGCCGCAAGACGTAGTAGCCGAGGCGGCACCAGCAATGCCATTGGCGGGAAGTGTTAATTTAACACAAAAGGAAATACAATTCTTTGATAGTTTCTTGGGTAACAAAGCCAACCGTGAAGAACTTCTTGAGGAAGTTCCATCGCTACGTATTTCTGAAGGTCGTCTTTCCATTGACCCTTCGGATGTTAATAATCTTAATAACTTTGTAAGCGATGTAGGCGTAAGTGACGGTCTAGGTACTGTCCCTCCACGTCTTAAAACTTCTCAATTTTACAAACCATTCTTTAAACCAGGGGCCGAAGACGTAGTTGCTGAGGCGGCACCCGCTGGGCCTGTATCTACCCAGGCGGCTGTTGAAAAAATTGATCTTGAGCAGCTTGCACCACAAGCCAACGAAGATTTCTTTCAGTTCTGGGCCAGGGTTTTAGACAGCACTGGCACTCGGTTTAAGCCTTCATCTAGGAACTACGGAGCAGTGGCAAGGAAGGCGGTGTCTGACACCATGCAATTCTTTAAAGACAATCCAAAGTTTGCTACTTACTATGAGACAGACACGAAGCTGACTAAAAAGTATATTGAAAATGTAGTTGGACCTATTACGGATGCAGAGTTTAACTTATTTAGGATACTTGCTGGCCTTACTAGCCCGAGCACAAAACTTCCAGACAATATCATAGATACACTCCGTGTATTTAAGTTATATAAAGATAGGGGTGACTTTAATTTTATTATACCAACCAAATCCGAAACGGGAGCACGTACATATGATAAAGTAAAGACTGGGTTTCTCTTTAGATCTACTACTGGGGCAACAAAGGCTACATCAATTTTAGCTATCCAAAAAAAGATAGACGAGATCGGACTTGATGCCACTGTAAAATATCTTTTAGAGCCTGTTACAATGAAAGAGCTTGTTACCTCTAAGCGTAGCTTAGGGTATAAGGATGTAGGAAAAAAATTAGAAATTAAAAAAGTAGTCAAGCAGGCTACAGGTCAAGACAAGCTTATACCAAGAATGTTTATGTTCGGCCCCAAGGTTGGAGCCTATAGCATGAACACCTTGGGTAACACTGAGTATACTACCACGGACATTTGGGAATCTAGGTTTATTAGATCTTACTTCAGTGGTATGCTTGAGTCTGGTACTGGTCTACCCGAGAGTGCAAGCGAGCAAAAAATCTTTCAGGAGTTTTCTTCTGCATTTAATAAAGAGTTTGAAAAACAAACAGGACAAAAATTAGAACCTGCGAGCTTGCAAGCGATCAGATGGTTCTACATACTTAATGCCTTTAACAAAACAGGATACCAATATGCAAAAACAGACGACACCATCTCAGGATACACAGCAAAAGCTGCCCAAGAACTTTATGGAATTGATCCAACAAGTGGGGGACAAGGCACTAGCGCAAACGCAAGCCAAGTACCAGCAGGAAACCGCCTCTTCAGTCAGCCCCTCCAGGATGCTACGTCGGTATCGGAACGATACCAAAGGACTCAAGGAATACGTGGACAAGAACCTAGACAAGTTGTTGAGCTAGACAAGGAGCGTGCTGCGGTTATAGGCAAGGCCTATGACAAGATGAAGCATGACCCTAAGAACCCAGAGGTTGTCCGTGCATACAAAGCTTTAGTCGAAGAAACCTTAGCTCAATATGATGCTATCCTGGAAGAAGGATACGCCATGGAGTTGAACGATGCTGAGTACGACAACTCTAAAGACATGATTGAAGACGTACGCAACCGAAAGGTTATGCGTGTATTCTCAACTGAAGATGGATTCGGCAGTAAGGGTATTAGCGCAAAAGAAAGGCGTGAAAACCCTATGCTTGCAGATTCTGGGCGAACAGATAAGAACGGCAAACCCCTTCTGGTCAACGACATCTTTAGATTTGTCCACGACTTTTTTGGTCACGGCAAACTGGGCAACGGGTTTGGTCCACTGGGAGAAGAGAACGCATGGAACGTGCACTCACTTATGTTTTCTCCGTTGGCCCGAAGGGCCTTGACTACAGAGACTCGTGGTCAAAACTCTTGGGTAAACTTCTCTGGAGTAAACGACAAAGCTTTTGAAATACGTGATCAAGCAAGGAAAGCCCGTGCAGATGGTGACCTAAAAAAAGCCAAGCGTTTAGCTCAGAAAGCATACAGCAGTATGCAGTTTGCTGAACAGAAAATTGGCCTACTCCCTCAAGAGTTTGCTGAATCTGATTACCAAGAAGACGTAACAGCTCAGGCGGCACAGCCTGAAGTAGAGGACCGTGGTCCTCAGGATACTTTTGCTAACGGATCCCAGGTTATGGACTTCGTAGAGAGTACCTTCGATGCAATAGCTGATAAGATCGGCATAGCTATTCGTCCAGCAATGGGCGTCGGTTACACTGCACGTTACAATGCTACACAGCAAGTCATCGAGTATAACCCGATGGCATTGCTTAATCGCAGCAAGAGCGGAGTCAAGGCAGCTATGCGTGAAGAGATCATTCACGCTGCTATGCATCAGGTCCTAATGCAAAAGGCCACCAAGGGTGGCAAGAAGGTAGACTCTGGCAAGGTATGGGTAAACTTCTTTGATGCATTTGCTAAGACCCTTACAGCTCAAGAGCGTGTAGACATCGGCGATGTATACCAGTCTCTCACTTCATATAGCGCACTAGGTGCAGAGTACAGCCGTGCAGTAATACAGAACTTATTATACGGAGAGTTCTCCGAGCAGTACGTTATGCAAAGCAAGGGCGGTCCAGCTTGGAATCGCATTGTTGATTTGCTACGTTCAGTACAGGCTTATATGGCTAAGGTCCTCGGACCTATGCGAAAGACTAACCCCGAGGCAGCTCAGGTTATTGTTGATTCAGTAGAGCTACTGAAGGCAGCTGACCCTGAGGCACGACCAAAGAACCAACAGGTAGTAGCTGAGGCTTACGATGCAGTAGATAACAACACAGCCAGAGAGAATACCGAAACTGGAGAAAGCGTAGACAAGAAAGCATCGGAGCGCATCCGTGAAGAACGTAAATGGTGGAGTGAAAGTTCATTCCGAAAGACGGCATCGAAGTACCTTACCCCTATTATTACTCGATTGAATCGTATCAACCCTATGTTCGGTCGACTACTGCAGAACTTGGATACTGCAATCCGTGAGCGTTCATTCGGATACAGAAAGCAGACAGAAGCATTCTTCAATAAGCTTGATTCGGTCAAGGGTGCAGAGTTCCAAGAACTCAAGCAGCTATTGTTCTTCAGCCCTACTCCAGATGAGGCAAGCCTGCCAAGTAATAAAGCTAAGATTCAGCGCAGGGATGCGCTACTGCACAAGCACGGGTTACTGAATATGTACCGACTTGACGTGCAGCCAATCCTGGAGGAGATATACACGGAGTATACCGAGCTTGGTATGCCTCGTATTGGTTACCTTGAGGATTACTTTCCTCGTGTAATCAAAGATCTTGAGGGCCTAATTAAATCCTACGGTCATAAGACTAAGCGTACTTTCGAGATGCTAGTCCGAGAAGAGAACCTGAAACGCACAGAAAATAAAGATGCAGACGGCAGTGCTGATCCGCTCCCAGAGATGGGCGATACCGAACGTGCAAGGTTCTTCCAGGACTTCCTGCAGAATAAGTTCCGTGTAGATATCAATGGCGTAAAACTCCCAGGAAACATTAAGGTACGTGAACTACAAGAGATCCCATTAGACAAGCTGAAGTTCTACGACAACCCAGGGGTTGCCTTTGGTAAGTACACTAGCAACATGTCTCGTGCTATTGAAAGCTTCAAGGTTGTAGGTGATACCCGCAAGGGTAGGTTGCAGGGTACCTTAGGGACCCTCACCGAGAAACTATTTAGCGAGGGTCAAATCGATCAGGCTGATGCAGATGAGGTCAAGACATTGACCGAACTAATTACCGCTGAGTTCGCCGTTGAAAATGAAATACTGAAGAGTATGGGTACGCTTACCTATATGGCTACGCTTATCAATCCTGGCCCTGTACTTGTACAGATTATGGATTTGTATAAGGTTGCACTATACCGTGGCTTAGGTGGAGTAGTTTCAGGTACATACCGTACCGTCACGGGCAACCGTAGGTTTGATATTGAGAAAGACTTTAGCATAGCTAAGACTCAGCTGTCTGCTGAGTTTGAAGATCCTAGTGTATTACAGAAGGCGTTGGACTTCGGCCTTAGCCGACTGGTCCCGTTCCGTCAGATGGATACAGCTATGAAGCACGCTAGTATTGAGGCGGCATACGATGACTTCGTGAAGAAAGCTAAGGCACCAGTAGGTTCCAAGAAGTACGAGCAACTACTAAAGGAATTAACCATTACAATGGGCCGAGAGGATGCACTGAAGACCATAGCCGATCTAAGACTAGACAAGGCAATGGACAGCCCTCTGGTAAAAGAGGCACTGCTATCTGAGCTGTTGCAACGTCAGCCGCTGACTTACCTGCAGGTACCCGAGGGCTACCAGACTGACCCGAGCAAGCGTCTATTCTACAAACTTAGTACCTTTATGCTACTGGACCTGAACTACAACAGGCAGGAGTTTATGAATGACCTCGTCGGGCCAGGCAAGACACTGCAGCAACGTACCGTTGCGCTACGTAGGCTCGCATATATGGCTACCCTGCTGACAATGTTTGGACTTCCATCTGATATGTTGGACGACTGGATTTCAGGCAAGGATACCTACATCCCCGAGCACGTAATGAATAATATGCTAGGTATGTTTGGACTATCTAAGTACACAACTACCCGTGCACTAGAAAAGGGAACGGTCGAGAGCGTCATCCAACGCTTTACTCCTCCTGCGATCAACATCATGATCAAGGGTGAGTCCTCACTCAGGTCCTGGGTCAAGGGAGACACCGAGCTATTCGACATGAAGGCTTGGCAGAATGCTCCACTGTCAGACGTTTGGTACTATCGGACAGGTGCAGGTAAAGAATCCCAAAGGAAGTACAGGAAGCAGCAGAGGAAAGAAGGAATTACTCCTACATTTCCAAGGTCCTAAAACAAGTTTGGCCTCCCCCGATTAAAGGAGAGGCCAATTTGTGGGGAACCAAAACCATTTAAAAAGTTCCCCCGTGCCGTGAGTATCGACACGCACCATAACACAAACCTCAGAATGACTAACTAAGGTAACTTTACTATGTGATTATAGCACAGTATTGCAAGGTATATCAGCATTTACTTACAATATGTATGTCACTAGTACTTATATCGTAAAAGTATTCACCCTTTACGATCATGCGGTTGGGAACCTCAATGAGTTTGTCATCGGTAAGTTGGTCCCCGAGTATACGCATAGCGTGGCTGTACTCCTTGTTCCATATATAGAAACGTACTGGCATATCCAGTTTGGCAAATTTCTTTTTGCGTTGTGGTAAGTGAACGCTAGGCCAAGGGAATCTTGGCCCCTTCCATACGAGCTTGCACTCGCACTCTATGTAGCACAGGCCCTCGATGATTAGATCAGCGCAGTACTTATTAGGGTTATCAATTGCGGTGTACCCCTTGCGGGACAGGTATTGTTTCGTTGCCTCCCTTGCTGGGCTATCCGTTAAGTCAAACATATCAAGGTCGAATCTCTTGTGTTTCATAGTAGTACTTGTGGTTGGTTGTTGGTTACTTGTGTATGTTCCCGAAACGTATTTCGGTAACATTGTTCTCTGGATTAGTACCCCGATAGGGTTGGTCGGGGCAATCACCCCGATCAGTATAAAATTTTACAGCATTTGGCGATAGCCTACATCGCCGCCTGCTGGATACGTTATCGTGTTTTACTCCTCACGGCACCGATTAGAAGACCTATTGAAGAGCGGTGCAGTCTCTTCAAATTTCTACCCGTAGTGTGCATCATCAAGGCTAAGTAGATGAGAGGCATTGGGGGTCAAGTTCTTTGCTTTACCTTAACTCAGCTATCTTCTCATCGACCTCTTCACGAGTGATGCCGCAAGACAGAGTGTAGTTATTCAATATCCAGTCGAGTCGCTCATTGTCCTTACGTAGCTCGGCGTTCTCAGCCCTTAGCTGCTCAATGGTATCCTCAAGTCTTTTGTATTCTGATTCGTTTGTTCTCATAGCGTCTTCCCCCGAGAACGAGGGCAGTGGTTTTAATGTGTTTTTCATACTTATTTCCACTCCCATTCGTTACGATACTTACGAACAACTTTTACAAGGTCGTCCCATTCGTCCCAGTCGAGGGAGATTTTAGCACTGTC
>Ga0228634_1001219_pt1 | contig 15417 bp, 22 predicted proteins | sample 42DmetaG_FD_190063 | JGI IMG/M metagenome (GOLD analysis project Ga0228634, IMG submission 190063) | Seawater microbial communities from Monterey Bay, California, United States - 42D | ecosystem: Environmental > Aquatic > Marine > Coastal | place: USA: California | collected 2016-09-27 | reverse complement strand
GAGTAAATCCAGAGTAAGCGTCCGTAGCCTTGCTAGTTCCGTCTCGCCAGATTTCAGCATTGCTTCCATCGCCATTGATAGAGATTAGCGTTTGAGCAGTTCCGATTGCTCCTGTGCTAAACCCAATAATTGGATCAGTCGCATTAGCAAAAAACGAATATTCGTTAGATGCATTCGCAGATAATTGAAATCTACCTGATGTGCCTATTTGATATTGCCCAAATGCGTTTTGACCATTAGCCGTTGATGTCCCCGTAGCGTGATTCATCACGGAGGTAGCATAGAACAAAGAGGATGTTAGCACTTGTCCACTTACGGATAGTCCATCATTAACCCCATCAAAATCAATCCCACCAGTAACCAAAGACCCAGCATCAACAATCTTAGGCTGCTTTGCGTCTGTCCCTTGAGTTGCGTGGTTGTCGTTGCCTGATTGGTCATACCAAGTTTTGACGTGTCCGTCATTACTAGCACCTACCCAAGTAACCAGCGTCCCATCAGCAACCTCAGCCGCAGTAAAGGATTCCTCTGTGTCGTCACTAGAGCGTCTTACGTCCACTACGTTGCCTGTGTAGGTAGAGCTAAGGTTACGGAGACTGTAGGCGGCCGCAGCTTCTACAAGGTCACCTGTGCGTTCCCCATCTACTAGCTCACGGACATCCAGTGGTGGGACTATTTGAGCATTTACCCACTGTGTCATTGCACCAGAGGATACGTCAGCAGCTGAGAAGTCAGCCTCGGAGTTATCACTTGCACGTCGTACACGGACAACCGAAGCAATGTTACTCGCTAGGTCACGTAGACTATACGCAGCAGAAGCCCCTTCAAATGCTTGAAGAAGCCTCTGACCAACCCTATTGATCATAGGGTTACGACCAATGGCACCCTTTAGGCTTAGGAACATATTAGTACTTGTGGCAGATTACTAGACCGCTGGTGACAGCTACTGCACTGAACTGACCGTAAAGGATCGTTCCTGCGCCGATACCTACGCCAGTAAGTACGGCAGAGGACTGATCAACATTGTTGGCAGTAAGTGTAGAGAAATTAGTGTCAGTAATGATTTGAATGGCTCCGTACTTCTTGCCTGTAACGGAGTCACCTGCGTCAAGTACTTCGGATCCAACTGAGGAAAATTCTAGGGTATTGTTTCTGGATGAACTCATAGTGATATTATAGCATACTTGCTATCTGGATTGACGGTTTACGTAAGTTGAAAACTTCTTATTGATTGTATTGTTATTTGACCGAAGGTCAATTTTTTCAAGCTCTAGGGCCAGGTAGGTCCCAGCTATCTGCTCTTCTTGCATAGACTTGCTGTGCTGCCCGTCCATACGGAGAAAGTCCGCATAGGCAGCGTGCCCTAAAAAGAAAAAGAATTCCTGGGGAATATCTGTAGAGTCCTCCGTAAATACAGGAAGCTCCTTCTGGTAGTTTACGAATACCTTACCTGAGTCGTTGGCGATTAGGTTAAGTACGTGAGCACCATTGGAGTCTACATAGAACTCGTACTCAAGGGCTGATTGGCGATTAAAGGGCTGCGTACGATAGATGCGCTGGAAGTCCGATATGTTATCTAAACCAGCCTCTACGTAAGGTACAAGGCCATCAGAGCTTACTGTGCGCTCTTCTCCTATGACCGCATAACGTGGCCAGCTAGGGCTGGCACGATAAGCTTCAAAGGCACGGCGATTAACAAACTGAAGAATTTTGTCCTTTTCTTCGGTGGTAAAGTTACCTACACCCGAGAGTGCAACTATTAAATTATATAGGTCAGTGTAGGATTTAATCTGCATTAGAGCTTATTGGGTGTAAGGTCTGAAAAATTCTTTTGGAAATAAGTAAGGAACTCCTTGGAGTGCACTGTCTCTTGTCCGTACTTCTTTATAAGTCGGAAGTACTCACGGTGCGGGATAGTTGCTACGCAACGCCCTAGTACTGGGTGCACCTTTCCTCGTTGTTCTGTAGCTTCTTTACGGGCCTGGTTTACACGATTGACTTCCGTCCGTTTCTCAAGTGCAAATCCGTTTTTGATTTCATCCATAAAGGCCTTGTTGACCTCTTCGTCAGAATAAGTAGGAGCTTTTGTGATTATTTCCATTGTTTAAAATTAAAGGTAAAAAGGGAGCCAGACAATATAAATCTGGCTCCCCGAAATTTCAGCAAGGATTACTGAGTGATCTTACCGTGAGCCTGCGGGTGGTATACGCCGAGGGTCAATGTGCAATCGCAGAATCCACGCTCGCCTCCACCTTCGTTAGGCAGACGAGTTGAACCCATAGGGATCAGTTCGTGCACGCCGTAGTACTCAGGGTTAATGAGGTAGCCGTCATTGAAGTCAGTACCGCCAGCAATAGTTGCAGGAGCAGTGTCTGGGTTCATATTGACGATGGACACGATGCCGTGGTCACTTTGGTAAAGCTCGACAGAGAGTTTAATCTCAGCCTTGTTACCGTCGTAGTTGACGCTACGGATGTTTTCAGTAGCTCCAGCAGATACACGAGCGAAGTCAGCAATAGTGCGACGAAGGCCAGTGTCAGCAACAAGCATAAGGTTATTCGAGCTGCCAGTCTTGCGGTAGATCGAAGAGATCATGTCGTTAAGAGCTTCTTCACCGAAGGCACCTTGTGTGCTGATGTCATAGATCGAAGCAGCAGGAGTGCGGAAGTTAGCAGGAACGTCAGCGGGACCAGCAGAGTCGATCCAGTCACCAAGACCACGAAGGCCGTAAGGTGTACCAGCACCGTCTTCTACGCTGCGGTCTTGTGTACCGATCAGTGTAGCTTCGATGTCACGCTTGAGTTCACGGATAGCTTTTGCTTCAGCTTGTGCAACCTTAGCTGGGCCTACGCTGTCAACAGCTTCTTGAAGGTCAGAAACCTTGAAGTTGCGGCGGAACTTTTGTACGTAGTTACCAAGGCGAGCACGGCCAGCGAACTGGTCAGTGAAAGAAGATACGTCTGCACCTTCGTCTACACCTGCAGTGCTAGGAGCAGCAAGTACGTCTACAGTCCACTCAGTGAATGTAGCACTTGACTTCTGTTTAGAAGCAGATGAAAGGACAGGAGTTTCTTCGGGAGCCAAGATGGTAAGTACATCTGTGAGGTCTTCACGATTAGAAACAGCGGAACCAGGATTAGTGGTGTCGAATGTATTTGAGAATGCCATAATATTTTATAATTTAATTAGATTATCTATTTTGTAGTTGAAGGGTTCTGAGAGTAATGAAGTCACTCTTGTTTCCTGATTGCTTAAACTGAGTACTCAAGTTCTTGATTGATTTACTTGCACGACTTGCAGGCTTTTCTGAGCTTGCTGCACTAGGGGTAGAAGTATTGGAAGCGTTAAGTCGTACTTTAGGCTTTGCGCTTTTTACTTCTTTTCGCCCGTAGATACTGTTAGCTGCGTGCGCTAGTAGATATGGCATCTGAGCCTTAACGTCAGCGGGAAGGCTAGTCATTAATGTTTCGACCCTGGGGTCGCTCATAATGGCCTGGTATTCACGCCGTGTATCGTTGTCTTCACCTGTCATCCAAGGTAACTCAGCTTCAGCCTGAGCACTGAGGTGCTCCTGCATTTGTTTGCTTTGTTCAATCTTTTGGATTTCCTCCAGGCGAGCAGGAAGGAATTTGTCACGGGCTTTACGTGCCTGCAATAAAGCATTGCGGACATCGGCCTTAGTCATCTCCTTGCCTTCGACTTCTGTGACTACATCATCAGCTTCATATCCATCTGCATTGAACATAATGTCCTCTGCCCATTCAATAACGTTACTAGCATCCGTTGCCTTAGCTTGTAGATCCTCAAGGGTGTCTACGCTGTCGAACGGATTGTTCTTAACTTCTTGTTTGGGTTGCAGTGGATTGCTTTGCTCGGCAGAAATTTTAGCTTCAATTTGTTGTAGCTTTTCTTCTGCTGCCTTACGTTTAGCTGTGAGTTCTCCAAAGCGGGCTACTGCACGGCTGCCTAGCTTGTCAGCTAGTTCCCGCAGTTCCTCTTCGGACATATCATCTAAATCAATCTGAGAAAGAACTTGCTCGTCTGATTCAGCTTCGGACTCTTCGTCTTCAGTACTCTCGTCTGATTCCTCAGTGTCTTCTACTTCTTCAGTAGCAATTTCGTCGGCTACCTCTTCCTCAACTTCAGGAGCTTCTTGCTCCTCTGGTTCAGGGGTTGGCTGCCCTAAGCGTTGGATCGCAAAATCTTCCGCTGTTATATTTGTCTTTTCCGCTGTAGAGTTTTCGGGTTCAGCGTTTCCCGTTGTGACTTCGTTGTTCATATAATTCCACTCTTCAACGCCGAGCGACAGCTATGTTGTGCATTATAGCACACGAAATGCGTGCTATGAAATTATTCGGCAACCGAAGGCTGCCCCCAAGTAGACATTGTCAGGATCTGATCGTAACTAAGGATACGCCCTGATAGCTGCTGGATCTTGTCAGTTGGAGCATCGTGCATTTCTCCGATGCACTCCTCCCTCAAGTCATTGATTAACTCAATGAATCGCTGGAACTGATCGTGCCGCTGCAGGTGCTCTATGTCTTGTTCGATTGTTGGCTTTTCCATATTATTTATTTTTTGAAAGATATTCCTTTAAAGCTTGTTTCTGCTCAGGTGTAGCTTTTGCACTGGAGTCACCGCTGTAAACTCTAGCAAGAATAGTTTGTTTCATTGCTGTTGGATTATCTGCGTATTCCGTTCCTTCAAAGAATTTAACTTGATCGGGTGTAACTTCAAACTCTGGAACAAACTCATCTTGTCGCATCTTCAAGCGAATAGCTTCATTCTCTGCTACTGCTCCTAGTTGTTTCTTTGATAAAGAGCTGTAAGGGTTGAGGATAATGGTATTGTCCTCCGCTGCCATACCAGCTACTTCGGGTCTATCCGAAAAAAATTGATCCTCTCCAGGATATAACTTTTCACGAATAGGAAACCCAAAGAGCTTATCGGATGCCCGTTTATTTGCGTATTCTCCTGGGGTCATATTAGTATTGAGGCATTGCTTGAGTTTGTACTTCCCCCATCTGCGCAGGGGTAGTACCTATACGACCAATCTCAGCGTTCTGCATTTGTTGCATCTGGAACTGATACTGACCTGCGTACTTCTGTAGGCGTTCAGCGAAGGCTTCGTCTTCCTGTAACTTCTGCTGAATGTCAGGCTGTTGTCCGTACTGCTGTAGTACCTGCATAGCAATCTGACCACCGCTTGCACGGGCTGGCATTTCAATGCCTGCATAGATCTTAGTCAGGTCATCAGTTACATCTTTGACTACCTGCTGCTGCGCATCCTCTACAGGTGTAAGAACGGAGTCAGCTAGAATTGGATCAACACTGCTTGCCATCACTGCAAGTAGTTTGTCAACGTCTATACGGCCATTGCGGTCCAACTGGATAAGTTGCGTCATCTGAGCTAGTTTAACTTCCTGGGACTTAGGATCCGTGTTTAATACATCGTAGTTAATAGTAATATCAAAGTCTGCGTCAGGGTCACCTCGGTCCATTACTTGTGGGTCAGGTATTCCAGTTACACGGAAGAATATTTCGTCTGGTCCAAAGCGTTGGAAGCAACGGTACGCCATACGCATAACCTCTGCATTGTGCTGCAGGAACTTGTCCACTAGGAACTGCTTACGTACACTAGAGATTTGAGAGTTTTCATCTAGTCCTACTAGGCGGTCCGCTAAACTTTCTAAGGTTTCCTCGATTTCAATAGAACCAACAGGCGCAGGGGGGACAGGAGCAAAGTCCAAGTCACCCTTGCGGCGATAAGGAATCATACGACCTGGACCCCAGTCGCTAGGCGCCTGCCCTACTGGGTGCAGGATAGGTGGTAAAGTAGCTAGGCTATTGCGGTCAATGCGAGAGTCCCGCTCTACCTTTACTTGATTCTGGATGCCACGTAGCAAGTCAGGCAATGTAGTAGTATCGTACAGACGCTTGCTGTCTTCAGACAACTTAGTGACTACAACAGGGTAGTCCTCGTAGCCGTTGAGGAGTTCACGCTTTGCAAACGCTGGTGCCTCTCCGTTACCTCCGTCGTATTCCTTGTGCAATACTGTGCAGTAAATACCTTCTGCTCCATCTTCAGGGTCGACCAGCCGTTGGTACGCATACACGATTTCTATTAGTTCATTTGCTTCGTAAGCGTTATCGGTCAAGCTAATACTACGGCGGCCTTCCTGTTCTCTTTCAATGCTATCAATGTTTACCCCTCGGTAGTGCTCTACAATGTAGTCAACAAAGTCTGGATCCCATCCAGAAGTTGCTACCTTATTTTCAAGCTCCTGAGCTGTATAGTAAGTCCTCCAGAAGCAGTAAGGTGCCCGCTGAGGATCTGTTACATACGGAGGAAAAAAGAAGTCCCCATCTGGGGCTAGTGTCTTAATCTCTGGTGCGTCTACCTGTCGGCGAACAACAGGAAGCTCTGCTTCCCCTTCGTCTCGAAGTTCCTTAATCGCTTTCTTCGCCCGCTTTTCAGTGACTCCATTAAAGATGTTTTGTAAAATAAGTACTAGTTCGTCGTCATTTTCTCCTGACTGCACTGCACCAAAAATGTTTGGGTCTAGTTCTGCAATTTGCTCTAAGGTCAGCTTCTGTAAGAACTGACGGTCCTCTGCGTGCCAGCCTACATAGGTGATAAGAAGTCCTCGTTCTAGTAAGTAGTTAGCACCTAACTCCATTTCACGCTTGTAACGAGGGATATATCCACTGGTTACCATCCACTTTAGAAATGAAGATACGATCTCTGCACGAGCGATATCATTGGATTCCACTGGGTAGGCACGTATATTAGACCGATTCAGTGAAGACATAAACAAGGAAACTAGCCGTGTAATACGTTCGTCAATTACGTGGCTCTCTGTATCTGATGCTCCCTCCCACGGAAATGCATCTGCACCATGCTTGCGGTGATCTCGGCTCTTGCCTGGCCACCAGTTGCGGCGATCATCGTAACTAGTACGGCACAAATCAAAATAGGCCTCCAGTTCGTTTACTGTTTCGTCATATGCACTTTGAAGCGCACGGATATCTGGAGATGCATCAACGTATGTTAAAGCTTCAAAAGTGGATTTATTTTGCATTTAGTTTTTTTCTAGCAGATTTAGTCATCTCGTGGATGTAACCTTTGTGAACTCCAATTCTATCACATAATTCTTGTGGTCGCATTGGTTGGTCTAATTGATGCTTTACGTAGCGATTCAAGTACTCCCAGGCGGCTAGTCGGTCTACCTGCTCTTCGATCCATTCTGGATCTAAGGTAATGTCTTCTTCGGGTAGATTCATTTTACATAGCGATAAGACGTTCCTCGGTCATCTGTGATGGCCTCTACGTTTACGTTTTTACCTTCTGTCAGGAAGTGCTCTAGCTTACGAGGAATGACCGCTGGTACCTTCTTCTTGATCTCCCTGATGTACACGTAGATGTAACTTCGGTTGGGTGCCTTGGAGTGCACTACTCCTCGGTAACGCTTAGGCGTAAGCTCGGGAATGTCTACGGCTTTCTCTAATAACTCCTGGCCTTCTTCGTTAATCCATCTGGCGTAGCCAGTACCAGTGACGGTATGCTCTGGTAGTTTGCTTTCTATTAATTCAATAAGGTAGTCCAGCTCTACGCTGTGCTCCTTTGCAATTGTCTGTACTCGTTTCTTGGGCATATTAATATCCTCCTTGATTTGTTCTTGTTGTTTGCATCGAGGCATTAGACATAAAGTCTGGGCCTTCTCCGCTGTTTGACATTCGCAAATATCGGATAACGTCAAAGAAATCCTTTAGTGGCTCGTCGGCCTTGCCTTGCGAGTTGTAGTTAATAAGGCTGTCGATGAGGTTTCCGCATTCCTTATGGATGTAGCACAGGGGCCTGTTAGCTTCGTCGACCCCTACATTTGGGTTATAGTTAAACCAATCATCTAGGGCAGTAATGCCCTGGTCTTCCATCGCTCCATTGGACGGAACAAAGCTTAGGCCGAAGTCATAAAAAGAAGTAAACAGGTCGTCATTGTTTTCGTTTTCCTTGGCAAAGAAACGGGAGTCACCTATGCGCTCGGTTACTTCTATGCCAAGGTCCTCTTCTATTTCATTAAACAGCTCGCAGTATCCTTCTACGTTTAGTCCTACTTTCTTAGATGCAGGGCCGTACCTCCACTTAGGATCTCCAAAGATCGCCCATTCCCCGAAGGTATCACGGTCGGGCCACTCCTTGCGGATGTATACTTCGCCGTGCTCGTTAACACCAGCCCAGATGCAGGTGTAGTTCCTTGCGCCAGCAGGGTCAACTACCTGATAACAGGTGAACTGCGACTTATCTGAAATGTCAGGGAACTGCATCCCGTACTTATTTGGTTCGCCAGATAGTACGTTTACTTCAGTATTGAAGTAAGGAAGCAAAGCATTTGCTGATTTAACTGGTACGCCGTAGGCACGGACCATAATCTCTGACTCAGGCCTTCCAGCCAGGTCCTTAGCGATTCGCTCATAACCACCAAAAGGGTTCTCGTCCGAGTGCAGGTATATTACAGATGCATCACGGCTAGGGCTGTACTGCTCGATTGGTACTGCTTTGTTGTCCAGTAAAGCCGCAGGCTTAGTCCTTAGGGTTTCTGCATTCTTTAGGTAGTCCGATATAAAAGGTGTATAGCCGTCAATCGGGGTAAACCCAATCAGCATCTTAGAGTCCCTGGTAGCTAGGCGGAACCGTAATGTATTTACCAAGGCTGCATCGCCGAGGTACTCGTCGAGCCAGGCACCTATGTTCAAGCCCTTAGGTTGTCTGAACCCGAACTCAAAACCCTCGAGGATCGTCTGGTTATTGCTGTACTGAGTATATGTCTTAAAGTCTACTCGGGTCCTGGTATCAGGGAAAATGAAAGAAGAGGCTGTAAACCCGTTCTGCATAGAGTAGTTAATATACCCGTCTACGCTCTTGGTCTTGCGCTTGAACTCCTTGGGCATCATCTCCCAGATTGCAGCCTGCTGCACCTTGATAGAGGTGTCAGCATTCTGAGAGAAGCATACGATATGCCCGTCCATACTTTCCGTGACGGCCTCCATCAGCATCTTGGCGCATCCAGTAGTCTTGCCGCTTCGATTACCTCCCAGTGCCAGGACTTCATTATTTGTACGTAACCCTGTACGTATGCGGTCCCATCCTGCTAGGTCAAAGCCGTAGCGTATAGGGTCCTCGTATGCTGCTTGTATTCTACCTTCGTGAGCTTCGTGCAGTGCAGCTAATAACTTAGGGTCCTGCTCACCAAGCAGGACTATCTCCTCATCTGTGGGAGGCCGCACTATAGGGTGCTCTGTAAAAGTAATCGGCATTACTTTGACTTGGCTGGCTTGTCCATCTTCTGGACTGCTGGCTTCTTACTCCAGTCAATATCGTCGTAGTTCTTACGCTGTTTCTCAGCATTGTGTCCCTTGCGGGGTGCGCATCCTTTACCCATTGTCGTAATCTCTTGTTAGTTCTTCTCCTAGTTCGTACATAGCACCAGCCACATTGTCCTTGTCGTGACCGCCAGCCAAGCAAAGAAGGTACATCTCCTGCACAAGCTCCGTAGTAGAAAGACTGTAATCGAACTCAAAGGTTCTCGTCTCTGATTGCTCCTCTAGTATTAGTCTAGTTCTGCGCTTTTCCATTATATCAATCCTCCTGCACTAGTTCTACCTTTTCGGCTTGCTTTAGTTTCTCGATTCTTTCTCGGGCCGCTTTGATCGTTTCGTCGTAGTCCTCCTGTGTAATAACCTGGCGGTCCTCAGTAATCTGCGTGGCCTCGCCACGGGAAGTAAATGCCTGCCTTGCTGCATTAGATACCGAAATTGAAATCTCCTTGAGGTCCCTGACCGTAGGCTTTAACTCCCCTGACTCCAGGTCCTGACGTACAGAGTTAATAAGGTCCTCCTCTAGGCTAGATAGGTTCAGGTAATTCTTAGCGGCAATCTTGCCGCTTAACTCCTTGAACTTGCCAAGGTGATCCGTGTAGTCCGACAGGACGCTGATGACTGTCTCCCGATCTATGCCGTACTTCTTAACAATGCGGGTCTGGCTACTGCCAGTACTATAGAGGTACAAAATAGAAGCAACCTTGTCAGGGTTATGCCTGGACAGGCTACGTACCTTTTCGACCTCCTTCTTTTCAGCAACTTCCCAGATAGCTCCTTGGATTTCTTTCATCAAGGATGCCTTATCTTCAGGTGAATTTTCCTCTAGCATTTTTATATTATTTGTTAAATGTACTTGACAGTCAACTAAAAAGTACTGTATAATCTATTTATACTCCTTAAGGAGTCCAAGCCTTAAAGAGCTTCCCGTCCCCGTAGGGGCAAGGGAATTAAGGTAGCCAAAGGAAAAAGGAATCATAACAACACTCCTTAAAGAGTACAGGAACGGAATAGGACTCCTTAAAGAGTACAGGAACTTGATAGGGGCCAGGTACCCTGGCCTATGAGTTAGGTATTTTTTTAGAGGGTGGTTTATGAATACACATGTCAGACTCGACTGATATAAGTTACCCCCACCCCCCCATTCACTGCAAGGCAACGCAAGCTACCTTCACCCACTAATGCACTACCGAACCCAGCATTAGCCCAGCTTATAGCACCCAAGGTCATTAGCACTCCTTATCAATAACCCCAGACAGGATCCGCATTAGACCAGCTTATGGAGACGGGGCCTCGCATGTGAGATTAGTTTTTCTTCTTCGATGAGTGAAAGCATCCACAGCATAAGTCAATCTACTCTACTCTACTCTACCTCCTAGAATTAGCACATCTACTTCTGGGTCATCTTGTACTCCTTAAGGAGTGTTCGTAATAGTAAAGGGGATTCAGTCAAATGATAAGAGCCGCTGTTTGCGGCTTTGCATTATAAGATCTACTTTAATGGAGGGGATTCAGGGAGAGTAATTTTCTGTCCGATGCCAAAATCCCGAAAAAAGTCGATTTCAACGAGAATGCCTTTTTAGGGCTTCCGAGGGTCTATGTACCAATCGAAAATCGGACACAGCACAGAGGGGCTGAGGTGCCCTGCTGTCGATTTGATTTTTGGGTTTTTAGAGCATTATCAACGACTTACAAAAGTCTATCAACGACTTACGCAACTGCTATCAATGACTTACAGAATTCTATCAACGACTTACGTAATTAATTGGGAAAATGGCTGAAAATGGTATATTCAGATCGCCGCTGTCTGCGGCTCTTCATTTGGCTCTTATAAAAAGCATAGGATTTGACCTGCACATGTATGGCACCTGCAAAGTCCGATTGAATTAAAATGAAAATAAAATAAAATTTATTGAATTAGCTATTGACAATGCACGAGTTATGCACAGTCTGGGAAATGTAGCACCCGTTCTTTGACAGTCCCAGTACCACCTGCCCTCGTGAGATACACGAGGTGGGGTCTTCGCCGCTTGCGGTCATATCTCGGAGAATTGAGATATGGGAAGTGTAGACCTGCGGATTGCATCCGCTTGATGACGTGGTAAACAGGGCATAAATTGGTAAATCAGCCGCAACCAGCGGGCGTCTCAAGCCGCCGCAAATGATGAGAGCCAATTAACACAAACCAACACAAACCAACACAAACCAACACCGCTAAGACTATGAATAAAAAAAAATTCTTAATTGCTCTACCTACCTTCCCTTGCAAAAAAAACTTCAACCATCAAACTATTCTTTTATCCGCAAAGGATGAAAACGATGCAATGGACTTGCTTTTCCATTTGCGCCCTCATACTCAACACGTTGGGAAAATAAGAGAAGTTAAATCTTAAACCATCAAACCAATAAACAAACCACGCACACAACACAAACCAATATACATTATGCAAACAATCACAGCACACGCAAATCAGATTGCCCGAGATTTAATCTTAGACAGCGGTGAAGTTCAAATTCAGCTATGCAGTCCAGCTGGTGGATATGTTCTGGCGGTATCCGCCGAGCGCTCATACATCGAAGACAATGAGACAGGCGAATGCGTCACCGAAAAGGTCGACGTGAAAGACGCTCTCGACGAGTTGATTTACTTCTTCAACAAGGACAACTGCTACCAACCAGATGGCTCAGTAGCCGCCGAGATCGACGGCGAATGGTACACCATCATCTATAAGGTAGAGGGTGGCTACGCAGGAATACAGATCGCCTAGATCACACAGCCTCCAAGCTTTTAGCTTGGGGGCTTTTTGGGTATAAGCACATCTGCTTCAACTAACACCTAGCACATACCAACACATACAAACTATGAAAATCAAATTACCTAGCGTAAACGAAGTACTCGACCGCAAAAACTGGACAGGGCACACACTAGCCGAGCTGGTTTCATTCGGACAAGTAAGTCCCAATGATGGTGCCGACAAGTGGATCCAAGCCCTTCAAGCCGAGCAAATCAAAGATGGCTACCAGGTCCCGCTGGATTCTATCGGCGAGTACATCAAAATCTGGGAGCAGTTAGAGTACGAAGTACTAGACCGCCTAGTTGAAATCCAAGCGCAATCTTAATCCAACAGCCTCTCAGCTTACCGCTGAGGGGCTTTCTGGGTAGCAGGGCTATCCTAGCACTCGCAACCTAACACAGCGCCGTACAGCGGCACACAGGGGCACTAAACTATGAATACTACAGAAGACGAAGTAATTAGCACCGAGCAAGAGGCTCGCAACCAATCCGAAATCTGCCAGTTCTGCGACAGCGACGATATGTTTGTCGGCGGACTGTGCTTCCGCTGTGCCCAAGGGCACTACGAATAAACGAATACACACATACACAATGAACAAACCAGAAAACACTTATTACAACGTTTGCATCTTAAAAGATTTCCAGTGCTTTGCCAAAGACGGCTTCAACATGTTAAATGAAAACTGTGACATAAACCCAGCCTTTTATGATCTCATTGAGGCGGACGCTTGCGGTAACATCATAAAAGTTGATAACCAACCTGTTACTCAAAACGGCACAGTTTACTTTTTGTAAGATTAAAAGTCGAAACGCCTAAGGGCGTCTACTGGGATGGCTACCAGTACTGATGAGACAGCCAAATAACCAATAACCCACATACACACATAAACACATATGAAAAGAGTAGCATACATACACGAAGCCTGTACTGGATACTGGCACATCAGTGACAACGAAAGAGAGATCCTTTCAGAAGAGGGGATCGGTTACGATACCGAGAGAGCCGCCATCAAAGCCGCCCGACAGGACGGTTGGTTCACTCACCGAATAGACCTTAAAGGAAGGGTAAGGAAAATATAAGCTTGTAACTCCTTAAGGAATATAACTCCTTAAGGAATATAACTCTTTAAGATTAATGCCCCTTCAGGGCAAACTCCTTAAGGAATACATTCTTAATTATAGAAACCAAAATAAAACTGTCAAGGAAATTATGAACCCAGAAATATTAGACCTACTTATGAACTTCGAGATGGGCGAGCTGGACTCACAAGGTACGCTCCGCCTATTCTCTGCACTAATCAGTACTGGTGCCCTCTCGCACCTGCAAGGGCACTACCAACGTACAGCAATGGATCTTGTAGATGCAGGATACCTCGCAAACAATGGAGACATACTAGCATGATGAAAAACAAAAGAGACAGACGCACAAACCTCGACGACCTCATCCAGGGGGGAGACCGAGTCTTTCACTCAGCCTGCATACTGCTTGGCTGTTTACTAAGTGGTAGCATACTGCTACTAATTGCCATAATCGTAACTGAACTAAACTAAACTAAATCATGGAAACAATAAAGCTATACACGTACCCTCAAGGGGTAGCGAACAAACTAGGGCAGGACACTTACGTTCAACGCCTCAATGAACTCAACAGGTTTGATGACTGCCTAGTCATTGACCTTGAAGAAGGCGATCAGTACTTCGTGCATCCAAAGGAACTGCCCAGCCGTACACCCGAGGACATCCTCAACTTCATCGAAAATAAGCAAATTGACATACAGTACAATACTGATGTAGATGGAAAGACTACTAGCATCGAGCTGTACTCGTGGGAGAATAGGATCTCGCACACGATAAACACTAGCTCCCTTGTTGATGCCATCAACTTCTTGATGGATATGGATGAACAGGAACTATAAGGGTTGACAGTGCATAGAGTGAGTCATTCAATACTAGGATGGCTCACTTCTATGATTGCAATGATACACTAAATGCTTTCCTTCGGGAAGACATTACTACCGTAGCACAGGCTCGCAAAGTCCGTGCTATTTATCCAAGCGTTACCACTGTACTAGGAATATGCAAAGATGAATTCTTAGATAGCATATACAAACCATCTAAGATGGTGGAGCTAGGGAGGGACAACCCCTACCTGCACTGGCGGGAGATCGAACGCCTGTGCTACGGGATGCGAGAGCACCCGAGCGATGGTTCGCTGATACCATCGTCCGAATTTGGCACTGCCGTGCACAAGCGTATCGAGGATTTGATACAGTCTAAGATCCACGGCTACGAACTGGGCGAGTGCCCTTACAATGAATGGGCACTGCCCTTCCTTGAGTGGGTTGAAGAAGCACAGGTAAAGCCACTGGCTACTGAGTGCATCGTCGCTGACCGACTGATAAAAATTGCGGGTAGCGTAGACTTCATTGGCTATGATTACGAAGGTAAGCTCTTTCTGGCGGACTACAAGTGCCGCACCAATACCAAGGGTAAAGCCAAGGTATACGACAAAGACTGCGAGCAGTTAGCTATCGAAGCTTTCATTATACAAAAGGAATACAAGCTGGAATACACCCCAGAATGCAGGTCAGTAGTCATTGACTGCGACACCAAGAAGCACTGGCACCATGTGTGGAGTACAGACGACGTAAAGAAGGGGATCGCCAACGCAAAGCTTATGGCTAAACTTTACTGGAACAAGAGGATGCAGAAATGAAAGACCTCTACCCGATAGACTGGACTGAGCAAGGGCACTACCTTCGGAGCGATGCCATACAACTCGACGGCTGTGACTCAGCCGTTGTAGGTATAACCGAATCGGGTGAACTCTGTTATAGTTATGAACTCCTAGTGGACGTATTCGTTACACGGGACGGGATGACCTACGACGAGAGCATTGAGTGGGTCGAGTTTAACATTGTATCCTTACTAGGATACGGAAAGTTTACTCTGATCTATACCGACCTGTGATCTTTGAGATACGGTATAAAAATGCCAGTATGCCCGAGGGTTATATAGGTAAGTGCATCAAGCACGCTCACACTAAAGAGCAGGCACTCAAATACTTCGCACCTAAGAAGCCAGACAAGCAGGGGTGGACCAGGACAAAACATAAAGCACCTGTGCAAATCATAAGCGTAAATGAAATACCTACCGAGTATGAAGACGCTTGACTTTATAGACAGCCCTAGTTGGAGCAGAGGTCAAAAAGTAGAGACTTCCTTTAAGGATATACTAGACAGACGTGG
>Ga0228634_1001217_pt1 | contig 15433 bp, 18 predicted proteins | sample 42DmetaG_FD_190063 | JGI IMG/M metagenome (GOLD analysis project Ga0228634, IMG submission 190063) | Seawater microbial communities from Monterey Bay, California, United States - 42D | ecosystem: Environmental > Aquatic > Marine > Coastal | place: USA: California | collected 2016-09-27 | reverse complement strand
CAAAGTGGTCGGTAGGAAGAGATAATACTCAGCAAAATTTTGTTTTCTCTAGTTCTTCAGGTTTAAGTTCTGATAATGTATTAACCTTAGCTCATTCTACTGGTAACGTAGGTATCGGAACTACTAGTCCTTTAAGTAAACTGCACATTAATGACGGAACTGATGTAAACTTGAAAGTCGGAGCCGTTGGAGGTGAATTACAAATAAAAACCACTAATGATGCTGATAGTGCTTATACCCCAATGGTACTAAGAGCAAGTGAGTACAACATACTGAACGGTAACGTGGGTATTGGGACAACTAGTCCTAGTAAGAGATTAGATATAAGAACCAGTGGAACAGGAGATGGTATCACATTAGCAACATCAACCCCAAAAACTTTTGCTCAGATAATAAACGGTAATTCGGAAACTTTTCCTTACGGTAAGTTTACTATGAATTATGGCGATACTACTCCTGTGCAAATAGTTGCTTTATCAAACGAGCTACAATTAAGCGGAGGGTTTACAACAGGAGGGAAAATATCGTTTAGAACTGCAACATCTGAACAGATGCGTTTAACAGAAACTGGTTTAGGTATTGGGACTACTGCGCCTTCGCAAAAACTTCATATTTCTGGTAATATGAGACTTACTGGGGCGTTTAGAGATAGATTAAATTCTCAAGGTGCTGCAAACTATGTTTTAACTTCTACTGGTTCAAACGGAACTCAATGGGTTGATGCTAGCGGTAGTTCTATAATTGGCGGTCCTTATTTACCACTTTCAGCTGGATCAACAAAACCTTTGACAGGTGACTTGTTTTTAACACTATCAAGCTCAACACAAAGAGCTTTGTCTTCTAGTGGTACTAACAGCTTACAGATTGGTGATGCTGGAGTACAAGAGTTAAAATTTAAAAATGCATCTGGTAATTCTTTTTTAATAAGTGCTTCAGGCAACGTTGGGATCGGGACGACTAGTCCTAATGTACCTTTAGAAGTACACGGTGCAGATATAACAACAAGAGCAAATACAACGGCTCAGTCTGTTCTTAGGTTAGTCAGAGATGTTACAGATAGTAATTACACAAGCACTAAAGATAGTGCTGTAGATTTTATGCTTTCAAGGCAACAAACAGTTAATAATAATTTACCTTACACAAGATTAGATATTAGATTAGCTGGAACAACAGACTCCTCAACGCCATCATTAGATGTTATGAGTTTGTTGCACAACGGCAACGTAGGTATAGGGACTACTAGCCCTGGTGAGAAGCTAGAGGTGGCTGGGAATATTAAGTTAAACGATAACAACCAATTATTATTAGGAACGAGTTCAGGTCTTGAAATATTTCATGATGCAGCAGATTCTATTATTAATAACAATGTGGGACATTTATATATTTCACAGAAAGCAGATGATAAAGATATTATATTTAGATCAGACGATGGTGCCGGAGGTATTGAAACATACTTTTATTTAGATGGCAGCAGTACTGGTACTAATAATCCAATGACTGTTTTCCCTGATAATTCAAAATTAGGTTTTGGTAGTGCTGCAGTTCCTGATTTACTTATTTATCACGACAGCAATAATAGTTATATAGTTGATAATGGAACTGGAGACTTAGTGGCTCTAACTACAAGATTCTATGTAAAATCAACTGCTGGAGAAGCAATGTTTAGAGCTACAGAAAATGGAGCCTGTGACTTATTTTATAATAATATTGCAACTTTCTCAACCACAAGCACAGGTGTTACTGTAACAGGTGCCGCAACTGCAACTACTTTCTTAGGTGATTTAAACGGCACAATAAATACAGCAACTACGGCTGTAACAAAAGCAAACGCAACAAACGACACTACAGTAGCCACTACAGCCTTTGTACAAAACTTAATAGGTACAATACCTGCGGGTTTGGTATTCCAAGGTACGTGGAACGCAGCTACAAACACACCAACACTTACAAGTGGATCTGGTACTACAGGTCATTTCTATATAGTATCTGTAGATGGTTCAACAAATTTAGACGGCATCACAGATTGGAAAGTTGGTGACTGGGCTGTATTTGTAGAGCAAGGTGCTAGCGATCAATGGGAGAAGGTAGACAACTCTTCTGTGTTGGATGGGTCTGGTACAGGACAATCTGTAACTAAGTGGGATGGCTCAGGTACTTCAAATACTTTAACTGATGGCCCAATTACTTTTAGCACTAATGATTCTACTTTTGCAGGAGCAGTTTCTACAGGTGGTTATTTAACGTTAAATTCAGGAGACAATATTCCAAGATTAATTTTTAATGGATCTGGAGATGATTTCTTTTTAAGCAATACCGCTACTTATTTTGGTTTATACAATGCTACTGATTCAAGATGGGATATTCAGGTAGATGGTGCGGGTGACACAACTTTTGCAGGGAGCGTAACTGTTGGTAATAAATTAATGATTACATCTTCTTCTGATTATATTGATGTAATTAGTGATGATTTATATATTGTTGCGGCAGATAAAAATATTTTATACTCAGGTAACGCAGAAACATTAAGATTAGACGAATCTCAAAACGCAACTTTTGCAGGTGCCGTTGCGGTAAATGGCACTAATGTAACAGTAGCAAACGCATCCAATCCTTATATATATTTAAACGATACAAATGCAGGAGCTGGTATATTTCAACAAGAAGGTAATACTACAAGAATAGGTTCTGACTCAAATACTCAAGTTGTACTTGTTCAAAACAATGCAACTGCAGTTACCATAGATACAAGTAAAAACGTAGGGATCGGTACGACTAGTCCTAGTGCAAAGTTAGAGGTAGCTGGAAATACAACAATCACTAGTGCAGCGGGGACAACGCTAAAGATAGAAGCTAAAAACGATACAGCCTTCAACGACCCAAGAATAGAGTTTGTTACTTGGAATGTAGCGTCTGGAGCTTCTTCAGGTAAAATACAACTTACTAACGGCTCTTACAATAACAACGACATGGCATTCTTCACAGAGACTGGTAATTCAGTTACTGAAAAGATGCGTATTGATTCTTCAGGTAACGTAGGGATCGGTGATACTTCACCAACTTCTATATCAGCAAACACATTTAGTCTATCCGTAAATTCATCAAGAGCTGATTTATCAGGTGCGTTAATAAGTAAAGCTAACGGAACTGTAAAACATCAGCAATATTGGGATTCAAGTGGATACAGTTTTCAACTGTCAGCTAGTTCAGGGAATTTTAAATTCATTGGTGGCAACGTAGGTATCGGGACGACTAGTCCTAGTGAATTACTAGAACTAAAACCAGGTTCAGGGGGTGATGCTAAAATTAGCATGCTTAAATCAGATGGAAGCCAAAAAGCATTAATAGGATATGATGATGCAAATGGAGGTTTAATTAATTTATATAATGAAGCAGGAACTACAAATGTTGTTGTAAGGGGTTATGGTGATTCATACTTTAATGGAGGTAACTTTGGGATTGGTGACACAAGTCCGAGTCATAAATTAACAGTCCCAAGTGGTACAAATGGCAGAGTAGCAAGATTAGGTAATCTTGAAATTACAACACAGGCAGGAACTTACACTGGAAGTTCAATTGAAGTTACTGGATCTAATTCTTTTATAAAGTACAACTCTACTTTAGGTCATAAATTTTTTACAAGAGTACAAGGCGGGGGAAACACGTTGGAAGCTTTAACAATAGTTCCTGACACTGGCAACGTAGGAATCGGTACGACTAGTCCTGGTTCTAAACTTCAAGTTTATTCAGCAGCAAGCAGTAATGTTTTTATTACAGGTTATGGTACATCTGCACAAAATGACTGGGGAGCTCAAAACGCCATGTTTGTAAAAACTGATAATGGGTTAGTAATTAGCAAACAAAATGCTCCAAATAACACTAACAGGTTATATACTTTTTATAATGATGCTTCTGGAAACGCAGAGCAATATATATATAACACAAGTAACACTGCTACTATAAAATTAGATTCAGCTGGTGATTCTTACTTTAACGGCGGCGACGTCGGGATCGGGACGACTAGTCCTGACACTTTACTACAAGCAACTAATACAGCGGATGGAACAAATTATATTTCTTATGAAATAGGTAATAGTGCAATTAATGCAAATAACAAAGGAGGGTTTGCGATTTATGAGTTTGCCGCTAAACAAGCCACTTTAGAATATTATAGAGATGGAAGTGGAAAATTTGAAATTGCTTCACAAGGTGCAAGTAACCATATAAGTTTATCAACTACCGCCGTAGGAAACACAACACCAACCGAAAGAATACGTATTGATTCTGCCGGCAACGTAGGAATAGGAACTTCTAGTCCTAACCAAAAGCTACAAGTTGGTGGTAACCTACACGTTTACGACGAAGAAGGAGATACCGATGCTTCAATTTTCTTAAGCACAGGTACGTCAAACGTAACAACTGTTAAAATAGCTTCAAACGGTGATTCTTACATAAACGGAGGCAACGTCGGGATTGGAACAACTAGTCCTAGTGCTAGGTTAGAAGTATTAACAACAACTACAAATAAATTTGTAAGATTTAGAGCAGACAACAATGAGCAAAGGTTTGAATTTTATGTAGGAGCAAGTGGTAATCCTTCAAGAATGTCTATGCACAATGATGCAGCAACAGAAACTATAAGGTTTGCTTCAGCAGGTAATTCGTATTTAAATGGAGGTAACGTCGGTATCGGGACGACTGCTCCCGGAGCTACACTTCCTACAGACTCTGAAACTGCTACTAAGGTTTTACAATTAGCAGGAGTAAGCGGGAGCGCAGGTGATACTGCTGTTTTACTTAGAAGTTCAGATAATTCTTCGGGATTAGATTTATGGCATAATGCTTCAACAGGTGATTCTTATATTGATAATAGATATAACTCTAATCAAGGAGATACTATATTTAGGGTTAAAACCGCAGGAACCCCATTAGAAGCACTTAGAATAACCGGGAACGGTAACGTTGGGATCGGGACAACTAGTCCTAATTACAAGCTAGCAAGTTACTCGAGTGGAGATGAATTTGCTATAGTAGCAGGTGCTGGAAATGCTGTAGGAGAATTTACAGGTATTGGGTTATCTGGATATATCACAACAAACGCCGCTGTAAAAGCAGGTTTAGTTTTTGAAAGAGAAACTAGCTGGGGTATTGGTAAAATGCACTTCTTGAACAATAACACTCTTGGAGATAGTGATGCTACTTTATCAGATAGTAAAATGACTATAGACTCTACAGGTAACGTAGGGATTGGGACGACTAGTCCAGGGTATCGATTAGAAGTTGATGGTGGAATAGGGGACGGTGTTAAAATTAAAGCAGGTAATGCTGCAAGTAAAGACTCTCTTTTAGTGTCAACTAATAGTAATGTATCTAAGTTTTTAGTTCAAGGAGATGGAAAAGTTATAATAAATTCCAGTGCTGGAATTTCAGGTAGAAATGAAAATTTCCAAGTATTTGGTGAGCAAATAATAACTAATACAGGAACGGATGGACCGGTTTTATATTTAGGATATAACTCTTCAGGTTCAAATACAATACAACTTGGTAGAGGAAGAACAGCAGATGGCTTATCTTACATGGATTTTAATGGAGAAGTAATGTCTGCTGGTCAGTTTGGGTTTAGAATAATACGTTATAGTGGCCAAAACGCCAGTACAGAATTAAAGCAAGTAGGTACAGGTGCATTTAAAGTAACATGTTCTAATAGTGCTAATATAATACTAAACCCTAATTCTGGCAGTGTTGGTATAAGCCAAACAAATCCATCATACAAATTAGATGTAACAGGTAATGGTAGGTTTACATCAACAGTTACCGCTACAAACTTCATATTATCATCTGATGAAAGACTAAAAGAAAATGTTGAAAAAGTATGTGATAATAAAGTTGAAGCAGATTGGAAAACTTTTGAATTAAAAACAGAAAAAGGACAGAAGAGATACGGTGTTATAGCGCAAGAGCTAGAAAAGACTAACCCTGAATTTGTAAGAGAAGACAGCCAAGGATTTAAGTCTGTTGCTTATATAGATCTACTAATTGCTAAGATAGCAGAATTAGAAGCAAGATTAGAAAAACTAGAAAAATAATGGCAGTACCAAATACAACTACTTTTACATTACAAGATGTTGTTGATGAAATTAATCCAACGACAGATGATTTAGTTGATTGCTTCGCAGACGCAACAAGTTCTAGTTTTGATTCTAATTACAGTGGTAGTAAAAATAACTTACTTAATTTTAGAAACTATGGAGGTACTCAGACGACTACCTTAACAGTTGCTCAAAGCACAATAGTTAATGGTACTTCACATATAGATTTAGGTAATCAAAGTACTAGTTCTCAAAATATTTCATATACTTGGGAGTATGTATCTCAATCAGGAGGTAGTGGAGTTGATGTACAGTACGGAGGAGTAACAAGATCTCCTGGTTACGTTACACCTACCATTACTAGTTCTTTTAATGCTAATCAATATAAACCATTTACATTTGGGTCAGGAGGATATAATACAACTGTTTACTTTAAGTTTACTTTAATAAGTGCAACTGCGGACATTGTTCCGTCTTCACCAAATAATTCTGCAAATACTCAAACATTAATACTATTATAATAAATAAATAAACCACAAATTAAAAACAAAAATTATGACAACTTACAATTGGAATTGCAAAACAGTAGATTGCTACCCAGAACAAGACAACGAAGCGGATGTAGTATACAACGTGCACTGGATTGTAACAGGTGTATCAGATCAAGTAGATCCACAAGGAAACCCTTACTCGGCTACAAACATTGGAACACAAACTCTAGACACAAGTCAGATAACAAACTTTATACCGTTTGATCAATTAACAAACGACGAGGTAGTTGCTTGGACTAAAGGAGCAATGGGTGACGAACAAGTAGCTAGTATTGAAGCTAGTATTGAAAAACAGATTCAAGATTTAATAACACCTACAAGTATCACACTAGTAATCGGTGAGCCTGTACCGCCTGTTGAGTAATTAATAGGTAAAAAATCTATAAACTAGGTAATAATACAATTGTATCACAAGATATAAATCAAATCTAATTAAATAAATAAACATGGATGCAATTGTTAAGAACCTAAACTTCGGAAAAGAAGCCAGGGTTAATGTATTTAAAGGTATAGAGAAACTTACAAATGCTGTTAGCTCCACACTAGGGGCTAGCGGTAAATGTGTAATGTTAGAAGATCATGCTGGAAACCCTATTATAACAAAAGACGGTGTTACAGTAGCTGACTCTATAATATTAAGAGACCCCGTGGAAAATATGGGAGCTACTCTTTTAAAAGAAGCTGCGAGAAAAACAGTTCGAGAAGCAGGTGATGGTACCACCACGGCTACAGTACTCGCTCATGCAATTTTACAGGAAGCATATAAAGTTTCGGATAAAAAAAATTCAAGAGAATTAAAAGATGGTATTAATAGTGCCACTGAAAAAGTAATTGATTACTTGGAGACTGTATCGGTCAAAGTTAAAAATACTATGATGGATCAAATAGCAACTATATCAACAAACAATGATCCTGAACTTGGCAAGATAATAGCAGACGCTTTTAGAGCTGTTAATAATACAGGCGTTGTGATGATGGAAACATCTGCCGATGGAGAGACTGTTGTTGAGATTGTAGATGGAGTTCAATATGAAAAAGGATTAACAAATTCTCATTTTATAACGAACAAACAAACAAAGTCAGCCGAGTTGGATAATCCATTGGTTCTACTTATAGAGTCACCAGTAGATACAATAAGACAAATACAATCTATACTAGAGTACGTAATAAAAAACAATAAACCTTTGCTTATTATAGGCGATTTAGAACAAGGTGTTTTATCTGCTCTAGCTATGAATAAAAACAAAGGTAATATAAAAGTTAATGTTATCAATGCTCCGACCTATGGAGTTAGCAAGCAAGAAGTTTTACAAGATTTATCTTTGTTAACAGGCGCTACAATAATCAACGAAGACTTAGGTGACGATATGGATATGATCCAAGTAGAGCATCTGGGTGGTTGCTTAAAAAGTGTGACATCTCAAGCAGAAACAATACTTCAGGTTGAAGAATCTAATGAAGAAATTTTAAATATCATAAGTGATATTAAAAAGCAAATAACAAAGACAAAGCGCCCTCACGAAGTAATTAAACTTGAAAAAAGATTAGCTAGGCTTTCAGCAAAAATAGCTATAGTAAAAGTTGGTGCAAATTCAGAAATTGAATTAAAAGAAAAAACAGATAGAGTTGAAGATGCTATATGTGCAACTAAAGCCGCTATAAAAGAAGGTATAGTTCCAGGTGGTGGAATAGCGCTATTAAACGCAGCATCAAAAATAAAATCTAAATCCATAGGTGAATCAGTGCTTCTAGAAGCTATTAAGGCACCTTACAGGACAATACTTGAAAATGCAGGTATAATGGACATTAAAGATCCTAAAGACCAAGGAACAGGTCTTAATGTGGTTACAGGCAAATCAGTGAATATGATTAAGTCTGGAATAATAGATCCATTATTAGTTACAAAGAGCGCGCTTAGAAACGCGGTGTCAGTAGCTACTACTATTTTATCAACCGATTGTGTAATCAATAACTTGAGGATAGATGAAAGCAATAGGTAGAAATATAATTATAAAAAAAGAAAAAGAAGGAACCACCGAAACAAAAGGTGGTTTACTTCTTGCTGAAACTCAGCGTGAAGATATAAGGTATACTAAAGCAACAGTTGTTTCAACAGGAGAAGACGGTTCTAATGCTGGTTTAGAAAAAGGTAGCAAAGTGTATTTTGACAGACATGCTGGTCATAAAATAGAAGTTGAAAAAGAAATATATCATCTTATAAAATTACAAGATGTAGTCGTTGTTTTATGAAAAAGCTAGAAGCAAGAGATGTTAAGGATATGAACTTGCTAAAACATTATCGTATAATACGTAAATGGGCTTGTAAAAACAATGGCTTAAATGATGCTGATCTTGAACTTCTTATACATTTTGATTGTATGGATTATTTTACAAAAAATGATTTTATAGAAGGTACTTATTCTTACAGTTGGGATAACAGGCGTTGGAATAGATTATTAAAAGAAGACTGGATAGTTGTATGGAGAAAAAGAAATAGAACAACACAAAAATACCATATATATAAAGTTTCTTTTAAATGTAAGCAACTAATAAGTAGGATATATCGAATGATGCTGGGTGAAGAAGATATACCTGTTAGTAGAAGAAATAGTATAATGGCAGGTAGATCTTACACGGATAAAGTTTTAAAAAAAGCAATAGAAATAGTTAATAAAGATAAAAACAGATAATTATGTTTGGATCAGGTACCCAATATAAAGGAATTTTAGGCATAACGCAAAAATTGCTAGCAAAACAAGAACAAGAACAATACAGGGCTAACGCTAATGTTGGAGACCCATTTTTTAAACCAGGTGTAGAAAGAGTTAAGCCAGAGCAAAGAACTGATTCTGCTAGTTATGGCAATAAATCTGTTTTTTCACCTCAACAAAGTTCAAATTGTGAAAACATATTTGGCAATCAACAACAAAGACAAGTGAGTATGCCTAATAGAGGTAACATTGAAGGACCTTTGTTTATGGAAGATTTATCTGGTGATGGTAAGATTACACAAAAAGATGTAGGGATTGGTCAAGGTTGGATTAAACCTGATAAAAAATAAATATATAATATGAAAGAAAAAGATAAATTTGATATGGGTAAAGCACAATTAAAAGGACAAGTAGGTGAAAACGCTGTATGGGACGGACCATTAGATACAACAGGTTTTCCAATGGGTAAAGGTTCTAGTTCTGGATCTAAAGGTATGCAAGTATCTAAATACCCGTGCAGTTATAGTTCACAGCCTATTACAACAAGAGCAAAAGGCTAAAGCATGGCTTATATTCAACATGACTCTCCATTTTTAAAAAAGAACAAAAGCGCTGCTAGAACTGAACGTAAAGAGTTTCGTCAAGAAAGAAGAGCCAATAGAAAAGCTGAAAAAGGTAAACCTATTTCACGTAAAAAATCTGAAGGTAATTTTGCTAAAGTAAAAGAAGGCGGTGGAACAGGTTCTGCGGCTGGGGGCGGTATGACTAGTAAAGGGGTTAAAGAATACAAAAAAAGAAATCCTGGTAGCAAATTACAAACAGCTGTTACTAAACCACCATCTGAATTAAAGCCAGGTAGTAAAGCTGCTAAAAGACGTAAGTCTTTTTGTGCTAGATCTAGAAGTTGGAAATCAGAAAGGGGTAAAGCTGCTAGAAGAAAATGGAATTGTTAATAAATAAATGAATATATAAATAAATAATTATGAATCACAAGTCACCAATGAAAAACCAAAATAAAGGTTACGGAAAAGAGTCAGCTTCTCAAGAAAGATCAAATCTACTTAGCATGAATCCTTTAACAAAACATATGTCAACACCGATGCACATGGGAGGATCTAAATCATACGGATCAGCCATGATGATGAAAAAGAGTCCTTGTAAAAAAACAGATAAAAAAATAATACAAGATTACTCTAGAAACGCTATTGCTGATTATAAAGCAGGTGATACAAAAGCTGCTAATTACGAAAAAAAGAAGGCACTAGAAGTAGGTGCTGGAGAAGGTAAATAATAAAACAGTAGAGGTCTGTATTAAAACTCAAAACGCCAAACACTAACACTAACTTAACACTAACACTAACAAAAATGGCAAAATTTTTAAAGATCCCACTTACTGGAGTGGCTAATACACCAGAACAATTAGTATCAATTGACCAAATCATCTCTGTAGTACCTGGAAATGTTGCTGGACCTGGAGCTAATCCAACCACAAAAACAAGAATTTTCTTAAACGCAGCTGCTGCATTTGACACTATCGAAGTAACACACACTGCTGCTTTGACTGCTGGAGACGTACTGAAAGCTTTTAATTCAGCTTTAACTGCAAATCCAGGAGGAGTTGTTTCTACTTTAGGATCACCAGTTCAGACTGCTCAGGTACCTTTAGCTCAAGGCGGAGGACAAGGACGTCAACCGATCACTACTGCTCAAGTAAATGTAACTTACACTGCAATAGCTTTTAGTTAATTTACAATTATAATTAATCTTGCGGGTGTATTATCCCGCGAGGTTTTTTTAAAACAATTTATGGCATTTAAACTAAACACACCACCTTACAGTTTTGACAGTACTCCTATCTATCACGTAGACATGGAAGACGGAGTTTTAGGTAAAGCCAACAATAATGGTTCTATAATAATAAATAAAAACGTAGATCCAAAGAAAAAAGAAAGTGTAATAGCACACGAAAAAGTACACATTGACCAAATGAAGCGTGGTGATTTAGACTACGACGATCAAAATGTTTACTGGAAAGGTAAAAAGTACTCAAGAGCACAAATGAAAGAAGGGGCTAAAAATTTACCCTGGGAAAAAGAAGCATATAAAAAATCAAAATAATTATGGCATTTAAAATAAAAGCACCATTTCACGTAGAAGGAGCAGGATCAACTATAGATCCTGGTAAAAAAATAAATTTAACTAAAAAAGACAGTCCAGATTTTGCTAAGTCTGGAGTAGGTTCTAAAACTATATCATACCAACAATACAGAGACTCAGGTGCAGTGCCTAAAGGTATGGAAAAAGTTTTTAGTGGTAAAGGTACTTTAAGAGTTTCTAAGTCTTTTACTGGTAAAAAATCAAGTGGACAAGGAGAAGGAACAGGACGAGGTAGCGGTTCTTCTATAAAAGGAACCTCAGCAGACACAAGAACGTATAATCCATTTTCTACAAAACCAGAGGTTAAAAAAGAAAAATCAAAAGCAAAATCTAAACGCAAGTCAAGTGCTAAAAATACAGAAATAAAGGCGTCAGGACAAGAAAGTAAATTATCACAAACTAGTTTAGGAAAGAAAGGTAAGCAAAAGAAATTTGGTGATGAAGTTACTATGCAGTCTACTAGAAACAATAAAAAATCAGCACCTAAAGAAAACACTTTAGACGCTATAAATAAAGTTTCTATGAAGTCTAATAAATTTGAACCTGTTTCTAAGGAATCAAAAGCTGCGCCAAAAGACAACTCTAGAAAAGCTATAAAAGCTAGAAAAACTGCAGACAAAAAAGCAGGTGTATCTAAATCACAGATGAGAGCTAACAAAGCTAAGTCTAAATCTGAGGCTGCATTAGAAAAAGCTAAAAAATCTAAAAACCCAGATTATAGAGCACAGTTAAAGCGCAAATCAGACAGATTAGCTAAAAGAGCTAAACGCAAAGGAGGTTCACCGGTTAAAGCAACTGGAGATCCAAAACCAAGAACTCATGCTGAAATATTAAAAGCATATCCAGGAGCAGTCAAAGTTCCAGGAAAAATAAACACCTACAAATATAAAGGAACTACATTAAGGCCAGCCTTATCTAAAGTTGAAAATAAAGGTAAAACAGTTAAACAAGCTATAGAGGCTAAAAACAAGTAATAGTGAAAAAGATATTAGAATTTTTCAGTACTAAAGTCTTCAAACAAGTTGGTGATGTGGTTGACAACCTATTCACTAGCGAGGAAGAAAGATTAAATGCTAGAAATGAAATATTTAAAGTACTACAAGATGCTCAGTTAGAGCTTCAAAAAATGCAAACAGAAATTATTGTAGCTGAAGCTAATGGCAATTGGCTGCAAAGAAGTTGGAGACCTATACTTATGCTTTCGTTTGGCTTCATAATAATATATACAAAATTTATATCACAGTTATCTGTACATTTAATAACACCTACATTAGAGCCTCAATTCTGGCAACTACTAGAAATAGGTATTGGAGGTTATGTTATAGGTAGAAGTGGTGAAAAAATTGTGGACAAACTAGGGCCACTATTCAATAAAAACAAATAAACAAATAAGTAAAATATGGGATCACAAGCAATAGATGCTGGAGCGTTTGGTAAAGCTTTAGCTATAACCGGAAGCGCTAATATTCAGCCAGCTTCTCAATGGCCTTTTTTAAATCAATCAGGAGTTGTAGGAACTAACTTAAATGGTTCTCAGATATATTCTGGATCAGGAGGAGCAATAGACGTTATACTAGCAGACACGGTTGGTGTGCAAGGAGTTGTTATTTCTTTAAGTTTAATTTCAGGAGGAACAGGTTACACGGCTGGGGCTGGACAAGCTACTACGTCAGCTAGTGGCCTAGGTACTGGACTAACAGTAACTACAACAGTTGTTGGAGGAGTTATTACAGTAGGCGCAATAGCCGCTGCGGGAACTGGATACAGACAAGGTGATATAATAACAATTGCTGGTGGAAGTGGTGGTCAATTTAGAATAAATGTTGTTGACTCATTGCCAACAGCTGCTCAAAAAATAACTTTCACAGCTGTGCCAGCTGGAACTGTATTACCAGTGTCGGTTGATTATGTTTTAAACACATCAGCAGCTACAGGTATGGTAGCATTAAGATAAAGTGTAAATAGTAAATATATACGTAACTATATATTATGTATAAACAATTAAATTTAATAAAATGTCAAAAGAAAAAAAGATTACAGAAAAACAATTAGAATCAATTAAAGAGATTCAACAGAAAATCAACGCTATATTATTAGACGTGGGTTATTTAGAAGCTAGAAAACAAGACTTAATTTTTGCCAACGCAGAAGCGGGTAAAGAAATGCAAGAAATAAAAGTTGAGTTAGAAAAAGAGTATGGTCAAATAAACATAAATTTAGTTGACGGTAGTTACACTGAAGTAGAAAAAGAAACTAAAGAACTTGAGGTTGTAGAATAATGGATTCAGTTGTAAGAAAAATTAGTATAGGTTCTGATTATAAAAATGATGCAATGCATTATGCTGTTGGTCAACAAGTTTATGGTGGCCATACTATATCAGCAATATTGTATGATCAAGAAACTAGTTCTTACAGTATATTCATAAAGAAAGAAAACGAGATTATGCCATGGAAGAAATTTAATTCTAACATGGCAATATCCGTTGAGTATGATTTAGAATATTAATGAAAAGTCTATACGATTTTATTGTCAAGCCTCTTGGGGATAGATATGAAAACGAAATAAAGATTGGAGACAAAACTTTAGTTTTAAATACTAAAATAGAGAACTGGAAAGCTGTTAACAACTTAGCTGTTGTTATTGAAACTCCAAAAGCTTTTAAAACAAATATAAAAAAAGGAGATATAATAGTAGTACATCAAAACATTTTTAGAGTGTTCTATGACATGAAAGGTGTAAAGAAAAATAGTAGATCATATTTTAAAGATGGCTTATATTTTTGTGCTGTAGATCAAATATATTTGTATAAAAATACAGGAGATTGGAAATCATTTGGCGACAGATGCTTTGTAATGCCTTTGAAAAATAAACAATCTTTAAGTCTAGATAAAGAACAAAAGCTTGTTGGTATACTAAAATACGGTAATAGCTCCTTAAAAGCGCTTAAAATAAGCCCAGGAGACGTAGTTGGATTTACACCAAACAGTGAATGGGATTTTATTATAGATAATCAAAGAGTTTATTGTATGAAATCTAATGATATTGTAATTAAGTATGAACACCAAGAAAACGAAGCTGAGTATAATCCAAGCTGGGCAAAAAGCAGTTGAGGAATTAATTAAAGTAGCTAAAGAAGCTATAGTTGATTCAGGTGATGACATAACTGCTGATAGATTAAAAAACGCAGCGGCGACAAAAAAGTTAGCTATATTTGACGCTTTTGAAATACTTAATAGAATTGAAACAGAGGAAGCATTATTAAATGAAAATCCTAAAGAAGTTAAAGAAGAAAAAGCTTTTAAAGGATTTGCTGAAGGAAGATCAAGATAATGTACGAACAAACTTTATACTCTGTAGTTAAAGACTACGTTAAACCTAAAGTATTAAATAGACTTAATAGGTATAAAAAATGGAAGTACGGATACAATAAAGAGCATGATCTTATTGTTATAAGTAAAACTGGTGAAGTTGGAGAAATATACAACATACAAGGGTTAATTATAGGTTTACCAAAAAAAGAAAATGTAACAAAGTTTAAATCTAATAAATGGGAGTACCAGCAGTATCCTAAAGATCTTAAAAAAATTAAATCAGTTTTTGATTGGGATGAATATCCCGTTGAATTTAAAGAAAAATGGTATGACTATATTGACACAGAGTTTAAAAGGCGTGAAGAAGGTTTTTGGTTTTATAACAAAGACAAGCCTACTTATATTACTGGCACTCACTATATGTTCTTGCAGTGGTCCAAAATTGATGTTGGGCAGCCAGACTTTAGGGAATCAAACAGATTATTCTTTATATTCTGGGAAGCTTGTAAATCAGATGTACGTTGTTACGGAATGTGCTATCTTAAGAACAGACGGTCAGGGTTTTCTTTCATGGCCTCAGGCGAAACGGTTAATCAAGCTACAATATCCACAGACT
>Ga0228634_1001216_pt1 | contig 15446 bp, 17 predicted proteins | sample 42DmetaG_FD_190063 | JGI IMG/M metagenome (GOLD analysis project Ga0228634, IMG submission 190063) | Seawater microbial communities from Monterey Bay, California, United States - 42D | ecosystem: Environmental > Aquatic > Marine > Coastal | place: USA: California | collected 2016-09-27 | reverse complement strand
TAAAAAAATTGATTTATATTTTTTTATATACTATTTTATTGTAATTATAGTCATCTCTTGGTGACTTTCAAAAAATGGATTGTTTTGACAATTTTGTTCATCTTCTTGTTATGAATACAAAGATTAAGAAATATTACAATTTTCATAAAGAAAAAAAAAATCTTTTAAAGAAAATATTAAAAATCCTTAAAAATATAGAATTTAAAAAAAATTGGATTCGTGAATTTAATACACATATTCGTAATAAAGATACTTGGGGTTATGAATATTTTCATTGGATTGGTGGAAAACATAAATATATACATTTTATCCACATTTTACATAATGTAAACAAGCAATTAAATATAGTCAATAATGACAATAATGACAAAGAATTTATTTATGAATTATATAATCCAAATAAGTTCTCTTCATTATTAAATGAAGATAATGACAATGAAATTTTATTTGATAAATTAGAGAAGATTTATTATATGTTAATAAAATTATACAAGAAAGAAACAGGAAAAATATATAAAATGTATTATGAAAATATTACATATATTTTAGAAGAAGAAAAATCTATAAAAGAAACGGCAAAACTAAATGCTTTATATAATGATAATTATTGTTTTGCTTCATATGGAATATCTGCAAATAAGAGAATTAATTATAAAAATGATGAATTAAAGTTTGTAGAAAAAGATACTTTTCATAATTATTATCGCAATAAAATTATTGGAGTTCTAAAAGATTAATAACCCAATAACTTTAATTCAATAACATACTTTGTTAGTTTAAAAAAATTGAAATGTTTTTTTATATATTATATTATTATAATTATAGTCATCTCTTGGTGACTTTCAAAAAATGGATTGTTTTGACATTTATGTCCACGAACTTTTGATGAATAGCCCAAGAAATGGAAAAATAAGAATTAATGAAAAACGATTTGATATTTTAGACAAAATATTTGATATTCTTCGCAAAATAAGAAACAAGATTTATTGGTTCCAAGATTTCAAATATAGCATAATAGAATATGCTTATGGTTCAATTAATGGTGACTTTTACACTATTGATTTAGACAATATCAAAGATAAAGTAAACAAAACTTTTGATATAGAATTATATTCATTACATAATAATGAAGGAATTTTATTTGATACATTACAGAAGATCTATTCATTATTATTGAAATTATATAAAAAAGAAATGGGGAAATTTTATAAATTATTATTTGATCATTCAATAATAATTTATGATATAGAAAGAGATATAATAAATGAATATGATTATCCATTGGAACCCGATCCTTTTACGAATGGCGCAGAGTGTTTTGATTTTCAATTAGAAAATGCAAATAAATTTGTAAATGAAGATATTTTGTATAATAAATATAAGAAAAAAATAAATGGAAAAATTTTATAAATTATTATTTATATCATAATCCTATTTATTATTTCTATATTTATTATTCCATAGAAATAATGTTTTTCATTTTTTTTATATTTCTCACACAACATGAAAATAAAAGTTAATTATGGTTTTAATACTAATTTTGGTAGTTTTTTTGGCTTTATGATGCTAGCTGTTTTTTCTACTAATTCACCAATAATTGAAATATATTTATCATTTAGTTCGAATCTCTGTCCAATTACTTTAACATTTATATTATTATTTTCTTCGATTGAATTAAAGTATGATGACATAAAATTATGATCTCTAGCTACAAATATTAAAACCGGATTATTTATGTCATTAATTTCTGCTCGAATTCCCGCTTTTGTTATATTCTTTGCGATACAATTAATTACCATACCTTCAACCGGACAACAAATTTTACATTCTAAACTAACCATGAAAATAATTTTATCAGTAAGAATAAGCCCAGATGTATATGAAATAATTTTAACACTGTTTGGTTTAATATAACCTTCAATTGTACATTTACCTTCTATTTCAGAAGCTAATATTCTAGTCATGGTATCAACTAAATTTTCACCAATATTAATAATTGGCATTTCTACCTCTCTAGAAATTAACGAATTAATATAAATATCATTAGTATCTTTCGCATCTTTCCCTTTAAATTTTCTGGCTTTTGTTTTAATTAGTATTTTAGTCTCTTTTGGATCATCAATCTCCATTAATATAATGCTATATATAATTATATATTAATTCTTAAATATATTTCAATATTTTATTTTAATAATTCATTGAAATATAATATTTTTTATTTATTTACAATAAATTTAAATAATATATAATAGACAATTGATGCTAGTAGCCATACTAGAGTTCCTTTAAACAAAGGAATAATAATTCCGTCTTTTTTTTGAGCTATTCCAATATAATATGACATACTATAAACTACCACAAGTAATAATATCATTGTATGAGTTTGAGTTAATAGATAGTCACTAATATATTTATTACTTTTATCTGATTTATGCATAAAGTATAATGGAACAATTATAGTAAACGGATATGTCCATAATATTGATGCTATTAAAGGATCCACATTTGTAGCCAAATATCCTATTAATGATGATGCAATACCAGAGCCCAAGAATGTATTTATTGCAGAAATCCAGTTATTCATTTACTATATAAAAATATTATAAATATTAGTTTATCATTTTTCCATTTTTTCCACGTTTATTAGAGTTGCTTCATTTATATTTAAAAACCATCTCATATTACTTTTTTCAATATAATCATAATATCTTAATAATAATTCTTCTAAAATATTTTTCCTCATTAACTATTAAGTTTAACATTTTTATTGTATCACTTTTACCAGATTGATCACATCTAGCACCTTTATTGCGTTTTTTTGTTAATTGTTTTACTTTAAAAACTATCTCTCCTTTTCTAAAATTAGACATAAATCCAACAATATCATTTATCTTATTCATACTAGTTATCATTTCTAAAATTTGACTACTCAAATCCGTATAATCTTCAGGTTCAGCTAATATCCATGTATTTACTTTATTTATAACTAATTGTTGTTTACCTTCATTTTGCAGCATTATACCAGTTATATTTTTATTTTTGATGATCATAACATCATAAAATGACTTTATTTTATTTTCAAATGTTGTAAGAACAGAGTCGTCATTATATAAATAATTTAAAATATTTATAGTATCAGAAAATAATAATTCATCAATTATATGCTCTATTATAAAATCATATAACATTTCTCTATTTAAACCGTCCTTATCATTTATGTATGTAATTATTGATGATGCTAATATATACCAATTTTCTTCGCCTCTCTTAATTATTTGCTCATTTGTAACTAAATTATAATTTGTTTCCATCTTTTTTAATATTATCTTTGCTATATTTCTTTTATCATCTATTACAGATGTTTTGTTTTCACCATTATCGGGTACTAATTTTAATTTTATCTGTTTTTTCTCTTTATTCGCATTTTCCACACTATCATCGATCTTATCAGATAACATAACAGATAATTTTGTATGTTTAAATGGTATTGGGTTATTTCTCTCATCTAATGAAATGTTGTTATTATTTATTTCTATTGGTTGAAACAAATATAAATCGTCAATATTTATTAAATGCCCTAATCTATCATATCTATCTACTATATAATTTGTTTTATCATTAATTAATTGCGTTAATGCTCCATATATTTGTATTAATGGATAATTTTTAATTATATTTATTTCTTTGATTAAATTATCCTTTCTTATGAAATATACATCTTTAAATATCTCCTTTATTCTTTGAATAATTTTTTCATTATTAAAGTTAATAAAATTTTCATTATATGATAGTGAATTTACTTTACCGATGATATTATTTGGTTTACATTTATATATACAATCTTCCATGTAATCACATATTGCACTATATGGTTTATCTCCTACTTGGAATTCTATCTCTCGGCGATTCGATAATATTTGTGGTATTTCTTGTTTCAGATTTTCTGATGAAAAATTGGTCTGTTCTATATTTAAAATACAATCAACAGATACTTCTTTCATTATTCTAGTTATTTTTCCGATTTGTTTAGCTTTTATTTCTGCCAATCTATAAACATATAAATCGGCAGACTCTTCCTGTACATTTTCTAACAGACTTCCATATAAAAATATCTGAACATTTCTTTTTTCTAAAGGTAAATTCTTATGACTGCACTGTCGCACCCCTCTACCTAAAATTTGTTCAATACGATTCATATTATACCATGGTTCTAATATATGTATTTGCCTTATAAATTTAAAATCTAATCCTTCCGATCCTGCTTGTGATATAAGAATAACTTTTACATTTTCACCATTCACATTGTCAATACTTGTAGCATGTTTTAGATCTTCGACATTATCTGGTGACAACATTTTATCACCCGTAATCATCACATATTTCGCGGGAATTATATCATTTTTAGATTCGGTTGTATAAGTTTTTAAATCTAACGGATTTGTAGTTGGTGATTTTTTAAATAATGATTTTACATTACCATGTCTTCTTATACCCATCTCTTCAAGAGCTAAAGCTAACGGTACTAACCCGCCATCTAAATATTGTGAATATATTATTATTACACCATCAGAATTTAGTATATTGTTACATATAGATTTTATTTTAGAACTATAATTCCCTATGTTTTCAGGAGAGAAAATGCGGCCATATTTTTTCACAATGTCATTTTTATATTCAAAATTTGTTTTTTCTGGTGGAGTTAAAGATTCTGAATATGTCATGATATTTGTTAATCCTATTTTACCTACGATTTCTTTAGAATCTAATGATATTCCATCATATGAATCATCTTGAATTATTTTATCAAGTTTATCATTTGGATAAATTATATTTAACGCTTCTATTGGACGCTGAAGTAATGTATAACCAAATGACTCCATATTTTCAAAAGATGGAAAATTTGATTCATCATCTCGTAAATTATTATCTTTTAGTTTATTAATTATAAAATTATATCCATGATTTTGATATGATCCAGTTTTTAATAAAAAAAGTGATAATAAATCAATACTGTTTAATATTTTTTTACCATTCATTTGAATCTGTGGGTACAAATTATATTCAAAAGTATTTTTTGGATCAAAAATTGATGGCCATATTCTATATGGAAATGTATATGGATTTTCACCCCTAACAAAACTTACATATCCAATTGATTTTCTAGATAGTAATTCTTTTCCAATATTTTTTCCAGTTTTATCTAGTATAAAATTACCGTTTACATCAAATACATCTTTTGTATCAATAGTACTTCGTCTATCATTTGTGTTCATTAGATTTAACAACCATATAATCTCTTTATAACTGTTATATAATGGTGTTGCTGATAGTAGTAATAATCTTAATGTATCTACATTTTCTACTAGTTTAAATAATTCTTGTGCAACTCGTTTATCTTTATTATCATCAGTAATTCTTATATTATGGATCTCATCTATAATAATCAATCTATTAGAAAAATATTTTGTTAATTGTGTTTTTATTATTGCATTTCTTTTTTTTACATTTGTTATTCCTTCCGGTATTAAACTTCTTTTAATTATATAATTTGCAAATTCAGTATAACCAAAAAATATATAAGAATTATTAATCAGTCTTTTCATCTGTGAAATTATTTTTTCTTTAGTTAGTCCTTTCATATTCATTGGATTTATTTCGGTCATCAATTTTTGTCCAACACACGTCTTTAAATTCCAGAATCCATCTACTAATTTTAACTTGCTTTCATCAAATAATTGTAATTTAAAATTTTCTTGAACATTTGGTGATGCTATTACAATTATTCTCTCTGGAATACCAATTTGATTTAAGTAATCTCTCATTTCTTCGGCGATTCCTATTGCTGAACAGGTTTTACCAGATCCAAGCCCATGGTATAAAAGTAAACTATTATATGGTGTTTGAAATGATAAAAAATTTCTGACAAACTGTTGGTGTGGAGCTAATTCAAAATCTGCATTACATAATATATCAGACTGCTCTCTAATGTTTTTTATATCACCATTATACTTTGTATCATTAAATTGTTTTTTTTCAGCTATTTTTTTACTAAAATTTGGGTCATCTAATAATGGGTATAAATAATCAAGATGAGTACTCTCTTTTTTATCAGCTAATTTATTATATTGAATTAATTCTTTATCGTTTAAAAAAGTATTCAAGTCTTTATTATTTTTTGATTTTGATAAATTTTCATATCTTTTTTTTAATTCATTTTCAGGGGTTTCAATCATTTCAGGGGTTTCAATCTTTTCGGGCGTTTCAATCCTTTCAGGGGTTTCAATCTTTTCAGGGGTTTCAATCTTTTCAGGAGTTTCAATCCTTTCAGGAGTTTCAATCCTTTTAGGGGTTTCAATCCTTACAGGGGTTTCAATCCTTTCAGGGGTTTTAACCTTATTTTTATTTATAGATTCACATTCTCCGGTTACTTTATTACGTCTAGTTCCATTTGGACATCTTGTTCTTGTTTTTTGTTTATTTAATTTCATATATTACTATATATTATGTATATAAACTATATTTTTTTAATATATTATCTACTCTTTCTATAATATCTTGTTTTTCTAAATTATATGGTCTTATTATTTTTAGACACTCGTCAAAAGATAACCATTGAACTTTACTTACTTCACTTTCTTGATATTCGATTGGTGAATCACTGTTAATATTATCAATATAAGCAATATAATATTTATGTTTATATGATTTATAATTGGAACCAGTAAATATTTCTTCAATAGGAATAATATTTTGAAGCAATAGTATATTATTTTTACTATATCCTGTTTCTTCTTCAAATTCTCTTAAAGCACATGAAAAATCTTTTTCATTGTAGTTTCGGCGACCTTTTGGAAATCCCCATTCAGGTTCTGAATAATAAGATGGTTTTTCTTCTAAAAGAGACTTTAATGTATACGTTTCTTTGCCATTATTAATACCAGTATTAAGTGAAGAAAATTTTTCTCGAGAAATCTTTTCTTCACTTCGATATTGTATACCAACAAATTCACCCCATAAATCTTCCCAAAGTTCTTCAAACGTATTAGTAAGTAGTTTTTTCTGCTCTGAAACAGTCATTTCACTAATAATGTTTAATAAATATTTTTTATTATACAATGGATATTTCCCCCTCATAAAATCAACATATCCTAAACTATCCTTTCTTCTAATAAGTAAGTACTCAAGATGATCGTTTTTTTTTCTAAAACATATTATACCTAAACTAGTAATGGGATTTTTACACTGATGAAATAGATGACCAGTGCGTCCACAATTATTGCAAAAATTATATGTTTTTACTGACATTTTTGTTATTAGTTATTAGTTATTTTGCTTATCTTTTTATATCATTTATATTAATGGCTTTAGAACCAAAAGTCTGGGGACCACATTATTGGTTTGTTTTACATACTATAGCTTTAACATATCCATTAAATCCAAATGATTGTACAAAAAAAAAGTATTATGATTTTTTTAATAATTTACCATTATTTGTTCCAGTTGAAAATATAGGTAATTCGATTAGTAAACTTTTGGATGAGTATCCAGTTACACCATATCTAGATTCTAGAGATTCACTAATAAAATGGGTACATTTTATACATAATAAAGTAAACTTTTCATTAGGTATAAAAGAAATTACTCTTGAAGAAGCAATGAGTGAATATTATAATAACTATAAACCCAAAGAGATAACTGTATTAAAAGATTACAAACAACAAGAAAAATATGTCTTTTATTTTATACTTTTATCTTTAGGGGTTACCGCATTTTACTTATATAAAAAATAATTATAATATGATTTATATATATAAATCATATGCGATATAAATATGGTGGAGAAGTAATCGGTTCTGGAGGATTTGGTTGTGTATTTTCACCAGCTATTAAATGTATTGATTCTACTACTAGAAGTTCTGGTATTTCAAAATTGTTACTTAATAAAGATGCAACTGTTGAATGGAAAGAAATTAGTAATGTTAAAAAAGTAATTGAAAAAATACCAAATAGTCAAAATTATTTTTTATTAACAGATATGACGATGTGTCAACCCGATATATTAGATCAAAATGATCTGGAAGGAATATCTAAATGTTCATCACTAAATAGAAATAAAATTAATAGAGATAATATAAATAATAATTTAAATTTATTTAAAATAATCAATATGCCAGATGGTGGCAAAGATATAAATTATATGTTTTCCGAATCAACCGTATCATTTAATGTTGTAAATACCTCTCTGATAAATTTACTTAATAATGGCGTTGTACCTATGAATGCATTAAAATTAATGCATAATGATTTAAAAGGTGAAAATATATTATATAAAGACGAACTATCAAAAGTAATTGATTGGGGATTAGCGTGTAAAATTCGTGGAAATGAAATCCCAAGCATAATTAAATCAAGAGTTATTCAATTTAATATTCCATTATCAAATATTTTATTTACAAATGAGTTTAATAAGATGTATCCAAGAATACTTAATCGGTATAATGAGTACGAATTAAAATATGATTATTCTGCTGGGGTATGGTTAAATACCTGGAACAGAATTAACGGAGATGGTCATTCCAAATATATTAATCGGATTATTGGCGATATTATATATTCTATTTATAATAAAAATATTAATATTGATTCATTATCATCAGATATGTTTGAAAAATATGTTGGTCCTATATTAGAAAAATACACTATATTTTTAGATTTTGATAAACCATTTTTTGACAGTAAAAAATATTTTAATGAAATATATAAGCATAATTGTGATATATGGGGATTTATTATGTCATATTCAACACTACTACATAGCAACTATTTTTTTAATAAAAATAATGATACCAATCTCACTATTATTCAAAAAAAACGTATAGCAGAGTTAATATTAAAATATTGCTATAATCCATACTATGCGGTTAATCAAATAAATGTAAATTTCATAACACAAGATCTAACTTTGTTGAATACAACTTTTAATAAAGAACTATTAACAAGTGATGAGATTAAAAAAATTTTTACTGGTATACAAGTTAAACCTAATAATTTAGAAAATATTAATCCCGATAATATAACTCCTAATAAAATTTCCAGCATAAAAAAAAATAGTATTGCTATAAAAAAACCAAAATGTTCAAAGGGAACTAGACGTAATAAAAAAACTGGATTATGTGAGTCTACTAAAAAATATAATTCTTATGAAGTAAAAAAAAGTATTAAAATTAAAAAACCTAGATGTCCAAATGGAACCAGACGTAATAATAAAACTGGTAACTGTGATAAAAAAATATAAAAGGTTTAGCCTACAAATAATTATATATTATATAGTATATATAATATATAATGAAACAAGAGTTATTAATTTTTGGAATTACAGCATTCTTTATAGCAAACACATACTATGATGGAAAATATATTCAAATAATGAAAACTTGGAAAAAATATTATCAAATGACATTTTACGCATTTATAGGTCTTTCTCTCTATCTATTTATAAAAAAATACCCTACATACACCAGAAATTTATTTACTCACGCAAATAGTCTCATAAAACATATGCCTATTGACAAAGATAGTAGTGATATGTTATCACCTTTATTCAGTATGGGAGGTATATATAGTAATTTACAGACTAATAATATAACTCCGCAGCAAAAACGTATGATAAATTCGGGTGCAAATTCAACAAAACGTTCAGTTAGTGAAACAAAGAAAAAATATGTTGCAGCCAATCAAAATTGGAAGTGTGCTGACTGTGAAACTCAATTAGAAGCTTGGTATGATATAGATCATAAAATAAGATTGGAACATGGGGGCACTAATCATATATCAAATTTGGCTGCTTTATGTAAAAATTGTCATGGGAAAAAAACAGCTTTAGAAAATATGTTATAATTATTTTTTATATATCATAATTATAGTATTATATTATAATGACTACACAAAATGTAATTAACTCAATCGAATCAAAAAAACATTTTATTGGAATAGGTATAGTTATAATCTATATCATAATGATAATATCTATACTATCTATAAAAAAATTACAACCATACATTAATAATATCCCCAATATAAGTCTTATATTTATATTACTTACTTTTTCACTAGGAGGATTATTTGCTATTACAAAAACACTATTTGGTAATAATTATACAACAAATGAAAAAATATTAACAACTATAGGACAAAGTTTATTATTAATAATTACTATTGTAATTGTTATATTATTATTAATTTTTGCATTAAGATATCCTTTAGTGGAAAGTGCTATATCAATATCTAGTTATATTTTTATAATAGGAACAATAATCCTAGGTTTAAGTCTTTTATATAAAGGGTTTAAATTCACAAATAATAAATATATAAATTCTATAAAAAACAATCTGTTTTTTGGTTTATTATTTAATTTAATTTTTTATTTACCATGTTTGATAATCGATATTATAGATTTTGTAAAATATCAATATAATATTACTACAAAAACTACATTGATTATATTTATATTAGAAGTTATATTAGTTGTATTATATTATATTACTCCAATATTAAAACGGTTATATATAGAGTATTTTGATAAAAATACAACCCATTTATTAATAGATCCAATTTATTTAAACAAAGAAACAACATTAGGAAATTTTCAAAATCATCAGGCTAATCTAAAAACAACTGAAAGTGAAATTTTTACCTATAATTATGCACTAAATTTAAAAATATGGATAAATCCACAGCCACCAAGTACTAGTAATGCGTATTCAAAAAATACAAATATTTTCAATTATGGTAATAAAATATTAATATCACATGATGATAACAAAATATATTTTACTGCTTTAACAAATAAAACAGAATTAATAACATTATATGTATTAGAAAAAATCCCGTATCAAAAATGGATTAATATAATAATTAACTACGATGGCGGTACTCTCGACTTATTTTTAGATGGAAAATTAATTTCTTCAGAAATAAATATAGTTCCTTATATGTCTAATGATCTTGTTATTGTTGGTGAAAACAATGGAATACATGGTGGTATAAAGAATATACTATATTATAATAATGTTTTAGATTTAAATAAAATTAAAGACTTGTCAAATTAATAAAAATATTATATATATTTAGAAAATTTCTAATGGTATATTATATTATATTATGGGATTACTAAAAAATGTCGTTTTAGTGATAGTTGCATTAATAGTTTTATATATGATTATAAGTTATTTTAATCCATCATCCAATAAATTAAGTGGTCTTAAACAGGGTAATGTTCTTGAAACTATTTCAGCCAAATCATTACCTAATGGAAATAACTCAAATAATTATACATATTCAATGTGGTTTTATGTATCAAATTGGAATACTAGATTATCAGAAAAAAAAATGATATTACAAAGAGGTGGGGATTCCAATGGTTCGAGTGGAAACCCATCAGTATATTTAACACCTTTTGAAAATAATATAGAAATTGAATTATCAACATATCAAGTATCATCAAACACACCAGCACAACCATTTACATGTGGTATTCAGAATGTTCCTTTACAAAAATGGGTTAATCTATTAATTTCATTAAATGGGCGATCATTAGATATATATATAGATGGTAAATTAGTAAGAACATGTGTATTACCAAACCCATCAAAAATCAATAATAATGATAATATTTTTATTACTCCTGGAGGTGGATTTGAAGGTTGGACTTCCAAAATTCAATACTGGCCATCCCCAATGAATCCACAGCAAGCATATGATATTTATAAACAAGGATTTGGTGGTGGCGGAATGAACTTTTTTGACAAATATAGAATTAAATTTTCTTATTTAGTAGATAATGAAGAAAGAGGAAGTTTTGAAATATAATTAACAGCTATGATAAATAAAATAATATATAACTGATATTTTATTTATTTTTTATTAAATGATATATAATTGTAAATTTCTTATATAAATATATAGAAAGAAATGGCTCTTTTTGAAAATAATAATAGTTTTAGTGCATTTAATAATTCTAGAATGATAGATGGAACCAAAGATTTTTTAGAATCAAATAGTTTGATAGCTAAACTAGCATTCTTATTTTTTGTTATAATATTGTTCATTTTGCTATTACGTTTAGGAACATATTTATTATCCTGGATTTTTTCGTATAGCGATAATCCAATCTTAACAACAGGAATGCATGATGCTACAATTATGAAAAAAATACCAACAAATCCAAATTCTAATGGTGCTATTCCAATTTTAAGATCTAAAAATCAAGAAGAAGGGTTAGAATTTACATGGTCAGTTTGGATATGGGTTAAAGATCCGAATCTTAATGTTAATAACCAACATATATTTAGTAAGGGTAATGATTCTATTAATCAAACCACTGGAGTAACAAGTCCAAATAATGCTCCTGGTTTATACCTTTCACCAGTTTCTGATAAAGAACAGAATTTAGTACTTGTCATGAATACTTTTAATAATGTAAAAGAAGAGATTGTAGTTAATGATTTACCTATTAAAAAATGGATCAATGTAATAATTAGATGTGATCAACACCAATTAGATATTTATATAAATGGAACCATGGCTAAACGTCATATATTATCTGGAGTTCCAAAACAAAATTATGATGATGTTTGGGTTGGATTAAATGGTGGTTTCTCTGGTTATATTTCGGAATTAAGATATTTTTCTAGAGCTATTGGTATTGGTAAAATAATGTCTATTGCGAATAATGGTCCAAATCTTAATATGGAGGATACTGGTTTATCGAATAAACCACACTATTTATCTACAAGATGGTTTTTTTCGGGAATTGAAGATGGTTATAATCCATAAATTTTTACAAAAAATATTTTTATTTTTTCTTTTAACAAAAATAAAAATATTTTTCTTGTCACTATTATTTAAATGAGTACATTTAATATTTGTAAAATTAATTCTATGAACTTTCCAAATCCAAAAAATCCAGCATTATTTGCAGGCTGCGATACATGTCCTAAAAGAAATGGTATTAGACCTTGGAATAGATATAACGGTGAAACTTGTTTAAAAAATTTTACTCTTGATGAACTTGATATGCGACGAAAAGCTGAAATTTTACAATATAAAAATAATGATAGTAATATGTCATCTAAACAACTTAATGCCCGTTTATTTAGAGGTATTGGAACACAAAAAAAATCATGGGGTAATCAACGTTCTTTATCACAGCAACCAAACCTACCTCCTAAAAAACCTATTACAAATTACAATTCAAATTTACTAAATGAAGATGTCATAAATTATAGATTGTTATGTCCTTCTAATAAACAAAAATGTCACTCAACTACATCAAGTGATGTTCCTGGTAAACCGCGCGAACTTTGTTATAATAAAAATATACCACTTATCAATTATAAAATTCAAAGAACATATCTTGCAGGCTCTACTAAATGGCCACAACGCGCATGGCAACCTGGTGATAATGGATTTCCAGTTGGTAAATCTGGGTCAAAAAAACTCCTGAAAACATCATAATACCATCTCCGTCCCCAGAACCAGAACCAGAACCAGAACCAGAACCAGAACCATATTTTTATTATTATAAAAATTGGGATCTGGTTGACGTATTAGTCGATGAAAATGCTAAAAGAATTTATTATGATAATCTTGAAGATGCGTTAATTGCATCATCAATAAATACAAAATCAACTGGGGTTACTTATGACAATAATGGTTGGGGTTTAAGAATAAATACTGCCATGTCTAGATGGATGAATCAAAAATCATGGATTAAATCTAGTGTATTAAATGAACTGCAATATAGTAGTAAATCAAAGTTCTGCCTTCTTACTGATGATAAACAGGAATATTCATCATTTTGGAACTGTATTACTGATGATAAAAGAAATTGTAGTCCTGTAGAATTAACATCAATTTTACCTATAGATAATGCAATATCCATAACTGATGATATGGTATTACCGTCAGATGCCAATACTGTAAAATATTCTATTCTTATGAAATTACATTCTTAAATTTGGATTTACACATATATCTTTTGTAGGAAAAATATCTCCTGACATACAAGTATCATTTCTTCCAACTTCAACACAACTTCTAATATTTCGATCACTTCCAATATAACAAAATCCGGACTTTCCTGTTTTTGTCATTTGTGATGAACTACCAGATTCATCTGGTTCAGGAATATTTTGTTTATCAACTTTTTCAGCATGATTTAATGCTTTCATTAAATTATTTTTATTTTCATCGATATTATTTTTAACATTTCCGTCAATTGTAGACTCTACGGTATTAAGTGTTGCATTTGTGACATTTGCGACACTATTTACTATATCTTTTGTTCCATCTATACTGGTTTTTAAGGTTTGTTTAGCTGTATCTACAACTGGATAACCTAAAGATGATAATAGGGGTTTTAAATAATCAGCTACACTTCCTGTAATTAATCCTAAATATGCAAAAATATTTATACCAAAAAAAGTTAATATTAATATAATAATAATAACTCTAATAAATAACCAAATGTTATCTCCTAAACTATTAGTTGCTATAGATTCTCCCGATAAATAGTTTGAATTTAACTCTGCAGATGAAATTTGATTTGTAATGACATTATCAGAAATAGGTACAGAATTTTGATATGATAATTGTTTCATAGATGGAAAACTCATTTATATAGATATTAAAGAAGAATATTTATATAAATATTCGCAAATTAAGAATAACAAAGTTTATATTATATTAAATAATAATTTAAACATATTATGTAATATATAATTAATTATTATGTCTAATCCGGTTGAAGAATATTTAAAAGAATATAAAAATGTATGTTATACGCCAAGAACTCTAGGAAAAAAATTAAATATTTCTCGTAAACAAACAATATATTATTGTTTATCGTCTAAAATTCTAAAACGGGAGCTACCATTTAAAGTTGGTTCTCTAAAACATAAAATGCTACTTTTTAAATATACTGATGATACTGTAGATGATACTGTAGATGATACTGTAGATGACAAAGTAGATAACACAGTAGATGATGGAGAAATTGTTGACGAATATGAAGTCATTTAAAATATATCATTATCTCGCAATTTATCTAGTTTTTCTATAGTTTTATCAAAGTTGCTTTTTTCTAGTCCATTAAATAAATAATCTGTATCTGGTGTAATTTCATTTTTTTTAATTTCTCTGTATAAAATATTTATTTTTTTTACAATCATTTCAACTTTATCTTTCTGTTGAATAAATGGTATATTTTTGTCAATTTTATCAGTTAAAAGACTACATGCGAAATATAATACATATTTTCGACGTTTTTTTACACCAACGCTATATTTTATTGAAAAAATATTTAATAATGATTTAATTATTTTTTGTGTTGCAGAATCTTTTTTATTACTTTCCGATATAATAGCATCCCATACTATCCATATTAA
>Ga0228634_1001206_pt1 | contig 15517 bp, 10 predicted proteins | sample 42DmetaG_FD_190063 | JGI IMG/M metagenome (GOLD analysis project Ga0228634, IMG submission 190063) | Seawater microbial communities from Monterey Bay, California, United States - 42D | ecosystem: Environmental > Aquatic > Marine > Coastal | place: USA: California | collected 2016-09-27 | reverse complement strand
TACCAGCAAAAGTTGGTAATGTAAATTTAAAAATACCTGATTTAAAATTTTTCGCATTTGTTGGTCCAGGAAGAAATACAGCTTCTACAAGCGAACTTTTTTCAGCTGCTGAAGTTACTCCAACTATCGTAAATACTCCTGGAGCAACTGCTCAAATGGAAGGGATCATAAATTCTTTCAATATAGGTTGTGAAACATCTGCTACAGTTAGTCCTACTGTTGAAGTTTATAACGTAGGTCAAGAAATAACTTCATTAAAGTTTGCAACATCAATTAATGGTGGAACTGCTTATGAATCAACTTGGACTGGAAGTATTGATACATATGATACAGAAGAGATTACGATTTCTGGAGTTCCGAATTTTGTTCCTAGTATATATTATAACAATGTAAAGGTTGATATTATTGAAGTAAACGGAGGGAGTGGAAGTATTGCATCAACATATTCTGCTACTTCAACTATTTCAAAAGCTAAAACTGTTACAGGTGCTGAACTTACAGTTGAAATTTATACAGATAATTACCCTGGAGAAACTTCATGGGAGATTTTAAATTCAAATAATGTTGTTGTTGCAAGTGGAGGCGGATATATTCCATCAACTCAATCAGCTGCATCAGTGGATGCTTTAAAAACAAAAACACATGATGTTCTTTTAACAGAATCAGATTGTTACAGCTTTAAAATGTATGATTCTTATGGTGATGGAATGGCATATGGATCTAATCCTGTCGGAGGTTTTGGTTTCAAAATAAAAAAAGGATCTCAAACTTTATATTCAGTTGTTTCTAATCCATTTGAAGTTTCAACATCTACAGGTAATGGAACGGAAAAATATGAATTAATAGAAGGGGTATTAGATTTTACATTTGACGAAGCTTACTTGGGTCTTTCTGATTTACAAAACTCAATTAATTTAAATGTTTATCCTAACCCAGCTAAAGAAAATGTTTCCATAAGTTTCAATGCTGATAACAAAGATTATACTATTAGTTTAGTAGATGTAACTGGAAGAATACTTAAAACACAAAATTATTCTTCTTTAAATGGAAGTCAAGTTATTGATTTAAATTTAGAAGGTATTTCTTCAGGAAATTACCTTATTTCTATCCGTTCTGAAAATGGAGTTGTAAACAAACAAGTTTCAGTACAGTAAAAATAAAGTTATAATTCTTTCTTAAAAAGTGGGTATCACAATATATTGTGATACCCACTTTTTATTTTATAACATAATATGAAATTTTTTTATCTAAATAAATTATATTTTTTCATTCTCTTTTTTGTTGTTTTATGAGCACTAAACCAAAAGATAAACGTAAATAAATACGTTTATGTTAACAAGCCTATTATTCAGTAATTTAAGTATTCTATTTTATAACAATCATTTTTTATAATAGATAAATAAAACTATAAGGTCGTAACACATAACGAACCGCTTAAACAATTGATAATGAAATAAATATGAGTGTTATGTGTTGTTATTCAATAACGTTTACGTAACTTTGTCTTAACGTTATATTAACATTGGTCTTGGTTTTATATTATTTTAATTCAGGACCTACAAAAATTTACAATTATGTCAAATACAAAATCCTTAAAGAAAGATTTAAAGAGTGCTTTAAAAAAAGTAGAAGCAAAGAAAAAAGCAGCTAAAAAGGCTAAAAAAGCAGTAGCTAAATTGGCAAAAGCTTTCAAAAAGAAAGAAGCTAAAAAAGCGGACGTAAAGAAAGCGATGAAATTAGCTAAGAGTAAGAAGAAGCAAGTGAAAAAGGCTTCTAAAAAAGTTGATACTGCTAAAAAAGCACTTAAAAAAGTAGCTTAATAATTTTCTATCAATACGTATTATAAAGTCGTGCTAGTTTCTAGTGCGACTTTTTTTATGCTAACTTTCCCTGTATAGCTAACCTATTGAACGAATGTTATTATTCAGATTATTACCTCTATCTTTAGAACATAAAATTTAAAATACTTTCAATATGTCTTTTTCTTCTCTTGGGTTATCTCCTGAATTATTGAACAATATTGCTACTAACAACTATGAAAGTGCTACACCTATTCAAAAAGAGGCAATTCCATTTATTTTAAAAGGAAAAGATATTCTTGGAATTGCGCAAACAGGTTCAGGAAAAACTGCCAGTTTTGTGTTGCCAATTTTGGATCAATTTCAGCACTTAGGAAAAGTCAAAAATCGACATGTAAATGCATTGGTATTGGTTCCCACACGCGAATTAGCCATTCAAGTAAATGCTGTTTTTCAACAATTTGGAAAGGATTTACCGAAACGAATTAAAAGCATGGCTGTTTATGGTGGTGTTTCGATTAATCCACAAATGATGGGAATGCAAGGAGTAGATATTCTCGTTGCTACACCTGGACGTTTATTAGAACTCATTGAAAACAAAGCTTTATCGTTATCAGAAGTTCAAGTATTGGTTATTGATGAAGCGGATAAAATGCTGAATTTAGGTTTTAGAGAGGAGATGAAACAGATTTTCAAATTGCTCCCTAAAAAACGTCAGAATTTATTATTCTCAGCTACTTTAAGTGAAGATTTAAACGCAATGAATGCTGTTTTATTAAATGATCCTCATGTTGTTAAAGTAGTAGAAAAAGAAGAGAATCTTGATTTAATTCAACAAATTGCTTACACTATTTCAGATGAAAAAAAAGGGCCTTTCCTCCGTTTTCTAATTAAAGAAAATAACATGAACCAAGTATTGGTTTTTACTTCTTCTGTTCATAGAGCAGATAATGTAACAACTAAATTGAATAATAATGGGATAAACGCTAGAGCTATACACAGTAAGAAAAGTCAAGGTGCTCGAAATAACGCTTTGAATATGTTCAAATCTGGTAAAATTAATGTGTTGGTAGCAACCGATTTAATTGGTCGTGGTATTGATATTCAATTTTTACCGTTTATTATTAATTATGAATTACCTCGGTCACCTAAAGATTACGTTCATCGAATTGGTAGAACCGGTAGAGCAAATAATCCAGGAGAAGCAATTTCCCTAATTACTCCAAACGAAGAACACCATTTTAAAATCATTCAAAAAAAGATGAAAAAACAAGTGGAAATGGTTGACGGGAATGAATTGTTTTAACCACGACTAAACAGAGTCGTTACTAATTTCCCTTTAGCGTTCTCCAAATTAATAGTTAACAATTCTTTTTCTTCTTTTACCTTGAAATGAAAAGGTGCTGCTGTGAGTTTAAGTCCGCTTTGTTTTTTTAGCCGTATTCCTTGACCAGAAATAATGTCTTTATTAGGAATAAAATCGCCTTCAGGTAAATGTTCGGTTATAATAATATATTTAAAATCATGTAATTTATCAACAATAGTTTGAACTTCAGCATTGGATAAATGTTGCAATACTTGTCTTAGGATAGCACAATCTCCTTTTGGTAAATCCGTTTTTGCGATATCTAAACAATGGAATTCTAAATGGTCTGTATTGAATCGTTTTTTATTTCGTTCAATAAGACTTTCGACAATGTCAATCGCAATGTAATTTTTAGAAAATTTCACCAATTCTTTACCGATGTTAAAATCGCCACAACCTAAATCACATATTGATAAAGGGTTTTCGAAAGATTGAAGAAATTCAGATACAACATTAATATATGGAATGACTATTTCAGGTAAATGAGAACCTTCACCAGAATAAAAATCAAATTCATTTCCACCCCAAAGGTTGTTTTCATAAACTTGTTCCATGGCATCTTTTGTAGGCCAAGGTTGTTTGTTTTTCTTTGGGGTATTCATCTAACGTTTAGCTTAAATTTTCTATGTAGGTTGGTTGAGGCTCTCGAAACCTACTTTCCAATACAGAAAGTAATAATATATTATTTATAATGTTTTTACTATATTTTGCGCAAATATAACACAAAAACAACATTTATAAAACAGTTAAAAAAAATTGGATTAAAAATTTGTTTCTTCTCACTTCATTAATTTCTAAATTCTAATAAATTAAATATCAAGGGCATGATAGTAGGTCACTTATTTCTCTAATTATTATATCTAAACACTGAATTGATGAAGTTAGAGACCTCAAAACCTAATTATTGAGCTTTTCTTGCATCTTTAAAAGCACCAGAGTAGTCTTCTCAATTATATTTCTTATCCCACCTATTAGAATAAGCAGAAGCATAATTAGGATTAAACACTTTTGGTAAAGGAAAACTAAGCTCCTGACAAAATTTTAATAGAATTTCTTGAATTAGTATGAGTAATAGCTCAAATAATTTTGGCTATCCTTTTTTGAAAACCATTTAAGAATTTTGATTAGATTAATCCTGACTTGTATTCTCAAATTTTTTTACTTTAAGGTATTAAATTATTATTGATTTCGCATTGAATGTTAAATACTTGTTAAGGATGAAAACCATTCTAAATACTTTTAGATAAATATATTATATTTGTTTTTTTTAAAAAAAACAATTTATGAATTATTTAAACTGTCTATTATTTTTTATTAGTTCTTTAATTTACTTTGAATCAAAAGGTCAAGTAAATACTTTTATTAGACCAAGTGTTGCAGCAACTTACGTTGACAATGACAATTCATTGATTTCATCTATGAATAAGCTTTTAAATAACAATAATTCCTATTTCTTTAACAGGTTTAATGGTATACCTGTAAAAAAAACTATGCATTCTTCTTCAATTGCTAACTCATCTGTTTTTACTGAATTCAAAAAAAAAGATCAAGACTTATTAAAGAGTGAACTAAAAGAAAACTACAGTAAATTATCAGTTGATTTAAAAGGTGTCAGTAAAGAAATGATTTCTACTCTTTTTAATTTTAAAGACAATTCGTTTAGTTATGATAGGATGTTAGAAATGGCTAAATTATCTGCAAGTGATTTGCAGATGTTTTCTGGTCTAAATTCTAAAGATAAAACAAAAATGTTTTATGATATTAGCGAATTAATGCTAGACAAGCTTTTTATATTGACAATAGACATAAGGCGTATTGAAACAATGGACGAATACGATAAAAGGCAAGGTATTAAGCCAGAGGATAGAAAGCAATATGGATATCGGGGCGAGATCGATTATTACTTAACAAAAGTAATCTGGACAAAAGAGGACGCAAGTTATTTTTTTGAAAATTGTTGGATTGATAATAGTACTAATGAAAGTGAAAGAGATGAAAAAATAAAGAACTTTCAAAATATGAAAATAAAAACTGAATTATTATTTACTAATAGATTGGTTGCATACTCTTACCAAACGAAATTATGGGCTAATCACCCTACTTATGGTAGAACTATGGAAGAATTGTTTAATACAATGCCAGATGTAATCAGTTCACAGATGATGAATGAATTATCTGAGTATTCAAGTGATTTTAAACTATCAGCAGTTTTAAATTCAGCTTATCCATGCAATTCAAAAATCGGGACGAAAGAAGGTGTCTCTTTAACTCAAAGATTTTATGCATATGAGAAAATTCAAAAATCAAATGGAGAATATAAACTAAAAAGAAAGGGAGTATTAAGAGTTAAAATGGTAGGAGATAATAAAGATAATAATACTGCAACACAACTTCGTCAACAAGGAGGTCGAAAATTGTATCCAGGTATGTATATTTTTGAAAACGATTCTAAATATATGAATATTATTCTAAGTTATAATAATCAAATAAGTAACGATGTACTAAATTTAAATCAATACAATGTTAATTTTAATATTGGTCCTTGGGGTGTTACGAAAAGGAATAAGCTTAAAAATAGGTATATTGGTATAAATATTGGTTTTGGTAATTTTAGTAATGTTAAATATGAAAAGACTGATACTATTTATTCATCAGGCTTTTCAATACCAATTGGATTAGAATTTAACCGAGAACTTTATTTTACAAGAAAAGGAAATATCTTTCTATACCCTAGTTTTGCAATGAATGCTATAATTGTAGGTTTGTTCGCAAAAAAAGAAAATTCACAAGTTGATGAAAACAATAATGGAATTTATGATGTAAATGAGACTAAAGCTGATAGAGGTACTCCAATTTTTATTAACTCAAATGTAGGTCTTGGTTTAGGACTGCATTTAGGGCCTAAGCTTTCACTTATTTACAGATCAATGTTAGTTTATAATCTCATTGCATGGGAATCTGGTCCCTTCAATACCGTAAATACTAATGACCTAGCAAATATTTGGGGATTTGAATATGGATTTATAAAGAATTTTAATAATAGTATTGGTTTAAGAATACAATTTTAAATATGAAGATTTTAATTATTTTGATGTTTTTGTTTCCAAGTTTTTTAATTGGACAAAAGAAAAACTCTTGGGCTTATGAGTTAGAGTTTATAAGTGAGTCTAGTGAATCATCTTATATAATTAAGGTTTGGACATATTCAAAAAAGCCAAAGCTAAATATTGAAAAAACCAAAAAGAGCGCGATTCATGGTGTGATTTTTAGAGGAGTTAAAAATCATCCGCCCTTGACAAATGATATAAGTATTGAAAATAAAAAATCTGATTTTTTTAGGATGTTTTTTGAAAATGGTGGGATGTACTCTAAATATATTATTTCTACTGGAAAAAGCTCTATTGGAATGGGAGACATTATTAAAACGGATAAGGGATATAAAATTGGGTTTATTGTTCAAATTAATCATAGACAATTGAGACAAGATTTAGAAATTCAAGGAATAATAAAGGGATTAAATAATGGGTTTTAAAATAATAATAATATTTTTTCTATTTGCTTTTACATCTTGTAGTGTTTCAAGAAAAACAACACAACTATATAATATAAGAGATGTGGAGTGTGTTAGCGAAGAGATGGACGGAACCGTCACTTTGATAGCTTATGGTAGCGGAAGAAATAAAAGAGATGCTATTTGTCAAGCAAAAAAAAATGCTTTACATCAGATAATATTTATTGGTACTGATAATGAAAATAACACTTGTTTAAGCCGTCCTTTAGTTGGTGAAGTAAATGCAAAAGATAAATATTCAGTATTTTTTAATGAATTTTTCAAAGATAAAGGGTTATATAGAAACTATGTTTCAAGGAAGGATGAGAAATTGATAAATAGGTTTAATAATTACTTAGGTAAAAATAAATATGAAGTAACATTTTCAATTATTTTAAGAGTACAAGTACCTGCACTAACTGATTATTTGAAAACAAATAACATAATAACAGATAACTAATAAATAAAATGAGAAATAGGTTTATTCTAAAGTGTATAATAGCAGTATCATTTTTGATTCCTTTCTTAGTCCAATCACAGGCAAAGAAACCGACTATTATGATTGTTCCTGCAGATGTATGGATGAACGAAAGGGGGTTTGTAGTAAAACATGATAATCAAGGTGATGTATATACTGAAATGGACTACGAGAAAGCATTTTTAGAAAGTTCAGATTTAAAAATTGTCATTAATAAACTACAACAGATGATGAACTCTAGAAACTTTCCTACAAAGGATTTGGAACAAAATCTCAAAACATTAAATAATGAAACCGTTGAAGATGAATTATTATCAAGTAAGAATGGAGGAGATGTGAATGAATCTGTAATTGATAAAATTAGAAAAGTAGCAAAAGCTGATATAATTATGGAAGTTTACTGGAAGGTAAATACTCAAGGCCCAAAAAAAAGTATTTCTTTCACACTAAAAGGTGTTGATTCATATACAAATAAACCAATAGCAAATGCCGGTGGTACAGGAGAAAAAACTGTACAAACAGATTTAGCAATTTTACTTGAAGAAGCAGTAATTACAAATATTGATCCATTTAATAATCAATTACAAGCTTTTTTTGATGATATTTTTGTGAATGGGCGAGAAATAATTATCAGGATTAAGACTTTTTCTTCTTGGGATGGAGATTTAGAAACTGAGTTTGGAGGAAATGAATTAAACTTAATTATAGAGGATTGGATTTCAAATAATACAGTTAAAAATCGATTTAGCTTAACTGATGCTACAGAAAACTTTATGTTATTCGAACAAGTTAGAATTCCGTTATACGATATTAATTCTAGACCTACTGACGCAAGAAGATGGCTGAGGGAATTGAAAAATGAGTTAAAAGAAAAATATCAATTAAGTTCAAAATTAATGACCAAAGGATTAGGAGAAGCAATTTTAGTAATCGGAGACAAATAAAAATAATATGAAATTAATAGTGTTTTACATAACTGTATTTTTAATTACTTATTCAGTTTATGGTCAATCTAAGTTAAACGAATCTCTAATACCTATTACAGTTTATATATCTGATTTAAAAGATATACCTCATTCATCAAAAACTATATTAGAAAATAAATTAAAATCTTTTATTGTAAATAATGGATTTGGAAATTTAGATAATGGTAGATTTGTATTGACTGCTAATGTTATTATAAGAAATAAAGGTTTCACATCATCAAGTCCGGTTATGATTACAACTTCATTGGATGTATATTTATATATTGGAGATGGTGTAGATGGAACATTATTTTCAACTGTAAACATGAATCTTAAAGGAGTAGGGACATCAGAAATAAAATCTTTTAATTCTGCATTTTCAAAAATTAATTTGGCAAAAGATGAATACTCAAATTTCATAAATATTTCCAAAAATAAGATTACTCAATATTATTCTCAAAATTGTGACTTTCTTATTCAAAAAGCAAATCACCTAACACTACAAGGAGATTATAAAAAAGCATTGTATAATCTTTCAACTATGCCAATTATTGATTCTTTATGTGTTATTAAAATTGAAAATAGTTTAGTTAATACGTATCAATTAATGATTGATAATGACTGTCAGAATAAACTTCAAAATGCGAAAGCAATTTGGAGTGTTGAAATGAATACAAATTCAGCAGAAAAAGTAATTAAAGAAATTATGAGTATTAGTCCTTTATCAAAATGTTTTGAAGAGACACAATTATTTATAAATGAAATGAGAGATAGAATTTTAGAGATAGATAAAAGAGAGTGGGATTTCCAAATGAAACAGGAAGACAAAGCTGCTAATATTAGATTGTCTAAAATTGAAGCCGCGAAGTTAGTGGGGGTTGCATATGGAAATAATCAACCTAAACAAGCGGTATATAATATAGTTGGTTGGTGGTAGAATTCAACTTATTTAATTTTTCTACAAAAATTTAAACATATAATTATCGCTTAAATATGATTTTTTGTGGGAGATTTAGTACTTCTCATTTGCTTTATTGGACGAAAATAATTAATATTTTAGACTCATCTTGGTCATAAAGGATTTTGTCCAGTACTCCAGAATATGTATCTAAATATACAGTTCTTTCTAATAAATATAAGTGTTGAGCTGTTTGTTTGTGTTTAGTAATTTTCTTCTTTAGATACTTAACTAGTAATTTGTAGCCCTCTTCCGAGTTGTCAATAATATACAAGAATTTTTATGCTGTGCAAGGTTAGCATTGGGTTGAATCTATAAAATAAATTTTTCAATAGAACTTTGTATTCCTTTGTTTTTTTCAAGAAATGATTTAGTGAATGAATTATTGTCTTGATGATACTTTTGTTTTAAAACAGCATTCAATTCTGAAATACTTTTAATGAAATTATTCAATTTAAGAGGAGAATTTTCTTCGATATAATAATTTTAAAAACTACTAATTGCTTTAATTTTATTTATGTTTTCCTTCATAGTTTTATTCGATTGTTCTAAATCCTTTCACATTTACATTATTAATTCAATCTAATCTGCTGCTTAAACCAAAGTATTGCTGCCTCTCCCTTCATTTTGGTAATTTGGTCTGCTTCTCTTGAATGACGAATGGCATTTCTGAGATTTGCCATATCGTTGAACTCATTAGTCAACTTATCTTTTGAACCAAAGTAACCTTCAAATTCTTGCCAATATTGCTTAGATGTAATTACTTGTTTTAATTCTTGTAAGTCAGTAAACTGAATCCAATAATCTCCTTTATTTATGTTCTCCTCAACAATGGAAGGATTTCGTTTTCTCTCTCTATTAATTTTTTGATTTATTTTATCATAAATATCAGGTGGTAGTTTCTCTTTAACATCATCTTTTGAAATAATACGAACTTTATTTATTAATAACTCTCGAAGAGATAACTCAACTTTTTCAATATCCTTATCTAATTTTTCCAAATGTTCTGGTAATTCAACTTTTTCGTTGATAAACATATTGTAAATACCCTCAAGAATTGTGTTTTTGCGTTCATTAATAAACTCCTTATAATCGTCAACTGAAAAGTCAGGTCTTAATAAAATACCTACAGCTTTTTTACTAATAAGGTGTGATTTAAGCACTTTGTAAACTTTTTCTTCATCATTATTATCAAACATTTTTTTGATATATACATTTGGCAAACTATCTCTAATGATATTTCTGTTTGTGTTGCCTGATAAAGGAGCTCTGTTTAGAATTGTGTTAATTTCTTGACCTAATTCCATTTTCTTACCCCAACTTTTTGGAACAATATGGTGGTCGTCTAATTCTTCATACTCAGGTAGTTCAAATGTTTCCCAATCTCTTGCTTCGTTTAAAATAAATAAATCAAAAATAGCTTTATAAATAGCTGAACCATTTCTAGTTTCTTTATGTAAATCAATGTTCTTATAAGTTCCTATAAATTCAGAAACACAATCTAATTCCTTATCATCATCTTCAAACCATTTTTTTAAATCAACAAAATCTTTTGTAGAGGTACTTTCAACAGAACTTGAATATCTATTTTGGAAAATAGAAGCCCAATACCATTGTTTAATTTTAAAGTGGATATCCATCTTACTCTTTAGATCTGAGTTTTTAACATACTCTTTAATTGCTGACAAACAAGGGATAATAGAAGGATAAGGCAAGAATTTGTTAGTAATAGCACCAAATTCGCGTTGATTTTTAAGGCTTTTTAAACACCTATCTATAGATGATACAGCAACATTCCATAAATCAATAAATTCATCTTTAGATTTAATTAAAATAACATCTTCGGTTTTACCGTCAGCCGTTTTAATTTTCTTTTTCTCGTTTGGAACTAAGTAGTAAAGATATTTAGGACTGCAATAATTTTGCTTTAATATTGACATAGTAGTCATTATTTGAGATTTAATCTCAAACCCAGGATATGTGAGGTCATCTGTAGTTTTAGATGCTTCACGATACATTTCTTTTAAATAAATATCTTCTTTTCTAGTTATAGAATTAAGTAAATCGAAAGTATCTAAGGCTTTACCTTTTGAATTAATGTGAGTAAAAATATCACATACTTTATTTAACGGAAGCTGTTTGTCTAATGAAATGTAACTGATTTGATAATTATTCAGTAAATCAGAAAAGAAATCTTTAATAGCACGAGCATCTGCACTATTTGTCTCATATTGTTTCTTCTTATCAACATCATCTTCGTTTTCAGCTTTTTCAGTCCAGTAATCTCTATAACCTTTAATCCAATCATCAATACCCCAAGAGCCTTCTTGCATCATGGCTAAAGGGAATATGTGGCTTTCGTATTGCAAACTGGTAGAGTTAAGAATATCTAATATACCTCTAGACATACTTGTATAGGAAAACGCTTCTTCAAAGTCCTCATTTAAAAGGTGTTTGAGGTCGATAAAGAAGTAAAAAGGATTTTTACGTTTTCGAAAATTCACTTCATGTTGAAAGAAAGCATAATGCATAGCAGATAAACGTTGTTGACCATCTAAAACTATGTATTCAGGATCTAATTGACGGTTAAAAGCATACAATGGAGCACAAGCTAATTTCTCATAATTTTCTTTATTTCCTTCCCAAAGTAAAAGAGTACCAACATAGTAGTCCATGAAAATAGATTTAATTAAATCTCTAACATCCCAAGGTTCCCAATCAAATTCTCTCTGAAAATCAGGAATTACAAAACGTCCTTTTTTTATTTCTTCAATTAGTTTCCCTAAATGAATTTTCTCTGGTTTTTGTACGTTTTTCATTTTTTTAACTTTCTTAATAATACTCCTTTATATATCCATAAGCCCGTTCAAAAAGAATCTGATCCTTATGCAATTTATACTTCAACAAAGACTTACGTAAAGCTTGTTGAACTTCTCTTTCACCTGCACTTGTTTGTTGCCAGCCAGGGAAGCTGATTACCCTTACAATAGCATCAATATCATTTACAATACGTTCAACTACAGCAGGAGTTTCTTCTGTTTTCAATTCTATAAAAAGTTCTGTTAAGGCAGCTTTTGGAGATTTTTCTTGTATTTCATCTTCTAACTCTTTTTCCGCTTGAACTGTTTCCTTAGCTATTTTACAGAGTTCTTTTATGAACTCTATTGAGGTTATCAATCCTCGCTCTGCTTTATCCCTCAATGCCTCAAGACGTTCGCTGAGCTTTTTGAAAACTGGATTTCCTCCTAGTTTTTTGAATCGCTTAATAAGTATTTTCTCTAATTTCTTCGCATTCTTGGGATCAGGGTTATTGAATATATCTTCAATGACGTCTGCATCTAAAATAAACTCACTTAGTTGGTGAACCTCTCCAACATGAACATTTTCATGAATCAACTTGGTTGTTTGTGCTCCCAATGAGAACCAAAGTAATTTTCCAATATTATCGGAAGCAGGTTTTACAGATTCAAAAACCTGTGAGAGCCATTTATAATCGGCATAGTGTAAATCCAGGATATTGTCTGGAGATAGAGATTCCCATAGCTTGGATAAGTATTTGTAATCTTTAGCAAATGCATCTTTAGCTTCATCGGTTTTGATAGCATTTTGTGCAGCTTCTAATCCTTCAAACCCATCGATCGTTCTATCTACGCCCTCGAAATGACCTAAAGCATTTTTCATTGCTTCTGGTAACTTCTCTCTAAGTTCTGATAAGTTGGAAATAACTTGTTTGACAGATTCTTCATCAAACTGAAGCGCTTTAGCAGCATCATCAAAAACACCGAAGTAATCAACAATTCTACCGAATGTTTTTCCAGGGTATAATCGATTTGTTCGACATATAGCTTGAAGTAGTGTGTGGTCTTTAATAGACTTATCAAGATACATTGTTTGAAGTACAGGTGCATCAAAACCAGTCAGTAGCTTTGCTGTTACAATGATAAATTTTGTTTCACTTGATGGGTCACAGAATTTCTCAACAATTTTTTCTTGTTGGCTTTTATCAATACCCCATTTTTGTTTAAATTCAAATTCATCATTAGCTGATGTTGATATGATAACTACACTTGCTCCTTCTGGGAAATACTTGTCCAGCTCTTCTTTGTATTGAACACAAGCATATCGATCTGGTGTTACAATCATAGCTTTGAATCCATGAGGCTCAACCTTTTCCTTGTAATGTGCAGCAATATCATCTACTATTTTAGAAACGCGTTCAGGAGATTTTAAGAAGGCAGCCATTTTAGCTGACTTTTGATTGAGCGCATCAGCTTCTTCGTCAGATAAAGCAGCACTTTCTTTGAAGTCTTCCATCGCTTTATCTATGGTTTCCTTGTCTACATGTACATCTACAAGACGAGGTTCAAAATGTAAAGGGAGTGTAGCATCATCTCTTATTGAATCATGAAAAGTATATCGTGACATATATCCACCTTCATCTTCTTTTGCACCAAACGCCCAAAATGTATTCTTATCAGCTTTGTTTACTGGTGTTCCCGTTAACCCGAATAAAAATGCATTTGGTAAAGCAGCACGCATGGTACGACCTAAATCTCCTTCTTGAGTTCTGTGTGCTTCATCCACTAATACAATGATATTATCTCGCGTATTCATGTTTGGTTTAGCATCCCTAAATTTGTGAATCATTGAAATAATAATTTTTCGGGTATCTCGCTCAAGCATAACTTGTAATTCTTTGATACTATCTGTACTTTCAACATTCGATACATCTGCGGCATCAAATATTCCGCTTATTTGTGTGTCTAAATCTGTCCGGTCAACTAATACTATAACCGTAGGACTTTTAAGTTCAGTACATTTTCTTAATTTTTGAGCGGCGTAAACCATCAAAAATGATTTTCCTGAACCTTGAAAATGCCAAATCAATCCTTTTTTTACTTTCCCTTCTTTAACTCGCTCAACTATTTTGTTTGCTCCTTCATATTGTTGAAATCGAGGGATTATTTTAATTCTTCTTTTTTTCTTATCTGACGAAAAAAGCGAAAAATTTTGCATGATATCCAATAGCCTTACTGGGCTTACCAGATCCGATAACTCTTTTCCGATTTCTCCTAATCCAAGTCTTTTTGCGATAGCATCTTCATCATTTTCCAAGCGCCAAGGTGCCCAGAATTCTAGAGGGCATCGAATAGCACCATAGTAAAGTTCTTTTCCTTCTGTGGCAAAAGAGAGTATGTTAGGTACGAAAAGCTGCGGAACGGCATTTTCATAAATGTCATGTACTTCATGAGCTCCATCCAACCAACTAACCGAAGGACGAATAGGCGTTTTTGCTTCTCCAACGACCACTGGAATTCCGTTGATCATCATGACAATATCTGGAATCTTTGTTTCACGATGATGGATGCGGTATTGATTGGTAACAATATAGATGTTATTCGATAAGTTCTCAAAATCAATTAAACGTACAGGTACATGACGGTTGTTTTCACCAAACGGCATTGTCTTCTCACCATTCATCCATTTGAAGAATTCCTCATTCGCTTTCACTAATCCAACTTGGTTGACTGCAATTAAAACAGCACGCAATTTGTAAATCACTTCATCTGCAAATTCTGGCTTAGTAGTTATTTCTGGGTTTAAACGAATTAAAGCTTCTTTCAATTCTTTTTCCAACAATACCTCGTTTACACTGCGTTGCAAATCATTAGGTGCCACAAATTGCCATTGAGCTCCATATCCAACTCGGGGTTCAGCCACAGTATTGTTATTCAAATTCACCCCGGTTAATTGATGAATGATATAATGTTCTACGCTATTTAGTTCGTTAAATCCCATATACTTTTATTTCTTTAACTAAGGCGTTCAATGCCTTTTCAAATTGCTCTAAAATTAAATCCCTTGAAGAATCATATTTACTTCTCGACCATTTTTTTAAATGTCTATATCCATCTTTTGTTTCATATTGAATGTGAGTAAAATCATTTCTTGTTTGATAGATAGTTTGAAAGGCTATACCTATTTCATAATACTGTTCTCCTTTATTCATCAAATGAGTATATACATCTCGTTCTTTGAGTTTTGCACCACTTTTTCTAATTTTCTCTTTTAAATAATCGTTTATCAGTTTTATTAAAAAAACATCAAAGCATTTTAATGCGGAACTGGTCCATTCTTTGATTCTTGCTCCATGAATGTTCGTTTTATAAAAAGCTGGTTCAATGCACTCTAAAGCAAAATCATTTGCCAATTGGTACTTTTCTCGTTCATTTAAATACGACCTTATATTTATCTCTAAATCCTTATTTATCAAATCCTGAAACAAGTGCTCTACAAATTTTTCATTTAACTGTTCAATAGATCGTATGACATCACTCGATAAATAAACTCTTTTGTAATCTTGAATTGACTGTATCGTATCAAGTTCAGATGATATTTGT